>Ga0316217_10003200_pt1 | contig 18931 bp, 17 predicted proteins | sample 1anoAmetaG_FD_203633 | JGI IMG/M metagenome (GOLD analysis project Ga0316217, IMG submission 203633) | Freshwater microbial communities from Trout Bog Lake, Wisconsin, USA - 1anoA | ecosystem: Environmental > Aquatic > Freshwater > Lake > Hypolimnion/Profundal zone | place: USA: Wisconsin...
ACTTTTAAGGCCTTATACTATGAACCCATTATGAGCTCATTAGATTGAAAAAGAATTAAATCGAAATTGATGGTAGTTTTTGCTAGCAGGCAACCTAAGTGTCATAATCCGACAAAAACCCTAACCAAAGAAGATACGTATCACGAACCAAATTGGTTTTTGGGGTTGACGCATAGAATGACTGTCTGAGGCTGTAACTCATTCTTGTTAGTAAGTTAGAATCCTGCTCCCTAAATTTGCTTATATTTTATTAACGAAGTTCCTCCTGAAAGCAAGCTCTAAGTGTGCGAATCCTTGTGCCTCTAAGCGGAGTAAAGCCTTCTGTAGCCAATTTATCATAGATGTTGAATTTGGTTTTTAATTTTATACTACCGGAAAGCACAGGAAAATCGTAGAATTTTCAAATTATGAGCAACCATTCTGTTTGTTTTGATTTGAAACACCACATAATAGGGGTCTTCGAGGGAGTTGGCAAATTAAGATTAATATTAACTATTGCTAAAAACGTGAACTAATACTCATATAATAAAGCTAAAGTTCACAAGCCAAAAAGCAAGCCATTTCTGTGCTCACTAATCTTCGCCTAGCCTCTTCCAACGCATTTTTCACCATAATTTCGCTACTAGCTTTCATGTCAAATTGTATTTCTCAAGTTTGACCTCAGGTTAGCCTAACTAAGTCACCCAGCCTTGATATGCGAATTGCATGTTGGCGTTTGGAGGGTCAAGATACATTCGCCTTTAGGGAAATGGATGATCTCTCTGAGAATGAACTAGGGTCGGGAATCGGAGAAAAGTGGTATTATATAATAGCTGAAAAAATCATAGAGAAAGCTGAGTCACTCTTAAACATTGGTGAAATCGAAGTAGTCAATCTTGGCCTACTCTTGATCCCCCTTTTAAACAAAAACAATGAAATCGTCTTTGATTTGATTACTGTGCTTATTCACAAACGCTGATTTGGCAGTGTTCTTCTGAATAATCCTTCTGATAAACAGCTTTCTCCATGGGTTTGTTGTTTTAGGGCTGTGTTCAGTTGGCTGGTCTTGAGGGAAAGTTTTCATTGCTCTTATGCAACTTATAATTAATTACAAGAATAGGGCTATCCTATTCTACTTATATCAACTTTGATTTACTAGCCGAAAAAGCTATATTTCTCATGTTTATCATCCGTTTTAGGCTGCTGTTGATAGCAGCATAGGTGGAAGCACCTTTTGCAAAGGTTCGTCTATCATTTTGGTAGATTATTCTCGATGGAGACATTGGAAATCGGTTATTTCCTAAATTGATTGAGCTTATTGCTTCTTTTGGACTGTAAAGCGCCAACCCTTCAACAAAAAAACGAGTAAAAAAAACCACAACTATGAATGATTAGAGTAATCTATATCGACTACTATTCCTGTTGACCACATCTCACCCCAACCCTCGGATGATTGCACCATCATTATCAGCAAAAGTCAGGCTAGTCTACAATCATATCAGATCAGTCTATTAGTGGGAGAGTAAGCTCCATCAGTAATTTTGGAAGATTCACCTTCAAGGGATTCTACAATTTCTATTAAATAACTATCTGGATTATTAAATTACTTAAATTCGAATAATTAATAAATTCAAGTCACCCAAAAAATTAGCAAACTTATAGAACGAGCAATTCGGCTAGACTTCGCTTATCTGCGATATTGGCTGAGCTGCCAACATTGTGCTGCAGTTACTAATCGCCTATAGAGTCTATCCCTATTTGTAGCCTCTGTGCTTCTTCAAGTATGATAACCCCACCGCTGGTAAATCGTTGCTCTTGGTTAATGATACTTCATCCTCTTTCGATTATCTGTGATAGGGTAGCATCTCTGTATCAATCATACTTGATTTGTGTGGGTATTGTTTTTACAGTTAGATATTGATCATGAAAGTTGACCCCTTGGGCCATGGTTTTAGCGAATTTGAGGATGAGAATGTTGTTTACTGATTTTAGTGGGAAGATGCAGCAAGTTTGTAAGTTCGCAGCTAGGATGATTCTGTTTCAGACCATAATAACCCTCAAATGCGCAACACAGCTTAAACCGATCTCAATTTTGCATGCTTTATCGTTCTTAGTTTTGACTAACAACAGTGGGGTGTTAAAATGGTGGAGTTATGGTTGTATGGGTGCAAATTGTGTAAGATTGGTTTGTAGTTCGATTTAAAATTCGAAGCTCTATATTCAAAATAAATAAAATATTCTGAGATTGATTGTAACTTCGGATATTTTAGGGATTCCTTGAAAGAGATAAAGAAATTTAGCGATCATTGCCAAACTTTGAACACAATTCTAGTATAGTAGGAGGTTCTTTTTAAGAAATTATAGGATTTTTTCGATACTATAAAATAAGTGATAGTAGATAATTCGATGATTTTCTAGCGAGATAACGAGTAGGAAAACAATCTCAACTATCAGCTAAAAAAGATCATGCATATGATCTAACTGCAGATAATGGACGTCGAGAGCACCCTCCACTACATTCAGAAAAAACATACTCTCCATCAAATCAAAGAAGTCCTCTCCCAAATTTATAGCATCTTCAACTAAACCGAACTGGTCTTCAAACACTGCAAAGCCCTATTCCTGCATACCGCCATCAAAAAGATCATGAATTTCTTTGGGCTCATTTATTTCATGCTCACCGACAATATAGAAAATGGAAAAATCTCGCAAAAGTAGCCACTTTTTATCGATACCCATAAAAAAGATAACTCCTCTCTAGACGAAGTCAAGCTATCGTAGAAGTTGATAAAAGATGGCCCTAGAACAGAGAAAAACGTCACTTTTCGCGCTTAGATCAACCACCGTCCTTTTGGCGGGGTATATCTCTATAATTAAAATTATAGCCGTCATCTTTGCCCTTCTCTTGACCCCAAGCAAAAAAAGATCAAAAACGAAAAGAAGACAGAAATGACCACACAGGAATTCAAGCAGGAAATTATGGACTAGCTCAATGACAATTTACTTAGCATGCCCCACCCTGATGAGACTATTGACATTTTCACCTTTAAGTTCAAATATGGGAGGGAGAAGGAAGTGGTCACTTTCCATGACGAACTTCAATCTATCGCCAAGTTTTTCAAAGATGCTCAAAACTAAGCTTTTTAGTTTTTGAATAGGACTAAAAACCAAAATACTAAAATGGCTTACAATGACACATTCAGCGATATAATGAACCAAGTGAAAATGTAAAAAGAAGTGAAATTGTAGCAATTTGCCAACAAAATAAAAAAAGCCTTCAGATCAATAAAAAACAAAACCTAGGATAAATGGAACCAAATATAACACAAGTTAGTCGAAGTCAAGTAAATAAAAAATAGCATGATCCCACCCTAAACCCACGAATGGACCACCCAAACCATCTACAACATCGATGAGTAGCTCAAGTACCTGAGCAAGAAGATAGAAGCAGCTGAGGAGAAGTACAAACTCATGCATGAGATTAAGAGCAAAGAAGTGGAGGAAAACACAATCATGCAAATCGAAATGTAGCATGAGCTCAGCCTCAAAACAAGAGAGTCAGTGTACCTGAAGATCGCCCTTGAGTAAAATAGACTAATGATCAATACTCTCAACAAAAGGATCAAGGCCTTCGCTGATAATCATAAGAAAATCAAACAAACCATTAGTGTCAGTGGACATGAAGGAATCAAGAAACTTGCGGAACTTGTAGAGTCAGAGGATGTTACTTCTTAATGCGCAACTGAGGCTGAGAAAATGTCACTGCAGACTCTGAAAAAACAGAAGAAGATGGCCAAAAAGCTAGTTGCTGATGCTCGCAAAAATCGTTCTGTTGCTGGGTAGAAGTACCTATATTCAAAAAAATTCAGCCAACAAATTGAAGGGCTTACAGGCTCAACCAAAGAAATATTGTAGAAATGGGGACTGTCATAAATTTCTTAGCAACTAGACATCTAATCAGTTTCAGTTGACCAATCCCATCACGCCACGAATAGAATCATTTAATTCTCTGTCTAGAAAACACGAAAGAATACTATTATCAAGTCACCCTAACAGACTCCCAACGGCAGGTCAACGCATTCTATTAGATCTGCGATGGAAGATTTCAGACCTCGGAAAGAGCATTTGAAAAAACACAAGAATAATTCCTAGTTTTTGACCTTAAATCGGCCTAGTACTTACCTTAATTACATCAAAGATCCTAAAAACTCGCTCCACGATGAATCTTTGTGCAACTAGACCAATTCTGAAGCCTAAAGCTAGGATCACGTGTAACATAAAGAGTAGGACATCAGACGGATATAAGAGATGTACAAAAGACAAATGGCCAAGACAAAAAGTGCAATAATCTAGAGAAAAACAGCATTCTTGCACCAAATGAACCAAAAAGCCTTGCAGAAGTCCAAGTTCAAAGCAGATTAGAACTAACACAAAAAGCTGTCTTCGCATAGACTTGAACATTTCGGCTCTAGGAGTGGCCATCCGCAGATGAAAGTAACTGGAATATCGAGTGATAGCCCATACAATAGTTCCTCGTTTAGGCTCTCAGCCAATTTCAATCAAATGAACTCTATTGATGAGAAGGAGGAGGATAAGGATCTTCATATTTAGCTGAAGGTATTAGAGACAAAAAACAAATAGTTGCAGCAACTTCTAGACAAAAAAAAGAAAAATGCTTACAAGATGTGTCATAAATAAATCAATTTAACTATAGACCCTCTTACTAGCATAAGAACTGAATAAAATAGAAAGCATATCAAGTTGAGATCTGAAATCTAGGAGGAAACGTATTGCACGGATGTTAAGACTGATAAGAAAAGCGATATCCGAAGCATAAAAGAAAAGAAAAGCTTTTATTTTAAGGATAACAAAACTGCAACCCAGTTCGTTACGAGAACAGTTATTCAGAGCAAAACAAATACACAAAAGCAAAGTGCTTAAAGCTTTTACAGCCGAAGAGAATACAATAACGAAAAATCCAAAACAAGCTATTTCTCCAACGAATAAATGTGTCTTATTGCAAATTGCAAAAAGGAAAGCAAAGATTAAGTGTATCGATTAAACATTGAAAAAAAGGATCTGTAAAAGCTAAAAATGCTATAATGCTAGAAGTAGAATGAAGTGTAGAACTAAACGGGAAACTTGGGCAAAAAGAGCAATCATTTGTCGAGTAAATAAAGCAAAAATTATTTCCTGATACCCTAAAAAAGCATTATCTAGAGAGTCTCCTAGAACATCATAGACCAATAATAGCTCCAAAAAAAGGAAGCCTAAGAATAGTAAGCAAAAATTAGATAAATAGCCGTAAATTCTAAAAACAAGCAATAATTTAAGCAGAGAATCCGTCATATACATTGGCAAAGATGCGGCAAAAACTGCAAGCATTTGTAGCAGTATCTGAACAATTTTACTAAGTACAGAGATTAAGCGAAGGCCAGGCTAAAAATGCATGTTTAGAATCTCAACAAATCCATCGAAAATCAACCTCAGTTGCCGGTTGTGAAGAAAAAGTGATAATAATTGTTTTAATAATCACTAATCATCCAATTTATCGTTTTTGCAAACTTCATCTAAAACCAAAACTGCTCTCTTTTCTGCTTAAAAAGCGATGTTTTTGAGTGTATCGAGGATTCATCCAATATCACTTAGCAAAAGTTTATAGCTTTCTAACTTTAATTATTATAATAATAGTCGTTATGCACAGTAGGTAAAACATAGGAAGACGCAAAAAGACCAAAGAAGCATCTGCCATCACACCATTGACTTCAGATGTTTCACATATTTTACGAGCAATTAACAGCAACGGGCTTTGGAAGAACAGTTCCGCTCGTCTGAACAAAACTATTAATAGTAAGCAGCTAACCACGGGCAAAACTCATAAAAAAGATCTTATGACTTAGTAAGACATCGATCTTTTATTCAATCGCTCCAAATCGAAAACAAAAGCTGAGAACCCAACCAAGCCATAGGCTCAGATATTCGATAATTGGCACCACAAAACCATCAAAGATTTCATCAGCTCAGTCAAATTTCTAAAGATAGACGACTAGGCAGATAAACTGTTAAATGGACTGCCGAACATGAACCGTTTGGATTAAGAGAAGATAGATGCTTTGTTCGAGCATCCAACTCAAGATTTGACTGCAGAGTTTAAGAAAGACTACATCGTTGGTCGAGTAGTGGGTGAAGGTGCTTATGCGTCTGTAAGAGTTGCCACCTACAAACCTCTGGGCAAAAAGGTAGCCATAAAAGTCTACGAAAAGGTCAAACTCAAAGAACCTCAGCGCAAAAAATCAGTGAGACGTGAGATAAGGATTCTGCAGATGTTGGACCACCCAAACATTGTGAAAATTCTAGACGTTGTTGAAACCAACAACCACTTGAACATCATAATGTAGTATCTCTAGGGAATATCTCTCAACAGCTATCTCAAAAACCAGTCCAACCATAGGGCGTCTTAGAATAGTTGCAAAGGCATCATCAAAGCATTGGCTGAAGCTCTTGAATATCTGCATGTTAGGCAGATTTCGCATAGGGATATCAAACTTGAGAATGTTATTTTGAATGAAGATTTGGTACCCAAATTGATTGACTTTGGATTCAGCACTTGCATCGAAAAACACAAAAAAGTAAGAATTGGGGAATTTAGGTCAAAATATTTTGTGGCACACCAAGCTACATGGCTCCTTAGATTGTGCAAAAGAGATAGTACAGAGGATAACCTGCAGATGTATGGGCTTTAGGGGTACTTACCTTCGTAACTTTGACGGGCATCTTTCCCTTTAAAGGAGCCACCGATCAAGAGCTCTACAAAAAGATAAACTTGGCAGATTATCCAAGACAAGAGTTATACTTTTCCAAAGATGCCTCGGATTTAGTAAGCAAGATGCTAAGAGTCAACCCAGATGAGAGAATAACTGCTGCTGAAGTAACTTCAAAATTATTTAGATTTTAGTCCATCCTTGGTTGTGTTTGTCAACTGAACTATTCAGCAAATAAAAGAAAACTACATAAGTTTCCTAAGGATGTAGGAAAAGAACAACGACATCTTCACACAAATCCAGAGAGAAGGAACAAAACCAGATGAATATGACTGGAAATACACGTAAACTTACTGAAACGTGCAATGACAACAACCTTAAGCTAGAGCTGAGAATGTTGAGACAGTCTCCCCCTAAACTTACCTGCACGAACTCACAGCGTAGAATGCTAAAAGATGTAAACGTTAAACCCGTGAAAGATAGGATGCTGAAAAAAGAGATGCCTAAGTGCAATTTGAAAGTTCTAGAGCTGCTGAAAGTGGGGCTTCATGGGGTGGAGACTAACTCGAAAGGTAAAGCCAGACGTTCATGATTTTGGGGCAACTGCACATGATATTAATATTTTCATTTTCCAAATAACATAATGATATTCTACAAGTTTTTAGTCTTTCGAATAAATAATAAAGGTTGCATCAGATCTGAGAACTTTATACAAGAAAGACAAACATTTCCGCATCCACTTCATGAACTGAAGGAATCGTATGACATAAATTACCCACCAAAGAAAGGAGAAAGCTTTCAACTCTTAGCTATTTAGCCTAAACCCTAGAAAAACTCTAACAACTTTATTTCCATTTTTATTAAAAATGGAGCAACATTGCTGCAAAGATAGTTCATGATATTGGAAAAGCAGATATAAAAATAGGCCCAATTATTAATGTAATTCTTCATCTCCTTCTTCGTTCCATTTTTGAGCTTGACGACCTTCTGCCCCAGCCCCATCTCCTTCTTGAAAGCCAATACCGCTCTTATCCCGTTATTAACTATATCCTTCAGCCTCAGAGTGTAGTAGCGACTCTCCTTGTCGTAAAACTGGCAGCATTTGTCTTTGAAAGTTGAGACGAAATCGAAGAACTAATCAGGAATGTCTACATTGCCTACATAGTCAAATGGGTACTCTTGAAGATTAGATCAGTTGTTTGCTGCACCACTTTGAGAGAAGTGGTCTTATCCAAAAGCAGAAATCTTTGCAGGTAGTAAGTCAGTAGCAAAATTTCGTTTTAGACTATTTCCGAAGAAAGCAGATTTTTGCCCAACAAAAAGACTTCATATATCAGTCCTGCCTTATCATAGAAATAGGCATGGATAAAGCCATGCTGATTGAGCAAGTTATCAAGAAGTAGCTCCAAATCTAGCAACTGTCTGGTTTCTTGGATCACCATCTCTTCATTTTTGATGACTATGTTGAATTTGACCGAGCGGAGAGAAGGAACAAGGACGAAAGTCATGGAGAATTGGTCAGGCAGCTCTCCAACAATCTAGTCATAGAAATGTTAAAAGGGGAGAATAGATTTCTTGTTTTAGAAGTTGATCTTGGCCTAATAATTTTTGCCTAAAAACTGCTTAATTTCCTGCAGATTGGGTATGGATTAAGTGAAACTGATGTCAGTTTTGTGGAGATAATGGGTAAACTCAGGTTTTGTCAGCTTGAACAACTAGACTATCTCCCCTTGCTTGGCTTTTTACATTTTGGAAGGCTGGCGGCGTTCATAGGTTATTTGTTTGCTTGATTTTTTGTTCAGAAGGGATTTCTGGTTACTATTGTTTTTCAGGTTTTAGAGATTGCTTTCGAAGGATTTGATGAATTACTTCTTTTACTCTGTAGTTGTCTACCCATGGATCCTTCTTCCGCCTTTCTTTAAGATTTACCGTAGTTTTTCAGAGAGTTTGAGGTTGTTGCCACCCAATTCCCTAAAAGGCAAATTATTCTTATTTTTTTCGTAATTTGCGTCAAAAATGTCTTCTTTGAACAAAAAGTTGTACTGTTCCTTGTAAGAAACAATCGACTTCTTAGCACTCTGCACCCGTCTTATCTGTGCTTGCATATTATCATTAGTAATTTGGTGTTTACTAGTCGCAGTAAACGGCTCTGCAGTGGTCGGCCTGGTTTCGGCAGCCTCAAATTTGGAGCCCTGCTTGAAGAGGTTTAGTATTTGCGAATTTGAATAACCTAACTAAATGTAACAATTACCATATATTCTCTGATCTTCTTCAGACTACTGCTCAAGCTAGATCAGCCTCGGGCATCCTTTGCTCGAAGAGTTGAATCTTCTGTGAATTTCGTGATGCTTTTGATTCACTTTATCTATCTTTTTGAGTATTGCTGTCAAGCTCATACTTTTCTTTATAGAATTTCTATAATCTAAAATAAAGTTTTGATAGTAAGATTGGCACATTCTTGTGATGGCATCACTCATATATTTGAGGATTTTCACTCTTTCATAGAAAACCTAAGAGACATAGGGTTCAGATCCTCATAGAAATCCACTTTTAACTCTCATTCGATGATTACTGGCTACAAGTTATACAAAATCTCATGTTATAATATTTTCACTAATCATCTCTTCTTTTTGTTTTTCTTCTTCCCACCATCAGTCTTGGTAATTTCAGACTTGATTTCGCTTTCTCTCACCTAAGTTTAGTTCAGTAGAGATTGAGTGTTTTATTCTTCGTGGGCCTTTGACTAGGATTATTCGCTGGGCGACAATTTGAAGCCGAAAAGTGTTGGCACAAATTACTCTCTCTTGAAATAGGGTTTTAAATCGGAATATGTCTGCATAGGTTTTGATGTACCATGAGGAGTAAGTAGGGAAAAGAAGTCCCAAAATAAGCTCCATCGGCATCTGCTGACTTTTTCTTGGGCGAGTAGATATCTTTACAACGAGGACAGTAAATCTTGACTCTGGCTATTTTCAAATCTTCGCTTATTCCGACTGGCAAAACATTCTGCTTCTAGCACATGACCCTCGGACAGTTCCCGAATTTCCCAGTCAAATACCGCTCTCTCATAATCGCTAGTCCCTCTGGAGTTGTTATGTAGCGTGCGTGAATGAGTCCATAGAGTTCGGTTGCGTGCTGATACACCTCGAGAAACCTTCGTCTTCAGAATGGTACCTGGGATCTTCGACTTCCTATTCAGCTGGAGGCACGTTTTTTAGTATCATTTTGAGTGCTTCTCTAATTCAGAGCCGAATTACGTGTATTTTTTGACTTTCTTCTTGAGGCCGTAGAGGTTGAATTCGTTTTTGATGAAATCTTCACTGACCTAGCAGAAGAAGCTGTGGTCTTAGAGCCCGCAAAACCACTGCACCCAACCCACGTTCACTTCCTCACTGAATTAGGATTCTTCGCTCATCCAAAGTTATAAATTTAAATTTAATTCAAATCATCCCTTCAAAACATCTAGTCCTCCTCGATCGACTAATATTTCTTTTGGCGGATTGTCACTCTTCCTTTATTCTGGTCATAAGGTTTATACTCAACCGAAGAATCTCCTTATCTCTCTTTCACTTCCACCTTGACCTCTTTGATTTACTATAGCTTTTGTTGAGGGGTTGCCTACATGGCTTTGTGGAATTATAGCTCATTTTTGGACTAAATAGTAGCGTCTTTCTTTTGCTTTTAGAGCTCGTCGAAAATATCCTATTCGAAGATTGGCTGCTAGTCAACCTTAACTTTGACTCTGCCTTAATTTTATTGACCGACTTGTGTGACTCTCTTCGTTCTTTTCATAGTCAACCGAGTAAACCTTTCGTAGGTTTGATGTAGCTCTTTCTTCATCTCAAGCAGCTCTTTCTTCTACAGAGTGGGAGTCTCAATCTAGATGACTTCCTTATCAGTAAGCTAGACTGATTTCTTCTTCAACTTCCTTCTCCTATTGGCCAGACGTTCATTCAAGGCAACTTCCTGCTTTTCGAAGATTTTGTTAATTTCCTTTTTTTTGTTGGCCTCTGCATTATTGTTGAAATCTCTCTTCATTTCGATCATGTTTTTCTAAACCTACTCCATAATCTGGATCTGCATCTCGATCTGCATGTTCCTTTACTTTTCTTGCAGCTAATCACTTTTTCCATTGGTCGGATACTTCCTGTCTTTCTTCGTAATAAGCATGTGGTTTTGTCTGATCTCCTATTTTGCCTCTTCCTTCATCTTCTTTATTTCTGCTTCCTCATCTTGGGTCAGTCCTACGGTCTGTCGGGATGTTTCTTTGGATTTTTTTGTTTACTAGTTGTTGCTTTTTTAGAGGATTCTGATTACTTCAGAACGGGATAGGACGAATTTGATTTTCTCCATGAAGAACAGGCGAAGAGGGTGTTGGTTTTTGCGGATGTTTTCGGCAAATTTGACATAGAGATTGATCATCCCATTGATCAATTCCTCAGTGAGATAATGGGAGTGAAAGAGTTCCTCAAGCTTAAGCAGCTCATGTGTATCTTTTTCCTTCAAATCGAACTCCATAAGATATGCCTCAAGTGTTATAATATTACTACATTTGTTAGGATCGACAGTCAATTAAAATGAATAGCTGCAGATCCTATACTTTTGTTCCTTAGCCTCAATTGGTTCATTTGTTTGTGAGCTAGTTGAGAAAGCTATGACCTTTGGTTATGATTTTATGTTGTGATGTAAAAATATTACTGTGTGGATTTATGACTAAAAAACTGGGTTTTTAGGAGTTGTAAGTTCATCAAGGTTAATTAGCTCAATTATTGTATAAATCGAAAGAATCTAGGATAAATTTCTATAGGATTGGATCAGTAACTATTGTAGAGCCTCACTCCTTTTTATCATTGTCTATCTCCCTATCCTGAGCTGCCTCCAACTGGTCCATCTCTGTCAGATAGGTCTCATAATCAACATTCCGAATTCTCAGCTGATTGTTCTCATAGTAAGAGTCAATAAACGCAGCATAAGTGAACTTATCATACCTGGACTTCATCTCTAAATGACACTAGCCTTACTTCTGAACTCCACGGCTGTGATGTACATACTGTAGCTGCAAAATCGATACATCTGGTCCATCATGAAGAAGAGCTGGTTTTTGTAGGTCTACTCGTTGAGTTTGAGACGGGGATCCAGCTTCACATAGAAACCGACCAAAGATCGCTCGAAGCGAATTTAGTTTTGGAAGATGTCCTGGCAGATTTGTTTGTTAAGACTCACGAACTAGTCAGAGTTCAACCCCTACTTAAGTTTGTACTTACTGGCAGCAGGATAAAGATGGGTCCATTGAGCTCCTAAAAACACTCAGATATCAAGGTTTTCATGTTCATCTTTCTGTACTTGATCTTTTTCAGCTCTTTGTCGGAGTGGATGATTATAGGGTCGAAGCCTCGATTGTCCAAAGCGCATTCCACACTTTCAATGAAACTCAGCGGACAATACAGCGTTTCTTAAGTATTTTCTTTCTTCAAGATGATGACCTTCACAAAGACAGGGTTCAGCAGGTAGCTATAGTATATGTAATCAACGATTGAGTTGTGTGTGCCGATTCCAACGTACCCCGATCTCAGGGTTATCTTGCTTGACCTGCATCTCATCTACATTACTCTCTCGAAAAGAATCTGAAGCCATCGCACTCGAACTTGAAAAAGCCCATCATTATCAGTATGAACTTCATGGAGAGCAGATTCACCACAGAAGCGATGTATCTTCTGACATGCCAGAAAGGAATCTGAATTAAGACGAGCTCACCAGTGGGCAGATGATCTTGCGCACGCCCAGATTGCAAGCAAAGGCCAGAAAGATGAAGACGAGTTTGATTGTTATGATTAGCCAGTGGATGTTGTAGTCTGACAGCTTTTTGTTCAGGATTCTCAGTCTCTTGCCTTACATACTCACTAATTCTTATAGTTTATAATGTCAGAGGGTTACTATTGTTTGTGGTCAGTCACTAACAAAGAATGAGTGCAAAGATGGGTTTATTCCACTCAGCATTTTACGATATTATGTTTGATTGGGATTGTGATGAACCCTAAGCTAAGTTTTGGAAGTTTTATTCATATTTTGGTTTACAGATAACCGGGAATCCTGGTAGAAATCATAAAGTTAGATGATATGCATTGAGTAATCTTAAGAGTATGGTATTTGAGCAATAAAAAATCAAAAGAGGCGCTTTAAATTGTATAGCATAAAGATCACCATACGATTGCTGAATTCGAAGAGAATTTCTATCAATTGTATAACACTAAATATTCATGTTCGCTAAGTAATTTGCTTAGCAGCAGACCTTCGCCGAGCTGATCTATTGCTCGTCTACTGATTACTCTCGAATGATTGTTGAGGTAGGGTTGTTTACAGATGACACAAGTGTGGCAGGTTTGGGCTGCAAAGCATTCTTCACAGAAAAGCAAATAGCTGCAGCTGTTGTGTACTATTGCTGCCTCATGGTCACAATACAAGCAAAGTTATAACCCACTTTAGGGTTTAAAGTAAATTGTCCGCTACACAAATTAGTCTTTGTAGAGCAATCTTCTAGCTATGTGGAGTTTGACGCGATCGTTGAATATATCTGGGTTGATATAGATGATTAGTTTGTCGCTGGAGAGAAGGTAGGTTGTTATCTCGATAACTGTACAAAGCTATGTTAGTTATAGTAGACTATTGAATGTGGTGAATTCTATATACACACTACCAAATGAGCATAGGAAACTTAAATAAGTGAGGACAACGAAAGCGACATAGAAGTTATCTTTCTTGAGTCTTTGCTAATAGGATTCATCTGTCTCATCCTAATCGTATAATTAACTGTGTGAAACTAGGTATAGGAATAGCCATAGTGCAAGAAGTAGAAGCCAAATAATAGCTACTATTGGCAATAAAAAAAAGATCACATTCCACTCTAAAGATACTATTTGCTCATATTTGAGCAATATTAGTAATCCATAAATAAAACAGATGACCAAAAGTTGAGCCTGAGTGATTTCTCCGTCCTCATCTGTACCTAATTTGTACTTATCAAACTTTCTGACCAAAATTGGCCCCAAAAGCAAAACTGAGAAAACTAGATAAAGGCAGCTGATGTAGGGAGGATCAAGAATCAAAGTTACCAACAGAATGATAAGACTAAAGTTCAATGACCTGAGTTTACACAGTCTTACAAATGTTCTTCAGAATTCTTTCTATGCTTTTGGACAGTGAACAAGACGTAAAAGGAGAGTGATGTTAGGCCGATTGCCGAACATTTGAGCTTGAGATTGGTTACCTGCTACAAATGTAACGAAAATAGAAACATAGCCATAATGACTTTTGCTGCCACCATAGCTCTAATAAGTGCCCGGCTTTCTCGCAAAGTTGTCTCAATTGTTTATATCTCCTCCATAATAATCTAATAACTATGCTTATACTATGTGACATAATATTGGAATCTCAGACTATTGTTCCATTTTATAGCTTTCTTGGTTTTAAAAAGAAAAACCAGAAATACAGATATTTTTGAGCAAATATAAAAAATTGAGACCAATCATTTATAAAAGACCTCAATATTATTAGTGAGTTCGTTGAACTTGCATTCAAACGGTTTTACTAAGCTTTTGTTCAGTTCCTGCAATTTCAACAAAGCGTCTTAGAAACTTTAAGTCAGCCAAAAACGATTCTGCTCTACTACGTAGTTAAACTCTTCCCTTTGACCTTTGTTAGTGGGGTCGAATGGCACCGTTCTGAACTTTTTTTCTTTGATTTTCTATATAACAATTTACTTACTTTTAGGTCTGCCAAACATCCGCTTATCCCTGCTCCGAATGCTTTGATCTCTCCTTTTTATTTGCACACTCCGAACTCCAAAGACTGCAGATAGGCATCGCCCAGCCTTTCGATATCTTAGTCTGAGGCGCCCAGTGACATTAGGCCGATTTATTGGGAAATTTACTAAATTGCAACAGAGTTACAGCTATTAATTTATCCGCGAAGGTAGGGATATGGCCGACATACTCATGGATAATATCGGGCTCAGGGGCGAACTCTTAACACAAAGGATGCCTTAAAAACTGCCCACAGCAAAACACCCGAAAAGCCAGACAATTCAGAAACTACCTCTGGGTGATGATGCCTGGGACAGGTTTGATCTGAAACCCCGTTTTGGCCTTGAGATAGGCGGAGAGGTCGTTGGCTTGGGGTATCCTCTCATGGAAACGCAGCTAGCTCATCAGCTCAGAGAGGTTCTGAAGGTATGGTGCGCACATTAACTGCCTGCGGTAGGGGTAGGTTTTGGCGAACATCTTTCTCCACAGAGAGTGCTCGTCCTTGGTGTAGTTGATTTCCTCTATCTCTCTGCCAATGGTGTGTTTGAGTGATAAGCTCCCGATAAGTGTTCTTCGTTGATGGTAATTCCTATCAGCCAATGTGGGATTATTGGGGTCGATGGGCATCGGAAGGGTAGTGTGGCCCAATCGATCCAGCTAGGATATGCGGGTTGGAAAGCCAACCTTGCTCAGCAATGCCTGACCGGAAAATCTCCCCAAATTCTGCATTCACACAAATTATTATATAAGGTAGAATTATACAATTGGTATGAACAAGCTCGGATCAATTACTGCTCCTGTTGATTACCTATGCTATGGATTACCTTTATTTTCTTGTCGGAAATGGACAGAGCATTGTATTATAAGCTACTCAGCAAGTTTTTGAGGTATTTGGTTTGATTGGAATTAGAAGTTAATGTTTACTCAGTCTATAAAAAACATTTAGGTCAGCTTCTAAAGCGCAAGAGTGCAAAGTTGTGCGATTTTCTCAGGAACACAAAAAGGTTAGCTTCTGTTTTTATGGGTATTATCAGCTATTCAAATCACGAATATCTTAAATCAAACGGCCTAATCGCCTACTTTCACCAAATCGACGAATTCAGCCTTGAGTGAAGCTCCTCCGATCAGTAGTCCATCTAACGATCTGATTTTAAGGTAGTCAGTTGCGTTTTTAGCGTTGGCGCTGCCCCCGTAAAGGATCCTGACTTTGTTGGAGTTGTTTATATCGCTGCTAAGTCTGTTTCGCAGCCAAGTAAACACTTCTAAAGTTTGCTAGGGGCTTGAGCTCAGGCCTGTTCCGATGGCCCAGACGGGTTCGTAGGCCAAGACGATGTTGGAATGCCAGTGGGCGGAGTCTTTAGGGAAGGCTTTGAGGAGAGGAACCAGTTGAGAGTTGAGCACATCCCATGTCTTATTTGCCTTCCTTTCTACCTTACCAAAGACGTACATTCAAGAGTTTATCCGAAGCAGTAGATGACCTTGAGTCCACTTTCAATGGCCAATTTAGTCTTGGAAACAATCAGATCGTCATTCTCGCCGAAAAGGGTCCTGCGTTCGGAGTGACCCAAAATCACCCATTCCAAACCCACGTCCTTGAGATGTTTGGGACTGACCTACCCAGTGTATGCGCCGTATCCGTAGTTCGAACAGTTCTGGGCAGCAACTCTGTAGGGAAGAGCATTGCCGGGGTTCAAGGCCAAGATGGCAGGGATATGGAGAGTCACAGGGGAAATGACAACATCTATGGTGAGGGGATAGGTACCGACATTGTTAGGGTTGAACTTGATATTGTTGATGGTATTCTTAACAAAATCAAGAGCCTCGGAGTAGGTCTTGTTGGACTTCCAGTTGCCGGCAATCAGCCTCTTGTTTCGGGAGAACAGCTGCCTCAAGAGTGATGTATTGAACATTCAGATATTTAATTTGGATATGTTATGCAGGGCACATAACTTGGATTTATTATCCTACAATTTTGCAAGAGGCAGATTATTGGTTTGAGGGGACTAGGTGAGGAAAAGGGCGTTTGAGAGTTTGTGTTGATTTTTTTGATGGTATTCTTTAAGCTATAAGTAGTCTATAGGTAGTTACATGCTTCATTTTGTTGAGCTGATAGTTGTATCAGAATATAGTCATTTTATGGCCTAACAATCCTTGGAGTAATGTAAAGCACATCGATACACTGCAGCCATCGCAGCACAATAAACCTTACTTCCATTTAAGTCAATTAAGTAAATAATAATCAATGTAGTAGTTGGACTGCTCCAGATTGCGATGCTTGACCCGGTTGGCATGATAGAAGCTGGCAGAGCCTTTCGAATCAGTGCTCTACTTCAGCTACTAACTGCATAGGATGTTGCTGATGGAGCTATTCTCACCGTTTTTGTTCTACTTGTCATCGCTGGAGTAAAGGCACTCTATTTTGCTTTAGTTGTGCTCTCTCAACTGACTCGTCTTTCTTCTCTCTTGCTCCATCAAGCATTCGGAAGATTCGCTGCTGGTGTTTTACTGGGTGGAGAAGGGGGTTGAATTGCAGGTGGGGCATTGAGCTTTGAGCTGAGAAATCTGTCCCTTCATCTCTCTGATCTACTTTATCGAAGTGATACCTCCTGCTGCAGTTTTTTAAGCACCCCCTATCTGTTAGCCTTACCCCTGGCAGGGAGCTTGTTCTTCGCTGATCCATTTTTGGGCTTAGGGTGCTCTCTGTGCGTTGTGAGCAGAGTAAGCTGGCTGCCAGCCTTCGAGAACTGGCTTTTGTTTCGAATGAGGCCGAGGGAGTTGCTTTTCAGTGATTTGCTTTTTGATTTGGTTTTGGTTTCCATCTATAACTGAATATTTAAAAGTTCGGTTAGGTTCAATTAATACCGCAGCGATTTTTGACCTATATTCGAACTAATTGGTTTACTCTGCTTTGAGGATAACTGATTGTGTGCTATTGGGGAATCATCAACTGGTACTCTCTATTATTATTGAGCGAAGGTCTAAAATTGGGCGTCGGAATGAGCCTTTTGAAGATTATTGATTGTAGCTGAAGAAATGTTGGGCGGTTTGTCTAATATTGAGCTAGAAATAGCCAACAACAAACAAAAAAGTGGATAGATTTGATTCGAAATGTGGTCAACTTATTACTTAATCAATTTGAAGAAACATTTTCAATAAAAGATAATATCGAAAATATTCATCTTATCAAAAGAGATGAACATACCCAAGGCCTTTGTTGGAGACAAAGGTGTGACCACTTCTCAAATTAGGATCCCTCCTTCAAGGTGGATTAGGAGTAGCAGAACAAAACAAAAAGGGAAACAACTAAGCCTTGCGCAGAAGCACTCAGCCATAGAGATTGTCTATTTTCTTTAGAATCAAACTTGAAATGAAAACATATCCAAAATTACGGCACTAAACCTATAAAGCCTCTCATAATTATAAGTTTAAGTAATGGAGGACAACAACCAAATATCTGCCATCATCAAAGCCAACAACAACTACGAGCACTACGCAGAATTCAAGTAGCTCTTCGCAAACAACACCTTTAGGCTGCTGCGTATGCTCAAAAAGTATGGCTCCGACCAACTCAAATGCACCCCATACTACAACGAGGCCCAGTTCTTCGACCTCACCAGCAAACTCTTACTACTTTCCTATACTTTGGTGGTCTCAGTGGGTTCAGTGGCCGCCTTCACCTACATGCTACACACACGAAGGGCCTGGGCACTCTCCGCTGCAGGCCCACTACGCAGCCTCTTCTGTAAATACCTGCCGGTTTGGGCAGCCTGGAGTCTATACGAAGCCAACACCGCATCCAACTACTCAGCCGACGCGATAACTTCCGACTTCGCATAGATCGAAGATGAATTCTGGAGGATCTACTGCGAACACAAATATGATAGTACTCTCAGCTTGATTATATGATTGAGCAATATCTCGCCTCATGATTGTACATGATGGATTATAGTCCAGGTATGGAAGTGGTTTGGTTATGGTTTACACATCATGACTCGAATTTGCTGTAGCTGCTGCCAGTGCCCTTTTTGTTTGACATTGTGACGTAACTCTCCACCATTTTGTTGACTTCTACGCTGAGCTGTTGGTTTACCTCTTTCCTGACGATGCGGGTGTAGAGAAAAAGGGCGATTAGGAACCCTAAGGCCATCAGCGCGAGGATGATCGCGATTACCTTCCAGATGCTTGAATCTTCATCCTGCATCACTATTTTATGGTTCTGCTTGATGAAAGTTATGCAAGATTTGGGTGGATCAATCAGAGAGCTGCAGATAGCTTCGAACACTTCTGGAGCTTTGAACAGCCCATAGAAATTGCGGTTGTTGATGGTAGCTTCGGGGTAGAAGTAAATCGCCAGTTCCTTGGCCTGATTGTAAGACTACTTCAAAATGTTGT
>Ga0316217_10003201_pt1 | contig 18929 bp, 26 predicted proteins | sample 1anoAmetaG_FD_203633 | JGI IMG/M metagenome (GOLD analysis project Ga0316217, IMG submission 203633) | Freshwater microbial communities from Trout Bog Lake, Wisconsin, USA - 1anoA | ecosystem: Environmental > Aquatic > Freshwater > Lake > Hypolimnion/Profundal zone | place: USA: Wisconsin...
GAGTTCCATACTTGTCTCTTTAATACCCGTTGTAGGGTTCTTTGTAGTAGGGCTTGCTTTTGAAGTTGGAGAATTTATCCTTCTGGTCGGTCTACCAGCTACTGAATGGTTTGGACTGGGATTTGAGTTAGGTGGAGCTGATGATGGATGAGTACTTTGTGATAGGAACGTGAGAGGGTGCCTACTTGTGATTCCAATCCAACCTTTCTCTGGGGTTGGGCTACCTGCTGCTCATGAATCCCCATTCTTCGCCCCCTCTGTTCATCTTCCTGTAGCTGGCCAGCTGCTTGGGTGAGTGCTCCCGCTCATCCTCCGCAATCGGCTACTCCTTGTACTTGTTGAATCTATCGTGTTCCAGGTCGAGGTGGTAATAGGATGAAGTTTTCATGCCTGTAGGGTTGTAGCTCGGGTAGTTTCTGTCTGGGAACTGACTGGCCCGTGGTGAAGATGGAGACATGAGTGACTTCTTTTTAAAGCCTTCCAGATTTGGGTTTAAATTGTAGTGGGGACTGCGTTTGTGGTCTTCGAAGCCAGTGATGGTGACACTGGAGGTCATTGGTTTTTTGCCGAGCACGTCGGTGAAACTTTAAAACCGATTATTCTACATATTCTGTGCGCTGTTGATAGAGTCCTTGTGAAGCAGAAGTTTTTTATTGCTTTTGACTGTCTTGGGTTCATTCTGCGTCATCTGCTTGTACCTTCTCATCACTTCTTCCTGGTCGAATTCATCGAAGTCAGTAACTAGATTGTCCAGCTCCCGCTACTTTTGCTCCTTCTACAGCACCAACTCGTAAGTCATACCTTTGCGCAGTTTGTCCGCACTGGAGCCCAGCAGACTGTGAAGTTTGATCTATTTGCTGCCCTACTCCTACTCGAAGATGTTGTGCACCTCGAGATCTTAATCGAAAAGGGAGAAATCCAGCTCGAGTTTATTGCTCTAATCCAATGACTTGCGCTAGAGTTCGCTGGAGGAAAGCGACTTGAGGAACTTGGAGCTGTTGATTGAGACTATCTTGTAGTCATTGTTGCTTTTGGAGTCATCGCTGGAACCCTGCTCCACCAGGGTGTTTTTGAGTCTTTTCAGCCTCTTCAAGAACACCGATTTGGTGCGGGTCAGCACCATCATGGGATACTCGTAGCGTAGCAGCACAGCGCTTCCATAGAATTCTGAGTAACTACAAGTTTACAGGAGAGCAGCTGTATGCGGTCGAATATCTCGTCCTTGTCCATGGCGTTTTTGAGGAAGTAGTAGCGTTTGAGGTATTCGTTGCAGTCTGCGAAAATGAGGGCGTCCTTGAACTGGATGGTGGAGGGACTGAGGGTGCGATTATAGAGGATTTAGTTGGTGGGGGTGCTGAGAGCGAAGTTGAAGTGGATGTTGTATTTGGCGATCAGGTGTTAGTGTACTGACCTGTGTTAGCATTGCATACTTCTCGAGCTGCTCCGTCCAGCCAACGCACTCATCCAAACGATATAATACAATACAAACCAACCAACCCGAGCACCCAACAACACGGCGCCCGCACAGATAACATAGTAGCAGGTGGGATGACGAAAGGGTCGTTAGTGACCGTTAAGTATGAATGTTAAGTGTAAAGATGACGGTCAGTTCCTCCCCTGATAATAATTGTAACTCTCAGCCTTGAAGTTAGAATTATTACGCTACATATCAGACCAAATACTCGGGAACCTACTCTTCCCACATCTTCGCCTATGCCCACTCCGTTGTATATGATGTCCTTCATGTTTTCGCGGGGTCGGATGGGAGTTCTTCTCTCGTTTTCGGTGGAGGTCTCCTGCTTGGAGCTGCGGGAGGGCACCGATCCTCGGTATTGTTCGTACTGGACCATGAGTTTCTCGAGTTACTACTGAGTGATGTTGGGGTTCTCATAGAAGATGCGTTAATCTGAATGCTGAAAGGGGTACAGTCCTTCTGCTGGAGGTCGTAGGGAGTCCTCTGGGGGATGAGGTCCTGCTGCCCCTGGATGATGGTCTGAGTGGTGATCTTAGCAGTGACTTCCTTGTTCTTGTGCTGCTTGAGCTGGAAGTGGTTGAGTTGGGGCTGGTTGTCCCAGCCGAGGCTGAGGGCCTGGTCCTTGCGGGCTGGATAGGGGCAGACGTACTGGGCATCCCGTAGATCTTCTTGCCGGTGCTCGGCGGGACATCATAAGTGATTCCTGAGAACATCCGTTGCAAAATATAGATTACAACCCATCCCACACCATTAAACTATTACCCTATATCACATCACACCATTGATTTATCACCCTTTTATTTTAACGCGAGGATATTGCACTCCACCTAACACCTGTCACCTCCACCATGCGTGCGCCCCCTTTCGGCTTTGAAGAGCCTCCTCCGAAACTCATGAATGTGCTGTTTGAGTGTGTTGGAATGGGAAATTTGATACTGCGGTTTTATGGGCTTCCGTTGAGGGATGCATAGAATAAATGCAAGGCCATTTTGCTGTATCCATCTTTCGCGACGCTTCACGAGCGAGGGGTCAAAATTATCTTTGGCGGGTTATTTGGTCTAGCCCTTTTTATGAGCCCATAGTTCACATATTAGCACTAGATCAACAGCAGCGCAAAAGGGACAGCATCCACTGGGACAAACTGGGAAGTGGGTCATAAAATGTGCGAAATGTGGAATTCCTCCAAAAAACCACAGGCAAGCGAACAGTCATATAAAAAGAAAATATCTTGCAGAGGACTTAAAAGCAGACACCTGTTGGAATTCGAATGTTTTTGCTTTAAGCAGACCTGGCACTGACGACCCCTGATCCGTGATCGTGGAAAGAGTTGAGTTGGAAGCCAGGGCTGCTTTGCTACGGTCTCAGCCAATATAAATATGGAGGTCAGCTGAAAATAGTTTGTAATTTTGCGAGTATGGGTTTCCCTGCCCGAATAATGCAGTCCCAAGGGGGCTGGGTGGTAGTCATCGATTACTAGTGGTCTTTGGGGCGGTGTGATGCGTGCTGAGGGTGTCCAGTGCGATCCGCGTTAAGTTGATTGCCCGGGAGCCATGGATTATAATTAATGAAGCAAGCAACTCTGTTCCTCGTTCTACTGTCTTTGGCCGTGTTGGGCCACTCCCAGATGTCCTTCAACCTGGGCGCAGCAACCTACCAGGTCACCTCTGGAGGCTACTATTCTCTCAGCGTGCCTGTCACCGGCGGCATATCCCCATACAGCTATCTCTACCAGGCCTACCCTGCCACCTGGATCCAGGTCGGCAACAATATCAACATCCCTCTCATCCAGACCAACCCTGGGGGAACCTGGGCCATCAAAGTTATCGTCACTGATGCATTGAACAACAAGTTGCAGAGGAGTCTTGTGGTCAAGATCTCCAACGGAGGAGACCCTCTCATCGGAGACTACCCCTACGACCAGACCTTCACCTTTAGTTCCACTGGCGCAGTCACCTCCATCCCTACTAACTCCGCAATCGTCTCCAGTTCATCCTCCTCATCTTCATCCTACTCCTCAAGTTCAAGTTCCTCCTCCAGCTCCAACCCAGGCGTGGGGTTCACAACTTCGACAGCCGGAGTCATCCCTCTTCAAGCATCGGGGATTGGATCCAACACCAATTTGCCCACATCCGGCCAGCTCGACAATCTAATCAACTCTGGAGACATTGTGGCGATCAAGCAAATCGTGCAGAGCGTAATCACCTCCAGCCTGACCTGTGTCGGCAAGACTCAGTACCTCAGCGACTTCCTCGGCAGGATTTCCACCTTCATCGTCATCAAGAGTAGTCAGGTCAGCCAACTCCAGGGCATCTACAATACCACACAAAACCAGATCCAGACTCTCAGGGCACAGATCGCTAACTATACCTCTTCCATCACTAATTTGGGAATACCATCTCTTCAAGGCCAGCTCAACGATATACTCAACAACCTTCAGCTAGCCTACAACGCTTATAACAATGGGAACATTGACCTCACTCCCTTCAACCTCAACATTACTGCCAATATCCAGTCGATTGCCAACCTTACCAACCAGAAGACCGAGGTGACTGGCCAACTCGCCTCAGACAAGAGGTCACTGAACGACACACTTACACTGATCACCAGCCTGCAGCAGCAACTCGCAGCGGCCCAGAACAACAGAGACCTGCTGTCAGCTCGCATCCTTGTGGAAACCACCAACATTACTAGTATCACCCAGCAAATCGATTACCTCAACGCAGACAACGTCAAACTCAACAACCAGATCAATTTGATCAACAGCAACAAGACTACTCTCCAGGCTAGCTACCAGTCCTTGTAGTCCCAGGCTGAGAACGTCAAGAGCACCATCGCAGCCTACCAAGCCCAGCAGAATCAATACCAAAACCAAATAAATACCCTCAATTCTCAGATCGCCCAAATCAACGCCAATCTTGACACCACTCCTCAGGCCAACCTTAATGCCACCATCTCCAACTTGCAATCCTCCATCCCCTCCCTCCAGCAGCAGATTGATTACGTCAAATTCAACTGTTTGGGAGTTGTCAACTACACTGTCAGCACTCTCAACGGAGCCATTTCTTACGTGTTTGGCTCGTCTTCCTTCAGCACTTATCTGACTGGGCAGTACGGAGCACCCAATACCAACACAGCTCAGGCTTTGCTCGGACCCATCAGCAACATCACCCTTACCCCTGTCACCATCTTTGGCAGCAATTGGACCAACCTTTACGGACAGCCTTTTGCCAAAGATTTGTCACTGGTGAACCCAAATGCAACCTCCATACCAAACTTCTTCGTTTCTGACTTCAGCTGCACATCTCCTTCAACTTTGGCCTCCGGAAACGCAGTGGTCAGTAAAATAAGCACAAACGTGGTAAGTGCAACCCTCGGCGACAAAAACCCTGTAAATCTGATTTTAGGAGCTTGCTCGAATGTGCTGGTGCTGAACAGCGTGGTGCCTAAAGTGGGAACGAACATTTTCTGGAACGGGCTGAAGGTGTCCCCCAACACATATCAGGTCTACTCAGCATTGTTCATTTGATTCTTTATTGCTTATAATAACCGCCAATCCATACACTACTTAGTTGACCATCACGACTTTTTGGCTTTGTATCTTCTGGTGATGAAGGAGACTGAGTCCAGGCACATGTCATCTAAGGTTTTGGTCACTTTCCAGCCCAGTTCATGACTTGCTTTGTCGATATTGGCCACCAGTTTGGGCACATCTCCAAATCTCCTCTCAATAAACTTGTATCTGATGCCTTGTCCAAGGGCTTTCTCGAAGCCTTTCAAAACTTGCAGCACACTAAACCCGCAGCCTGTCCCCAAATTGTACACTTCTATGTTATTTTTGTCCAGTTTGGCCAGCTTATTCAACGCCATCACATGGCCATTGGCTAAATAATCTATAAACTACCTAAATCAGTGATGTGGATATAATCTCGGACGCAGGTGCCGTCTTTGGTGGGGTAGTCATTGCCGAACACACTCAGCTCTGCCCTCTTGCCGACAATCACCTCCTGGATGTAGGGGAAGAGGTTGTTAGGATGAACAAAGGGCTCATCTCCGAGCAAGTAGCTCTAGTGTGCTCCACAGGGGTTGAAGTACCTCAAGGATATGATCTTCCAGTTCTTGTGCACCTTCGCGAGGGAATTGAGCAACATCTCAACGCAAGCTTTGCTCTATCCATAAGGACTGGTGGGGTTGTGAGGGTCAGTTTACTTGCAGTTATCCTTGTCGCCGTAGACACCTGCAGTGGACGAAAAGATAAAGTTGCGGCACTCTCCATACTTCTCCATGACTTTAAACAGGTTTAGAGAGCCCACTACGTTGTTTTCATAATAGAGCATGGGTTGCTGGTAGCTTTCGCCTATGGCCTTTTTCGCAGCGAAATGCATTACTCCATCGATCGGCTGCCCTTTCTCTTTGTACAACTTGAATATCCCTTCAACGAAAGAGAAGTCCAGGATGCTGCCTTGATGGAATTTGATCCTTTTCTCCAGTTCTGAGGCGGTGAACTAGGAGGAGAGAACAAGATGTATCCTTTCCAGGACATCGGGGAAGCAGTTGGAGAGGTCATCGACGATGACGACGTTGGTGTCGGTTTGCTGGATGATGTGGATGACGGTGATGGAGCCAATGAAGCCCAGTCCGCCAGGTACTAATAAATTTTTGATTTCGCTCATACCTACTAATTATGAATATTATAGGGTGTTCAACATCTCGCTTTAATGTAAGAGAAATCGCCATTACAATTATTTTAGATATGCTGTAGCAGGACTAAATGTTCCGACTACTCGTCCTTCGGTATGCTCCCAAACTGGTCAAGACCAAGAAGCAGGCTTCCTACATGCTCCAGAAAGTCAACCAGGACAACAACGACATCTCCCTCGAATAGGCCATCAAGAAAAAGATGGACCAGGGCTTCATGGAGGAGGCCTACAACCCTGCCAGTGTGGAGAAGTATTGGAATACCTGGTGGGAACAGAAGTACCTTTGTTTTTATGTAGCAAGTTCTTCCACGCCAATAACCAGACTCAGAACCCCAACAAATTCGTGATCTGCCTGCCGCCGCCAAATGTCACTGGGTACCTCCACATTGGCCACGCACTCACGGTTGCTATTGAAGACTCTCTGGTGAGAAACAGACGCATGCAGGGTTATGAAACTTTGTTTCTTCCTGGGACTGACCATGCAGGAATAGCCACTCAGACTGTAGCTTAGAAGAAGTTGTCCAGGGAAACAGGCAAAACGAGACATGATTTGGGCCGTTAATAGTTCTTGAAGGTGGTGTGGGACTATAAGTAGCAATATGGCAACGCCATCTTAAACCAACTGAGAAGGACAGCAGGTTCGTTTGACTGGGATCGGTTAGCTTTCACAATGGACGAAAATCTATCTAAAGCTGTAGCCTAAGCCTTTGTAAGATTGTATGAGCGTGGACTTATCTATAGAGCAAACCGACTTGTAAACTGGTCAACTCACCTCAAAACTGCAATTTCCGATATTGAGGTTTAGCATATCGATATCGAAAAGAGAACTTTATTGAATGTGCCAGGTTATGAGAAAAAGGTAGAGTTTGGAGTGATCTGCTCGTTTAAGTACCCCTTGAAGGAAGATCCCACAAAATTCGTAGTTGTAGCTACTACCAGAATTTAAACAATGCTTGGAGATACTGCTGTTGCTGTGCACCCCGAAGACCCAAGGTTCAAAGATATTGTAGGAAAGGAACTTTTGCATCCTTTCATCCCGGAGAGAAAGCTCAAGATCATTGCTGATGAAATGGTAGATAGATAGTTTGGGACAGGTTGTGTGAAGATTACTCCAGCCCATGATCATAATGACTACACAGCTGGCCAAAGGAATCATTTGGAATTTATCAACATCTTCACTGAGGATGGCCTCATCAACTAAAATGGTGGAAAATTCAAAGGTCTAAAAAGATTTGAGTGCAGACACATTATTGAATAATAGCTAAAAAAACTGAACTTATGGGTGGAGAAGAAAGACAATAAGATGAGATTGGGTTTGTGCCAGAGATCTTCTGACGTCATCTAACCTCTGATCAAACCTCAATGGTATGTGAAATGTGCAGAGATATCGAACAGAATGGTAGAGGTTGTAAAGAATAAGGAATTGATTATTTTGCCCAGCTCAGAGGAAGATACCTGGTATAGATGGATGGAGAATTCCAGAGACTGGTGCATTTCTAGGCAGCTTTGGTGGGGTCATCGTATTCCTGCTTACTTTTGTTACAAAAAAGGTGCAAAACCTGAACAAGATTGTACTACTGACCATTGGGTGGCTGCTAGAAACATTGAAGAAGCTGCTGAAAAAGCACAAAAGCTGCTGAATTTGCCCAGGGAGGAGATACAAATCGACCAAGATGAAGATGTTCTTGATACTTGGTTTAGTTCTGGCTTGTTCCCCTTTTCAACTTTGAAGTGGCCCGACGTTTAGCACCCAGATTTTACTTCATTCTTCCCTAACCAAATCCTCGAAACAGGTTATGATATCCTCTTCTTTTGGGTAGCCAGAATGGTGATGATGTCACTATGGCTGACTGATAAGCTTCCGTTCAAGGAAGTGTTGCTCCATCCCTTAGTATGTGACTCCGAAGGCAACAAAATGTCAAAATCAAGGGGAAACGTAATAGATCCTTTGGAGATTATTGATGGAACATAACTATAGAGTCTTATAAATAAGGTGAGAACCAGTAATTTACCTAAAGGAGAGCAAGAAAATTCCATCAGAAAGTTAAAGCATTAGTTTGCAGAAGGTATTCCAGTGTGTGGGTCAGATGCCTTGAGATTCGGCCTTCTTTCATACATGGTTCAAAGCAGGAGCATCAACTTAAACATCAACAAAATAGTCTCACTAAGACAGTTTTGTAACAAAATCTGGCAAAGCTACAGATTTGTAAAGCCTAAGCTTTAGTTCATCAAAGATATTGAGAGATAACTCAACCCAACCAAACAAAACTTCCTCAATAGCTGGATTTTGTGCAAACTCAACAAAGCTTTGGTTGAAATCAATAAGAGCTTCAAGAATTATAGCTTGGGTGATGCTGCCAATGCTTTTTATGCATTTTGGCTCTATTAACTTTGCGATGTATATCTCTAAGCAACAAAACCTGTCTTTGCTAACGGAACACTTGAGTAAAAAGATTAAACTGCCCTCACCTTATTCATTTGTCTCTAAAATGGGCTAAGAGCCTTGCATCCAATGATGCCTTTTATCACTGAATAGCTCTATCAAAAATTGCCGAACTTCTCAACAAAATCTAAAAGTATCACGATTGCACCTTTCCCAGTCCCCTTGGAATAGAAATACGAAGGAGCAGCCGAATATTTCAGAGGTCTTGAAGTTTAATTCTAGAAAATAAACAAAGTGGCCGGATGTTTGCGGTCAATCGCTTCAAGTGTAAACTTGCCTCCCCAGATTAGACCTGTTGCCTATATCATCACTAACGAACAAATCATCAAACAGCAGACTGACCTTTTAGCTACACTTGGAAAATGCTCTAAGATACAGATCATAGATAATGAGGAAGGTCTACCTAAAGGCTGTGGTATTAGTAACTACTAAACAACCAAAATCTTCTTGGAACTTGGTACCCATATCAATGTAGATAAAGAGCTATAACGCTTAGGGAAAAAGCTAGAGGAGTTGACAGGCTTCAAGTAGAATCTGTTGAAAAAGATTAACGATCCAAACCGAATCAAAGTTCCTGAGAAGTTAAGACAGTCACAAGACGAGCAGATGGAGAAATTCTTGAAGGAAGAGAAGATTCTGTTGGAGGCTGTTGAAAAGATTAAAGCTTTGAAATGATTGAATAAATAAACCTGTATTTATTATCGATAACTAATCAAATGGTTTAATTTGGCTCATTATAATAAAGTTTTGAGTTAAGCAGACTCTCAATGGAGATAACCATCGAATCTGGTGAGCAAGTAGAGTAAAGTTTTTTCTTTGAGCCTATTCCCAACAAAATCCTCGAGGATAAGTAAGCAAAGGAGATCTTAACCAAATGGTAGGCAATAGTATAGTTAGGGGGCTACTCGAATCGTTGAGAATCGGGTCTTTTCGGTACAACCAACACTTCCAGGAGTTCGAAAGTAGTAGATTTATGGTGGATTTGTTCAACAATCCCAATGTTCGCTACATCCTCAATAATGTAAAAAATGGTGAAACGAAGATAAAACTCAAACAATAAGCGGTGGGAAGCGTCTAATTCGAAAAACTACGTTGCAGCTAACTTACACTCGAAATCTTTGACCAATTCGAAAAAGAACGTAACTGACCAATAATCTAGAAATCGTCAAAAAAGGATACATTTCTAAAATGATGTCAGAATATTACTAAGAAATTTAGATTTGCGATAAGATCAGAGAATGTCTTCTCATGGAAGAAAGCGAAAATTACTGTCTTTTCAATTAGACTCAGAGAAAAGAATTTTTGCTTAGGCTGTTCCAGCTGCTAGTCATTGGCGGCTCATTCAACCAGTACGAAGACGTGATTCAACCTTACCTTGATTGGACCAAAAAGATCTATAAGTCTCTGGTCTCAGTCAGAAAGAGGCCGGAAACGAATGAAATATTCATAGAGACCACTTTCTATGATATAAAGTCAATGGATGGAGGCAAAACTTACAAGCGGGGATATCATCCACAAAACGTACTTTACGTCATAATCAACCCAAGCATAAGAACTGTACATGTGATTGCGAACGAATGGAAAAAATTTTGGTGATCTGTCATAAAATTAAATAAATCCGTTAGTTTTGTTTGAAGTGAGGAATTGGGATTATAGGAATCAAAGGAAGTCATTTCTTTTTTTGAGGCTGCTTCCTTTGTGACTAACGCTGAATACCATATGCCGAGAATGTTGATTTTTGGCGGGACTGCTTAGCTTCCGAGAAAATTGCCTGTTAGAGAGTAGAGCACTCATTGGCTTGGAAGTCTCCTCGAATTTTTAGAGCTAGATGTTGTGTGAAAATTTTTTCATGAGTTTTGGCTTCTTCTCAGGGAAAGCATGAGTTTACTAAGAGCCATTTTTGCTGAAGATGCGACGATGAATATGCTCACTGTTGGTGAAAAGTTTCAAGTTATTGACAGACCTACATTTCAAAACATTTACTCTTAAATTTAGTTTTCAACTTTGGCTTTGACTTACTAGGTTATGATAGGGTCATTAAATTCTTTATGCTGGTTCTTTCGAATATTCTGAGTCTGAGAAGCTGAATGGATTTATCTTTAGGCCAAATAACGGAGTAGTAGCTCTTATTTTGGATCGTTTGAAATTTATTTTGAACTATAAACTTTTGTGTCCTTAATAGCATGGACATTGGTCACTCGAAATCCTTCGAAAGATTTTTACTTTTAAAAAAGGTTGGAAAAAAATGATTCATGCTTTTTCAAAGTAGGGCTACTCTCTTCAATCGAAGATTAATGATGGGACTAAACAGGTAGACGTATTTGGCTTGGTAAATAAAACATTTGTTTCATTTTGAGAAAAATTTCATTGTTTTTATCTCTAACTCTTCTTCGAGATGGAGAATATACTCTCTTTGCTTCGTTGTGATGAGTGAAATCATTGATTTTAAACCTATAAAATTCATCTATCACAACTCTCTTATGAGGCATCACTGCCCCAACTGTTAAAAAGGCTTTCAAAGTCTAAATAAAAAATTTGTTACTGTTATAATTTCTTTGGCAACATCAAACCCTTTGTATGACTCATAAATGGAAAGAGGAACTTAATCCTCTTTGTTACGAGTAATCCAAGGATGCTTTAAGGCTTCATTCACATTATATCTCTACTCATATTCTTTTTTTGAAATTTTTTAAAGGAAATTTCGAGCCAATGGCTCAGAAAGCTTAGGAAACTACTAGTTTTTGAGTCTAAACTTAAAGTCCTAGGATTTCATTCCTGGGAAATGAAAAGGATGTTTTCCCTAATTGAACATCATAAACATGATTACTGCGCAAGACCAAATGTCCACTGACTTTGAGTATGAAGGCTTGTTGAATATCTAAGGAGCCATAAAGAGGAGAGTGCCGCATTGTGCTTTAACGTTTTTGGGGTTGTGGATTTAAAGTTTGGCGGAGAGTCCGAAGTCAACGATTTTGACTGTGGAGAGATCGTTGTCATCCTAAAACAACACGTTTTCTAACTAATAACTAAGATACTTGCCTGGCTTTAAGTCGCGGTGGATGATGTTCAGATTATGTAGGTACCTAATGCCTTCCAAAAGATTCCTCAAAAAAGTGGCGATTTCCTCTTCCTTGAAGTCCCTTCTGCTATTCTTGCGTTTTTCAAGCAATGATTTCAGCGTCCCGCCTCTGATCAACTCCATTTTGATGAGCAGATACTGATCAGTTTAGTGAAAGGAATAGAATTTGACGATGTTTTTATGGTTCATGGCCTCAAGTATTTCAGCTTCCTTGGCGAATGCCCGCAATCGCGAACTGCCCATGCTTGATTTTTAGATAATCTCCATCAACCCATAGGTACCTTGACTGCATATTACTTGTTTCTAAGGTGGTCGTAACACTGGTAGACCTGTGCGAAAGAACCCTAGCCCAGCAGATTTTTGACCTCTAGGCCCAGAGTGTGGATGTGGGTCAGCTTTTCTTTTGCTTGACTGTTCATTATAGTGATAATTAATCAAATGATAACGAAATGTAAATTTTTGAGTAATAATACTTAACAATATGACTTGCTCAATACAAGCAAAATCAACGGAGAAAAGGTCTTTCCGAAACTTTTTCGTTTTTTATCTCAGAGCCAGCTTCATCTTCTTGGAAGAGTTTCCTTGATACGTTTTTGGGCTTTTCCTAACGTGGAATAGATTCTGACTCAGCTATCTTCAGCTTTGATTTTTGAGCAGTCATAGACTAATGAGGCCGAATCACTGATTAGTTTTGTTTTTCCGAAAATTCGCTATCTATCTTATTGTTGACTTTCATTTGCGAAACATCACGTCCGAATTCATTTTTCTTGCCTACATCATTTTGGGGTCGAGGAGCCTAACTGGGATCAACTTTTGTTTCGAAAGGTTTAGTTACACTCATCATTCTTAGTGGGTTTTACTGGGCTCCTAGCAAAGATTGTCTTATAACTTTAGTGGTGTAATCTTGGATGTTTATCTTTTCTTCCTACTTTTGGTTGATTTGTTAGAAAATGTCATAGTAAAGTGGATGAACCTCGTCTACAATACCTTAAAAGAAGGAGAAATCGCTTACTTATTCAACTACTTTAGATTACTACTCTTGTTACTTTTTCTCTTCCTGGTTTTCTCTAGATTTTAAAAAAATGTAGATAAAAGCTGCTGCAATAAGTCCAAAAACAGCCCCAAATAAGATAGCTAATATGAAACCAACTAGCTCGAGTCCAGCCGTTCTAGAATAATTGGAGGAAAGAAGGTCAGGGGAGACACCATTTCTAGTAGCCACTACAATACTGGCTATGATGCTGCCTAAAATGGCGAAAATGATCCTGAAAATGATTTTGGAGTAGTTTTTCATGATGTTTTTAAAAGTGCTCTCTGAAGAGGATTAGGACTGTGTTAAGAAGTATTTGTGAACAATTAAGGTGATGATTGTGCTAAAACATGCCATCACTATGCATACGGCTGGATTGAGAGCGATATCTTGGTACGAAGCAATCACTATTCCCCCCTAAATGCATCAAATCGTACGTTAATAAAGCAGTCAATGTAGGTCTTGAACTTCATTTTATCTTCTTTGGCGTCTTTGGAGGCAAAAAGAATTGAGGTGAGGATAGCTGCGGACAATCCTAGGAAGGTATTGGCAATTGCAGAATTCTAAAGATTGGATGCGCTGATATTGGTGGTGTTTATATACTAGACTTTCATGGAAGTTGCAACTGCCCCTCCCATGTTGAACTTAGGCCAATTCGCAAAAGCTATCATCACTCCAATTAAACTTAGTGTTTGGTTTACGTAGGACTATTTTATGCGCAGGAGATCGTAGTTGACTTTGCCGCGGATGCACACTGCCCAGATCATCAAGGAGCACATTCCACTGTAAAGAAAAACTGACATCCCACCTCCGCCGTCAAAGGTTTTTAGTCCGTAGTTTATAATGTTTTGTACTAAGCTGTATCCTATGGTCATTGTAGGGGCCATCAGAAAGTAAATTTGCCAGTACCTGAAAAGTCCCATAAAGTCCAAAACAGTGATCAGAACTGTTAAACTAGCGAATGTAGTCTAAATAAGTACCTAGGGGGTAACTGAAAAAGTAGAACTAAATCCATTAAAGCAACTCGTCCAAAAAGCATCAAACAAGAGCTGAGTCTGCACTGTGACTCCTATGGTCACAAGCAGCAAACCAAAAGAAGTGATTGATAGTTTTCTGAAAGGTGAATACATGAATGTAAAGGCAAGCAATAAAGCGAAACCATCTCCGATGAGGGGAAAGTAGCTGCTGAAAGTGGTGGTGTCAATAGTGATGGTCCTGGCAAAGATCCCGAGGAAGAGAAGCGCGATAGCCTGAAAAATTATAACGATTACCGAGAACATTAAATATATACTCAATCCAAGATAATAAGTCAAGCAAATAACAATCCAACTTTTTGTAGGGCCGCGTTAATTTCTTCAAGCTTGACATGTTCTTTCTTCATCAGATAGGTGTGAAATTCATGCGGCTCAAGTTTGTTGTAACAAATCTCATCCATCTTCGTCTAGATTTCGTTCATATCTTGGTACTTTTACCAGATTATCTTCTCGGTTTGCACCATGTCGGAAAGTTTTAGCGAAGAGTCGTAGACGTCGATCAGGATGGAGACGATTATTGATAGTCTTTGTTTGATGTCTGATGGGTAGTCGCAATATTCGGTCAAGAAGTTGTAGAGTTAGTTTTAGTATCTCCTTGGGTCATAGCTTTTGATCGAAAGCAACTCCTTTTAGTAGTCCATCGTATTTTTAAAGATTTAGGCCTCTTTCTTGAACTCAGCTATCAGTTTTTCCCTATCCTCAAGCAAGATACTGATTAGCTCTTTGACGACTTTCTCCTAAACAGTGGCGATTTTAGCAGTGATAATCTCGTTGATTCTCATCAAATAAAGCAGTCCCTATATGAGCAGATTTTGCAAGCAGTGCAAGATATGAACATGCAAATTTTTGTGTTTCAGATTATCTTTAACAATATATCTTATCTTTGCGTTTGAGTACAGTACAGTTAGTTGAGTTATTTTCAGCCGAAACATTTCTTGTTCAATGTTTTTCAGGTCTTTGTGCTCCAAAAACTGCTAAAAGTTGATTAGTTCTAGTGTCATCTCTTCGCTATGTTGCCTGGAATTTTCCTTCTCCGTAATGGGCTCAATCTTTGCTGAAGAAAAGTTGACTTCAATCATGCGTATACGCAAAAGCTAGAGTTCCTCTTCCTAGAGGCTCTTTTGTCTCTGAAGAGGCAATCTAACCTTCATCTTGTTGATATCTATTCTAGGGTGACCAAAAATTTGCTCCCATGAGATTCTTTTATCTTCGTCGAATTCTAGCATTCTCTAGATCAAACGTCGCAACTATTAAGAGCGTATTTCTCCTTTTTTGTTGCGTGGCTTAAGACTCAGCTTCATGGTCTTTCTCTTCTGATAGTACTCATGAGGATTCTTATAGTTATCGGATTAGCTGAAAAATGGCTGAGTTCCGTCATAAGCTAGTTAATAAATGACCGACCCCAATGAAAAAACGTCAACTTTTGATGTTCCAATGTTGCTTTCAGTGATCTAAGGAGCTATATAGAGAGGGCTGCCAGCATATGACAAGTTTTCTTTGATTGCGTGGTCATTGATATGCTTTGCAAGGCCGAAATCAGCGAGTTTGAAGACTTTGTTGTGAATGAGAATGTTGTCAGGCTTGATATCTCTGTGGAGCAAGTTGGCGTCATGTAGCACTTGGTAGCCTTTGGAGATTTGTAAGATGAAATCCCATATCTTCTCTTCAGGCATGAGAGTCATAGTCGAAATGTACTTGGAAAGAGACCCTTGGTTACAATACTCCATAATGATGTAAAGATTTTTTTCACTCACGATGTGGGCCTTGAGGCAGTTGACCAAATTCTAGTGCCTGGGCAGCTCACGAATAACATCCATTTCTGCTTTGATGGACTGCTAGTTATCGGAGTCGAGGATTGATATCACTTTGGCCACTAACTCTTCGTTGGGATGTTATCTATTGTAGGCTTTGTAAACGGAGCCAAATGAGCCAGTGCCTAATTTCTAATCTTCGGAAATGAAGTAAGGCGTCCCTTGCAGACTTTTTCCTCTGATTTGTCTTTTTGCCTTCATCCTTAATTAAAAGTAATTAGGTTAGAATTTATTATCAAGAATCCTTTGCTATCCATCATATAAACTTTTGCAGTTCCAGCTATCTAGAAATATAAAGGTCAAAGACCGAATGTTCCTAAGCAAATAGCTTATTTGACTAAAAAGAGTAACCCTTTAGTCTTTCTGAAAGTACCTTGTACTGGCCGAATCAGGATATTTTTAATACTGGCGATCAGAATCATAACATCAGTGGCACTATGCACTATTCTTAAATCTCTAAAATTAACTTATTAACTAATTAACGGTTATGTCTAGACTGCAACAGCAGCACACCACGATGCCTCAGGCCGCAGAAATCAAAAAAATATTCTGTGCTTATCACCCAGCCTAGTTTCTCACCAACTTCTGCTGTGACATGGAGTGCCTCATGCCCCTTTGTCCCAACTGCATCGTTGAGCACACTTAGCAGCACTTCATCGAAAATAACAAACCGGCCTATGTCAATTTGGTTGAAGCCATTAGTGACACTAAACAGAAGTGCTACCAGCATATCGTCGTTTTCGAGTAACTCAGTAAAAACAACGACAAGATTTATGACTATATCCTGGGGTTGAGGGAAAGCATACACAACCAACTAATGGAGGACAAGCAGGAAATCTTCAAAGAGTTAGATATCTTGTTTGAAAACTATGAAGAAAAACTGATGAACTAGACTCTGAACAAGTACAAGGAGCTTGAGGTGTATGATCGGAAGGAGACTTTGAATATCAGTGAGTTTATTACTGAGCAGATTGAAGTTCTGCATTAGCAGATTGGCCTTCTCAAGAGCGAGAGCTGTTTAGCCTCACTTATCACTTACTACAAGCAGGACGGCAAAGTTTATGAAGATAGTATCAAAGAGATAGGAGATCACATTTCTAAGCACAAAAAGGCTGGCAAGATAAGCATCAATGGGGATGCTTAAAAGCTATCCAAAACGCTCGAAAACTTCTGTGAGAACAACCTGCTTGTCTAGTTCATTAACTAGGAGATGGTAAAGTAAAAGTAATAGGAAAACAAGTTGAAAGCAAGCAATTTTTCCAAGTAGGGTAGCAAAATTCTGTCTCACAAGTTGTCCCAAAAGATCCAGACCATGATGGAAAGCTCCAAGAAGGAAAACAACATCAACCAGAGCAACCAGGACTATAGGAACATCCGCAGGAGTTAGGATTACTTCAAAATTGATCCAATGGAACTCAAGTACAGTAAAATGCAGACTTTTAACCAGGGTGGGGCCTTCTATCAAAAACAATTTGGCTCCAAAAGTCGCTTTTATTGATTCTAGCTAAGTATTTGCTTTATGATTGGGCTCTGCTAGCTTTTTGGCTAACTGCTAGTTTTCTTCTAAAAGAAATTATTGAGTATTATATTTAGTAACTACTTTTACAATAAAAACATGCTATCGGCTCCAGCTTCTCCTAAAAAGTGCAACAATCCTGTAAAGATAACCTGATTTAGAAGGTTGAGACTTTAATCTTCCAGATAAACCAAACTGAGAGGAATTCGGAGATTGAGAAAGACAAAAAAGTTTAGGAGGCGAGGAAGATTTACCACTCTTCGTCTTTGGGAATCGCACGTAGAATGAAAATGAGTAAACGGCCTCTCTTCAATAACAAAACCAAGGACGGTGAGTTCATAGATAAGGAGGTGAAGCCAATCCCTTACCATTTTATTCCGGCTTTTAAGAACAATACCTTCATAATGCCAGACCGGGTCTTGGAGAAGGGAGAAGCAGCCAAAAGACGTACTTCCTTGCTTAGCAAGTTGTAATAAAAATGAAGGATTCTTCGATCTTTTCGTTCAGGAACACAGAAGATGAAGCAACCAGGCGAAGCATCCGCAAATAGTAGAAATAGCGAACCATCGTCAGTCGGCAAGTTGAGTAGTACAACCGTGTAAGAAGCCAGTTACTTAGATAATTGACCTCAATGATGGAAAAAAACGGACAGAGATAAACAAATGGTTTATGAAGAACAGGAAAAGGTTTTATCCGACTAATACTACTTCTGACTTCTTCAGTGAGCAGGAGCCCATGCTTGAGCCCAAAGATGCTGAAGCTTGGGAGATGAGGAAGACCAATTTGGAGAGGAGGTTTAAAAATGACAGCAAGTGGAGACCTTTCACAAGAGGAAGCTAGTCGTTTGGGGCTTCCGTGTCATCTTCTTTATACTCCAACCAAAGATAAATCTACTCTGTTCGTTGATCTCTCCATTTATTCTTGACTCAATCTTGAAACTTTTCAACTCCCAAAATTCAAAACTAGCCCATTTTATTCATCCCCACTCAGCATCCCAAATTCCAGTGACTCTTTATTTCGAGATGAGCTGGGTGCCAATTACCTATTTTGGTAATATCTTTATTAAAATTATTTTTAGGCTGACTTGAGAGAATGGTTGAAGAAGTTGATACTTATGAGATTGTGGTGCTCTTTTTAGTAGCAAGGTGGCTGAAGATGCGGATTGGACAGGAAAGAGGTTGCAAAATAAAATCCCATTTTCAAGCAATCACTTATTATTATTTCATAATAAAGATGGCAGACATTGAGTGTGTTTTCGAAAGCATGACCAGTCGAGGCTCAATCTTCATCTCTAACCTCTAGGCGGCAGAAAACGTGCAACTGCTACACAGTAAGGCCACATCTATATAGGTATGGGCATCAAAGCGATCCTCTCCGTGGCACGCAGTGGCTTTCTAAAGCACTCCAAGGAAGACATCCCCTTCTACCTGTACATTCCAGCCGAAGACCATGAAGATTACCAGTTGCACCGGTTTTTCGAGGAGACTTATAACTTCATCGAGAGATGTAGGAAAGAAACCAACGTTCTGGTGCACTGCAAGGTGGGGGTGAGCAGGAGTGTGACCATTGTCATTGCTTACCTCATCAAAAAGTACAAGTATAGTTTGGGGCAAGTTATCACCATGGTTATCAGACGCAGAAATAAGGTACTGTTTTCATCCATCTAGATCAATCCCAATAAGGGATTTTTGGAGCAACTCAAAAACTATGCTGAGGCTGAAGGTATCAAGTCCGATCTTGAAACCAACTACATCGAAAACCTTAGATATAAGTCGCACTCGAAGAAGCGAAACAGTTATTCAGCCCAGAAAGAGAAGTATCCTTTGAAGAAGCAGCTAAACCCTT
>Ga0316217_10003202_pt1 | contig 18927 bp, 12 predicted proteins | sample 1anoAmetaG_FD_203633 | JGI IMG/M metagenome (GOLD analysis project Ga0316217, IMG submission 203633) | Freshwater microbial communities from Trout Bog Lake, Wisconsin, USA - 1anoA | ecosystem: Environmental > Aquatic > Freshwater > Lake > Hypolimnion/Profundal zone | place: USA: Wisconsin...
GAACTCCCGCCAGTATGACCCCAAGACGACTCGGCAAGACACCGACACGCGCCCCGCGTCCCCGCAAGGACCGAAAGTTGGGAAGTAGCGGGCGGGCGATGCCCAACACCGCGAAGGTTGGGTATCATGCGAAGTTGACCGCGTCGGTCCCAAAGCGCCAGAGGACTGGCGTAGTCGAAGATCTGCCGGACTTGCCGCTTTCCATCAATCTCGGCTCCGTCTCCCTCGCCCCGGGGGGAATGAGTGCGGCGAGGGTCGGGGAGTAGGGTCTTCCTTCCAGGTTCATGGTCCCAAGGCAAGTTTCGCAAACAGGGAGGCTCCCCAGCAAACGTCGAGGACTTGCGCCGTGAATTTCCGCGTCCCTTCCGCGCCGGGCCGCAAACCGCCCTTGCCCGCGCGGCCCACGCTGGCGCAAACAACGCGATTTAGCCGGCGGAGCGCTCCTACCGTGGCGAATTCAGTCGCCACAGCGTCGCGGCCAACAATTTAGCGCTGCGGCCGGAACCGGGCCTGACGGCGTCGATATCGGCATCTCTTAATGCCCGTGACCGAGCGAACCGCCTTCTCGATCCGGTTCTTGACACCCCCAGCCGGCCATGCGAATGTGAACGGCGCGTTTTAACGTACGTTCAATTAAATGGCAAAACGAACCATCGAGGGCCCGCAGGGCCGGATTCTGGATGCCGCGGAGGATGCCTTCGCGGATTGCGGCTTTGATGGCGCGTCCCTCCGGCGCATCGGACTCGAGGCCCGCGTCAACCTGGCCACCATCTATTATTACTTCGGCTCCAAGTCCAGCCTCATGGAGGCGGTGCTCAAACGCCGGTTCGACCCGTTGCGCGAGGAACACCTCCGTTTGTTGCGACAGTTGGAGCAAACCCCGGGGCGACGCCGATTGCCGGTCGAGAAGATCCTGGAGGCCATGCTGCTGCCGACCCTGCGCTTCGTGGTGACCGCCTCGCGCCGTCAACGGGCCATCAGTCGGCTTCTGGGACGGATCTTCACCGAGCCCAACCCCAGGTTTCAACAGGCGTTGCGCAGCCAGCACGAGCAAAACCTGAGCGACGCTTTCTTGCAGGCGATGCGGCGCAGTTTGCCGCAAATCCCCCTGCCGGACTTGCGGTGCCGCCTCGACCTTATCTGGGGCGCGATGGGCCTGATGCTCTGCAATCCGGCCAAAATGGAGCGGGAGTTGCGCCGGGACGACGGGCCCGTCGACCTGGAAGGCGCCCTGGCGCGCATGATTGCCTTCTTCGCTCCCGGGATGCGCGCCCCCGCGCTCGGCAACCGCCGCGACCCGGCTCGGATCGCCCCGCTCCCCGCGGCGGAAGTCGCCCACGATGCTCAACCTGCATCCCAGTTGCTTTCTTAATTAACCATGCTTTTACCACCTATGAATAAGTTATTCGCAGAAGACTCTCGTTGCGGCCGCGCCGCCTCCGACCGCGCCCGCCTCGCCGCTTTTCCCCCCGCGGGGGAGGGTTCAGGCCCGGGCCGGCGGCGGCGGCTGATTCTGGCCCTGCTTCCGATCGCCGCCATGGCAGTCCTGTGCGGATGCGCGCCCTCCAAACCCGAGGGGGCTAATCCCATGATGATGAAGCCCAAAGTAACGGTGGCCACGCCTCAAGCGGGAACCATCACTAATTGGGATGAGTACCCCGCCCACCTCGAAGCGGTCGAGAGCGTCGAGTTGCGCCCTCGCGTGGCCGGTTACATCCAGTCGATCCACTTCCAGGACGGCGCCGAGGTCAAAGCCGGCGACCTGCTCTTCGTCATTGATCCCGAGCCCTTCCAAGCCGAGTTCGACCACGCGCAGGCGCTGCGGCAAGAGGCCGATACGCGTCTGGAACTGGCCCGGACCGATCTCAAGCGGGCGGAGGGCCTGCGGGCCACCAAGGCGATTTCGGAGGAGGAGTACGACACCCGGCGCAACGCGGTGCGTCAGACCGAAGCCTCGGTCGTCGCCGCCAAGGCCGCGGAGACAACGGCCCGCATCAATCTGGATTACACGCAGGTCAAGGCGCCCATCAGCGGGAAGATCGGCCGGCGATTGGTGACGCCCGGAAATTTCGTTCAACTTCAGGGCAACGGCGGCGCCACTGTGCTGGCTACCATCGTTACCCAACAACCCATTTACTGTTCCTTCGACGCCCAGGAACAGATTTACCTCCAATATGTCAAGGACGGGGCGGACCGCGGCGCCCTGGAGTGCCAACTCGCGCTGGTTAATGAAGAGGGTTTCCCGCGCCAGGGCGCCGTCAACTTCGTGGACAACCAGGTGGACCCGCGCACGGGCACGATCCGGATGCGCGCGGTCTTCGCCAACACCGATCGTACGCTGGTCCCCGGCCTGTTCGCCAACGTGCGCGTGCCCGCCGGTCCGCCCATCGAGGCGCTCCTCATCCCCGACGTCGCCATCCAATCCGATCAAGGCCATAAGTTCGTCTTCGTCGCCAACAAAGACGGGATCGCCGAGGCGCGCCCCGTGAAAACCGGCCGCTCGCACGGGGACATGCGCTCCATCCTCGGCGGACTCACGACGTCCGACCGGGTCGTGGTTAATGGCCTGATCATGGTCCGGCCGGGAGTCCCGCTCGACGTTCACACCGCCAGCGAAGTCGCCGCCGCCGCGCCGTTGGAAGAGAAGCAAACGGCCAAACAGTAACCCCCGGCGTCCGGCCAACCGCGGGCGGCGCCCGCTTTGAACTACTAAACTCTCGTGAAATTTACCCATTTCTTCATCCGCCGGCCGATCTTCGCGGCGGTGCTTTCGATCCTGATCGTGCTGCTGGGTCTGCTCGCGCTCTTCGAACTGCCCATCGCCCAGTATCCGGAAGTGGCCCCGCCGACCGTCTATGTCACCGCGATCTACCCGGGCGCGAGCGCCGATGTCGTGGCCGCCACCGTCGCCACCCCCCTCGAGCAGGAAATCAACGGCGTCGAGAACATGCTCTACATGTCTTCGCAATGCAGCAGCGACGGCCAGTTGCGGCTGGGTGTGACGTTCAAGACGGGAACCGATCTGGACAAGGCGCAGGTACTCGTGCAAAACCGCGTGGCGGTGGCCGAACCACGCTTGCCCGAAGACGTCCGCCGTTTGGGCATCACGACCGCCAAGCGCTCGCCGAGCATTACCCTGATTGTTCACCTGATCTCCCCTACCGGCAAGTACGACGATCTCTACCTGGGCAACTACGCCTTTCTCCAGATCCGCGACACCCTCTCGCGCCTGCCGGGCGTCGGCGAGGCGCGCGTCTTCGGCTCCAGCGATTACTCCATGCGCATTTGGTTGGATCCCAATAAAGTTTCGGCCCGCAACCTAACCGCCAGCGAGGTCGTCGCCGCTATTCGCGAGCAAAATGTGCAGGTCGCCGCCGGCGTGTTCGGCCAACCTCCCCAACCGGATGGCAACCTCTTCCAAGTCACCGCACGCACGCAGGGACGCCTGGTCACCGAAGAGCAGTTCGGCGAGATCATCCTCAAGACCGGCCCCGAGGGCCAGATTACCCGCCTGCGCGATGTCGCGCGGGTGGAACTCGGCGCCAAGACTTACAGCATGGAGAGCCTGCTCGATGGCCGCCCGGCTTCGGGCATTGGTATCTTTCAACTGCCCGGCTCCAATGCCATCGAGACCTCCGATGCCGTCCGCGCGGCGATGGAGAAGCTCAAGAAGAAATTCCCCGATGGTCTCGACTACCGCATCGTATTCGACACGACTCTCTTTGTGCGCGAGTCCATTCGCGCGGTGCTCCATACGCTGGGTGAAGCGATGCTCCTGGTCGTTATCGTCGTCGTGCTCTTCCTCCAAAACTGGCGCGCCTCGATCATCCCGCTGCTGGCCGTGCCAGTCTCTCTGATTGGCACCTTCGCGGCGATGACCCTCTTCGGCTTTTCCTTGAACAACCTCTCGCTGTTCGGCCTGGTCCTGGCCATCGGCATCGTGGTGGATGACGCCATCGTCGTGGTCGAGAACGTCGAGCGGAACATCGCGCTCGGGCTCTCTCCGCCCGACGCCACCCGCAAGGCAATGGACGAAGTGAGCGGAGCGGTCGTAGCGATCGCGCTGGTGCTCAGCGCCGTGTTCATCCCCACCGCCTTCATGAGCGGGTTGACCGGGCGCTTTTATCAGCAATTCGCCCTGACCATCGCCGTCTCGACGGTGATCTCCGCCTTCAATTCCCTGACGCTCAGCCCCGCCCTCAGCGCCCTGCTCCTGCAACCGCACCACGCGCCCAAGGACACCATCGGCCGCATTCTTCAAGGTTCGGTAGGTTGGATTTTCACCGGATTCAACCGTCTCTTCGAAGGCAGTCGCGCCGCCTATCTGCGGGGATTGAGTCGCGCGCTGCGCCACTGCGGTATCGGGCTCGCGCTCTACGCCGGCCTGCTGGTCCTGACTTGGGGGAGCTTCCATAAGGTCCCCACCGGGTTCATTCCCACCCAGGACAAAGGTTACCTGATCGCTTACATGCAGTTGCCCGACGGCGCCTCCCTTCAACGGACCGAAAAGGCCAGCGCCAACATGGCTAAGCTCATCCGATCGGTGGAGGGCGTCCAGGCGGTGGTCGAATTGCCTGGCCTTTCGTTCGTGACGTTCGGCGTCCAAGCCAACGCCACCAGCATGTTTATTCCTTTGCGGCCCTTCGATGAACGCGTCAAGAAAGGGCTCACGGATGACGTTATCCTCAACCAAATCCGGGCCAAGCTCGCCCCAATACAGGACGGATTCATCGGCATCTTCCGCTCCCCGCCAGTGGACGGCCTGGGCTTGATTGGCGGCTTCAAGCTCCAGGTGCAGGACCGGACCGACGCCGGTTTCGCCGCCCTCCAGGCCGCGACCTACCAACTCATGACGGCCGCCAACCAGGACAAGCGTATCAAAGGCGCTCTCACCACCTTCCGCGCCGGCGTTCCGCAGATCTTCCTGGACGTGGACCGCGCCAAAGCCAAGACCATGCGGGTGCCTCTGAGCGACGTTTGGGACACCATGCAGATCTATCTCGGATCCCTCTACGTCAACGACTTCAACGTCTTCGGCCGTCCCTACCAGGTGACCATCCAAGCCGATGCCCCCTTCCGGAAAAACCCGGAGGATGTGCTCAATATGAAGACGCGGAACACCGCGGGCGACATGGTGCCCTTAAGCACCCTCCTCAAAGTGCGCGAGGACTCCGCGCCCGTCTCGGTGGGGCGTTATAACATGTATAACACGGCCGAGATCTCGGGCGGCACCGCCCCGGGTGTCAGCAGCGGCGAGGCTATCAAGATCATGGACGACCTCGCCGAACGCGTGCTGCCTCCAGGGATGAGCATCGAATGGACCGAGCTCAGCCTGCTCCAAATCCTGGCCGGCAACTCCGCCGTCTATATCTTTCCCCTGTGCGTCCTCATGGTCTTCCTTGTGCTGGCGGCCCAATATGAAAGCTGGTCACTGCCCCTGGCGATCATCCTCATCGTGCCGATGTGCTTGCTCTTCGCCATCCTCGGCATCTGGGCGCGAGGCATGGACAACAACCTCTTCACCCAAATTGGGCTGGTCGTGCTCATCGGTCTGGCCTGCAAGAACGCCATCCTCATTGTCGAGTTCGCCCGTCAACTTCAGGAGGACGGACGGAACCGCACCGACGCGGCGATCGAGGCCTGCCGGCTTCGCCTCCGGCCCATCCTCATGACCTCCTTCGCCTTCGCCGTCGGCGTCATCCCGCTCATGATCGCTAAAGGCGCCGGCGCCGAAATGCGCCAAACCCTGGGTACCGCCGTCTTCTTCGGCATGTTGGGCGTCACCTTCTTCGGCATTTTCCTCACGCCCGTCTTCTACGTCGTGATCCGTCGCGCGCTCGAACGGAAGGCGGTCCCAAACCCCGGCGGCGCGCTGACAAAGACGATTGTTTCGGGAACCACCCTCCTCCTGGCGCTCGGCGCCGCTGGCACGGTCCTGCTGTTCAACGGATGCGCCGCCGGCCCGGATTACCACGCGCCCAAGACCGAATCGGCAAGCGTCTTCGCCAACGCCGCCCAAACCAATGTCGCTGCCGGTGAAACGGCGGCCGAGTGGTGGCGCGGTTTCAACGACCCACAGCTCAACCGCCTCATCAGCCGCTCGGTGTCGTCGAACCACGACCTCCGCATCGCCACGGCCCGCGTGCTCGAGGCCCGGGCCCTCCATACCCAAGCCGTGGCGGAAGAGTTGCCGGTTATCCAGGGCGACGCCAGCTACAACAAATCGGTCGCCAGCAGCCAATCAGAGCCCTTCGCTCTGCCTCGGAGCCAGCGCGAACTCCAGTTGTTTAGCGCCGGCTTCGACGCCACCTGGGAACTGGACTTCTTCGGCCACGGCCGGCGCGGCATCGAGGCGGCCAAGGCCGACCTCGCCGCCTCGGAAGCCAACCGTCAGTTCATCGTCGTCAGCCTCATCGCCGAGGTTGCCCGCAATTACTTCGAGTTGCGCGGGGCTCAAAACCAGTGGGCCGTCGCCCGCCAAAACGCCGAAAACCAGCGTCAAACCCTCGATCTGACCGTGTCGAAATTGCAGGCGGGGCGATCCACCGAGTTAGATACCGCCCGCGCCCGCGCCCAGCTTAATGCCACCTTGGCCGTCATTCCTCCGATCGAGGCGTCTATTCACCATTCCATGCACCGGTTGGGGGTCCTCGCGGGACTTCCGCCCGCCGCTTTGACGGCGGAACTTTCCCCCCCGGCCCCAATCCCAGCGCTGCCGCCCCTTGTGAACATCGCCAACCCCGCCGAGTTGCTGCGTCGCCGACCGGACATCCGCGCGGCCGAACGCGCCCTGGCCGCCGCCACTGCCCGCATCGGCGTCCAAACCGCCGACCTGTTCCCGCGGGTTACCTTCGTCGGCAATCTTGGTTGGTCCGCCCGTCAGTTCTCCAGCCTGGGCAATGGCGGCACCGATACCTACGGTTTCGGTCCAAACATCACCTGGGCCGCCCTGGACTTGGGCCGCGTCCGTGGCCGGGTCAAAGCCGCCCGCGCCGAAACGGAAGCTCAGTTGGCTATCTACGAGAAGACGGTCCTGACCGCGCTCGAGGAAACCGAGAATGCTCTGGTGGATTTCGGCCGGGAGCAAACGCGCCGCGATTTTCTCCGCGAGTCCGAACGTTCCGCCACCGAAGCCATGGGATTAGCCCGCCAGCGCTACGATGGCGGCGTGGCCGATTTTCTCTCCGTGCTCGACGCCGAACGCGCCCAACTCGACATCCAGGCCCAGCTCGCGCAGAGTGAAACCCGCGCCGCGACCACGCTCATCGCCGTCTATAAAGCGCTGGGCGGGGGGTGGGAGACTGCCGCCAACGCCCGGTTCAGCCCCGCGCGCTGAGCGCTTAGGAGGAAAGGCATCCTGCGTCCAATGCGTCGGTCGGCGGGCGCTTTTTGGCTTTCAGCTTTTGGTTTTTCCCATAAGCTTCAGGTTGCTGGCTAAATGATGGCGAGATTGATACACTGATCATTATGGCAACTCGAGGCGGATTCCGATGGGGAAAGTGGCTTACCGTGTTCCTCCTGGCGGGAGGCGCCGCTGGCGGAGGCTTCTGGTATGTGAAGCACAACCGGACAGCGCCGACCGAATATCAAACGGCCCTCGTCTCTCGGGGCGCGATCACTCAGATCGTGACGGCAACCGGACAATTGGGGCCGGTCATCACGGTTGCGGTCGGCAGCCAGATTTCGGGCCTGATCCAGAAGCTCTACGCCGATTTCAACTCGACGGTTAAATCCAACCAGGTCATCGCCGAGATCGAGCCCATCACCTACAAGATGAATCTCCTGCGCGCCGAGGCCGATTTGGCCAACGCGAAAGCCAACATGAACTTGGCCCAGGTTCAAGCCAACCGTTCGTCCATCCTCTTTTCAAACAAACTCATTTCGGCTTCCGAAAACGATATCGCGCAAGCCCAGTTGCAACAGGCCCAAGCGCAAGTCCAATCCGCCGATGCTCAGTGTGAGAATGTCAAAGTCGACCTTTCCCATTGCACCATCTATGCCCCAGTCGATGGCGTCGTCATCTCCCGCAACGTCGACGTCGGTCAGACCGTCGCCGCCAGTTTTAACACGCCCACTCTGTTCTCCATCGCCAACGACCTCAGTAAGATGCAGATCGACGCCCTTGTTTCCGAGGCCGACATCGGCGGTGTGGCCGTCGGACAGCATGTTAATTTTACGGTGGATGCCTATCCCTACCGGACCTTTAACGGCAGCCTTAGCCAGGTCCGCTACGGCGCCATTACCAACCAAAACGTGATCAACTATGATTGCGTCATTGCCGTGAGCAACAAGGATCTCAAGCTCCTGCCCGGCATGACCGCCAACGTCTCCATCATCCTGGCCGAGCGCGACAATGTGCTCAAAGTACCCAACGCCGCGCTCCGGTTCCGCCCGCCGGAAGTCGCCGCGAGCCTGACCAACGGCACTCCCCAAACCGCAGCCTCAGGCCCGCGTCCAGCCGGCATAGGAGCGGGCTCTGTCGGCGGCCGCCCCGCCGGCGGCGGTCCAGGCGGCGACCGCCGCTCGGATCGCGGTTCGGCTGAGGCGGGAACCGGCGGCCCGCGAGGCGAGCGGCGCATGACCCGCACCGTTTATGTCCTACCCGCCAAGCCCGCCGATAATCCCGCCGATCCGCCCAAACTCAAGCCGGTTCAGATCCAGATCGGGATCAGCGATGGCATCACCACCGAGGTGCTTGACGGTTTGCAGGAAGGGGACCAACTAGTCACCGCGGTGGTCACCCCCGACACCGGCGCCCGTTCCGGAGCGCCGCCGAACAACCCCTTTGGCGGCGGCGGTCCCAGACGGTTCTAAGCGCAGGCCCACAGCCCGGACAAACATGAGCGCCGTCATCAAGCTGGAAGACATCCACAAGGTCTATCAGACCGGTGGAGTGGATGTGCACGCGGTTCGGGGCGTGTCGCCCGAGATTCAGTGCGGGGAATTTGTCGCGGTCATGGGCGCCAGCGGCTCCGGAAAATCCACCCTCATGAACATCCTTGGCTGCCTGGATCGAGCCACTCGCGGCCGCTACCTGCTCGATGGGACCGATGTCTCAGAGCTCGACCGTGACGCTCTGGCCGACATCCGGAACTCCAAGATCGGCTTCATCTTCCAGGGGTTCAATCTCCTGTCGCGCACTACCGCCCTGGAGAACGTCGAGATGCCGATGCTCTACCAACAGCGACATCTGCGGGCGCGCGAACAACGGGCCCGCGCCGTTCGCGCGCTGGAAACCGTTGGGTTGGCCGACCGCGCCGACCACCATCCCAACCAGCTCTCGGGCGGCCAACAGCAGCGCGTGGCCATCGCCCGCGCCTTGGTCAACCAACCCGCTCTCCTCCTCGCCGACGAACCCACCGGCAACCTGGACAGCCAGACCAGCATCGAGATCATGGGCGTCTTCCAGAAACTCAACGACCAGGGCATCACCATCGTCATGGTGACCCATGAACTGGATATCGCCCGGTACACCAAACGTAATATCATCATGCGCGATGGCCGGGTCGTCAGCGACGTCGGCGTGTCCGACCGACTCAACGCGGAGACGGAACTGCGGCGCCTAAAAAACGACCAACAGGCCGTGCAATTGACTGTATGATGCGCATCCTCGCCACGATCCGAATCGCGTTGAGCGCCCTCAAGCGCAATAAAATGCGGACCCTTCTGACCACCCTCGGGATGATCATCGGCGTGGCCGCGGTCATCGCCATGGTCAGCATCGGCAACGGCGCCAAGGCGCAAATCGAGGCTCAAATCGCCGCGATGGGACAGAACGTGATCCTGGTTTTCTCAGGCAGTTTCAGTCGCGGCGGCGCCCGCTCCGGCTGGGGCGGAGCCGGCACGCTGACCATCGAAGATAGCGAGGCCATTCAGCGGGAGATTGCCGGTGTCACCGTGATCAGTCCGGAGGTGCGCACCCGCGCGCAGGTAGCCGCTGGCAACCAAAACTGGAACACGCAAATTCTGGGCGAGTCGCCCGACTACTTCTCCATCCGCCAATGGCCCATCATCGCCGGTACTTCCTTTACCGCCCAAGACCTGCGCAGCGCCAGCAAGGTGGCCATCCTCGGCAAAACGGTGGTCGACCAGCTTTTTCCGGGAGAAGACCCGCTCGGTCAGATCATTCGCGTCAAAAACGTCCCGTTCATCATCCGAGGCGTGCTGACGCCCAAGGGCCTTTCAGTTCAGGGCCAAGACCAGGACGACTTGATCATCATCCCTTACACCAGCGCCATGAAGCGCGTCCAGAGAGTGACCACCCTGGGCCTGATTATCGTCCAGGTGGCCAAGCCCACCTTGCTCAACTCGGCCCAGCAACAGATCATCGAACTGCTTCGCCAACACCACAAAATCATCCCCGGCAAGGATGACGATTTCACTGTTCGCAACCAGCAGGAAATCGCCGAAATGGCCACCGCGCAATCCAAGACCATGACCTTGCTGCTGGGCGCGGTCGCCGGCGTGTCCCTCGTGGTTGGCGGGATCGGCATCATGAATATCATGCTCGTCAGCGTCACCGAACGCACGCGCGAGATTGGCATTCGCATGGCCATCGGCGCCCGCGGCCGCGATATCCTTTTGCAGTTCCTTATCGAAGCGGTCACTCTTAGTCTCATCGGCGGCCTCCTCGGCATCGGGCTTGGCATCGGCTTCTCCCACTGGCTCACCTTCCAGATGAACTGGCCGACGCTGGTTCCCTCCGAATGGGTGCTTTACGCCTTCGGCTTCAGCGCCGTGGTCGGAGTCTCCTTCGGTTTTTACCCCGCGCGCAAAGCCTCCCGCCTCGACCCTATTGAGGCGCTCCGCTACGAATGATCTGAGACGCTTTCCGCCCGACTATTCGTACCGCAAGGACTCGATCGGATCGAGGTTCGCCGCCTTATAAGCGGGGTAGGTGCCAAAGATCATCCCCACCAGCGAGCAGATGAACAGGCCGATGAAGATCCAGTCCACCGGAATGACCGGCGTCAGCTTGAGATAGGCGGCGCCGACGTTGCCGCCCAGGATGCCCAGCACGACGCCCATGGCGCCGCCGACTTCGCAGATGGTAATCGCCTCCAGAATAAACTGGACCATGATGTTCCGCTTCTTGGCGCCTACGGCGCGACGGATGCCGATCTCGCGCGTGCGCTCGGTGACGCTCACCAGCATGATGTTCATGATGCCGACCCCCGCGGCCAGCAAGGCGATCGAACTCACCACCATCACTCCGATCCGCACCGCCAGGGTGAACGATTTGAACTGTTGGATCATGGAATCATTCGAGGCGATTTCGAAGTCGTCCTCCTTGCCCGGAGGAACTTTGCGCAAGGCGCGCAGCAAGCCGCGAACCTGCTCGACCGTGTCGTCGTAGCTGGCCTGATCGCGCGCCTGCACAAAAAGGGTCAGGCTGCGGTTCCACCGGCCGAACCGGTTCAGGCCGGTGCTGATCGGGACGATGGCGAAATTGTCCTGGTCTCCGCCCAACGCGCCCCCCTTGCCCTCCAGCACGCCCACGACCTGGTAGTTGATGCCGTTGATCTTGAGGTAATCGCCAACGCCGGAGCCGAAAGGAAAAACCGTCTTGGCCAGGCCGTGACCCAGCACGCAGACGTCCCGCGCCCCATCGATATCCATTTCCAGCAACAGCCTGCCCTCCTGCAGGTTCCAGTTTCGGGCGGCGAAACTGCCCGGGCTCTCGCCGAACATCTGGACGGTGGGCGCGGTTTTCTTGAAACGCGTCTCGACCTGCCCTCCCCAGAACACGCTCTCCATCCCAACGGCAACCGCCAGGGTGGCCTTCTGCTCCAACGTACAGGCCTGGGCATAGGTAATGTCCTTCCGCCGCCAGAACTTTTCGAATCCCTCCGGCCCGCCGAAGTAGATCGCCGGTAATTTTTGAACCAGGAACGTATGACTCCCCAACTGGCTGATCTCCTGCTCGATGTTGCTCTGCATCGCGCGCATCGCCGTCATGACCACGATGATCGAGAAAACCCCCACCAACACGCCGAGCAAGGTGAGGGCCGAACGCAATTTGTGCGACGCCAGGGCGACCATGGCCATCTGGAAGCTCTCGCGCAATTCCGCCAGGGCGAGGGTGAAACCTTTAGATCGCGCGTGTTTCATAGGGTCTCACTCGTTGCGCAAGGCGTCCACCGGGTTCATCCGGGCGGCTCGCCACGCTGGGAAAAAGCCCGAGAGCACTCCGGTGCCCGCCGAAACCAGGAGGGCGATGCCAACGATCCTCAACGACATCGTGGCGGGCAGGAATCGCTGCACCAGCAGCGTCACCAAGAAGGCGATGCTCAGCGCAATCGCCCCTCCCAGCAGGCAGATGGTCGCCGCTTCGATCAGGAATTGCAGGAGAATGGTCCGGCGCTTGGCGCCGATGGCCTTGCGAATGCCGATCTCACGCGTGCGCTCGGCGACCGACACGAACATGATGTTCATGATGCCGATCCCTCCCACGAACAGCGAAAGTCCGGTCACGAACAAACCAACGGCCGCGATCGTGCCGCCGAGTCTATTGAACATCTTAATGAACAGGTCCTGCTGGTTGATCGCGAAGTCGTCCGGATCGTTGGGCGCCAGGCGGCGAACCGAGCGCATGGCGCAGCGGAGTTCCTCTTTGGCTTCCTCCAATTGGCCGAGGTCCTGGACTTTCACCTGGATGGAGTAGTCCGGGTCGTTCCAAAACTCCGCCACGAACTTCTTGAGCGGGATGATCACTTGGTTGTCCAGGCTCATCAGGCCGAGAAAACTGCCTTGTTTTTCGAGCACCCCAATCACCTCGAAGGTGACCGTCTCGACCTTGAGGCGCTTGCCCAAGGGGGAGACGCGCTGAAAGAGGTTGGTCGCCACATCGCAGCCGATCACGCAGACCGGCCGCCCACCCTGCGCTTCCGTCACGGAGAAAAACCGCCCCTCCGAAACGCTGGTGCTGCTGGTTTGGAGAAACTGCTCGGTCGTGGCCACGATTCGGACATTGCTGGAGTTGCGCCGCTGATATTGGACCGAAGCGCCGAAATCCACCGTCGGTGCCAAGGCGCGCGCCAGGGTGAGTTGACGCTCCAGGGCATGGACCTGCGCCAAGGAAATGGGACGACGCCGTTGCATCTTGAGCCACCCTTCCTCGGAATCGTTGAACCAGTTGAAGCGGCTCACATAGAGCACGTCGGCGCCGATGAAAGAAATGTTCTTAAGAAACGCCCGGTTCAGCCCCTCGATGGCCGTGCCCATGAGCGTCACCGTGACGATGCCGATGACAATGCCCAGGGTTGTCAGCATCGACCGCATCTTGTTGGCGCGAATAGCGGCCCAGGAGATACCCAGCCCTTCACGGACCTCGGAAAACACGTTCATGCGGGCTTCATCCGCTCCGCCCCGCCGGCTCAGGCGCCAATTGCGTTTGCTCTTCATCGCTGGCGATCAGGCCGTCGCGAATTCGGATGATGCGCCGGGCATGCCGAGCCACGTCCTCCTCGTGCGTTACGATGATGATCGTGTTGCCCCCGCGCCACAGTTCGTAGAACAGGGCCAGAATCTCCGTGCCCGTCTTGGTGTCCAGATTGCCCGTCGGTTCATCCGCCAGAAGGATGGAAGGCTTGTTGACCAAGGCGCGGGCGACAGCGACGCGCTGGCGCTGGCCCCCGGAAAGCTCATTGGGTTTGTGATGCACCCGGTCGGCGAGCCCGACATGCCCGAGCGCATCCAACGCCACCTGACGGCGTTCCTCGGAGGCCATCCCTGAGTAGATCAACGGCAATTCGACGTTCCGGAGCGCGTCCGAGCGCGGCAGCAGGTTAAAGGTCTGGAAGATGAAGCCGATCTCCTTGTTCCGTATCTCCGCCAGCGCGTTGTCGTCCATCTGGCTGACCACCACCCCGTTGAGCTCGTACTGGCCCGCGGTCGGCGTGTCCAGGCACCCGAGCAGGTTCATCAAGGTGGACTTGCCCGAACCGGAGGGGCCCATGATGGCGACGTATTCGCCGCGCTGGATCTCCAGCGAGACCTCCCGCAAGGCATGGATGGTCTCCGCTCCCATCTGGTAGCGGCGCGAAATTTTATCAAGGCGGATCAGGGCCATGGGCTTACTTGTTGGCTTCCCTATCCTTGTCCTTGTCCTTGTCTTTGTCCTGATCGGGCGCGATGATTCCCTTGCGGACTTTCTTCCCGTCCTCCAACTCTCGGCTGATGGCCTTGTAGCCGCCCGTGATGACCTCCTGGCCTTCCTTAAGACCCTCGAGGATTTCCCAGTAGTTGTCGTCGCTGATGCCGATCTTGACGGGGATCATCTTGGCTTGGTCTCCCTCCATCACAAACACCACCTCGATCGCCTTGGGATTCTCCTTGGCCTTCTTGTCCGCGGCGGTGGAGTTAGTGCCGTCCGCGGACGGTGGGTCGGACGAGACCGCGATCGTATCATTATTTGCCTTGGGGACATTGGTAACCGTCTGGGGATCGTTGTCCGCCTTGGTCGAACTGGCGGCGGAGCGGGAATTCGTCGATGCGGTGAGACCATTAGTCTTGGAACCGGCCGTAACCGTTGAATTAGTCGCTTTGGCGTCCTTTAGCTTGGGCAGCCGCGTGGTCACGCAGGGAATGGGCACGGCCAGCGCATTGGTTCGATTCCGGGTCTCGATCTCGGCGGTCACCGACATGCCCGGACGAAAGGCCTCCTTTTCCTTGACGCGGATGCGGACCTCGAACTTGGTGGCGTCCTGGCTGCTGCTGGTATTGTAGCCGGCGGTCTTGGAAGAGTTGGCAACCTCGGTCACCCTGCCGTTGAATTTACGATCTTTGAAGGCGTCCACCTCGAGATGGACGCACTGGCCGGGGGCGATCAGCACGATGTCCATCTCCCCGATATCCACTCGCGCCTCCATCTCGTTCAGATCGGCGATGGTCATGACCTCCGTGCCAGCCATAGTGGCCGTGCCGACGACACGCTCCCCGACCTCGGAGTTGAGCTTGCTGACCGTGCCGGTCAGCGGAGAGAGGATGGTAGTCTTGGAAAGGCTGTCCTTGGCGCTGTCGAGCGAGGCGCGCGACATCTCTACCTGGTGTTCCGCGCTGGACAACTGGGCCTTGGCCACCTCGAAATCGGCTTTGGCGGAGTCGAACGTCGAGTCGGAAATCAGCTTTTGCTTGAACAGATCGTCATTGCGTTTGAATTCGGCCTCCATCTTGTTGAGATTGGCCTGAGCGGTGGCCTTGCCGGCCAGCGAAGATTGGTAGGCGGCTTCCGCCTGATTCGCAGCCGCAACGTAGAAGTCGGGTTTGATCTTCAGGATCAGGTCCCCCTTATGCACGGACTGCCCCTCCTTGACCGGCAGTTCGATGATCTCGCCGCTCACTTCGGGACTGATATTGACTTTGACCACCGGCTGAATCTTGCCATTGGCCTTCACCGTCTCCATCAAGTTCCGATGGCCCACCTTCTCGGTCTGAACGGTGATGAACACTTCCCGCTTCCGGAAGATCGCGGCCACCGTCAAACCGGCCACAACCAGGCCGATGATCGAGAAGATAATGATTTTTCTACGCTTTTTCGATGCTGCCATGACAATTTATGTTAAGACACGTGCGGACGGATTTTGTTTCATTACAATTACTGGCCTTCCCTGTAATCGCGCTGGTTCGCTCGCATGAGCGCCCTAGCGCGGAGACGGGAGGCCGAACTGGCTGGATTCGATCCAACCCAGGGAACGGCCGGTGCGAATGAGAACAAACCCCCCTTGAGCGCGTTCCCAGCGGGCGGGATCGCCCGCGCCCAAGCGAGTGATCACCTGGCCCTGCCGGGTAGGGGTCAGTCGAAGCAGTGCATCTCTTTGCACCACAAAGCCTAGACGGGTGCGGGAGAGAACGCCCAGATGCGCGGGCAGGCTCAGCAGAAAAATCATAAGCCCAAGGGCCGCCAAGGCTTGGTGCCAGGCCGCCTTGCGCAGCCGGAAGATTCCCGGCAGCAAGCCCATGCCTACGGCGAACCAGAGGCTCGCCCCGGTGATCCAGGGCCACAGATTCATCGGCAGCCAAGTCGAGATCACCTCGTACCAGGCCAATTCCGGCGCCTCGACCTGAACGGTTTTCCGAGCGAATCGCAAATTGTTCCGCGCCGGGTGATTGAACGGATCCAGCCACAAGGCTTGCTCCCAGGCCAGGATCGCCCGCCCAGCCTGGCCAAGCTGCCACTGCGCGTTGCCCAAGTTCTGAAGCGTGCCCGAAGCCGGCTGTAGCTGGGCCGAGGCCTGAAAGGCTCGGCTGGCCTGCGCGTATTCTCCCGCGCGGTAGGCCTTCACCCCTTCCTGGAACAGCTCCTGAGGGGGGGCAGCCAAAGCGGCCCCGCCGAGGCTAAGAACGACGAGCAGGAGGAAAATAACACCGGCGATCTTCCGATGGCCCCCGGCTAACATAGCTTCGCCTCCAGTTGCGCGAGGACCTTCTCGATTTCCGGCTCCAATGGCAGGAGGGTTGAAGCGTCGGCGACGCTTCCGCTGAAAAGCGCTGCGTCGGTGACGGTGAAGCAGCGTCGAACCAACTCCGCGCGACGCGCCTCCGGGCTCGCGGGCGATCCCGTCGCAAGAGGGCGATCGACTGGCGGCGCGAAGGCCTCGTTGGGATCGAACTCGAACGGCGCGGCGGAGCTTTTCACCGGCAGCAAGGCGAGCACATCGGCGCCGACCAAAGCGAGGGGTTCAGCCGGGTAGTGCGGCGAACAAGCCACGCGCATGGCGCTGACAGCGGCGGCGGCGAACCGCGGCGCGTCGCCCGCCTTGGCGGCGCGGCGCATGACGCGCCGTTGATGGTTGAGGGCTCGCCGGGCGCGGCGGCGCAGGAGGATTTCGGGGTGCCGTTCGAGATGGCGGCGGCGGCGATCCCAGGCCCAGAGGGCGGCGAACATCACTCCCGGGGCGAGCTGAACCAGGACAAACCAAGGACGCCGCTCCACGGGCACCAGGCTGGCGGCGGTCAATCCGGGCGCGGCGGCCAGGTCGCTGAGCACCGGCTCCTTTTCCGAACCGTCGGGCTCGGTATCCGGCTGCAAGAGGGCCGCTAAATCCGCCGCCGTGGTCAACGCCTTTACCGTGATCGGAAGGGAGGGGATCGGGAGGGAGACATAAGCGGCGCGCTCGGGATCGAAGTAGCTGAAGCTGATGGCCGGCGTCTCCCGCGCGCCCTCGCTGAGCGGAATCAAAGTGTAGGTGAAAGTAATCGCCGAGGATGAACCTCCGGGCGCGGATCCCATCGATCGTACCACCAAGGGTGGCGGAGGGGGAACTTCGGTCGCGCCCGAGAAAATCTGCCAATCGCGGCTCGTCGGCGGCGGGGGAGCGGTCAGACGCGCCAAACTACCCTCGCCGCGGACCACGACGGACAACTTCACCGCGTCGCCCACGCCGACGACATTCGTCGAGAGCCTCGGCGCCTCCAGGGCCAGTCGGCCGATCGCTCCGGTGAAGCCCGGCAACTCCCCTTCCTGGGGCAAGGATCGCACCTGAAGTTCCATTGGTTCGGAATCAACCAACGTGAACTGCGGGAAGGCGCCCGGGGCGAAATTCGGTCCGGAAACCCGGTTGCCCGCCGTGAAACCCTGGGCAAATACGCTCAGCTTGCCAGCTTTGAGAGGCGTGAGCGTGGTCTCGTATATGTAGGTTGCCAGCATTCGGCCTTCGCGAGCGACCGGACTGATCTGTTGCCGGCTCGTGCCCTGATCCACCAACAGTCCCTCGCCAATCAATTGGGCCTGCATGAGCGTCTGGATCTGGCCTGAGGCGGAGGAGGACAACATCGCCTTGACCCGCACGGTTTGGCCCACGAACAAATTGGTGGACGGCAACTCCACCAGCACTTGCGGCGCGGGCAAAACTTGCGGCGAAGGGGAGACCGTCACGAGCAGGCGCGCGGAGGGAACGGTTACCGGCTTGCCCGAAACCTGCACGACGAACGACGGCATGGTAAACTCCCCCGACCGCGGGACGCGGGCGTGATAATTGATGCAGGTGCGCGGCACGTAACCACCTCCGCCAAACTGCATCACCTGCCCGCGACCGCCGGGGTGGAAATTCAGCTCGGCCGGGGCCTTCAACGATTCCGGCCAACCAATAGTCTCCTCCAGGGCATTGAAGCAGACTCGGTAAGTGGATAGCTCGCCCGGGCGCATAACCGGCGGATCGAACTCGGCGGTGGCGACGACATTGGTGGGAATCTCGGTCCTGGGCTGAGACATGAGCAAGGACATGAGCGGGTCCGGGCGCGGCGCGGCGGGGGCTTGGGCGTTCGCCAACCAAGGCAGGAGGAGGAGCATGGCGACTAAAGGCTTCACCAGGTTGGGCGGTTCCGGTTCTTGGGTTCGGTCGCTTCGCCTTGGCCCATAGGCAATCGCCGGTCGCCCTCCAACTTGAACCCGTCGAGCAGCCAACCCGCTTGTTCGGGAGTAATGGAGGTCTCCTCCCCTTCCTTGGTCGGCCCGTCTTTCTGACCCGGCTGCGGGCCGTTCGGCTGGTCCTCCTCGTCGTCATCATCTCCCGCCGCGCCCGGCGGCGCGTCTTCGTCCGGGATGCGCCCCTTGAGTTCTTTGAGCTTCTGCCCCAGTTCTTGCTTCTTGTCGCCCAGAGAGCTGGCAAGCTGTTCCATTTCGCGGATCGAATCGATGAGCTTGGCGATGCACCAATCCACCATCGCAGCATTCTCGCTCGCGTCGGTGTCGGCGGGCTTGAGTTCCTGGGCGCCGTGAAAATCGCCGGAGGCGCGATCCCATCGTGTCAGGGTCGCCGCATGGGTTTGCAGGGCTCGACGCACGGCGGCGGTGACTTCTCTCAATTCCTTGCGCAGCCCCCGGCCCCGGCGGTAGGCAGCCACCATCTGATCCATGTCCTTTCCCGCCAAAGCGCTATCGACCGCCTGAATGGCCTCGTCCGCCCGCTGCGCCGCCGCTTTGCCGCG
>Ga0316217_10003203_pt1 | contig 18927 bp, 13 predicted proteins | sample 1anoAmetaG_FD_203633 | JGI IMG/M metagenome (GOLD analysis project Ga0316217, IMG submission 203633) | Freshwater microbial communities from Trout Bog Lake, Wisconsin, USA - 1anoA | ecosystem: Environmental > Aquatic > Freshwater > Lake > Hypolimnion/Profundal zone | place: USA: Wisconsin...
ACGGTCAGGTCGGTGAACGAGGGTTGGGCATTGCTTCGCTGCATGAAAAGTCTCCTGGTTGCGCGTAACCAGTGTATCATATAATTATTGTGATTGCAATAGGAGGTTTTTCAAAGGTCTCAATCGGCATTGATTTGAACTTTCAATACTTTCGAAACTTCCAACATTTCGTTTTTTATCCATTAACCAAACCCTAGTATGTTGCGACACTGTTGGCCGCATGGCCGAGAGGATTATGCTATGATCGCCACGATATCCGAGCTTACCGAATGTATCGCGCCGCAGCTTGCGGCGGTGCGGCAGCGCTTTGACCTGGTTCTGGAAAGTGATCTGGCGTGCGTGGGCACCCTGGTCAAGCACGTGGCGCGGTTCCGCGGCAAAATGCTCCGGCCCATCCTGCTGCTGCTCAGTGGCCGGGCCACCGGAAAATTGGGCGACGCGCATATCACCTTGGCCACGGTGCTGGAACTGGTTCACATGGCCACGCTGGTCCACGACGACGTGCTGGACGAAGCCGAACTGCGCCGCAAGGGCGCGACCATCAATCACCTGCGTGGCAACGAGGCAGCGGTTTTGCTGGGGGATTATCTGGTCAGCCATTCCTACCAGCTTTGTTCCAGTCTGGATTCGCAATACGCCTCGCTGACCATCGCCCGCACCACCAACCAGGTTTGCGAAGGCGAACTGCTGCAATTGGAAAACCGCAACAATTTCGATCTGGACGAGCAAACCTACCTGCAAATCATCGAGCGCAAGACGGCGGTGTTGTGCGCCGTCTGCTGCGAACTGGGCGCGCATTATGCCAACGCCAGTGCCGACGTGGTGGCCGACCTGCGCCGCTACGGCATGGCCCTGGGCACCGCTTTCCAAATTCAAGACGACATTTTGGACATTATCGGCGACGCCAACACGGTGGGCAAAACCCTGGGCACCGATGTGGAAAAAGGCAAGATGACTTTGCCGATGATTCACTTTTTGCGCACCGCCCCGCGTGAGCATCGCAAGCTGTTGCGCAGCCTGCTGGCCAGCCGCGATGGCGACAAGGCCGAGCGCATCCGCAATTTGATATTGCCCAGCGGCTCGGTGCAATTCGCCCACGATTACGCCGCCAAGGTGGTGGACCGCGCCCGTGCCGCCCTGGCCAACCTGCCCGAAAGCGACGCCCGCCATACCTTGGACACGATGGCGGAGTTTGTCATCACCCGGCCGATGTGATTGTGCGGCTGGCGTTATCCGCCAGGCCGGTATGGCCTTCCTTCACCACGCGTTGCCAACGCGGCTGGAAATCCTGGAATTGCCCCGGCACATGCGCCATCAGGAACCATTGTTTTACGTGCTGTCGCAAAAGTAAACAACTATTTCGCATTCCCGCTTTTTGGTGGTGGTAAAGTTCAAATCTAGCGACAGGGCGGTATCCGTGTGGATAACCTGACCGCAATCGCGCCACCGGCAGCTTGGGCGCAATAGATGCCAACACCATGATTACCCAGCGGAATGATCGCCTGTGTCTTGCCTTTTCGACCGTCAATCCAACACGTATTGGGAGAACCACCATGCCAACTATCAATCGCTTCTGTCGCGCCTCAGGTGCTTGTTTGCTGACAACACTGCTTTTGGTTCTTGCCTGCCAACGGAGTGTTCGCGCCGATGCCGCAGCCAGTGCCGCTACCACCCAACCGTTGACTCTGATCGACTTTAACTCGCCCGATGCCGGCAAGCAGGTGATACCCGTTAAAGGCAATCCCAAGCTTGCGGAAATCACCGTGGATAAGACGGGCATTGCCCTCAGTTTCCCGCGCCCGCAGCATGGCGATGCCGACCACCCCGGCATCCATGTGGTGCCAGCAACCGGCAAGTCATGGGATCTTTCCGCCTATGGCCATGTGGAGGCGAAAATCACCAATACGTCGGATAAGCGGTTCGACATCATCATGCACGTGGTCGGCGAAGGCGACTCGTTCTGGGCGGAAAAGAATTTTGAAGCGGTCGGCTTCAATCCGGGTGAAACCAAAACGCTTAAAGTCATCTTTGGCTACCAGAAAGGTTTCAAACCGGCACCACCGTTGAAAACGTCGAGCATCACGGAAATCTATATTTTCTTATGGGGCAAGGACCAGGCGCGCTCGTTCCGCGTCGAGGAATTAACGGCCGCCGGGGTTGCCGGCGAGACGCCCGTGCCTGCCCAGTCGTCGCCGCCCGGCAAACCATCAGCCACCACCCGGCCGTAGAATGGAGTGATCCTGCGTCGTCCTTGGAGAAAAACCATGCCCACCAGCAAAATCCGCCCTTGGTTGTTCACCGGTTTCCTCATGGCCCTGCTTATTGGCTTGGGCTTCAAAAGCGGCGCAGTGCCGGCGGAAGCGGCGGATGGCGCTGCGGCCACCAAACCCTTCCCTTTGATTGACTTTACCGCGCCCGATGCCACCAAACAGGTTACACCCACCAAGGGGCTTCCGGCACAATCGGCGGTAACAGTTGACCAGACCGGCATTACGCTTACTTTTGCGCCCCAACTGCCTACCGATGGCAAACACCCGGGCATCCATGTAACACCGGCAACCGGAAAAACCTGGGATCTTTCCGCCTACGGCCACGTGGAGGCGAAAATCACCAATACTTCGGACAAGCACTTCGACATCATCATGCACGTGGTGGACGAAGGCGATGACTTTTGGACCGAGAAGAAATTTGAGTTCGCCGGATTCGACCCGGGCCAGACCAAGATTCTCAAAGTCATTTTTGGCTACCAGAAGGGTTTCAAGCCGGGACCGGCGGTGAAGACGGATAAAATCAAGGAGATCTACATCTTTGTATGGGACAAGCACCAAGCCCGCTCCTTCCACATCGAAGAATTAAAGGCCGCCGGGGTTGCCGGCGAGACGCCAGCCCTTGATCAGTCGTCGCCGAGCAGTAAACCTTCGGCCACCACCCGGCCAGTCCAACCAAAGGAATAACCTATGACCACACCACCAGTCGCGTTCATCACCGGCGCCAACCGCGGCATCGGCCTGGAAACCGGCCGCCAGCTTGGCCAGCTTGGCATGTTTGTTTTTCTCGGTTCGCGCGGCCTTGCCCGTGGCCAGGCGGCCGCGACGAAACTTACGACGCAGGGGATTACTGCCGAGGCCGTCGAACTGGACGTGACCAATATCAACACCATCAAGGCCGCGGCGGAAATCATCGCCCAACGGTTTGGCCGGCTGGATGTGCTGGTCAACAACGCCGCGATTGCCATTGATGATAAAACGAAAAGTCCAAGCGAACAGTCGCTGGAAACCTGGCGGGAAATTTTCGACGTGAACTTTTTCGGCATGGTCCAGGTCACGCAAGTGTTGCTGCCGCTGTTGCGTAAGAGCAACGCGGGACGGATCGTTAATCTATCCAGCGGATTGGCTTCGCTCACCATTCACGCCGACCCCAAGGGGGGCCTGCCCAAGACCATGGCGGCTTACTCGGTTTCCAAGACCGCCGTCGTCGCCTGGACAGTGCAATTGGCCGCTGAATTGAAGGACACACCGATCAAGGTGAACGCCTGCGATCCGGGTTGGGTGAAAACCGATCTCGGCGGCCCCGATGCCCCGACCGAAGTCGAAGATGGTGCCAAAGGCAGTGTCCGCCTGGCGACGCTCGACGCGAATGGGCCAAGCGGTGGCTTTTTCAAAAACAAACAAATTGTTCCGTGGTAATCATCCATACACAAGATTGAGACTCGCGCATTTAACCTCAGGAGAAAGCTCATGGGATCCATCATGCCAATCTGTCGCTCGTCAGTCGTCTGTTTTCTCGCGACCATGTTTTTTGTCCTTGCCGTCGGCAACGGCGTGGTGCGGGCGCAAGAAGCCATCGCCCCCAAACCGTTGATTGATATAACTTCACCGGACGCCATCAAGCAGCTACGCCCCAACTATGGCGACCCGGTCTATAAGATTGATGACAAGGGCATCACCGTGAGTTTGCCGGCGGCACGCGCCAACTATCCGGGAATTCAAATCATCCCGCCGGCCAAGGGGGAGTTCTGGGATGTTTCCCCCTACGGCCACATTGAGGCCAAGATCACCAATACGGGTGACAAACTCATCAAGATCACCATGCGTGTGGATGGTGTCGTGTCCGGCCAGCCCGCGTCTGACGCCGAGGTCATCGGCGCGAAGCCGGGCGAAAGCAAAATCATTAAGGTCATCTTCGGCTATTCCTGGGGCTTCCATTCTGGACCAGCACTTGAACCAGGCAAAATCAACCAAATCATCGTGTTCGCCGCCAAGGCAACAGAGGATCAATCCTTCCGCATCGATGATCTCCAGGCCGCAGGCCCCACGGGCGAGAAACCGCCGTTCAACCCGGATTATGTCGTGACCGTACCCGAAAACGGCGTGATCCTTGGCAAAGGCGTGAAGTTCGATCCCGCCAAGCAAGTCAGTGGGCTTGCCGTGGATGCCGGTCCCGATGGCTCCCTGAAAGTGAATTTCGCGGGCGGCAAGGAACAAACGCTCAAGATCAAGCCCGTCATGGGCGTGTGGAATTTGAATCAAGCCAACCAAATCCGGGTGAAATTCAAAAACGTTGGCACTACCCCCACGACCCCATCCGTTGTCGTCGGCTCGAATACCGTGCCCGCCAAAGCGCCCATTGCCCCCGGAGCGGAATCCGAAATCGTTGTTTCTTTCATCCCGGCGGTCTCCACGGTTTGCACCACGGAATGGAACGCGAAACCGCCGGTCGTGACCGGAACCAGCACGAATTTCGTAAGCAACAGGGTAAACGAATTCAGCATCTCGTCCGATGCGCCCCCCGGCGCCAAGAGTCTGCTCGTTACGGCGATTGTGGCGGACGCCGCCGTTGCCGATCTGCCTGACTGGGTCGGTAAAAAGCCTCCCGTCGATGGCGACTGGACGCAAACTCTCGCTGAAGAGTTTGACGGCCCCACCCTCGATTACAGCAAGTGGAACATTTACGGCCATAACTTCTGGGACAAGCGGACCCACTTCAGCAAGGACAACCTTATCCTTAAAGACGGGAAAGCCATCCTTCACTACGAAAAGAAAACCGGCTTCCACAATGACGATCCAAGCAACAAGGAAACCGGCCAGACCGATTACGCCTGCGGCTTCCTCAACACTTACGGTAAATGGACGCAGCGGTATGGCTATTTTGAGTCGCGCATGAAACTGCCCAAGGCCCCCAGCCTCTGGCCCGCTTTCTGGCTTATGCCGGATCGGGGCGCATACAAGTCATATAAAGGCCGGTATCGTCCCGGTACGACGCTCCAGCCGGATGTCGATCCCGGCAATGGTGGCATGGAGTTCGACATCATGGAATTCCTCACCATCTATGGGCCTTATCGCTACAACATCGCCATGCACTGGGACGGCTACGGTAAGCTGCATAAATCCACGGGATCGGATAAAAACTACGTCCAAGCGGACAAGGACGGCTACATCACCTCCGGCCTGCTGTGGACTCCCGGTTCGGCGATTTATTATTGCAACGGCAAGGAAACCCTCCGTTGGGAAAATCCGCGCATCAGCGACGAGCAGGAATACATCATGTACGACATGGTTTCCGGTGGGTGGGACAAAGATCCCTTGGACGATGCCAAGCTGCCGGATGATTTCATCATCGATTATGTCCGCGTTTGGCAGCGCAAGGATCTGGCCACTCCAGAGGACGGCCCCAAGCCCAACAAGGGCGACCCTAGCGAATTGAAGAACTAATGTGAAGGACGTTAATTGGCTAGCCAGCTCCCCTTAAACTGGATTCATCATGGGGCAAAGTCAACAATATGTAAGCCCTAGGAAAGGACACCGTCCATGACCACCCATCCCACATTTCTCCGCCACGCCGGCCTGTCCCTCCTCGTCAATTTCCTGCTCTCCGGCGCAATCTGCCAGGCGGATGTTCACCTGCCCGCGATTTTTGGCAGTCACATGGTGTTGCAGCAGAACCTGAAAATTCCGATCTGGGGTTGGGCCGATGCCGGTGAGGCCATCACCGTTGCGCTTGGGGACCACACCGCCAAAGTCACCGCCGACGCCAGCGGCAAATGGCGCGTTGATTTGGATCCGGTGACAACCGCGTCGACTCCTCTCACCCTGACCGTGACGGGCAAGAACAATCATAACTTCGACGATGTGCTGGTCGGCGACGTGTGGATGTGTTCCGGCCAGTCGAACATGCAATTCGGCCTGTCCGGAGTGATTAACGCCCCCGCGGAAATCGCCAAGGCCGATGATCCCCAGTTGCGCCTCTTTTCCGTCATCTCGCCGCAGGCTCTTGATCCGCAAACCGATTTGAAAGGCATATGGATAGTCTGCTCTCCCACCACCGTCGGCAATTTTTCCGCCGTCGGCTATTACTTTGGACGCGAATTGCGCCACACCCTCAACCGCCCCATCGGCTTGATCAACACCGCCCGGGGCGGCATGCCCGCGCAAGCCTACACCAGCCTTTCCGGCCTGCAGGAAGATCCACCGTTTAGCCATTACATCGACGATTATCAAAAACGCGCGGCGGACTACCCTAAAGCCAAGCAAGCCTATCCGGCGGCACTAGCGGCCTATATCGACCAATTGAAACAGTGGAAAGATGTCAATGGCGCCGCCTACGACGCGGCGACGAAGCAGTGGCAGGATGCGGCTAATCAAGCGGCGGCGAAAGGCCAGCTCGCACCACCTCGGCCCCAATTCAACCCTCCCCAACCGAAAACACCTGATCTACCGGAGGGACCGCCTAGCACGCCTACGGTTCTTTATAACGGACTGATTGCGCCCCTCATTCCCTACGCGCTCAAGGGGGTTATTTGGTATCAGGGCGAATCCAACGCGGGCAACGGTCTGGAGTACCGGACTCTTTTCCCTCGGATGATTTCTGACTGGCGTCAGAAATGGAACCAGGGCCACCTCCCCTTCCTCTACGTCCAACTGGCCAATTATATGGGGAATCAACCGGCCCAGACCACTCCCGGCGAGGCTTCCGGTTGGGCGTTCGTGCGCGAGGCGCAACTTAAGACCCTGTCGCTCCCTAACACCGGGATGGCCGTGATCATCGATATCGGTAAAGCGGGCAATATCCATCCTCGTGACAAGCTCGACGTGGGACTGCGCCTGGCCCTGGCGGCCAAACATATCGCCTATGCGCAGGACATCGTCTATTCCGGCCCAATCTACGACGCAATGACCGTGGAAGGAAACAAGATTCGCCTGACCTTCAAACAAACCGGCAGCGGACTACAGATGAGCGCACCACCATGGGCTCCGACCGGGGTGCCCGCACCCGCGCCGACAGAACTCACGGGTTTTGCCATTTCCGGTGCCGATCACAATTGGGTCTGGGGCAAGGCACAGATCGATGGAAATACGGTGGTGGTGTCAAGCGACCAGGTGGCCTCGCCCGTGGCTGTGCGCTACGGTTGGGCCAACAATCCAGCCTGCAATCTCTATAATAAAGAAGGTCTGCCCGCCTCTCCTTTCCGCACCGATGATTGGACGGACTGGAAACCCACGCCCGCCGCGCCTCCCCCCAATCCCGCTCCCAAGGCTAACAAGGGTGACCCCAGTAAATTGAAATACTAGCCGCGGGCCTTTGCGTAAGTCCAACTACCTTCTCCGGAGTTTTGGAGAAACAACATGACGTTCACCATCAACTTGCGGCGATCCTTTCATGTGTGCCTGCTGGCATCATTGCTTTTTGTCCTCGCCTTTGGGAGAGGCCTTGCATCGGCGGCGGAGGAAAACAACGCCATCACCCCGAAACTCCTGCTCGACGTGGCCTCTCCTGACGCGGCGAAGCAGGTTACGGAAGCGAAAGGTGTGCCGGCCGGCAGCACGATCAAGATCGATGTGAACGGATGCCTGGTCAGTTTTGCACTATGGCAAAAGGGTGACGCCGATCATCCTGAGGTCGATATTGCGCCGTCAGAGGGCAAGTCCTGGGATCTGTCGGCCTATGGCCACGTGGAGGCCAAGATCACCAATACGGGCACGAATGGATTCACTGTCATCATGCGAGTTGTGGATGAAGATGGCGGCTATTGGAGACTTGCCAAGCTCGCTGAGGGTCTGCCGGTGAAACCCGGGGAGACGGTGCTGTTCAAGGTTCCGTTTGGCAGCGAGAATATCAGGGTGGCCCAGTATCTGAGCGTGCGAGGCAGGTTTGGACCACAAGAAGGATGCCTGCCGAAGAAGTCAAAGATCGCTCACGTCGCCGTGTTTCTGTATAGTTCACGGCTACCCCATACCTTCCGCATCGAGGGATTGAAGGCCGCCGGCGCTTCCGGGGAGTCCGAAAACCCTTACGCCGAAGTGGATCCTGAGTCCGTTTCCATCAAACCCCGAGATGGTGTGATTCTTGGAAAGGGAGCTGCCGTTGATCTCGTTAAGGGAGTTGATGCAAGCGGGGCAAAGCTCTCCGTACGTCCGGATGGCACTCTGCCGGTGACTTTTGCTGGCGGCAAGGAAGAGACGCTTAAGATCAAGCCGGCCATGGGCTCGTGGGATTTGTCGGACGCCACCGAAGTGCATGTGAAGTTCAAGAATGTCGGCCAGATTGCCGCCACTCCGGGGGTTTGTGTCGGCCCCAATCGCGTTGCAACCGGCAAACCGATTCCTCCCGGGGGCGAAGCGGATGTCACCGTGTCGTTTTTACCCGACGTCACTGCGGTCATTCCTGCCGATCCAAACCAGAAGGTTGTCGGTCCCGGCCAGTGGAACGCCGTCAACTGGACTCCTCAAAAAGGGACTGGGACTGATTTCGAAAGCAACAGCGCAAAGGAGATTGTAATCTTCTCGGATGCCACTCCCGGGATAAAGAACCTTGTTATTGTTGCGCTAGCGGCAGGTGCATCGCAGGCCACAATTCCCGACTGGCTGGGAAAACGGCCTCCGGCGGAGGGCAACTGGGTACAGACATTTGCCGAAGAGTTTGATGGTCCCGCCCTGGACAATGCGAAATGGAATATTTATGGGGTTCCGGCGTGGGACAAGTGGACGCGTTTCAGTAAGAATAACGTCATTCTGAAAGACGGCAATGCGCACCTTCGGTACGAGAAGAAAACCGGGTTCCATAATGACGATCCCAATGACAAGCTCGGGCAGGCGGATTACACGTCGGGGATGTTGAGCACCTATGGTAAATGGACCCAGAGATACGGCTACTTCGAGGCGCGCATGAAACTTCCAACCACTCCCGGCCTCTGGCCCACCTTTTGGCTCATGCCGGATCGCGGCAAGAGTGCGGGTGAACAATCGGTGCGCACCAGCACCATGAAGGAGGCAACCGATACCGGGGTTGGGGGGATGGAATTTGACATCATGGACTTCATCTCCGGGTGGGGCGTCTATCGCTACAATGTCTCCTGCCACTGGGATGGATATGGTAAGACCCACAAATCCGCCGGATCACCGAATATCTATGTGCTTGCGGACAAAGACGGCTACATCACCGCCGGACTTCTTTGGACCCCCGGCTCGGCCGTCATGTATAACAATGGCAGGGAACTTTTCCGCTGGGAAGGCACGCGCGTGGGCGATGTTGAGTCTTACATTGCGTTCGACCTGGTATCGGGTGGGTGGACCGTTAGAGATGTCTACGTCAACACCAGGCGGGATGATGCCAAATTGCCGGACGATTTCATTATAGACTATGTGCGCGTCTGGCAGCGCAAAGACTTGACCACCCCCGAAGACGGCCTCAAGCCTAACAAGAGCGACCCTCACGAAACAAAGAATTAATTATGACGTATACGACATTATCGCGAAACTTGTCCTTCAGTCGTTTTCTGGCGACGGTCCTTTTCTTTCTCACCTGCGGTGCTGGCTCGGCGCTGGCGGATTGGCCGCAGTTTATGGGGCCGGGCGGTAGCGGCATTGCCGCGGCGGACGAGAAGATCGCCAAGTCGTTTCCACCGGAAGGGCCGAAAGAACTCTGGCATATCGCGCTGGCGGATGGTTATTCGACACCGGCGGTGGTGGGCGACAAAGTATATATCCTCGACCGGCCCGGGGAAGGCACCAAGGAGAAGTTCCTGGTCTTGGATCTGGCAACCGGCCACGAGGATTGGTCGGTCGAGTATGAATCGCAACCCTACAAGAAAATCTTTGGCGTCACGCGCAGCACGCCCGCCGTGGACGGCACCATGGCCTACACCGTCGGCATCACCGGCGATGTAACGGCCTACGATCTGCCGGGGAAAAAGATCGCCTGGCAAAAGAACCTCAAGAATGATTTTGGCGCCAGGGCGGATGGGTTTGGATTCGCGGCCTCGCCCTTGGTGCTGGGCGACCGTCTGATTCTGGACACGAAGGGTTCGCCCAAGAGCGGCATCGTCGCCCTGGATAAGAAAACCGGCGCACAGTTGTGGGCCTCGGAGCCTTTTGGCAGCAAGCTGGACACCCACGCGACACCGGTGGTGGCGACCATCGACAACGTCCAGCAGATTATCGTCATGCACTTTGGCACCGTCGTGGGCATCGCCGCGACCGACGGCAAGCTGTTGTGGAAGTATGAATGGGACAACATGGCCCAACAGTGCTCCAGTCCGTTGTACGTGGGGAATGGACGGATATTTCTGATGACCAGCCACAAGGTCGGCTGCGCCATGCTGGACGTGACGCACGCTGCGGATCAATGGCAGGTGAAAGAAGTCTTTAAGGACAAGCGTTCCGGAGCGCTGCTGGCCAACGCGGTTTTCTACAAGGGTTTCATCTACACCAACGCCTCGGACAAATATAAATTGCAATGTCTGGATACGGACGGCAACGTGAAGTGGGAAGGCAAGAGTCCGGGCAATGTCACGATCATCATCGTGGACGGAACCATTATGATGCTGCAAGGGCGCACCGGCGTGATCTCCCTGGTGGAAGCCTCCCCGGAGGGTTATAAGGAATTGGCCTCAACCAAGGTATTTGAGCCGGGGAAAGCCGACACCAAGGAACTGCTGGCGCCGCTGGTGGTGGCTTCCGGCAAACTGTTGGTGCGCGATCTGGTCACGCTCAAATGCCTGGACGTGGCGGCGAAATGAGTGGCGGCAGGCTAGGTAAACTCTTAGGAAACACCATGACATCAATCGTGAAGCATCGGCTCTCATTAACTTCCTATATTCTGGCGATACTGCTGTTGGTTATCGCCGGTGGAACCAGCGTGCGCGAGGCGGAAGCGGGGGAAAACGGCCTTGCCTCAAAATTATTGATCGATTTTGACTCACCGGATGCTGCCAAGCAGGTGACACCGACCAAAGGCGTCCCCGCTTCGATTATCACGGTGGATAAGACCGGCATTTCCATGGGATTCCCGATTCAGCCGGCGCCCCACTCGGGCGTTTATGTAACTCCGGCAACCGGGACCGCCTGGGATTTGTCGGCCTACGGCCACATTGAGGCTAAAGTCATCAATACTGGGGAGAAGATGCTGCCCTTTGTCATGCAGGTCGAAGATGGCCACGGCGGGTTGGACAACTGTGAGTTTGTCAATGTCAAGCCCGGGGAAACCGCCGTCCTTAAAGTCATTTTTGGCTACCAATACGGTTATGAGGCGGGTGCGCCGATTAAACCATCGAACATCAAGCAACTCTATATCTTCCTATGGGATACCAATGATCCCCATTCCTTCCGCATCGAAGAATTAAAAGCCGCCGGTGCTCCGGGCGAGAAACCGTACATCGATCCGAATACGCGAAGCTACAAACCGGCCAACGGCGTGATCCTTGGCAAAGGCGTGGCCTTTGACCTTTCCAAGCAGGTGGACGCCAATGGCACCCAAGTGGCCGCCGGCCCGGATGGTGCTTTGGCGGTCAACTTTGCCGGTGGCAAGGAGGAATCACTCAAGATCAAACCGGCCGTCGGCATTTGGAATTTGTCGGACGCCAACCAGATCACGGTCAAATGCAAAAACGTGGGCGCGGTAGCCGTGTCTCCAACCGTTGCCGTTGGTCCGGCCAGGGCATCCGCCAAGACGCCCCTGGCCCCGGGCGATGCTACCGAGATCACGGTTTCCTTCCTTCCCACGGTTTTGCCCGTCGGTGATAAAGAATTCATCCGCAATACCCATCTGCGGCCCGGCACCGGCACCAGCTTTGAAAGCGACAGTGTCAAAGAGCTTGGCATCTTCTCCGATAGCACGCCGGGAGCCAAGAGCCTGCTTATTACCTCCGTTGTGGCTGATGCGGCAATTGACGAGTTGCCCAGTTGGCTCGGTAAGCGACCGCCGGTAGACGGCGACTGGAACCAAACGTTGGCGGAAGATTTTAATGGCCCGGCGCTGGACTACCAGACTTGGAACATTTACGGCGACAATCGCATTGCCGGCAATTATATCTGGAATCGCAATCACAACCCGAACCATCAGGCTCATTTCAGCAAAGACAACGTGATTCTGAAAGATGGGCAATTGACTCTCCGCTTGGAGAAAAAGACTGGAAAGAACAACGATGCCGAAACCGGCCAGCAGACCGACTACGCCTCGGGCTATCTGACCACCTATGGCAAATGGACGCAGCGTTACGGGTATTTTGAAGCGCGCCTAAAGCTCCCTAAGACGCTTCCCGGCGTGTGGGCGGCATTCGCGTTGCAGCCGGACCGCGGCAAAGCCGCCGGCGCGCAGGCAACCCGCGTGAGCACCTGCAAACTGCCGACCGACCCCGGCGTGGGCGGCATGGAATTCGACGCGGTGGATTGGCTTTCGCGCTGGGGCATCTACCGTTTTAATATCGCCCAGCATGCCAATCTCTACAGCAAGGATCATACGGACAAATTCGTCGGCACCATGAACAACTATGTTCGTGCCGACAAGGATGGCTACAGCACCGTTGGCCTGCTGTGGACTCCCGGCGCGGCCGTGGTCTACAACAACGGCCGGGAGATCTACCGCTGGGAGAATGCACGCGTCGGCGACGTGCAATCCTATCTCATGTTCGCCGTGGTTTGCGGCGGCGTCAACAATCTTCTCCTGGACGATTCAACCTTGCCGGCGGATTGCCGTATCAAGTATGTCCGCGTCTGGCAGCGGAAGGATCTGGCGACTCCCGCGGATGGCCGCAAACCCAACGATGGCAATCCTGACGAAACGAAGAATTAGCATGGTTTCACGGTCGCGGCGGCATCTACCAGCGGTCGTGCAAGCGAAATTGCCGGCGGAATTGCGTGGGCGTCATGCCGGTCATATGGCGAAAGACACTGGCCATGCGGCCGGCATCGCGGAAGCCGCTTTGCCGGGCGATATTGGGCATGGACAGATCGGTTTCCAACAGCAGGCGTTTGGTTTGTTCCAGCCTGACCCGGCGGATTTCCTGTAGCGGGGTGCGGCCCATCAGCGTCCAGAATTTGCGCTCCAGATACCGGCGATTGACCGGCACCTCTTGCAGCACCTCGGCGACGGTCAGGTGCTTGTGGATGTTGTCACGAATAAAGCGCACCGCGGCCAACACATCGGGATCGGGAATCGCCAGCAGATTGGTGCTTTGCCGTGCCACCACCGCGCCCGGCGGCAGCACCATGCCGGCCACTTTCCGGCGGCGGCCGGACATCAGCTCATCCAGCAGGCGGGCAGCTTCAAACCCCACCTTCTTACCGAAAATGGGGATGCTGGAAAGGGGTGGATAGGTGATGCGCGTGAGCAGCTCATCGTCATCCGCGCCAAGTACGCACAAGGCATCCGGCACGGAAAGGTGCAATTGCCGGCACAACTCCAGCAACCGCATCCCCACGCTGTCGTTGACGGCAAACAGCCCGATGGGGTTGGGCAACTGCTTCAGCCAGGCGCCGGGATCGGGCGCTGCGGCGGTCAATTCATCGGCGGTGCGCAGTTGCGTGCTGTTCGCCAGGTATATGATGGAAACCTGAAAGCCGGCCTTATGCAGCGTGGCGGTGAAAGACTGTTGCCGCAGTTCGCTAAACGGCACACCGGCGAAACCGGCAAAGGCAAACTGCTTCAAACCAAGGTCCAGCAGGTATTCGGCGGCAACTTTACCGATGGCGATATCGTCCGGCACGACGGTGGGAAAGGCGGCATGGGCCACGTGATTGGAAACATCCACCACGGGCATGGGCAGTTTTTTCAGGAATTCCACAAAAAAATCCTGGGAGAAGGCGATACAGCCGTCGGCCTCGAGCCGGATAATGTCCCGGGGGCTGGTCACCGATGGCCAGAATTCCGTCCAGCGCCAATCGGGCTTTTGCAGAAGGTATTCGGTAATTCCCAGGCGGACTTCCTGCAAATATCCTGCCCATGGCTGCATGACCAGCGCGATGCGGCGAAGGGGACTGTCGGGCGCTGGGTTGGATAACTTGGCCATTTTTCACAACCGAAGAGGCAGCATACCACGCCCAAGGGAATGTCGCAAACATCATAAGTTTTTACGCGAAAGCGAATTTTCCACGCGGTATACTATTTAGCGTGGCACGAAAGCTCTCCCATCGTCGCGGTTTCACCTTGGTCGAACTGCTCGTGGTGATTGGCATCATCGCCGTGTTGATCGCCATTCTCTTGCCGGCGCTAAACAAAGCCCGCGAACAAGCCAAGACCGTGCAGTGCCTGTCGAACCTGCGGCAAATCGCGCAGGCGAATTTCGGCTATGCCGCGGATAATGGCGGGGTCAATGTTCCCGGGGCGTATGCGGCCAACTTGCCCTGCGGACCGGGCGCCGATCCCACCTGGCAGGATGCATGGTTTGAAGTCCTGGCCTATGGCGGCTATCTCGGACATCCAACTTCACTCGGCTACGGCACCGGCGGCGGCACGGAATTTTCCATCCCGGTGGTGCGTTGCCCCTCTGGGCTTGATGACGGACCAGGTTGGTGGCCGCAGGCGGCTCTGCCCTACGTGGCGCGGCCGCAAACCGCCACCGATGGCAACGGGCTGTACCCGGTGGAGTGGTTCACCACCTTTTTCGGCCCGGCCAATTCCTACGCCCCGACTTGGTATGCCATCAACACCGTGAGCATTGATAACCACATCAGCCCGACTGGTGGCGATGGCGCTTGCTGGCCGATCAACGTGTTGCCGATGGCCGACTGGGCCGGTGGTGTTTACACCAGTGCCGGCCTGACTTCGATGCCCAAACTGTCCCGGATTCACCACTCGGCACAGTTGGTGTTCGTTTATGATGGGGTGCTGGAATCCAATGCCTCATCGATCAACATGTGGGTGGGTTCGGTGGCGCAAGCGCGCCACAGTGGCCAGACGATATGTAACACGGTGTTTTTTGACGGACACGCGGAATCCGTGCCCATCGGCTACTTTCCCCAACCCGCCGCGGCGGGCACGAACATTTCCTACTCGTTCACGGTGGCCAACCTGAACAAGTTCGCGCCCAATTTGCTTTGGCGCCTGGATCAGTAAACCACGAAGGATTTTCTAATGCGACGAATCTACACGGCGCTGAGCGCCGTTTTGACTTTGTGTGCCTGGGCTTATACCGCGGAAAACACCGCTTCCCGCCCCCTGGTTGATTTTACTTCGCCCGCTGGCCTGCAAATCGGCCCCAGCGAAAATAGCGAGGCGCAGGTTACCTGTGCCGTCACCGACGGCCCGCACGGCAAGGGGCTGGACATCATGGTCAAAGCCGGCAAATACGGCTACCCCGGCGCGAGCATCAAACCGGCCAAGCCGTGGGATCTTTCCCAGGCCGGTTATGTCGAGGCCAGTGTGACCAATACCGGCACGGAACCCATCTGGGTGGTGCTGCAACTGGCCAATAGCGACATCAATGTTTACAGCGCCGCGGGCGTGCGGTTGACCGCCGGCGTCACCCAAAGCGTGCGCACCTATATCGGTAACGCCTGGGGCAAAAAAATCTCCGGGTTTGATGCGACCAACATTCCCATGATGCTGGTTTATATCGGCAAAACGGCCACGGATAAGCCGTTCCGTGTCGAGTCAATCACCGTGGGCGGCGCGGCCGGTGAGCAACCGCCGGTCGATCCCAACAGCATTGTCACCCGGCCGGAAAATGGCGTGATGGTCGGCCCTCAAGTGAAACTGGATGCCAAGCAAGTCGCGGCCAGCGGCGGTGCCAAGGTCGATAGCAGTGACGGGCAAACCGCCGTGGAGGTAAAATTCACCGGGGCCAAGCAGTGGGTGATGATCAAGCCGGTGATGGGGGTCTGGAATTTGAACGCGCAGTTAGAAGTTCGCGTGAAGCTGAAAAACATTGGCGCTACACCGACAACCCCGTCGGTTCGGCTGGAAAGCCGCAAAGGGCCATCCGACACTATCACCGCCGCCGCACCTATCGCTCCTGGCGCGGAAGCGGAAATCGTTGTGCCGTTTGCCGCCCGCGTGCCATGGCAGGGTGTAAACGATCCCGGCATGTTTGACCTCAAGGTGAAAAAGGAATATCTGGACAAGCAGCCCGGCACCGGCACGGACTATCAGAGCCATATCACCAGCGGCGTGAGCATCCTTGCCGATGCCAACGCCGGCAGCGCCAAACTGCTGGTGACGTCGGTGCTGGCCGACATGCCCGCCCAACCGCAACGGCCCGCTTGGCTGGGCCAGCGCCCGCCGGTGGATGGCGAATGGACCAAAACGTTTGACGACAATTTCACAGGCAATTCCATCGACTTGACCAAGTGGAACGTCTACGCACCCAACTATGGTTCGCAGCGGATGCACTTCACCAAGGACAACGTAATCGTCAAGGACGGCACGCTGACGCTGCGCCTGGAAAAAAAGCACGGTTTCCACAATGACGATCCCAAGGAAAAGGAAAGCGATTATGCCACCGGCTGGCTGGATACCTACGGCAAGTGGGTGCAGCGCTACGGCTATTTTGAAGCCCGCATGAAACTGCCCACCGCGCCCAGCAGTTGGCCGGCTTTTTGGCTGATGCCCGACCGCGGCCTCAAGGCCGGGCCAGAGTGGGAACGTTCCAGCACCAAGAACGGCGGTATGGAATTCGACATCATGGAAACGCTTTCCATCTGGGGCGTGGCCCGCCATGATTTCGGCATGCACTGGGACAGCTATGGCGTTTCCCATAAAAGCCACGGAATGTTTACCGCCTACGTGCAGCCGGACAAGGAAGGATTCATCACCGTGGGCATGTTATGGACGCCGGGCCTGGTGGTGCTGTACGACAACGGCCGGGAGACCGCCCGCTGGGAATGCCCGCGTGTTTCCACGATTCAATCGCACCTGATTCTCGATAACGTTTTGGGCGGCTGGGAAGCCGAAGCCGTGGATGATGCGAAATTCCCGGCGGATTTCGTCGTTTCTTACGTGCGCGTGTGGCAGCGGAAAGATCTGGCCTCGGCGGTGGACGGACCGATTCCCAACAAGGCCACCCTTGGCCGGCCAACCGAGTAACCGCCCGGTAATGTCGTCAGGTTGTGCCAGCGCCAATAGCCAAACGTGCGGTCTTGTGGTTCAGCATGACCTCAGCGATGCCGGTGCTTTGGCCGGTGCTGTTGATCAGGCCGAACTCTTCTTCCTTGTAATCCCAATTGGCCCAGGCGATGCCGAATTCGTCAAAAACTGCAATCACATCGCGATACCAGGCCCGGCGCACCGCCTGCGGGGCCAGGTTGATCACGCCAAATTCGCCGCAATACAGCGGTAATCCCGTCCGCCGCGCCACCGCCAGCGGTTGGGCCATGTCCGCGGCCATGCCGCTGCGATTGTACGGCTTGTTGACCTCCTCCAGCTTCAACGTCACCAGCCGGTTGCCCGGCGGCATCACCACGTTACAAACCTGCGCGGTGGGAATCGGTTGGCCGGGATACTGGATCGGCCCCTCATACATCTTGCCTTCCGGGCACCACCAGGCGCGGTGATGCGTGACCAGCATCGGAAAATAAAAATGGAACGTGAGAATCGTATTCCGATCCTCCGGCACGAAAAGCTGATCGAAGCTGAAAACCCAACTCCAATGGTTCGATCCCAGCACGATGGTCCGTTGCAGCTCTAGCTCGCGAATGACCGCGTATGCAATCATGGCCACCCGATTCCAGTCCTCCGGGTCGTGGGCCACCGGCTCATTCATCAACTCATAGGCCACATCATTCGTGGAACGGCACTTAAGCCGGGCGGAAAGTTGCCGCCAAAAATCGGCGAGTTTCTCGGCTTCGGCCGGATCGGTAAACAGCGGCGGTTCGCTGGCCTGATTGAAAAAGTGGCTGCGCAGAATGTGCAAATCCACCACCGCCTTCAAGCCCGCCTGCTGGCACCAGTCCAAGGCTTGATCCAGCAGATCAAACGCTTCGGTATGTTGCCGGCCGGTTTCGTCCCACATTTGCACCTCGTCCAGCGGCAGGCGCAGATGGTCAAAACCCCAATCGGCAATACGCTGCACATCCGGCTGGGTAAACCACGCCCGCCGCGCGGCACCGCGCCGATCACTCTGGCTCAACCAATGGGAGATGTTTGTTCCGCGACCAAGTGTTAATGGCATTATCGATCTCAACTCTCAGGTATACCTTGATGCTGACAATCGTTCAGTTCCCCGCCGGTTTGGTTTCCGGTGGCGCGGGCGGCAGGTAGCCATCGACCGGTGACGCCAAATCTTTCCGCTGCCAGGCACGCACGTATTGGATCACAAAATCGGCCGGTAACTGCTTATCGTCAATGCCGTTGTTGTCCCAGCCGCCGGAGGGCATGGTAAACATGATGTCGGATTGCACACTGGAAACGCGCGGGTCTTCCCAGCGGGCGATTTCCTTGCCGTTGCAATACCAGACCAATTGGCCCGGCAGCCAAAGCAAGCCGGAGGTGATAAAGCCGTCCTTGTCAGCCTGCACATAGTTAGTAGTGCAGCCGATGGATTTGTGGTCCTTGGTATAGCCATCGTAGTGAATCGCCAGGTTGTAGCGGTGGATGCCCCAACGCGACAGAAACTCCATGATGTCCAGTTCCATGCCATTATTGGCGGTATCGGCGCGTTTCCATTGCGGGCCGGCGGCCGGACCGCGATCGGGCATCATCCAAAACGCCGGCCACATA
>Ga0316217_10003204_pt1 | contig 18926 bp, 16 predicted proteins | sample 1anoAmetaG_FD_203633 | JGI IMG/M metagenome (GOLD analysis project Ga0316217, IMG submission 203633) | Freshwater microbial communities from Trout Bog Lake, Wisconsin, USA - 1anoA | ecosystem: Environmental > Aquatic > Freshwater > Lake > Hypolimnion/Profundal zone | place: USA: Wisconsin...
AAATCACTCCATTCGCACCATATGTAAGTACTCTGTAAATATTTGAGAACAGGGTAGTTTCCAGTTTGGCTGGGTATAAGGTTTGTTTCTTCGATAAACAAAATAAAGATATATTTGAATACCGTAACCAAATGTCGGCGAATTTCATGCCAAACTAAATTTTACTTGGAGATCAATATTAGTTGATTTCAGTTGTCTGCTGCCCCAATCTACAACAATCGCCAGATCTGCTCACCGAATTAGTAAATACCGCTTTTTTGGGGATAAGCTTAGTTTTGAAGATGGTGGGTGTTTTTGCTTTTTTATAAATTCCAGTTCTGCCAAAACTGGAAAGTTTATTTCTCGGAAATGGTAAGTTTTGAATGAGCGTTTATTTATTGTTATGAAATATCATTTTAAATATGGGGTCAGTAACTAATCAAGTTTGTATAAATTCTAAGAAGAATCGAAAATATGTCGATAAATACATGTAAAAGAGTTGTTATTAGCTCACCGGCTGAAATTGAATTAAATTCTTTACTTTTGTTACTTTCTCTATAATTATTAATTTGCGTTGAACTCGAAATGCCATAAACTATAAATGTGCAAAAAATTACAGATTTTATCGAAGCTCATGCAATCACCTCGGAGTTTGAACATTTCTTCAAGCAAATCAGCATTTAAAGTCGTTACAAATACCTAGGCATGGCTTAGAGCTCCCTCAAATAAGTTGCCTTGAAAATCAACAACCAAAAGACAATAAAGCGAAATAAGAGATAGCAAACGAAATCCAACTTCTGGAAGAAGGGGGAGTTCAAGCTATTTGTGTGGTTCGCAGCATTTTACGCCTTCAAACTTCAAATCTCCATCCTATAAATCGTAAAAAGATATTTATCAAGAGGAGGAAAGATTTCGAATTTTTTAGCAAGATTTTCCTGAAGAGGTGCCCTGAGAGAATGGAATATGAGTTCAAAAGTCTTTTTCGGCAGCAAAAAAATTTGAGATCAAAATGGGAACCTAAGGAAATTGAACTGTTTCAAAAAATAGTGCAAGCATATTAGACCAATAATAAAGAGCCTGAATGGAAGTCCATCGCTTATAAGCTTTATATCGAGTCATAAGGCACCAGTTTTAAGACTTTCGGGCAATGCAGATAGATGTGGACCAACCATCTGAATCTAAGCATCAAGAAAGAGAAATGGTCTGAGTAATAAGACCAGTTGCTTTTATAATTAGTTAGGTAGACAAATAAGCACTGGTCTCGCATAGCCGAGAAATTTGAGGGGAGGAGATCGTGCCATATGGTAAAGAATAGGTATAGGCAATTGATCAAAAACCAGCAAAAGGCTGAAAAACTGAAGTAGAGTGACATCTTCAACTGTCTCTAACCAATTTCAACTAATAAACTTAGTTAATAAACCTTTAAGTTTTTGAGTCCCTCAAGTTTACTGACATAATGTCAACTCACCAAAAACCTTTCTTTATTATAGCGAAATTAGGCTACGAAATCGTTCAGTTAAAAAAAAAATCTTGAAGAATAAGCTTCAGAAGAACTGTCCTACAAGTAGGATTCTTTGTTTGGTCCCACAAAAATGAGTTTGACTTAGATATAGTAAAACAAGCTAAGAGATGAGTATCTGATTGAAAATGACGTTCTGCGACATTTAAGATGGCAGCACTACGAAGAATATTCATACTAGCTTCAAGGACAACAGAATTACTCATCAGAAGAATTCATTTAATCTTATCTTTGATAATTTACGAATTTTATTTGGAAAACAATTCACTTAGATTTTTACGTTTTGGCCTTTGGAATTTTTCCCAAGACCAATATTAGCTATTTGTCCTAATAAGTGCCCAATTTTTTTGGTTATTGTAGTTTAACTAAAATTCAAGATTTCCTTAACTAGTTATAATAAATTTAAAAGTAGTATATTCAAAGAAACATCCTTTTCAGCCTCAGAAACCTTGGAAAATAGTTTAATCTTCAATAAGCTTGCATATAAGTGTCAAATGTTGCTTCCAAGTCAAAATCGAAACAGAAATGAGATTCTCACTTATTTCCAAGGCAATAGTTGGTTTTTCGAGGTTCAAATCATTGGTATTGAAGTTTTTGGTAGCATCAGACAATTATAATTCATAAACAAAAGAATCGATAAGCGATATTATACAGCCAGCGAAAACTCATTTAAAGCAATGATTCAGAACTGAGTAAAAAATCAAAAAGGATTGATTCTTTGGCTCTAGGTTTCTTTAGTTTTGAAAATCCTTTTCTTTTTTGTGGTTTATAATTAAAGCATAACTATCCTGGTCTGAAAGCTTTTCTTTACTAATAAAATGACAGAAAACGAAGCTAAAAACAGTGTATTTATTGAAGAAAGCGCATTTTTTGATTAAAATCAATGATTTGTTAGTTATTCCAAACGGAAAGACGCCTCTTTACTTATTCTAGCTTAATATCTACATTAAAAATTTCTTTTATTTTTCTAATTTTTATCCTGATATTTTGAAATGAGAATTTCTATTTTGACATTTCCTATGGGTAATCAACGTTTATAAAAAGGGATGCTTAACTTCGTTGATCCTCACACCTTTTTTTCATAGATAAGAAACGCTACTGAAATGAGGTTAATTTTGACTTTTTGATATCATTTAGTATCAACATTCAGCTATAAAGTCTTTACTTCTTGATATAATCTGCGACCCTAGGACAAAGTAGTTGATGCGATCCAAAAAATGTTTGCTTTTTGCTGCTGTCTAAGGAACTTTTTTATTGATGGTACCACATTTCTCTCTTCTTGCCGATTGGAGACATTTTCGCAACATTGCAGTGCCGTCTGAATAATAATCAATAACATATGGCGTCTGAACAATATGAAATACCTTATTCTCAGAGCAAACAATAAATCTAGTGTTTTTTTAAAATTTCGCTCAAAAACCTATATTTTTCACTTCTCCTAGACAAAAGTAGATAATGGCTGATCCTGTCAGCAAATTTTCATAGCTGGATCAATACTAGCAGCCATCCTGATTCTAATTGCTTTCTTCAGATTGCCCGATACCTAAAATGGTTTTATCGACTAGCCTTAATAATTTTGTAAGCTGATGAATCAAATAAGATAATCTCCTATAAAATATTAGTTAAAGCTAATAGATTTTCCTCTGGCATTATAAGATATATAATAGCTGTGAATGAGTTAGCAGGCAGTTTCAGTGCCAAAATAGTTCGGTAAAGTGCTGCTGGTGATAGCTGGAATGAACCTGCAGATGTACTGGGCTGGGAGATAGGTATAAAAGGCCAGAAAGAAACTTTTTAACCAGCCCTTTCTGAATCAGCACTTTGGCCAGCTTCATCAAACAGAGCTAAAATAAAAGATACAACCCTTGGGTCATCCTGATAACGGTTCTGGATTGTACTCGCAGCGTCTCTCATATAGGTGCTTTTTTGGCTACTTAGAGATTGGTATCGGTTCAATGTGCTGCAGCGCATTCACCTCAACTACCTATAAAACATCAACCTGGCAACGGTAGCTACCCTGGCTGCAGGGTTCTATAACGCAAAAGTAGGAGTAGGGGTGGGCGTAGCTTACATGATTGGCCGAATACTCTACTCGTTCTTTTACAAGCAGTAGCACGGAGCAAGGAACAAAGGAAGAATCGCAGGCATAATAGTATGCCATCTGGCCACTCTAGTAGGAATAGGTTTCTTCCTAAAAAACTGGCTGTAATGATATCAAAAAATTGAAACCTCCCACTATTTGGTTAACAAGGTGGGGCAGAGTGAAGGGGACAGTTGAATTCAGCGTATCATTCAAGAAGAGTTTGTAGTGATGCCAATAATTGAGGTTGTGGGAAAGGAGTAAATTTGAAGTTCGTTTTATTTTTATATAATGTAAGCTTACCAGAGTAATTTTGATGCTACCTGACAGCTACCCAGTGTTTCATGTGGACTTAGATGTTGACTTTTAGAGCAGTGATAACCGTTTCCCCCCTTTCCACAGCCCTGGCTCTGATCACAAAGAGTTACTCCAAACTCAATCCAATGTCACAATCTTCTCAACTATGGGCCAACGCAAGGACAACCTCGACAGGGTAACTCTAAGACTATCTAGTTTAATGTGGATATCAACAAGTAGTATACCCTGATGGCTGTATTCGATGGGCACTGTGATCCAGCACCTGTAAACTACGTCCAAGCAACACTCATTCAAAGGATATTGGCTCATCCCTAATTACTCACGAATACTAAGTTGGTGCTCGTTTAGTGTATATTTGTGTTCATTTAGGTTTTTAACAAATTTAGAGATAAGTTATACAAAAGTTTGAGAAAGGATGCACGGGATTAGTGGCACTGGTCATAAATGGAAGGATGATAGTGGCGAATCTGGGAGATAGCCAGCTGTTGGGAGTGGATAAGTAGGGTTCTGTGAAAGAGCTGATCTCTGTGCACAATCTCAGCAATTCAGCTGAATTGATGCAAGTGATAAACAGAGGAGGTGTCGTATTGAAAAAGGGTAACCAGTATCGCATCAACGGCTAGCTCAATTTATCACGCTGTTTCGGAGACAGAAATCTGAAATACTGTCTCAACAAAGAACCTGAGTGCTATGAGTTCGAGGTGGGGCTATACAGCAAGTGGATTTTGGCGACTGACGGGTTCTACAATGCGGAGGGGTTGGCGAGTAGAGCGAATACAAATGACTACGCCAAACTGATGGGGTAAAGATCGATTTATAAGGATAATGCAACTGCTTTGTTCTATAAACCATGATTTTTATTATTTACTAGCTTTATTAACGCAAATTACAGCCAAAAATCGGCATAAAACTAAATGGCTGCCCGAAAGATGGATGGTAAACTAAGTTTACAAATAAGATCCTTTTATGTTAGATTCTATTTTATTTATTAAAAGAAAAGTACCATTTTGTTTAGCCAATCAAAGTTTAGGAATAAAACGATCACAATAGCTTGCTATGTATTTCAATAAGTTTGTCCTTCATCTCTTCTACACTTTTAAGCTTAGTTGCGTCAAGAACTATCTCTTCTTATTTATTGTCCTTGCTTTTAATGATCACTTTTCCAATTATAGGGCCATCCTATCTCGCTTCACGAAGCACCACCAAGTCAGGGTTGTGCAGACGCAAGTCGGCGATGTACTTACGGTGGAATTGCAGGATTGGGCCAAGCTATCTAGCAGTGCGGGCATACTCAAACCTGATTTCTGCGAATTTGGGGAAATGAAGATTGTGCTTGAGGGTGGAAGGCAAGAGATGGGGCGGGATTTGACGTAGTTGTGCCAATCTCTCTGCTATAGATAGTACAGCTTTACTCATGATTTAATTATAGTTATGTTGATCTAGCTTAACAACTACTAAAATAGAGAACTAGCTCTAAAAATAAGGATACTACTGATGATAGCTGGAATCAAAGATGGTCAGAGCTTGCTTTTGCTTTATTATTTTTTGAAGTTGCTGTTGGCGAAGTTCCAGTTTATTATGTGGACTATGGTCTCCAGATACTTGTTCCTGGCGTTTCTATAGTCGATATAGTAGGCGTGTTCCCAAATATCAACTGTAAGGAGTGGCTAGTAGCCACTTCTCAGAGGATTCTATGCATTGCTGGTGTTGATTATGGACAACTATTTGTTCTTTTTGCAGAGCCAAGTCCATCCAGATCCAAAGTTAGCTATCGCCTGTGCAATAAACTCTTTTGAAAAGGCTTCGACTGTCTTCCATTTAGCCTCGATGGCCTTGAGCAGATCTCCTTCAGGCTGTGATTTGAAGGGACTGATGCAGTTCCAGAAGAAAGAGTGATTCCAGTGCTGCAGAGCGTTATTGAGTATTTTTTGATCAGTACATCTTGATAAGTCAAATTTTACTTGAGAATGATCTCATCTAAGGATTTCTTTTACCATTCCGTCCCTTTAATTAGATTGTTGAGGTTGGTGATGTAAGTTTGGTGATGTTTTCCATAGTGATATTCAAAGGACTAAGAGGATAGTTGGTGAGGAAAGGCTTTAATCTCGTAAGGCAGATCAGGTAGCTTAAACATATATCTTAAAATTATAATTATCATTAGAACAACAAATCTTCTAACTTGGCCAAAGTGTGGTCACATGATCTGACTTAAAATAAATTCTATTTCTTTGTGGTATTAATTTATTAGGTTAAGCTTGCAAGCTAAACATAACCTTGTTTTGCTTTATTTTCGGATTAGCCAATAACAAGATAAGCAATAGGTGTGAAAGAGGTGGGAAGCTAGTGGATTGGAGTTTGTGAGACGTTTTTGTAATCTCTAAACTTCATAATATAACATTCTTATTATTATATGAGCAACTATTCCTATTTGTTTAAACTCATCATCATTGGAGATACCAGTACAGCATTCTTGATTTAGGCGTTGGTAAGAGCTGCATTCTTCTCAACTTCATATAGAAAAAGTTCAAGTTCGACCATGATACCACCATCGGAGTCGAGTTCGGTTCAAAAATAATCAACCTTGCTTCTAACGCTGTCAAACTTCAGATATGGGACACTGTAAAACATCTAATATTTAGGCGGGCCAGGAAACTTTTAAGTCAATTACTCGCTCTTACTACAGAGGTTCAATTGGAGTGATTCTCGTCTACGATATCACCAACCGCGAGTCTTTCAGTAACATCAGTAAGTGGCTCGATGAGACAAAATCCTATGCCAATGACAAAATTACCACCTTTTTGGTGGGCAACAAATCTGATCTTGAAAGCAAGTACCACATATGCAAATTAGGCGATCTGTTTCATACGATTAAGGGTTCAATTTGGCCAGAAAGAACGGAATGCTGTTTATGGAATGCTCGGCCAAATCAGGACAAAATATTGAAGGCATTTTTGGACAGATATCGGAAACAATCGTTGGCAAGATAGAGAGAGGATAGATTGACCCAAAAAATGAGTCGATAGGGATAAAGCTAGGGTCTATGCCGAACTAGGTACTAAAGAAAAAGAGTTGCTGCTGAAAGATTGGTATATTCTTGGGTAATAAGTTTCATTAATAACTTTTCAACAATAATTTTAAGTTCAGCTGATATGTTCAGTTAGGATGTATGTTTAGATAAAGGGTTTCAATCATGCTCATTCAAGGTACTACTTGGCAAGTTTTTTGAACTAACTTACTGAGTCTTCGAGCAAGGAGTGCTTCTAGTTGAATTGTTCAATTTTGTCAGTGATTTAAGTAGATAAGAATTGAGCTTCAGTTTGTACGTCGAATTCACTTTCTCCCTTGTTAGGTATCCAATGGACTTCCATCTCCTAGTCAGGCTTGTTGTATTGTTGGCGTATGTAGTACTCAAGGCCTGTATAGTCAGTCTAATCTTTGTGTTCGAGTATGTAGATATAAAAGATGTAGTTCCAAAGGAAGTGTTGGTTGCGAGTATGATGAGTGAAGTCAATCGCTTGCTTCTCAAGTGCCTCTCTGCTGATATTACAGATGTAGCAGTAGTTTTCTTTATCATCGGCCCTTGATTCGCTTTCTTCTCTGAGACTAGAGAAGGCGTCAAGCATGAGTCCACTCACGATGTTGCTGAACATCGTGTCGAAGAATGTGATGTAGATGATATCGTAGATGAAGCGGATTATTTCAAATTATTACATGGTTTAGCCGATCGCTCCTGAAACGTAGAGTTGACTCACACAATTCAGCATTCCATCGCACATAGAAGCTGGGTCATCTTTTGGAGAGTAAACGTCTTTCATGTAATTACTAAAGGTCACTGTGCAGAAGACTACAGTAAACACTACTCCCATTATGCTGATGAAGACCAAAGATTTCAAATTGAAAACTGCTGACTATAAGATCGCACCTAATTTTTCATTCAAAGTCATAATTATCATCAAGTGTAAGAAAAACATGGGGGGGAAGTAGAAGGTACCAACCACTGAAGCGAATAAGAATATAAAATTACGTAAAAACTGTGAACTTTTGTACCATTTTTGTTATTAGCTAGTTAGCTAGTTTTTCACTGCTTCGAGAACGCCACTAACCTTTTCTAAAACCTGTTTGCTGCGATTTATGATGTTATCTTTGAATGAGGGAGGCGGAGGAGGCTACTGGTCAGCTTCAATCTACTGCGCTTATTAGTTTACAGGTGCAGCTTATTCAGCCTATGCCTATTTCGATTATCCTCTTGAGATTGTTTCAGGGTTTTACCAAAGTTTGAGCTAGAACCAGTAAAAGAAGTAAAGGATTGTGAAAATGAGCTGTACCAAACTTAAGATAAATCTGATGCTGGAATAAGTAAAGCTGGAGTAATACTCTGCTTATTGGTACTAGATATTCACGTTGTATAAAAACAAGATGTAGGCGCAAATTACCACAGATAGCTTGCTGGCCATGTTAAAGCTAATAATCATTGAATCTTCTGTGATACCTTGCTTCTTGTTTAATTGATAGCTGTACTCTATCTTATCCTTCACGCCCTCAGTGTAAGAGAGCATGGTCACTATTTTGTCTCTGTGAGAACTGCGATTTACCTGGATCATGATATAGTCTCTCAAGTTACCTGCTAAACTATCGAAGACAGGGTATTTTGGAAAATAGACTGTTTGATCTTACCCTTTTTAGTCAGTAACTTCAATGCTCAGTAGTAGTTTCTCCAAAGAAGTATATAAGCATTTGTATTTTCGCATCTCCTTCTCTACTTATGTCTCAATCTCAGCCTCTGAGTATTATGGATATTTTTATTTGCATTGATTGCTAAGGTTTTACCTTTATTTGTCTGCCTCATCTTTTTTAAACTTTTCGTAAAATTTGACTATTCTGCTGTTGGTTCCCAAAACTCCAATTATTTTCAGGTAAATAGTTGTAATGTCCAGAACTACAAGAATATCCTAGTCGAAGTCTGTGTTTTTATCTCCATCATCGTTTTCTTTGTTTGCGTAGTCGTTTATATAGTTTGCTAATTGTGTGCTGTTTTAAATGCCCATACTCTTGAGTTTTTCTCTCAAGAAGTTTATCAAAAACTTAGATTCTAGCTTATTGTCGAGAGTCACGAACATTTTCTTATCGTTTCCTTAGAAGTTGCTGAGAATTATTTTGAAAGATTTGTAAAAGATTTAATTGACATCATCTAGGTTCTTAAAGTTACGTTCATCTAGCTTTTTGGCTTTGGCCTCTTAGTCTTCAGGAGTATCAGTTGAAAAGGTAAAAGCATTTTTCAATTGGCAGAGGTCTTAGAAGAAGGTTGAGTTCATTAGGGCTGTTTGATTTTAGTAAATGGGAATCTGGGTCACTTCTAAAATAAACTCAAGCAAAAAACTAGGGACTTTTCTTATTTCATAACAGTATATTTGGAAAAGATTTCTTAGCTACTTCGTAGTGATGTCTATGAAGTTGAACTGCCGTGCTTTACCTGGCTGAGCTCTTATTATGTGCTTTCCTTCGATGTTATTACTTTAACAAAGAATTTGTAGAAACTTAAAAGCTCTGCGGTAAGTGTTGATGCAGAGGATTCCATAAAGATATTAATCTGTTGAGTTAGGTTCTGAAACATTTTTCCTGAGAACATACTTCTGGGACACATCAAAGAAATCATAGTTATCTACCATGTCGACACTAAATTCTTTTGCATCAGGGTGTTGTTCTTTTTTTTGAGTGTTTATTTCGTCGATATTTTTGCGAATTAACTTGCCCAGCTTGAAGATCAGAGTTTAAATATTTGCGAAAACTTTATTTTCTTAGTCTTTTTGAAGTTACTCCAGCATATTCTTTTGAGTATTTGAGTTTCCTCCTAACATGTAGGCAATAGCACACAATAAAATTGAGTTCGCTAGCTCAATGTCATTTACTATGTCTTCTTTCAATAAATCTACGATGAATCTGCCCAATTCGCATTGCTTGAGTTGAGTTTGAGTTTATTCTACTGCTGCCTTACTTTCACTCCAATATTAAGCTTCCCATTAATCTATTTAAGTTTTGGGCTATGGCTCTTATGTTTATTGAGGTGGAGGAGGAGGGGCAGTAGTATTCGAAGCCTCCACTAGCCCTGTGATAAAGAGCAGGAAGAAAAGTTTTCTTTGCGAACTCAATGCAGTAGGATCTTTCGAATTCAAGTCAATAATCCTTTTAATATAAGCATACTTATCGCTTCTTTCATAGTAAGTTCCAACCTTCCTTAAGTATTAGGCTTAAGTGTATCTTTGAACCTGCGTTGAGAGCTTAACACTTGATATCAGCTGTTGTAAATTATAGTTTATCTTTTCATCTTCGTTCAAAAAATCTTTCATTTCTCGTTTGAATATCACTCTAAGTGCTTATTTCAAACGATTGTCATCTCTCACTTTGAGAATAGTTCGTTATATTTTTTCAACAAATTAGGCATGGAAAGTCAAAGGTTCTTTTTAGAAAATTTATGGAGAAATCTGTTAGAAAAATGTTCCAATATTTCCTTCTAAAAACTGGTTGATGAGAATTTCACGTTTGGTCCTAAAAACAGAGTCATTAGCTGATGCTTATGGTATTTTTGCTTAGAAAATGAAAGGTTCTTAAAGAAGAAAGAGCATAGGTTTGACTTTGGAAAGAATGAATTTTATCAGCGAATTAGTATAAACGTTCTTGTTGGAAGTGAAATATTTTTGAAGCCAGGCCAGCCTCTCAGTTATTTTGAACCAGTTGTAGCTTGATTCATAATCTTTTTTTTCAGCATTGTTTAGATATTTTAACATATCTTTTACTATTTCCTCTTTAGAAATCAGATTTATGATTGTGAAAAGGCTTTCCTCAATCAAAAGATAATGATATGATTACAGATAACTGAATCTCACAGGGTTTTTGAATTTTTTGTTTTACACTAAGGTCACGTTTTTTTTATGTTTTTGAATAATGTAGAGATTAAAGTCTAATATTATGTTAGGTATTTCGCGACTTAAAATTGGTTTCAAAAGAGCTTCAAGTCCTGACTGGAAATAATAAAGCCTATTGATAAATGCTCTCAAATTGCGTTTCAAAGGCCAGCATGTACCAGATACTTCCAAAAAAGAGACTAACTTATCAAAAGGATAGCGTTTGATTAGTTTTCCGATGTTGACAGAGTTATAGAAATCAATTAGGGAAGCTGCTATCTGGAAGAATGTGCACAAATAAGTAAGTTTTGGACTCATTTAGACTTATTATGAATCGATATTTGCCAACTCATACTCTTATACTAATGTTTTTAACTAGTCTTTTTCTAGAGGAACCATGATGTTATTATAGCTATCATCTTGCATGATTTTGAGGATTTGTATTTGATGTGACTTAAGGCATCGACCATTGCAATATATGAGGAAACGGAAAAAGTCCAGAAGCTTGCTTTTGTAGTAGCTATCATTTGACTCTTTCTATATGTTTTAGCAAATCTATTTGATAAGCTCAAAGACTTTCATCTCGTTATAAAGCATTGTTTTATTGTTATCGTACATCTCCTTGAGAAAATCGATGCAGCCAACGTTCTTACTGATATGTTGGAACATTTTTGGGATGTGCGATTGCATCAGTATCTTGATTTGGTTGAAGTTTTCAATGAGTGCCACAATGAAATAGTAGCACATATGAAGAAGTTTAACACCTAGTTCGCTTTCAGGCATTTATTTGCACGAGAAGATGAAATTCAAGACTTTTATGTGCAGATTAGAGGAGTAGACAATTTCTTGCTTCATTCTATTAGTAGAAGATCTCTAGCCTGTAAAATTGATAAGCCTATCAGTGCCTAATGCTTCAAAAACGCCTGATTCGTGTATACTTTTTATTCTATTAATCTCTAGCACACTGTTTTAATTTTTCATTAGTTCTGTTAGCAGATAAAGCACTTACATTAGTCCATAATTCTATTTATCATATATCAAAAAGTAGTTACAGTTTTGATTATCTTCAGTGACATTAACGATTCCAGGATCTTCGAGAGTAAAGAACTTGTTTCTGTGCGTTTCCATGAACTTAACTAGCTAAAGGCGTTACTCTTAAGAGATAATTATTAGCTAAGAGAAATGCTCAAAGGCTTTTTTGCGAGTCTGAAGAACTCTCTCTATTATAGAAATTGCTATATTAGTGAGTTGTGGGTTTTGATAGTTGCTGATTTCTATCATTTGATCAATGACTCCAGTCTCTATAATTGGTTGAATAGCTTCTTCCTCTGGCAATAATCCTAAATAGCTAGCTACAAGCTCATTATCACACCTAATTTAAAGGATAGGTGAGTTTCCGAGCATTCCTTTTAAATTAAACTTCTTAGGTGGGAACTCTAGTTATTTGAACTTAGCTGCTATGTTTTGCACGAGAACGTCATTGTCGATTTATGCAATCAGGTCGATTATTCTGAGGCATTCCATCTTACACTCAATCATCAGTAAATTTTCTTTTGTTTAAATCTAAACGCCGACAAATTTATCTTTTTCCTCTATGCCTTCCTTGATGGAGCAAATATGTAGAACATCAGTTAATATTTAGCGTACACTTTCCTTGCTACTCCAAAATCCCAAGTTAACTGTTTCCCACAAAAACTTTAAGAGGGTGTGCAAAACTAAGTTATTTTGATAAATCTTAGCTGTTTATTATTCGGTTTCTGCCTTGGTTTCTATTGGTCCGAACTGTTTCAGCCTGTTTAGGAGTCTAATTAGGACTCTATCTAGAGGAGCACTCCAAGGCTTGTTTTCTGCACTAGTGCAATTTATGCTAACTTCTTCTCCACTAACAAGAGCATGATAGTCCAAGAGTTTTCTCCTTCTTTATATAGGGTAATATTTTTCGCTTTCAGCATATAAGTAATGGATTAACCGAATAACTGGCACTTCGGCTTCGTAGAGCTGCTAGTTTTAGAAAAGCTCACTTAGTAATGGAAGTGTATAAACCTTAGAAAGCTCTTGTTCTGTAATTTTATTCCGACCTTGGGCTAAATCAGCAATTAAGTTAAGATACTAGACAAAATATGCCCAAGCAGACGGGTGATTATTGCAAGCTTGATCATGGAATTAGGAAAAACTTAAAGGTAAAGGCTTAGTTTTATCCAGACTAGCAATAATTCTGATGTGGCCATCTTTTTCTGTAAGTTGAACCTAGAAGAAGCTGTTTTGGTCTCTCAAAGGCTTGAGAAAATACTCCAGTATAAGTTTTTGATTGAAAGTATTAACTTTTTGCCCACTGATGCAGAGCAACCGGAAAATCTGAATATATTTTTTTTCAATAAACTATTTGCTTTCACCTGAAGGATTTATAAAGCGATCGGTCAAATGCTCGATTATTTCTTGTGTGACAAAATTGTTAATAAAGAAGTCATTGTCTTGGAGCAGCTACTTAAGCAAATTGAACTGGCAGTCAATATCTGAGGTAATCACGTCATCTAAGATGAACTCAAACCATTTAGAGACATGCATTTTGAAAAGATAGTTTTTACGAATCAATTCTCTGTTGACCTAATAAAGAGTATTGTAAAGCTCTAAGAACTTCTCTTTTTCATTATGCTTATCGGAAAAGATATCTTCCTTCACGTTCATCTTCATAAAGTAGAGCAGCTAAAATAGCAGCTCGCTTATGCCCAAGTCTTTGCATATCATTTGTCGCTTGGTTTGAGGGAAAACTAAATAAAACTTTGTTTACTGTGTTCTAGCTAGACTTCTTCGTCTTTGCAGTCTTTAATAAACTTTTTTATTTCACGCACTTTTGTATTCACTTGCATCATCTTCAAGTAAGTGATTTTTTTCGCAGCCTCTATTGCTCCAAATTTCAGATCCTCACGAAGTCGGATGATTACAGAATGAAAAGATAAAGCAAACAAGAGCTGCTGCTTCAAGTCATCCTCGATTTCATTTATTATAAAGCAGTGTTCCTGAGTGATGCTTTACTTGAATACTAAAGGCCTTATGTTATACTAGATCTATTTTTTGTAAAGCTAGTTCATACGGACTAGATCGACTTTTCCAGTCGATGATCCTTCTTTTCCAACGGTCGACCTTATAGAAGGCTCATCATCACAAGTTTCCAAAGTTTGGTTACCCCAAGCAAGATTAACAAAGGACTCACTGTTGATTTCACCTCCTTCTTTTTTAGCTAGGCAAACTTAAATATAGCCAATTTGTCCGTCTTCAGGGCGCCCAGAGGAAATATCCTTTAGGACAGGTCTTCTGATGATGGCTTCATTATTTGTGCCCCCCAAAACTTCTTACTCTTGCCCTAGAATCATTCCTGACATAAGATGCCTTAAAATGTAAGCCTTATCACCTGCATCGGTGTGTCTTTAGATTTCCCAAAGACAGTCATAGAAACTGAGCTAATCACTGGTTCGTTCCTTCAGCTCTTTTAGTATAATGTTTTTGCCGTATGTTGAAAGAATTCCGCCGCTGAATAAAATTTGGTGTACTTTTAGGTGTGCTGAAGATAAACAACGTCATGTTGAATGAGTGTATCATTGATTACCTAGTTAACATGTAGTTTGAATCTCCAGGGCATGGGAACTTGCTTATCACAGGATAGATCAACAAAATGGGTGACTACTTCATAAACGTCAGAGTTTAAGCTTTGGGTTTTAACTGGGATGTTGTAGCTCTAGTTTGACTAGATTGGCTTTTTTTAGATGTAGGGCCCTTTGGCTGCGCCGTCTCCAATTATTCCCATCTTTTAAAATGTCAGAAAGCCATTATTATATTCATTTTTGATCAAAATTGGAGAGTCAAAAGGGATCGGCATGTCCAAAAACTAAAACGAACGATACGGCATCAGCCTAAAAACTAGACTATCTGACAGTTTCTAGCTAACTTGGACTGTGAAGGCTCCGTTGGAGCCAGTTGAGGGTCTAATCGTACCTGAAATGTAGGACTGGGAGTCAATGTGTTTGAATATAACGCTTTGCCCAAAGCAAATTTTCTTTTTCATATTGCTAAGTCTTAAAAAGCGTACTTTTAAATATTGAGCTCAAACTGATATTTTTCTGATTATGCTCTGGCTCTGAGTATCCGAATGTTGGGCGTATCCTATTAACCTTCATTTTAGATGAGAGATTTGTGAAGTTAGTCATTGAGTTCGAAGTTGCCGGCTGGGAGTATTTGGAAGATAGAGTTGCGATAGTTTTTGAAGAAGAGGATATCGTCAAAGGTTTAGTACTTGACTTTGATATCAGCAAAGCCCTGCGCAGTGAGGAGTCCACGGTCGACGTTATCCGCCTTGAAACCTTAGATTAATATGCCCTGTCCGAATTTAAGATTTGTGTCGTATTCCTATTTTGACATAAGATATATTCTAATAAATAAATTATAAATTTTACCAAACTGCAACTTCTCCCCAATTGCCCACATTCTCGCCCAAAATCCTAAATATTTTTATTTGGCTGGTCAAGTCTAACAACTTTGCTTTAAGGTTGTTAAGAGCTCTGTATTGGTCTACAACGAATGAGTTAGCAGCGTCTAATATACATCTGATGTTAAGATGGAGCAATAGGGGTGAATGACTACTTATTTTCCATTAATTTACAGTGCTTAGGTGAAATATTGTCCAAATATGAAGACTTAACTTTTAAATATAGTAAATCTTGGATTGGTGTAGCTGAAGGATTAGTGGCTTTTGCAATTGGAGAATACGCCTCATTTAAATGTTTCATATCTTTTTAAATTAAATTCCCTCAATTTAGACTGAATTATTCTCAAACTATATTCATAATGCTTAAAGAATAAGGGCCTGCCATTATGATGAGCAGAGGCGCTTTTATTCTTTAGGGTATAATTTACACTTAAAAAAATATCTCAAGGGCTCTCCAGGTCAATAAGCTCTAGATTTCTCACTGTTTTCTCTAATATTGAGGCATTTGAGATATATAGATTAGTTAGCCTGATTAATCTTTCATAACAAGAATCATGCAACAACAAGGATGGCTTCAAATCAAAATGTTAAGAAATGAGGGAAACAAGTTTATATGTATCAAGCTAGCCCTAATGTGCAGCATAAGTATGTTCTTCAAAGATAAAATGTTCACTACTTTCAATAGTTGAGATTCCTCCAATATTCCAATAATAAAGCTTTAATTAATGAGTTAACTTTAGGATAACTCTTTGAAAAACTACAAAACTATTATTATTGGCAGGTCGACGGTTGGCAAGAGCACTCTGCTTATTCGTTATGTTGACGGATAGTTCAATCCTCAAAAACCGACAATCGGAATAGATTACCGCTTCAAAAAGGTAACCCACAACGATACTGCCTTTAACCTTGAGCTATGGGACTCAGCTGGCCAGGAAAGATACCGAACGATTGTCTACAATTATTTCACGCTTTCCAAAGCAGGAGTGATAGTCTTTGATCTCACGAATGAGGAGTCACTCAACGACGCAAAAAACTGGCTGCAGCAGCTGGTCAATCACTGTGGCAACTAGATTCCGAAAATTCTGCTAGGAAACAAAGCAGATCTCCTCGCTCCTTCACAACTGCAGTAAAAGTTGTAGAAGTACAAATAGCGAATTGACGAACTAAAGAAAGACTATAAGTGCGAGTTTTTTACAGTGAGTGCCAAAACGGGGTAGAATGTTAATGAAGCCTACAACTATTTAGTTTCATAGCTTTACGCACGAATCAAAGCATCCCAGCCTGAGTTGATTAAGCCGCAAACATTTAAGCTCAAATCAACGATTGTGAGTGACGGCAAGATGGAGAACAAAAAAAAGAAAGATTGTTGCTGAATGATCCTTATTGAAACCAGTCATTCAAAACTATTCTTAGATATTAACCTTGATACTTATTTACAAATTTTTGAGTGAAGATTAGACCGCACGGAATCAGTTGAAGACCCTTTTTATGGCAAGATTAAACAAGCTATTCTAGGTGGAGTTTACAAATATTCTTAAAACCTCGTTAAATGTCGTTACGAAATTGAATAGCTTAAGAGAGGCAGAATAAGGCAGATGGACGTGGTTTGTGCAACTACTAGAGAGTTTAGTGAGTGGCAAGTAGGAAAAATGCCAAACGAAATTTGGAATTGATTTATTAATTAATTATAGTCTATAATAGCATGTAAAATTTCTAAGATAATCTCTCTTTGATATTATTTTTTGATATTATCAATCATGATCAAACTGGCATTTACAGCAGCCCGCAAAGGAATAAACACCCTCATCTTAGCCTCATTTGCACTGCCCAAGCACGAAGTACTTTCAGTATGTTTTGCTAATCTAGATGCCTTCTCTTTCCCCAACTATGAAGGAAGGAAAAATCATCAAGTGGCTTGTCAAAGAGGGAGACAAAGTTTAGCCAGGCGATGCTATCGCCTAAGTGTAGACTGATAAGGCAACTGTTGCATTTTAAGTCCAATAAAAGGGATTCATTGCCAAAATAAATGCATCGACTGAACTTATACCGATTGGCAGTCCCGTTGCAGTGGTTACCAAAAAATCAGATGAAGTTGCTCAATTTTCGTCTTTCCACTTCTCAGATGCTTTCAAGCAACCTGAGTCATAAAAACCCTCGTCCTCGCAATAAGCTGCTCAAGCTCCCAAGGAGACTACTAAAGAAAATGCAGAGTCTAGACAAAAATCATATCCCAACCATTCTTTTTTACAGTAAACAACATTAGATGTAGAATGCCTGCGGTTAGCCCAACAATGAATGAAGGGAAAATTCTCAAGTGGAAGATCCAACCTGGAGACTCTTTCACTGTGGGAGATGCTCTATTCTCGATCGAAACTGATAAAGCAACTATCGATTATGAAGCTACTGAAAAGGGTGTTTTAGCTAAGGTTATTGTGCAGGACAATCAATCGCTGTCTGTTGGCAAAAATGTAGCAGTTATTGTTAAGAATAAACAAGACGTATAGAAGTTTTCTGATTTTGCAGAGAGCTAGGGTCCTTCAAAGCTCGTTTAATAACCAAAGCCTGCTGATAAACCTGCTGCACAATCAAGTTAAGCATCATAACGAACCGTCAATTAGGCTAGTAATCGTACTAAAAAAAGCACAGGTGAAAGAGCTATAGCTAGCCCTCTAGCGAAATCAATAGCAAATGAAAAAGGCATCGATTTATCACAGATGAGTGGTTCAGGCCCTGGCGGTCGTATATTGAAGCAAGATGTCGAAAGTTTTACTCCTCAAAAGATTGAAAAAACTGCAAAAATTGAAAAAAAGGAATAACCCTCTAAAGCTTAGCCCAAGGCTGAATAAAAGACTTAAAAGAAACCAACTAAAAAGGCATTTGTAGTTCCTGATAATCCTTTCGAATAGATAGCACTATCAAGTATGAGAAAAACGATTGCTAGCAGATTAACATAATCAAAGCAGAATATTCCTCATTATTATGTCTCAATGTCGATAGAAATGGGCAAAACAAATGAGCTGAGAAACGATCTAAACAAAAATGAAAAGGAAAACGGAGTGAAGATCAGTGTGAACGATATCATAATAAAGGCGATGGCTTTGGGTTTGAGAGATTGCCCCAACGCTAATGTTCAATGGATTGGCAACACAATTAGAAAGTTTAAGCATGCAGACGTCAGCGTAGCAGTAGCAACTTAAGGAGGTCTTATTACTCCTATAGTTTACAAGGCTGATACTCTTGGACTACTAGATATCGCCAGAAGAACAAAAGACATCGCCAAAAGGGCCAGAGAAGGAAAGCTAGAACCGAATGAGTATGTAGGGGGAACTACGACAGTCAGCAACCTAGGAATGTTTGGGATCAACACAGTCACGTCAATTATTAACCCTCCTCAAGCGACTATTCTAGGAGTGGGCAAAAGTGAAAAAAGGTTGGTATTTGCAGAGGGGCCCGAACCCTATAGAGTCGCATAGATAATGGATGTGATAGCGTCTTGCGACCATAGAGCAGTAGATGGGGCTTTGACAGCTCAGTGGCTGAACCGTATTAAGCATTATCTGTAGAACCCGACCCACATGTTGTTATGATGAATGTGATCGTTTGAAAGAAGTATCAGTTTTAGCAAACCTATTGAGTGAAGAGATATAAATT
>Ga0316217_10003205_pt1 | contig 18922 bp, 16 predicted proteins | sample 1anoAmetaG_FD_203633 | JGI IMG/M metagenome (GOLD analysis project Ga0316217, IMG submission 203633) | Freshwater microbial communities from Trout Bog Lake, Wisconsin, USA - 1anoA | ecosystem: Environmental > Aquatic > Freshwater > Lake > Hypolimnion/Profundal zone | place: USA: Wisconsin...
GCAGCTTGGCGGCCGCGCCGGCGGGGCCACGGCGGCCGCCCCCATGCCGCTGGAGGTGTTTGTCCACGGCGCGCTGTGTGTGGCCTACTCCGGGCAGTGCCTGACCAGCGAATCGCTCGGGGGACGCTCAGCCAATCGCGGCGAGTGCGCCCAAGCCTGCCGCATGCCTTACGAGTTGATCGCCGACGGCCAACCCGTGCCGCTGGGCGACCGGAAATATTTGTTGAGTCCGCAAGACCTGGCCGGGTTGGCCCTGCTGCCGGAACTGGTCCGCGCCGGGGTGGCCTCGCTGAAAATTGAGGGCCGGCTCAAAGCGCCCGAATACGTGGCCAGCATCACGCGCCTCTACCGCCAGGCGCTGGATGAGTTGCAGTTGCCGAACGAACCGGCGCACGCCCCGGCACCCCCGACGCTGCCAGCGTCAGCCGGCCCCCGGCAGTATGAGATGGAAATGACGTTTTCGCGCGGGCTGTTCACCGGCTGGTTCGGCGGCACGGACAACCAAAAGCTGGTGCATGCCCGGTTCGGGAAAAAACGCGGCGTGTTCCTCGGCGACGTCCAACGGGTCGCGCGTGACGGGGTCATCGTGGCCCTCGCCGCCCCCCTCAAGCCGGGCGACGGGGTGGTTTTCGACGCCGGCCGGCCGGAGGACAAGGAAGAAGGCGGGCGGGTTTATGAAATCCGACCTCTAAAATCAGAAAAGGGAAATGTGGAAATTCGTTTCGGGCATGGCGACATCAATTTCCCCCGAATTCACGCGGGGGACAAATTATGGAAGACCAACGATCCGGAACTGGACCGGCGGCTGCGCCTGAGTTTCGCCGGTGACGCGCCGCGGTTTCAACGACCGGTGGCCATGGAAGTCCACGGCGCCGCGGGCCGGCCATTAACGGTCATCGTGCGGGATGAAGGCGGCAACGTGGTCCAAGCCGATTCCGCCATGCCGCTAACCCCGGCGGAGAAAACGCCCCTGACGGAGGACCGGCTGCGCGATCAGCTTGGCCGGCTGGGCGGCACGCCCTTCGCGCTGGGCGAGCTGAAAAATCTCCTGTCTGGCCCGGTCCTGCTGCCCGTCAGCGAGTTGAACCGGCTGCGGCGCACGGTGGTGGCGGAACTGGAACAACTCCGCGCCGCGCCCAAACGCTGGCGGCTTTTGGCCACGCCGCCGGCCAGGCCGCCGGGCCCGTCGGAGATGGCCCCGGCGGGCGTGGAAGCTGGCGCCGCCAACGCGCCCGCCAACCTCATCGTGCTGGTCCGCAACTCCGCCCAATTGGAAGCGGCGCTCCAATGCGGCGTGCGCACCCTCTATTGCGAATTCGAGGACCCCAAAAAATATCGCGCGGCGGTCACGCAATTCCACACCGCTTTTGGCTGCCAACTGGAAGGCGGAAATCCGAAGCCGGAGATCTTCGTGGCCCCGCCGCGCATCTTCAAGCCCGGCGACGACTGGATTCTCGACCAGGTCCGCTCCAGCCACGCCGACGGCTACCTCGTGCGCAATTACGATCACCTCCAGCGGTTTGCCGACGCGCCGCGCGTGGGGGATTTCTCGCTGAATGTGGCCAATAGCCTGGCGGCGGACCATTTCAAAAACCGCTTCGGCCTGGAGCGCCTCACCGCCAGCTACGACTTGAATGTGACGCAGCTGGAGGCGCTGTTGCAAGCCGCGCCGCCGATCTGGTTCGAGATCACCATCCACCAGCACATGCCCATGTTTCACATGGAGCATTGCGTTTTTTGCGCGTTTCTATCCAGCGGCCGGGATTATCATGATTGCGGGCGGCCCTGCGATCACCACGACGTGCGGCTGCGCGACCGCGTGGGCGCGGAACATCCGCTCAAGGCCGACGCCGGCTGCCGCAATACCGTGTTCAATTCGCAGGCGCAAACCGGCGCGGAATTCGTGGCCCGGCTGCTGGCCCTGGGCGTGCGCCACTTCCGGCTGGAATTCCTGAATGAAACGCCCGCGGAAGTCGCCCGCACCATCGCCCGCTACCGGCAATTGCTGCGCGGCGAGATTTCCGGCACACAACTCTGGCGCGAGCTGAAACTGTTCAACCAGCTCGGCGTCACGCGCGGCCAGATGGGCCGGTAGCACGAGCCGGCAGGCAGGCGGGTTTCCACACCCGCATGCCTCCGCCAATCCAACGAGCTCAACCTTTCGACGCCATGCCGATTTGGAAATCGGCGATACAGCAGGTTTGGAAACCTGCGCTACGCCGTCGCTTGCGTCGTTTCATGCTCTCTGTGCCTCCGTGTCCGTGTCTCCGCGGTGGATAACGCGCGGTTACTGCGGCGGGGCGGCGGCTTCGTCCAATTCCAGCCGCAGATAATCGTAAATGACGCCGCTGGTGAGGCCGCCGGCCGGAACCGTCAGGCCCAGCACGTTTTTCCCCGCCTTCATCAGCCCTGCGTTGAAAACCAGATCGTGTTCCCCCCAGGTCCCGCCGATGCCATCGCGGTTAATGACCGCGTTATAAACCAGGTTGCTCACGCTGCCGATGGAGACATCGTTCATATCCGCCGCCAGCGTGCGCGTGCCCACGCCGCAGAGCGCCAGCCGCAGCGTCGCCTTGCCATGCGGAGTGGCCGGCAAATCGAAGGTCACCGTCCACGTCGTCGCGCTGCCCCGGCCGCCCCCCGTGGTGTTATTGGTGTCGTCATTGTAGGGCACCTGCTCAAAAAACCAGTCCTTGTGGTAATCGCTCTGGCCGATGACATATTTGACGTCGTAGGGAAACAGCTTGGGATATTGCAAATACCAGCCCCAGTGAAAATAGTCGTCGCCCTTGAAAAACTCCGCGCCGGTGCGATTGGGGATGCCGAGGTCCCAGAGTTGCTTGCCATACCGCACCGGTTGCCAGTCAATCTTGCCCAGCGCCAGCTTTTGGCCGGCGGTTACAATCACATTGGAAACGGTCAAATCGCCCAGCACGCCGTCGGCGATGGCGTGCAGCCAGTAAGTGCCCGGCCGCACATTGGGGATGGTGAAATTCCCGTCGCGGTCCGCTGGCACCCAGAATTCGTAGTTCTTGGCATCGGTCTGCCAGTCCACGATGTGCGGCAAGCCGAACCCGGCCCCGCCAAACCGCCCGCGAAAACCGTTGGTGCCGAACCGCGCAAAACCGTTCGTGCCGGACTGCCCGAAACGATTGCTGCCGTTGCCGCCAGACCGCCGGCGGGCAAAATCATTCGTCCCGTTGGCGGCCAGGCTGTTCGTCAGGCCCGCCTCGTCATCGCCGCCGCCGGCCAGGCCAAAGCCGCCGAAGCCGCCAAAACCTACCGGGCGTCCGCCGGGGGGCGGGCGGCGCGGTATGACCGCCGGGGCATAATCCGGCGCGGTGAGCCCCACCAGCAGATTGGTCAGCCCAAACCCGGGCGCCTGGGGATCGTCCAGCACGATCCTGCCTGTGACCGTGGCGCGCTCCGCTTTATGCGGATAATCCACGCCATTGACCCAGTCATAGGGCCACGCCCGGGCTTCCTTATCCGCCTGCGCCAGCGCATCGCGCCACAGGGCGTCGTGGCCCCCGCCCGAGTTGCAATAAATCAGGAAAGGTCCCACCACCTTGGTCCACGCGTCGGTCGCCGCGATATTGCAAATGCTGCCGCCGTAATGGCTGCCGCGCCAGTAATTCAACAGGGTCGGCGGCGCCGGCGCGTTGAGCGCGTTGGTGTTGAACGTGGCGTCCCGGTGCGACGACAGCTCAAACTTCGTCGGCCCGCCGCTCAGGTATTCCACGCTCGGGTTCACCAGCCAGATGCCCACATGCTGCTCGCTGCTTGACCAGCCCCAGGCCCGCACTTTGAACTGGTTGGCCGAGTAATCGTATTTGTGCTCCACCTGCCCCCGATACAGACCGGAATTCATCCGGCGCGCCTCCTTCATGTTCATCTGCGTGCCATGATTCCAATCATACGCGGTGATCATTTCCATGTTGCGATTGGCATCCACCGTCATCCAGTCAAACACGTCGTCATTGAGCTTCAGGCAATACCGCGATTCCCCCAGCGAGGTGGCCGCGTAGTTGGTGGGATGGCTGAAAATGCAGTAGGTGTAGAGGCCCGAGTCGCTGCGGCCCAAGGCATAGCGAATCTCGATATCGGCCAGAACGCTGCCGCCCGGCCCGCTGCCCAAGGGGGTGCCGTTGGCCACGCCCACCATGGAGACCTCGCCGCGCTCGCCGCCATTGGCTTGGGGATCAATCGTGATCCGGCTCACCGCCTGCACGCGGGCGACGTTTTGCTCCCAATACCCCCCCTGCCGCCCCGCGTCCAGCATTTCCAAACCCTGGTACTGCAGCGTCAGCAAATCGCCGGAGCGCTTGGACACGCGCGCTTTGACGGTGCCGTTGTCGAGGGTGAACGTCGTTGCGTCTTGGGCAATCGTCACGGCGGGACCGCTCCACGCGTCGAGACTGGCAGCCAGCCAAAGGCCGGCCGCGACCATGGCGATTAATTTGAATTTCATCGAAAAACAGGACATTGGAATTGCGGAGCTAGACGCCCCCGGCGGGCTGGCAGTTACAAACTTCATCGCCGTGGCCCGGGGGGCGCAGGCGGGCGTGTGGGAGCGATTGAAGTTTGCGTGTCATTTGACGGTCTCCCGGCTAATATTTCGAAGCGCATGAGTGATTTCGCAACCCGCTTTGGTGGCATCGCACGGCTTTATGGCCGGAGCGGTCTGGACAAATTGCGCGCGGCGCACGTCGGGGTCCTCGGTATCGGCGGCGTGGGCGCCTGGGCGGCGGAGGCGCTGGCCCGGTCCGGCCTGGGCGCGCTCACGCTGGTGGATTTGGACGAAGTCTGCGCCAGCAATGTCAACCGCCAGCTCCACGCGCTGACCGACACCATCGGGCGCGCCAAAGTGGACGTGATGGCCGAACGCATTCGGGCGATCAACCCGGATTGCCGCGTGACGGTGGACCCGAGGTTTTTCAACGAACAAACCGCCTCCGAATTGCTGGCGCCCCGGTTCGACTTCCTGCTGGACGCCATTGACAGCGTCGCCAACAAAGTGCTGTTGCTGGCTGGCTGCCGCCAGAGAAATCTCCCGGTCGTGGCCTGTGGCGCCGCGGGCGGGCGCCGCGACGGCACGCAGGTGCGCGCCGCCGACCTGGCCAAAGCCTCGCATGACCGCCTGTTGGCGGAGGTGCGCAAGCAACTGCGGCGGCACCATCAGTTCCCCGGCGACGGCTCGCCGATGGGGATCGAGTGCGTCTTTTCGGCCGAAGCCCCGGTGTTTGCCCAACCGGACGGCTCGGTCTGCGAAACCCGCACGGCCGCCGAGGAGGGCACCCGGCTGAACTGCAACGGCGGCCTCGGCTCGGCCACCTTCGTCACCGGCGCCTTTGGCTTTGCCGCGGCCGGCATCGTGGTGCGCCGCCTTGCCGCCGGCTGATGTTTCAGGCCCCGTTCGATGGGAAGATCCACCGGCCCGGTTTGTCCCTGGGCCAGGCCCCCATGTCTTGACTTTGGCCGCTTTCTGGCGTGAAATTAGCCATTCGTGTCCACTGAAACCCTCCATTTTGAAAACGCGCGGTTCGCGCAGCAGTTGTTCAACCACGAACCCCGCAATTTGCAGGCGCTCGAAACCGAACTCGGCGTCAAGGCCACCGCCCGCGAAGGCTGGATCAAGCTCGACGGCACGGCGGCGGACGTGGAGCGGGCCAAGCAATTGTTCGCCTCGCTGGAAAACATGCTCAAGGCCGGGTCGCCGGTGAAGAATCGCGAGTTCACCCACGCCCTCAATGTGGTCAAACACGAGGGGGGCACCATGCTCAAGGACATGGTCAGCGACCGGGTGACCACCCACGAGCGCAAGCCCGGCGTCACCGCCAAGACCGTCGGCCAGAAAAAGTACCTCGACGCCATTCGCAAACACGATGTCACGTTTGGCATCGGGCCGGCGGGCACGGGCAAAACCTATCTGGCGGTGGCCACCGCGCTCTCCGCGTTGCGGGAAGGCGCGGTTTCGCGCATCATTCTGACGCGCCCGGCGGTGGAGGCCGGCGAGGCGCTGGGCTTTCTGCCCGGCGACCTGCTGGAAAAGATCACCCCGTATCTGCGGCCGCTGCATGACGCCCTGCATGACATGCTGCCCGCCGAGGAAATCGCCCGGCACATGGAGCGGGCCACCATCGAGATCGCGCCGCTGGCCTACATGCGCGGGCGCACCCTGAACAACGCGTTTATCATTCTGGACGAAGCCCAGAACTCCACCACCGAGCAGATGCTGATGTTTCTCACCCGGCTCGGCCACGGCTCCAAGGCCGTCGTCACCGGCGACGAGACGCAGATTGACCTGCCGCCGCACAAGCATTCCGGTCTGGCCGAAGCGCACCGCGCCCTGCGGCACACCGAAGGCATTGCCATCATCGAGTTTTCCAAGCGCGACGTGGTGCGCCACCCGCTGGTGCAGCGGATCATCTCGGCCTACGAGGAGCATCGGGGCAAGGCCAAAACCGAATGAATCCCTGGACGCGTTGCCGGCCAGCCTGGACACGCCACCCCCAATGCGGAGCGGCGCTCCCGAAGGGCCGCCGCGCGCGTCCGTCGCCAAGGGCCTCTCGTCCATGCAAGTAGTCATCGCCAATCGCCAGCGCACCCAGCCGGTCAATACGCGCTTGCTCCAGCGGATGGTCCTGGCGCTGCTGGCGGAATTAAAGGTGGCGGAAGCCGAAATCGGCCTGCATCTGGTCGGCGCCCGGAAGATGGCGCGCCTGAACTGGCAATTCCTCCAACACGCCGGTTCCACGGACGTCATCACGTTTGATCATTCCGGCGCGGGGCCGGGATTGCGGGCGGCGGATTCCCCCTTGCACGGAGAGATCTTTATCTGCGTGGACGACGCGACCAAACAGGCGCGCGAGTTTGGCGCCACCTGGCAGTCGGAGGTGGCGCGCTATGCCGTGCACGGCCTCCTGCACCTGCTCGGTCACGACGATTTGCAACCGGCGTTGCGGCGGAACATGAAACGCGAGGAGAACCGGCTGGTGCGGTGGCTGGCCCGGAGCTTTTCACTCGCGGATTTGTCGCGTTCGGGTAAGCTCAAGGGGTGAGAAAGACACTCTTTGCCCGGTGGCGCCGCAGTTTCCTGACCGGCTTGGTCATTTCAATGCCGGCCTTGCTGACCTTGGCGGCGGTGAAGTGGCTGTTTGGCACCATTTCCAGTTTTACCGACACCCTGTTGTTTTTCCTGCCGCATTGCCTCAAACCCGAAGCGATCTTCGAAAACGGCCAGTCCGGCGCCATGTTCTGGTACTGGAGCGTGGTGGCGTTGGCGCTGGCGGCCGCGCTCATCACCGGGGTCGGGGTGCTGGCCCAATATTACATCGGCATGCGCATGATCGAATGGCTCGACGCCGCCATCATGAACATCCCGCTGCTGAACAAGTTTTATGGCGCCATCAAACAGGTCAACGAGGCGTTCGCCGGCAACCGCAGCTCCTTCAAAACCGTGGTGCTGGTGGAATTTCCCGGGCCCGGCAGCCGTTCCGTGGGCTTCATCACCAATGAGGGCGGGAGTGAACTCGGGCTGGCCGAGGGCAAAAACCTGATCAGTGTGTTCGTGCCCACCACCCCCAATCCCACCTCCGGCTTTCTCATCTTGGTGCCCGAGGAAAAGGTGACGAAACTCGACATGAGCGTATCCGACGGCATTAAGTACATCGTGAGCCTTGGCGCCATTGCGCCGGAGTCGGCGGCGATGGCCACAAAACGCTGATCCATGATGGAGCGTAGAACCACCGGCGCCGTCATGCCTGCCCCCCGCCCATGACCGAGTCCGCCCATGGCCTCATTCTACGCACCCGGCCGCTCACCGAGACGAGCCTGATCGTCCATTGGCTCACCCCCGAACTGGGCCGCTTGGCGACGGTGGCCAAGGGCGCGCGCCGTCCGCAATCGCCCTTTGCCGGCAAGCTGGATTTGTTTTACGCCGCCGATTTTTCCTTCAACCGCAGCCGCCGTTCGGAGCTGCATTTGTTGCGCGAGGTGAGCCTGCGCCAGACCCATGGCGCGATTCGCGAGGACCTGGTGAAATTACAACACGCCGCCTATGCCGCCGGGCTCATCGAACTGGCGACCGAGACGGAAACGCCGTTGCCGGAGATTTTTGAGCTGGTGCGCGGATTCTTGAATCAACTCTGCGCCCAGCCCCCGTCGCCGCAGGCGATTTTCGCGCTCGAACTCAAGTTGCTGCGCGAGCTGGGTCTGGCGCCGAATCCGGATGAACTGAGCCTGACCCCGGGCGCAAAAAAAATTGTGCAGACACTGTTGGCAGAAGACTGGCGGACCAGCGCGCGATTGAAACTCTCCGGTCCGCAAACCGGCGAAGTGGGCCAGTTTTTGAACGGCTTCCTCGTTTTTCATCTGGGGCGGCTGCCGCGTGGCCGGAGCGCCGCGCTGGGCGGGTAGCCCCGGGCCGCGGGCCTCCGGCCCAGGCCATGATGCGAAAAATCTCCGCAAGATTTTCCAGTGCATTGGCCGCAAAACCCGGCCTCCTGGCCAGGTTTTCAGCGACCTAACCGGATGGGCCGGGTCGCGGGATCAAACTTTGCGCTTTGAACTTGGCGGCCAAACGCCTTTAATAATGCCATGCCTACGCTTTTAGGATATGGCGGGCCGGTTATTTGGCTCATTCTCATTGCCGCCGCCACCGCCGCAGTGGTGTTTGTGGAACGCGCCCTGTACTGCCACCGCTCGCAAATCAACTCCGCTGAGTTTCTCAGCGGCGTCCGCACCGTCCTTAAACGCGGGAACGTCGTGGAGGCCATTTCCATCTGCGATGCGACGCCGGGACCGGTCGCGCGCCTGGTCAAGGCGGCCATTTTGCATCGGGAACTGGGGCGGGAACGCGTGCGTGAAGCCGTGGAGGAAGCCGGGCTCACCGAGGTGCCGCGCCTGGAGGAAAAGCTGAGCCTGCTGGCCACCATCGCGCAAATCGCGCCCCTGCTCGGCTTGTTCGGAACGGTGGTGGGCTTCATCCAGGTGTTCATGTATCTGGAAGGCGCGGGGCTCTACGCCCATCTGAGCGGCGAACATTCGCTCGCCACCGGCATCTATCAGTCGCTGATCTGCGCCGCCGCCGGCCTCGCCGTGGCCATCCCGGCCCATGCCGGCTACAACTACCTCGTCAGCCGCGTCAATAAGATCGTGCTGGACATGGAACGCGCCGCCGCCGAAATCGTGAATATCGTCTCGGAGCCCGGCAAATGAAGTTCCCCCGCAACGCCAAAATCCTGCGCAGCCATTTCGACATGGCGCCCTTCGCCGCCGTTTTTTTTCTGCTCCTGATTTTCATCCTGCTTGGCGGGCTGATGCCCACGCCCGGGCTGCGGCTGGAACCGCCGGCCGCCGCCGATTTGCCCGGCACCGACCAACCCACGGTGACCATGGCCGTGGATGAAAACGGCAACCTGTATTTCGAAAATCAAATCGTCACCGAACGCATTTTGGTCAATCGCCTGATGGTGGCCACCAACACCGTGCACAGCCCCCTGACGCTGGTCATCCATGCGGACAAGTCGGTCAGTTACGCGAGGCTAGCCCATTTGGCGCTCCTGGCGCGGGATCATGGCATTACCAACACCCTCCTGGCCACGCTGCCCAGCGTGGAACCCGCCGCGGCCCCCGCCGCCAAGCCATGAACCCGCCGTCCGCAGACTCGCCAACGCTCAGTCCAAGTTGGCTCGCCGCGCCACCGCCGCCCGACCAGGGCTGGCCCAACCGCCAGTTTCTTCTGGCCATCGGGTTCGTGCTCGCCTTTCACGTCGCCTTGATTTTCCTGTTCGGAACCCGGAAACCGGTCGTGCCACGCCCCGCGGCCCATGTCCCCCATTTGCGGCTGGCCGCTGGGGCGGATGAGTTCATCGCGCTCGACAATCCCACCTTGTTCGCCCTGCCCAATCCACACGACGTCGTTTCGGCCTTCTGGCGGCATCTGCCACCGCTGCCGTCGGCGCCCTACACCTGGACTGAGAATCCGCGTTATTTACCGCCGCCCACGGCGGACTTGGGCGCGAACTTCCGCAGCTTGGTCCCCAACCGCCCGCCAGCGGAATTGTCCTTGAATTTCAAGCCGGAACCCGAATTAAGCGAGCCGCCGGCACCTGAAGAAAGCCCGATGCCCCAGGCAACCACCGCCCAGATTAGCGGTGATCTGGCGGGACGGCGGGTGCTCAACGCCGTCGCCTTGCCCGTCCTTCCGCGCGACAACGTGATCGCCCCCACCACTGTTCAGGCCTTGGTGGATGGGTCGGGGAATGTCATCTCCACCGTGGTGCTGCAAACGAGCGGCGACCACGACGCCGACCAGCGCGCGGTGCAACTGACCCACGGCTACCGTTTTGCGCCGGCGTCAAACTTGATGTTCGGCGACCTCCGTTTCCTCTGGCATACCGTGCCGCTGCCCGCCACCAACGGCCCCGCCTTTTAATTTCCAGCCATGAACATTGCGCATTTGCTCGTGATTTATGTGGCGCTGACCCTCGGTGCCCTGTGCGCGGTGGGAATCGTATCGGAACTGCGGCGGCGGCACTTCGGCCCCGCCCATCCGGAAGACCGCGTCTTTCGTTGCACCAAGTGTGGTCTGGTCTATACCGACGACGCCGACGTGGACCGATCCCGCTGCACCCAGTGCGGCAAACTCAACGAGCCGGTGGAATTTTGAGCTGCCCGCTCCCGGCGGACCGCGACGCCGGAGCCCATAAGTCTAGTCAGGGCCAAACTCGAGGGCGGCGAACGCCGGTTCGCCGCTACGGGGAAAGGGACTGAGCGGTGCTCCCACCATTGCCGCTCACGGCGCGGGCGAGGGTTCCTCGACCGGCGCGCCTTTCTCCGCCAGAAGTTTTTCGAGATCGGGATTGCGCGGCTGGCCGGCGGCAAGCGCCTTCTGATAATGCCAGCGCGCCAGCAGCGGCATGGACGGCGTTTGATTCAAATACACCACCGCCAGATTGTTGTGGGCCGGGGCATAGAGCGGATTGATCTGAATGGCTTTGCGCAAGGCCGTTTCGGCCTGCACTCGCAGCCCCTTGTGGCTCAGCGTCACCCCGAGATAATTCTCAATCACCGGATTGTTGGGATCAATCTTGGCCGCGCGGCTCAAGACATCGAGCGCGTCGTCATACTTTTCCTCGCAGTATTTCAGATAACCCAGCGTGGACAGATTGTAGGGGTCGTCCGGACTTTGGGCCAGGGCGGCGGTGATGTGTTTTTCCGCGTCGGCCAGCTTGTTCTCCTGCATTTCAATGGTGGCCAGGTTGGCCAGCACCAGTCCGTTGTTCTGGTCATGTTCCAAGATCTTCTGGTAATCCGCCTCTGCCTCGGTGAATTCATGGTTGGCGAAATGGTGTTGGGCCGAAGCGACCAGGTCGGCGGAGCCGCCGGGCAGTTCATGCACGGAACGCTGGGTGGGATTGGCCACGGGCTGGGGCGGCGGCTGGCGGAACAGCGCCAGTTCCTCGGCCGAATACGGCACCGCTTTGGACTCATCCACTTCCAGCCGGGCGCGCAAGGCCTGCATTTCGTTGGTCAGGGCGGCCAGTTGCTGGTCGGCGCCTTTGCGCGGCTTCTTGCCGGCGGCCGCCAGTTCCTTGGCCAGCTCATCCCGCTGTTGGGTGAGATCACGCACGCGCCCTTCGAAATTGGCCGCGCGCAAGCGCTCCACTTCGGCGTCCAATTCCTTCACGCGGTTCTCCAGCGCGCCCTTTTCCAGCGTCACCACGGTGACGGTGGATTGCAGCGAGGCGATCTGGGTGTTGGCGGCCTTGAGCTTGGCGGCCAGTTCCACCGCCGCCGCCGCGTCGCCGGCCGCCGCTTGCAAACTCGACAATTGCGCCTTCAGCCGCTCGTTTTCACTGCGCAACAACTCCACCGTCCCCGCGGTTTGACCGCTGCGCTGGAGATCGCGCTGTAAGGCGGCGTTTTCGGCCACCAGCTTCTCGGCTTGCGCCTGCTCCTGCGAATATTTGTCCAGGCTGTTGGCCAGTTGCCGGCGCAAGCTGGAGACGGTGTTGGTGTTGTTCTCGGCACTGACGCTGGCTTTCAACAAATCGTTTTCCTTCATCAGCGCCTGCACCTGGTCCTGCGCCTTGGCCAGTTCCCCGGCGTTGACCGAGGCCGGTTGCGTCGCCAAGGCTTCCTTCAGCTTGGCCTGCAACTTCGTGTTCTCCGCCTGCGCGGATGTCAACTGGGCCTGCAAATTCTGTGCTTCCGCCGTCAACTTGGCGGCCTGGACGGCGCTCAACCCGGGCTCGGCGGCCGCCACCGGCGGCGTGGCCGGCGCCCCTGTTTGCCGCTGGAGGGCTGTGATTTTCTTGTTCAAATCATCGAGCCGATAGCTGATGATGCCCGGGTTCCAGTTGGGATACGACTGCTGGAAACGGCGCAACTGCTCCCGGGCGTCGGTCAGCGCCGCCAGCGCCGGCTTCGGATCTCCGGAATCCGCCAGATTCTCGGCCTGCTGGACGGCGGAATAAATGACGATGTACCGTTCATCGGCCTCCTGCTGCGCACGCGCCGCCGTGAGGAGGCCCATCAGCACCACAGCCGCCATCAAAAACGATTTCATAGCCAGAGGATGCCAGAGGATTTTTATTTGGCAACCATCACGTGGCCAATCAATTCCGGTTGCGCCGGAATTGAGCTTTTAGAAGCGGCGGCCGGCTGGCAGACTGCGCGCATGGCAAAAGTCAAAGTCGCCGTGCTGGGGACCGGTTCCCTCGGCCAGCACCACGCGCGCATTTATTCCGAACTCCAAGCCGCCGGCCAGGTGGAACTCACCGGCATTTACGACGCGCACGCCGAGACGGCCCGCAAAATCGCCGGGAAACACCAGCTCAAGGTCTTTGGCTCCATCGCCGAAGCCGCCGCCGCCAGCGACGCCCTCAACATCGCGACCCCCACCAGCACGCATTTTGAAATCGCCGCGGACCTGCTCCACCGGGGCAAACATGTGCTGGTCGAAAAGCCCATGACCGACAATTCCGCGCAGGCGGCGGAGCTGTGCGTGCTGGCGCGGCAAAAAAACTGCGTGCTGCAGGTCGGCCACGTCGAACGCTTCAACCCCGTTTTCACATTCCTCGAAACCGTGGCCACGGAGCCCAAATTCATCGAGTGCCACCGCCTCTCGCCCTATCCGGCCCGGTCCACCGACATCGGAGTGGTGCTGGACCTGATGATCCACGACCTGGACATCGTGCTGGCGTTCGTCAAGTCGCCCGTCATCAGCGTGGATGCCGTGGGGATTCCGGTGTTGAGCCAAAGCGAGGATATTGCCAATGCGCGGCTGCGGTTCGCCAATGGCTGCATCGCCAACCTCACCGTCAGCCGCATCAGCCCCGAGCGGATGCGCAAGATTCGCGTGTTCAGCGGCCCCAAGAACCCCTGCTATATCTCCCTGGATTACCGCGCCCAGGAAGGGTTCATTTACCGCGTCGCGCGCGACGGCGAAGAGCCCACGCCGCTGCTGAAGAAAATCCTGGCCGCCAAACTCGGCGTAGGCCGGGATGGCGCCATCGTCAGCGAATTCGCCGGCAAGAAAATCGTGCGCGAGCCGGTGCCCATCGCCAAAGACGAGCCGCTCAAGCTGGAGTTGCAGAGCTTCATCGCCTGCGTCCGCGAAAAACTGACGCCCGTCGTCAGCGGCGAATCCGCCCGCCAGGCCCTGGACCTGGCCTTTGAAATCACGCGCCTGGCCCAGGCTCAGCTCACATCCCCATGATCTGGTAGCCGCCGTCCACGTAGAGCACCTGGCCGGTGATGGCCGCCGCGCCGTCGCTGGCCAGAAAGACGCCGGTGGCGCCCAGTTCCTCGGGCACGACGTTGCGCTTGAGCGGGGCGTGGACCTCGTAATGCTTGAGCATTTCCATGAACCCACTGATGCCGCGCGCGGCCAGCGTGTTGACGGGGCCGGCGCTGATGCAATTGACGCGGATTTTTTTGGGGCCCAGATTGTAGGCCAGATAGCGGGTGCTGGCCTCCAGCGACGCCTTGGCCACCCCCATCACGTTGTAATGCGGCACCACCTTCTCGGCGCCATAATAACTCATCGCCACAATGCTGCCGCCGTCGGTCATCAGCGGCGCCGCCCCGCGCGCCAGCGCCACCAGCGAATAAGCGCTGACGTCGTGCGCGATGCGATACGCCTCACGGCTGGTGTTCACAAATTCGCCTTCGAGGGCGTCCTTGGGCGCAAAGGCCACCGAATGCAGCAATAAATTCAACTTGCCGAACTTTTCACCGACGGTCTGGAAGACCCGGTCAATGTCTTCATCCTTGGTCACGTCACAGGGTAAAATCAGGGTGTCGGCGCCGAAGGTGCCCGCCAGTTCCTCAACGTTTTCCTTGACCCGGCCGCCCTGGTAGGTGAAGGCCAGTTGGGCGCCCTCGTTCGCCCAGGCTTGGGCAATGGCCCAGGCAATGGAACGTTTGTTGGCCACTCCGAACACGATCCCGGTTTTTCCTGCAAGTAATGACATAAATAAGCCGATGAGTATATGAAACCAAACGGCTGCGTCCAGCCTTGTCTGCGGGCGGTTTTCAGGCGAACCCGACGGCGGTTCCTGCGGGTGGCTAAAGCGTTTTTCCCGGATGATTTGCCGCCACGAGCCAGGGACTGGCCGGGGTGCACTCCGGCTGATGTTCCAGATCCAAACCGCTGTGGCCCGGCACGGTGTATTGGGCAAAAAACGCGTCCAGTTCCGCCGCCAGCCGCGCAATCACGGGCTTCAGCGCCGGGTCATCGTGGCGGTTCATGGTTTCCCGCGGATCCTGCTGGAGATCGTAAAGTTCGTCCGGAAACGTCACGCCGGCATAGGGGTAGCGCCGGATCAACTTGTAGCGCTCCGTGCGCGCCATCCGCGCGTTGCCGTATTCGCTGAACTGGGTCTGCCGCCAGCCGGAGACTTTCTGGCCACGCAGTTGTCGGAGATAAGAAACGCCGGGAGAATTGATGTTCGCCAGGGTGGCCGCGTCCGGCGTGGCGCCGGCCAGGTCCAGCAGGGTGGCCCATAAATCGGGATGACTGACAAAATCATGGCTCGTCGCGTTCTGCGCGATGCCGCCTGCGGGCCAACTGACGGTGCAGGCAATGCGAATGGATTCTTCCAGAAAATTCTGGGGTTGCGTGTGATTGCCCTTTTCCCACATGCCGTGGTGCCCGCAGTTCAGACCGTGGTCGCTAGTATAGACAATCAACGTGTTGTCCCTTTGCCCCGTGGCCTCCAGCGCCGCGAGCACCTTGCCCACCTCCCGATCCACGCTGGAGACCGCGCCATAATACTCCCGGCGCTTCCGGCGTTCCTTGGCCGGATCGGGATTTGCCGGGTCCAGCGCCCGACCGTGGCAGAGCGCAAATTTCTCATCGGGAATGTCCCGAAACGTCGCCCGGTCATATTGCGCCGCCAGATCCTCCGGCGCATCCTGGTGCGGCGAGTGGGTGTCCACATAGCCGATGAAAAGGAAGAACGGTTTGCCGTCGGCCGCCTCATTCTTTTTGTGCGCTTCCAGAAAATCAATCGCTCGCCGCGTGAAAAAGGGCGCCTGTTGCCCCGCCTCCATGACCAGCTTGCCCTGATCGGTAAAATGCTGGACGCCCCGGTGGGGATACTGGTTGACCCAGTAGCTGAACCAGCGGTCAAAGCCCGGCTGGGGTTCTTGCGTCCGCCCGCAATGCCATTTACCCACCAGTCCGGTATGATAGCCCGCCCCCTTTAATAACTCCGAAATCAGCGTCTGCCCGCGCAAACCCGGATGCGTCAGCGCGCACTTCGTCTCCTCCAGCCAGTCATGAATCCCGTGCTGCGAGGGCATCCGGCCGGTGAAGAAAGACGCCCGCGCCGGCGAACACACCGGACAGGTGGTGAACGCCTGCGTCATGCGCACGCCGCGCGCCGCCAGCCGGTCCAGGTTGGGGGTCCTTAATTCGGAGTTGCCATAGGCATGTTGCGCCCACTGCCCATGATCGTCGGTCAGAAAAACCAGAATGTTGGGCCGCGCTGGAGCACCGCCAGTCGGGGCGGCGGACGACCGGGCCAGCGGCCAGGTGGTCAGTCCCGCGCCCACGGCGCCGGTTAATTTCAGAAATTCACGACGGGGTATTGGGTTCATATTGAGGCTGTGGCTGGTCGTTTTTCATTCACCGATGGTCTTCGATCCGCCCAGGCTTCACATCCGGGGCTTGGGGCGCAGCGGTTCTTTTTTCAGCGTCGCTGCAATCCGTTCCACTTCCGGCAGCGCATGGGCGAAAAACTTTTTGAACCCGCGGCATAAATAATTCAATCCCGGTTCGCCGTCCGGCGTGCGGATCATTCGGTTCTTCGGACATTCGCCCCAGCAATCCGTCAGGTAGGCGCACTGGCGGCAATACTGCGGCAGGCTCGCGCTCTTGGCCTGACCGAACTTCACCTGCTCGCGCGAAAACACCATTTCGTCCAACCGCCCGGATTTGACATTGCCCAGGCGATAGTCCGGGTAAACATAATGGTCGCAGGCATAGACGCTGCCGTCGTTTTCCACCGCCACGCCCCGGCCGCAGTTTTCACTGTAAACGCACATCTGCGACGGTAATCCCAGATGCTGGGCCACGAGCGTCTCGAAGTGGTTGACCATCACCTTGCCAATGTCGCCTTTCAACCAGCGATCGAAAACGTGGCACAGAAAATAACCCCAATCCTCCGGATCCACCGACCAGTCGGTGACGATGGAATTGGGGTGGCCCGGGCGGGCCTCGGCCTCGCCGTCCCTGGGCAAGGCCGCGGGGTTCCAGCGCTGCGGGGCAATCCGGGCAAATTCTCTGTGCTCCACGATGGGGATGAACTGGATGTAGCGCGAGTCGAGTTCCTGCCGGAGGAACTGATACACATCTTTGGGACGCCGACCGTTAAAGCGATGCACGCAGGTCAGCGTGTTGAAAGGCACCTGATGCCGCTGCAACCGCTTGGCTGCGGCAAAAACCTGGTCAAACGTGGGACGACCGCCCTTGGTCACCCGATAATGATCGTGGATTTCCTTGGGTCCATCAATGCTCAAGCCCACCAGAAAGCGATGCGCTTTCAGGAATTCGCACCATTCCTCGTCGAGCAGCGTGCCGTTGGTCTGCAAATCATTTTCGATCCGCTGGCCGGGGCGGGCGTGTTTCTTTTCAAAGGCCACGACTTTGCGAAAAAACTCCAGGCCCAGCAAGGTTGGCTCGCCGCCCTGCCATGAAAAAACCACCTGCTCCCCGATGGCACCGTCAATGTATTGCTTGATGAAGGACTCCAGCGTCTGGTCCGACATCCTGCCGGCGCCCGGGCCGTTGGCCAGATGCTCTTTGCTCAAGTAATAGCAATAAAGGCAGTCCAGATTGCAGGTTGAGCCGATCGGCTTGGCCATGGCATGGAATGGCTTCCGCCCCCAATCCCCCAACAGGGAAGGCGCCTCAAACTTGTCGAACGGCAATGCGGTTGAATTCACGCGCTGATTTTAAATCGAGTGTCAAGTTCGCCGCTTTTTGGGCCACCCAAACCGAGCTGCCGGCGTCACCATGCCGCCAATGGCCGGCCTGGCGGAAAAGCCCTGCGCATAGGTGTTGGCCTTGAGCTGACGATGCCGCTGCCTAACGGAGCGTGATAATCTGTTAGTTAAATCCCGCAAAATCCACCCGTTGCATAAATGCCGGGATCCGGGTTGCCGGGGAATCGGGGTTGCAGATCATGCCGAGCGATAAGCCTGCCCCACCGGCGTCAACGAACCGTCTTCGTTGAACAAGGCACAGGGACCAAGCGCGCGGTTGTCCGGTGCCGCCGGAAACCAGGCGTAGCGCTCCACGAACTCGCAACGATCCAGACGCGGCAACACTTGTTCCATGAACTTCACGATTTGTTCCGGCCGATAGCGGTTGTCAGCGCGGGTTTTGGCCTTCCAGTCGCCCACGGCAAATTCCGTAATCCAAAGGGGCCGTTGAAACTCCTCATGCACCGCCGCCAACTGGTTCATCAACCCCTCCACGCTCAACCCGCCGTAGGAATGAACCGTCACGAAATCCACGCGCAAATGGCGTTCCGCCACGCCTTTCATAAACGCCTTCATCCATTCCCGATCCGGATGCGCGCAGCCTGGGCTGCCGAGGCGGAGGCCGGAGGCCGCCAACTGCGGCCAGAGCGCCAGCGCGGCTTCCACGTTCAGGTTGGACTGACCGACCTGATCCGGCTCATTGAATCCCAGCAGTTCGCGCGCCCCGGTGCGCCGCACGGCCGCAACGTCCCGGGCGACGTCTTCGACCGACTTGCCACCCCAGATCATTGGAACAAATTCAACCTCGGCGGGGACTTTTTCCGGCGGCTGGCTGCCCCAGGAATAAAACCAACGCGCGCCGCTGGCTTGGACCTTCTCACACCACTGGCTGCCCGGCTTGGTGGTAATGCCGAGACCGCGTTTGCCGCCAAGCCGGTCCGCGGCCGTCAAGGCCTTGGTCGCACAACCTGGAAACAGGGCCCCCGCCGTTGCCGCGAGCCCGCACTGGATGAAATGTCTTCGATTCATGGCCGCGTGTGCTGTCCTTCCCCGTCAGGGAATTTTTGTGAATTGAAACTTAAACCCACTAACAATATTGAATGAAATCATGCCCGTCTTGGGCCGGACCAGGCCGCCACGGAATGCCACACGACCTTCCGGCAGCTGATTAAAGCCTCGTTGGAGAGTGACCCGGTACGGGCGAAAATCGCGAGGCGGGTGGGTCTGCCCGCCTCGCGAAATGCAGCCTTTACGGCGTTTTGATCCCGAAAAACCGGGCCGGTTCGGTGCCCATGGGAATGGCATTCGAGAACGCACCGCCCGCGCCGAAGACGCCGGTGGTGGTGGTGGTCCAATTGACCCACGGTGTGGTCAGATTGGTGGTGGTGACGATGCTATAAGTCGCGGAGGGCGTTCCGTTGGC
>Ga0316217_10003206_pt1 | contig 18910 bp, 16 predicted proteins | sample 1anoAmetaG_FD_203633 | JGI IMG/M metagenome (GOLD analysis project Ga0316217, IMG submission 203633) | Freshwater microbial communities from Trout Bog Lake, Wisconsin, USA - 1anoA | ecosystem: Environmental > Aquatic > Freshwater > Lake > Hypolimnion/Profundal zone | place: USA: Wisconsin...
ACCCGCCGGTGCAGGTGGGTGGCGATATCCACCTGGGAGGTGCCGTAGAGGCCCGCCAGGTCATGCAGGCCGATGGCTTCGCCGCCCTGGGCGCCGATGATCACCACCTCCTCCCCTTCCGGGAAGGGGCGCGGCAGCAGGACCATGAGCTGGTCCAGGCAGAGCTGCCCGAGCACCGGGCAGCGGGTCCCGCCGATCAGCACCTGGTTGCCGGGCACCCGCCTCAGGCCGTCGCCGTAGCCCACCGGCACCACCCCCACCAGGGTCTCCCGGTCGGTGACGAAGGTCTGGCCGTAGCCGACCCCCCATCCCGGCGGCAGGACCCGGCAGGAGGCCAGCCGGGCCTTCCAGGCCAGGGCCGGGCGGTAGCCGGGGTCCAGCGCCCGGTCGATGCGGATGCGGATGCCCAGGACCACGTTCGCGACCCGGACCAGGTCATGGCGGGTTTCCGGCAGGTAGAAGGCCGCGCCGGAGTTGGCCAGGTGGACCCAGGGCGGGCGCAGCCCGGCCTGCTCCATGGCCTGGACCGCCTGGCGGAAGCGCCCGGCCTGCACCGCGTTGAGCGGATGGTCCTGCTCCGAGGCGGCCAGGTGGCTGAACATCCCGCCCAGGCGCAGGCCGCCCGCCTGCAGCGCCTGGCGGGCGAAGGGCACCACCTCCGGGGCGAACACCCCCAGCCGCCCCAGTCCGGTGTCCACCTTCAGGTGGACCTCCAGCACCTTCCCGGCGGCCCTGGCGCGGGCGGCGTACAGCTCGAGCGACGCGGGGCTGTGCAGGGTCAGGGTGATTTCGGAGGCCAGGGCTTCGTCCACTTCGTCCGCGGTGGCCATGCCCAGCACCAGGATCGGCGCCCGGATCCCGGCCGCGCGCAGTTCCCGCGCCTCGCCGCAGCGGGCCACCCCGAGCCAGCTGGCGCCCCCGGCCAGGGCCGCGGGGGCGACCCGGACCGCGCCGTGGCCGTAGGCATCGCCTTTCACCACGGCCATGAGCGGCGTGCCGGTATCCCGGATGATCCGGGCGCAGTTGCCCGTGACGGCCGCGAGGTCGAGCTCGATCCAGGTCGGAGCGGCGGGTCCCGGGATCCCGCTCATGCCCCGCCCGCGTCCCGCGTGCCGCCGTCCATGGGATCCTCCCAGCCTATGGTGCAACGGCCGGCGGGCGTGCGGCCATCCCTTTCTGGGGGAAAGACCTACAGATTCGCCGCCAGTTCATCCCCGGCGGCCAGGAGCAGGTACTTCTCCAGGATCCGGGCCTCCACCTCCCCCTGGCACTCCCGCAGGATCGCCAGCGCCCGCGGGCTGCGGAACAGGTACTGGCAGGTGTGGCAGATGTGGGCCGAATCCAGCGGCAGCGGGAACGAGGGGTCCTTGGATTGCACGAACTCCAGCACCCGCTCCGGGCCCTCCGCATGGATCCACATCTTGATCAGGTCAGGCGGGACCCGGTCCAGCACCTCCCTGAGGGTCCGCGACCGGAGGCTGCCCAGGCGCAGCTCGGGGATCTGCTCCAGGTTCAGCCCACAGCAGCTGATGAGGTCCTGGGCCGGGTTGACGCTCACCACCCGGAGCGAACTGGGGCACGCCGTCAGCCCGGTCGATGGGTTGAACCGGAGGTAGGCCGGTCCGTGGCTCAGCCCGCCGGCCGGCGCGCTGCATCCGGCCCACTCGGAACCGCTGGGGATCCAGGCGCCCCGGTTGATCCGGATCCCGCCGTCCGCCAGGAAGGGGCGGACCAGGGGGTGGTCCGCCATGGCGTCCCCGGCGAAGTCCGCCCCTTCGAAGGCCTCGATGTTCACCACCACCCCGAACCCGGCCGAAGCCGCCGCCACCGCCGCCCAGAGCACCCGCTCCCAGGGGACGAACCGGTCGTGGAAGACCCCGGTGCTCAGATTGAGCTCCCCCAGCCCGGCCGCCCTGAGCTCCCGGACCCGCGCCGCCGCCGCCGGCGGAGAGGTGGCCCAGTAGCCGTTGCTGACGCACCGGGTGTCCAGCCCCAGTTCCCGGCAGCGGCCGATGAGGGCGTCCAGGCGTCTGCCCAGGAGGAAGCACTCGCCCCCGGTGAAGACCACCAGCCGGATGGACGGGACCTCGGCCGTCTCCTCGATCAGGGCCTCCAGCCGGGCGGGGGGAATCGCGCTTTCCACCTGGGGCGAGCAGTCGAAGCAGCAGTGCTCGCAGGCGGCGGTGCACCGGTGGGTGGTGATGATGGACAGGATCCGGGGCGAAAACCAGCGGTCCATTCCGCCTCCTTGGATGTTCGGCCAGGCGCTTGGAAGCGGGCCTTCAGTTCGCCGGATCGGCTCCGTCGAACGGGTTCTCGAAGCAGCGCAGCTCACCGGCGGTGATGATGATGAGGTGCGTGTAGACGCTGACGATGATGACCTTGTCCCCCTCGTGGCGGACCTGGCCGCCGCACGCCGCGCGGATCGCCGACACCCCCTCGGGGTAGCGCCGCTGCAGGTCGCGCAGCAGCCGCCGCCGTTCCCGCAGACCGGGGTCGGCATCGGCGACGGCGGCCTTTCCGGCCGCCCGGGCGGAGCGGACCAGTTCCGCCGCCCGCCGGAACGCGTCGTCGCCGAGCATGCGCAGGGCCTGGGCCACGGCGCCCGGAAAGGGCGCCCGGGAATCCCGGTCGATTCTTTCGTTCCGGTCGTTCCGGGCGGGGTCGGCCAGGGCGTCGAAGGCCGCGAAGCAGGCGGAGGCCCACCCCGCCGATAGCGGGAGGACGGGGGGGCACCCCGGGTCCTTCGCCCAGGGTGGGGCCGGCCCCATGGATCTCTTGAATACCCTGCTTGCCGGAATGTCCGCTTTTCATGGATGTCATTTTTAAATTCATTATTAATTACCTAAAATATTATAATAAAAATTAAATTAATTCCGATAATTTAAAAAATCTAATCTACGCCAACATCGCTGAATTGTATGGCTTCAAAACAAACTGTCAATGCAATTTAAAAAATTAAAACAACCTGTGCTATCTCAGTTGCATGCGTTCAGGTCCCCGCATCGCGTCCTTGGCCGTTCGGGAAAAACACTTGCTGCCGCTCGCTATTTTTCCCTGAACGGTTGGCCTCACCCATCTTGACCATGCTTCGCCCATGCCTGGCAAAACCTGGAGCAGGTTTTCAGATCTCCCCCGATCATCCGGCAGTCCCGGTTTCCGGGTTGGCGCTACGCCTGCCGCGGCACCCGACGGACGATGCGCCGATCCCAGTCGATCTCCATCAGGCTGCCCGGCCCGGAGGCTCCGGCCCCGCCATAACCGGCCACCAGTTCCGCCAGGGTCAGCCGCTGGCCGGCCCAGGGCGGGAACAGGCTCCACTGGACGGCGTATTCGGCGCCGTGCGGCATGCCGTCCGAACCGAAGCGCAGATCCTTGCCCGGGGTGAACCCCACCCGGTCGATGAGCATCCGGAAGGGATTGTTGCGCTCCAGCCAGCGGGCCTCGAGCCGGTCCGCGTAGGTCAGGCTTTCGCTGTTGAAGTTGGGCTGCATGGACAGCGTCACGCCCAGGGCCATGGCCCGCCTGGCCTGGATTTCATCGATGAACTGGGCGTGCTCCAGGCGCACCGCCGGGAAGCGCACCGCGTCCCGCTCCAGCTGCTCCAGGACATCCAGCGCCTGGGCGATGGCCTCGTCGCCGATGGCGTGGATGGCCACCGGCTTGCCTTCCCCGTGGCACTCCCCCAGGGCCGCCAGCAGTTCCTCGAACCGGTAGAGCAGAAGCCCCCGGCCGCCGTTCCGGAAGCTCCCGCTCAGCCGCGCGGTCCGGGCGCCCAGGGCGCCGTCGGTGAAGAACTTGAACCCCGCCATGGCCTCCCGGGCGGCGGGGCCCAGGGCCCGGAAGGTGGCGGGCGTGGCCCAGCAGTGGACCCGGCCGGCCCAGCTGGACCGCCGGAGTTCCTGGAAGGCCGCCTCGCCGGTCAGGGACAAGTCGTCGGCGGAGCCGATCCCGGCCGCTTCCAACCCTTCCATGAAGGTGGCGAGCTTGCCGGCGGTGAGCCCGGCGATCCGGCTGAAGCCTTCGAGGATCCCTGGCAGGTGCTGCTCCACCCACGCCGGGTCGTCCCGGTGGCGCACCAGCTCAGGCTGGTCGGCGGCCAGCAGGGGCAGCGCCGCCTCGGTCAGGAGGAAGCTGTGCATGCTCACATTGCAGATCACCAGGGGCGGCAGGGAGCCAAGCTCCCGGGTGGCGAGGGGCGCCAGCGCGCTGTTCCAGCCGGACACCAGCGACAGCCGGTCCGGGTCCTGGGCCCGCAGCAGCGCCAGGGCCCGGGCGGTGTCCAGGCCCTCCAGGGTCGGGCAGCCGGTGAGTGAAGCATAGATCGACACATGGGTGTGGCTGTCATGGAGCCAAGGAAGCTGAACAGTTTCGGACATGGTATCGGTTCCCCCGCAACCGCCCCGCCGGATCCGGCTGGGGCAGAGCTTCTAGTTGAACTGGAAGATCATTTCCACGCGCAGCTTGGACTCGGTGAACTTGCCGGTCCTGGAGCCGTCGGGATTGGCGAACGCGGCGCCGCTGAAGGTCCTGGCCACACCGTAGATGTACTCCACGCCCAGAGTGACCGCGTGGGTCCATTCCACGAAGGTGTTGGCCCCGTACTGGTCCCAGGTGTGGACGAACGCCCCGGTCACGCCCTTGGCGGCGTCCTCGTTGAAACGGGCTTCGCTGAAGAAGGCGTTGGAGCGGACCCGGCTGTTCCATGGGTGGGCGTAGCCGTAGTTGGACTGCAGGGTCTGGATCGAGTACGGCTGGCCGTTGGCGCCGATGTAGACCCCGTCGCCGAGGACCGCTCCATACAGGCCGTCGCCCACGCCTTCGTGCCAGGTGAAGTTGTCCTTGCCGAACCTGACGTTGCCGCTCAGGGCCCAGGACACCGTGGCCTTGGACTGGGTCACCTGGGCCACGCTGTTCCAGGCCGTCTGGGCGTACTTCTGGCGGCCGACGGTGGCCCGCACGTGGCCCCAGCCGTCGCCGTAGTTGCAGGCCGCGACCAGGGAGCCCGGGAAGGTGCTGCTGTTCTGGCTGTTGGAGCTGGCCAGGTAGCCGCCGATGGCAGGCCTGGTGGTGGGCGGTATGCCATAGGTGGTCTTCTCGATGGCGAAGATGAGGGACGCCTCCTTGCTGAGGTCGCAGGTGTAGCGCACCTGGGGCGGGCGCCGGTAGCCGCCCAGGTAGTCGCCCACCAGCCCGACCCAGTCGATGTATTCAGGATGGGCCGCGGGATCCGAAAAAGTGGTGTCGTTCTGGCCGAACAGCCAGCCCTCGATGGTGCCGTAGGCTTTGCGGATATGCAGGGTGTTTGCGCCGCCGGTGACCTGGCCGAAATCGCACTCCAGCTTGGTGGCGATGGGGCCGAACGGGCTCTGGGTCCGACTGTCGAAACCGAACCGGGTCAGGGTGTTGTCGGTCATGTCGAACTGGTCGCTGCTGGTGGCGGCATCGACGTTGGGGGCCAGGGGCAGGCTCCCGGCCGGCCCGGTGGCGTTCTTGAAATCGTAGGCCGCGTCCAGGGTCACCATCCCGTAGACCCGCAGATCGGTATCGGTGCCGGGAACGTTCCAGAAGGTGGGACTGGGGGTTCCGGCCGCGGCGGGAACGGCCAGGATGGCGGCCGCGGCGACGGCGGTGAGCAGGCGGGACGGGTTCATGGGGGCTCCTTGGGGACGTTTCCAATTTAGAGCAATATTCCTGCCAATTATTTTCATGCTGAATGAGAACCGACTATTGACAGTCATCATGATTATTTTCATCAATGGATGACTGTTTTCTGGGCAAGCCAAAATTTTCAGCACCCCTTCTCGTAAAAATTTTTACCACAAACCCAGGCGGCGCCTTCGGAACTGGCCGGTCTTTCCCAACCGCGCCGCCGGGCTCCGCCCATGAAAAAGGCCAGAGGGTCGCCCCTCTGGCCGGTCGTTGGTCGCGGCGGCGGATTCAGGCCGCTTCGGCGGCGGGCTCCGGGAGATACCCGGCCACGCTGGTCCGCATGGTGATGACCGATACGGCGATCACCGCGCCCATGACGAACAGGTACCAGAAGGAAGCGCCGATCCGGCCGCCGCTGAAATCGACGATCATGCCCATGATGAAGGGCGCGAAGAAGCTTCCCAGCTGGGCCGCGAAATTGGTGGTGCCGAGGGTGCTGCCGACGATCTCGGCCGGGAGTTTCTTCATCAGCAGGGTGCCCATGTAGATCACCACGTAGCTCGAGACCAGATTGACGCCGGTCTGGATCATGATGATGCTGGCGATGCCCAGGCCGCCCCGGTAGATGCAGTACAGGGCCAGGGAACTGCAGGCGGCGGCGAAGGCGACCACGTACTGGTTGTCGCGGTCGTTCAGCCGGTCGATGATGAACCCGCTCACCAGCATGCCGAGCAGCGCGCCGAATCCGGGGATGGACTGCAGCCAGCCGGCGGTCTTGAGGTTGATGCCGAAGCCCTTCATGAGATAGCTCGGCATCCAGGCGCTGAGCCCCCAGATGAGGGTGTAGCAGCCGAAATTGGCCACGCACAGGCTCCACACCATCGGGATCCTGAAGATGACCTTGAAGGGGATCGGCGCGGCCGCGGGCCTGCCGGCGCCTGCGGCCGGGCCGGCGACAGGCCGAAGGAAGAGGTAGTAGAGGATGACGATGGCGATGCCGGCCGCGCCCACCAGGAAGAACACGCTGCGCCAGCCCATCCTCGAGATCATGTAGACCGAGAACACCGGCGCCAGGATCATCACCACCGCGCTGGAACTGAGCATCATGGAACCGGCCTTGGCGACATCCTTCCTGGGGAAGCTCATGGCGATCAGCTTGCCCGCCGCGGGGGAGAAGGGCCCTTCGCCCAGGCCGAACACGAAGCGGACCGCGAGCATCGAGAACAGGCCCGTCACGATGCCGGTGAGCCCGGTGAAGATCGACCAGACGAAGACGACGGTCAGGAGGACCTTCCTCGGCCCCAGCTTGTCCGCCAGGATGCCGCCGGGAATCTGCATGAGCATGTAGCCCGCGAAGAACGCGCTGATCACCAGGCCGACCTGGGTCGCGGAGAACCCGAAGGCCTTGGCCATCGAAGGGACCGCGAAGAAGATGAGGGTGCGGTCGAGCCCGCCGAGGACCCAGCCGAAGAACAGCAGGGCGATCACCGCATACTGATAGCCGCTCCATTTGCCGGGCATCGCCCCGGCCGCTGGCTTTGGTTCCATTTGCATTCCTCCGTGGTCAAGTTGGGTCAGGGTTCAGCCTTGGTTTTCGGCGAGCCAGCCGGCGGCGCAGCGGGCCAGGATCGTCGCACCGACCGGCAGGACTGCTTCATCGAAAACGATGGCCGGGTTGTGCAGGGGGACATTGCCCGGGTGGCCGGCGCCGATCATGAGGAACATCGCCGGCACCTGTTCACTGATGAAGGAGAAGTCTTCGGTGCCGGCCAGGGGTTTGTCGATCTGCCGGAGGTTTCCGGCCCCGACCGCCGCTTCGATATGGGGCCTCATTTCCGCGCAGAGCCGTTCGTCGTTGACCACCGGCGGGGTGTAGGTCCGGCGCACCGTGCAGCGGCCGCCCATGAGCCGGGTCACGCTTTCGATCACCTCATGGACCTTCCCGATGACCTGGTCGCGGGTCTGCTGGTTGAAGCAGCGCAGACCGCCCTCCAGCACGGCGGTGTCCGGGATGATGTTCGCGGCCGTGCCGCCGCCGCACTTTCCCACGGTCAGCACGGCGGTCTCGAAGGGGTCCACCATCCTGCCCACAAGGCCGTTCAGCATCATGTAGATGGTGTTGACGATGAGCAGGGGATCGATGGCCAGGTGCGGGGTGGAACTGTGTCCGCCCCTGCCCTGGACCTCGACCATGAAGCCGTCCATGGAGGCCGACATGATGCCCGGCTTGAACTCGACCTTGCCCGGAACCAGGTCCGAGGCCACATGCAGCGCCATGGCCGCGTCCACCCTGGGGCCGGCCAGGAGTCCGGCGGCGAGCATGGACCTGGCGCCGGCCCCGGTCTCCTCCCCGGGCTGGAACATGAGCTTCACCGTCCCGGCCAGACTGGCTTCCCTCGCCTTCAGGACCCGGGCGGCGCCCAGCAGCATGGCGGTGTGCAGATCGTGGCCGCAGCAGTGCCCGAACCCGTTTCCGGAACGGAACGGGAGATCGGTGCCCTCCCGGATCGGCAGGGCGTCCATGTCCGCCCTCAGAAGCAGGGTCCGGCCGCCGGCGCCGATGCAGGCGGTGAGCCCCGAGGGCCCGGCCGCCCGCGGTTCGATGCCCATCTCCCGGAGCCGCATCGCCACATACTCCGTGGTGCGCGGCAGGTCCAGGCCGATCTCCGGATCGGCGTGCAGATGCCGCCGGTCCGCGACCATCGTCGCCTGGAAGCCGGAAACCGCCGTCGCGATGCTGTCCATGCCTTGCCCTCCTGCCTTGGTTGTCATTGCTGTCTTCCACTCGAAGCAAGCGCCATGCCAAGGTTTTGGCAACCCTTCGGGACCGGGGATCACTGGCCCGGCCCCGATTCCGGGCCGGACCCCGCGCTCGCTTCGAGTGAAAAATTTTACATATTATTTTAATTTTTTTACGGACTGTTATCCTGGGCCCATGATCCAGAGCTATTACGACATCATCACCAAGATCGAGAATTTCGTGGACGGTCTCATGATCGTCGACGAGAACTGCATCATCCGCTACAACAAGCAGTTCACCAGCGGCGGGTTCACCCTGGACGAACGGGAATCCATCGGCAGGACCCCCATGGAGGTGTTCCCCAATCTCTCCGCCGAGGATTCCAGCTGCTACCGCGCGGTGATGTACGGGGAGACCACCCTCAACAAGGTGCAGAGACTGGCCCACCGGACCGGCGAGGTCCGGGTCCTGGACCATACCTTCCCGGTCTACGAGAACGGCAGGATCATCGGCGCCGTCAGCACTTCCAGATACCTGGACGATGGCCCGGCGAAGGACTTCCTGGACCTGTCCAGCCTGACCTCGTCCCGGACCAAGGATCTCTACGATGTGAGCGACATCATCGGCAGTTCGAAACCGACGCTGCTGCTCAAGTACAAGATCCACAAGGTGTCGGCCACGGCTTCGAGCGTCTTCATCTATGGCGAGACTGGCACCGGCAAGGAACTGGTGGCCCAGTCCATCCACAGCGCCAGCCCGCGGAAGGATGCCTGCTTCATCTCCCAGAACTGCGCGGCCATCCCCCAGACCCTGCTGGAAAGCACCTTCTTCGGCACCACCAAGGGCAGCTACACGGGGGCCGAGAACAAGGCGGGCATCTTCGAGATGGCCAACGGCGGCACCATCTTCCTGGACGAGATCAACTCCATGGACCTGAGCATGCAGGCCAAGCTGCTGAAGGCCATCGAAGAAAAGAAGATCACCCGGATCGGCGGGGCGGAGCAGAAGCGGGTGGATGTGCGGATCATCTCGGCGATCAATGAATCGCCCAGCCAATGCATCCAGGAGAACAAGATGCGGGCCGATCTGTTCTACCGCCTGTCCGGCATCCAGATCCTGGTGCCGTCCCTGCGCGACCGCCGGGACGATATCCCGGAGCTCACCGCCCATTTCATCCGCCAGTTCAACCGCGAGTTGAGGACCGCCATCCAGGGGGTCGCGCCGGAGGTGGCGGCGGTGTTCGCCAGCTATGACTGGCCGGGCAACATCCGCGAATTCAAGAATGTCCTGGAATGCGCCTTCAATTTCGCCGCCGGTTCCACCATCAGGCTGGAGGACCTGCCGGACAACCTGAGACAGCCGGCGGCCAGCCGCGCGGAGCCCGACCAGGACGCCAAGGGCGGCCTGGGCGAGGCGGCGGAACGGTTCGAACGGGACTTCATCGCCGCCCGGTCCAAAGCGGCCCGCTCCTTGACCGAACTGGCCGACCTGCTGAAGATCTCCAAACAGACCCTGAACTACAAGATCAAGAAGCACAGAATGAACCTGTTCCCGGACTGATCAACCCGCCGCCAGTCCTCCCAGGGAGAAACGCCCATGCCCCAGCGCAAAGCACCCGGCACCCCGCTCCAGGGCCCGGTCTTCAGTGCCGCCCTGTTCCAGTTCCTGAGCGAACTGAAGGCCAACAACAACCGGGAATGGTTCCAGGCCAACAAGCCGAGGTTCGAGGCCGAGGTGAAGGGCCCGGTGCTCGCCTTCATCATGGCCTTCGCCGATCCGCTCGCCACCATCAACAAGCACTACCTGGCCGACCCCCGGCCGGTGGGCGGCTCCATGTTCCGGATCAACCGGGACACCCGCTTCGCCCATGACAAGAGCCCCTACAAGACCAATGTCGGCGCCCAGTTCCGGCACGCGTCCTGCACCAGGGACGTCCACTCGCCCGGCTTCTACCTGCACCTGGAGCCCGGCGGCTGCTTCGCCAGCTCCGGCCTGTGGCACCCGGATCCCGAAGCCCTGCGCAAGGTCCGGGAGCGGATCGTGTCCCACACCCGGGCCTGGAAGGCGCTGCGGGAAGGCGGGATCGAGGTGGGCGGCGAGACGCTCAAGCGGGTGCCGGCCGGCTTCGACCCCGGGCATCCCTTTGCCGAGGATTTCAAGCTGAAGGACTTCTACACCCACACGCCGCTCAGGGACCGCGACCTGCTGGCCCCGGATTTCCTCGAACGGTTCACCGCCATCTGCAAGGGCAACGCGCCGCTGGTGGCCTTCCTCACCAAGGCGCTGGAACTGCCCTGGTAGTCCGGCCGGCGCATTCCGGCCATGGCCTTTGTCCGCGAATGCCCCATCTTTAAGGCATCTCACAGTCAGGGAGGTTGCCATGCCGGTTGCCAAGCTGAAGGAATTCCTTGACGACAATGGAGTGCCGTTCACCTCCATCGTCCATTCCAAGGCCTACACGGCCCAGGGGATCGCGCACTCCGCCCACATCCCCGGGAAAGAGGTGGCCAAGACGGTGATGGTCAAGCTGGACGGCAGGCTGGCCATGGCCGTCCTGCCCGCGCCCCTGACCGTGCACGTGGACAAGCTGCGCCGGGCGTCCGGGGCCGTTTCGGTGGAGCTCGCCCGGGAGGAGGATTTCCGCCGCGATTTCCCGGGCTGCGAACTGGGCGCGATGCCCCCCTTCGGCAACCTCTTCCAGATGGAGGTGTTCGTGGATCCCAGGCTGTCGGAGGACGAGGAGATCGCGTTCAACGCCGGTTCCCACTCCGAACTGATCCGCATGAGCTACAAGGATTTCGAGCGGCTGGTGCAACCCAGGCTGGTCGCCCTGTAATTCTTCAGGCCGGGGCTGGCGCCCCTTGACGGACCCATCCCCGGCTCGATACTTCACTTGAAGTTCTCCAAGAATTGGACCGTTTGCTGTGCATGGAGCCCCCGCAGCCGGGGCTCGGGTCACCGTGGGGGAAGACGTGGGCGAAAGATCTAAGGATCCAAGGCGAATTTCCGTTCCGGCGCTCTGTTCCTGGTGCGGCCTCGTCAGGGTGGGCGACACCTGGGTCGAGGACCGCAGGAATCCGTTCGGGAGCCGCTACGCGGATGGGGTCTGCCCGAAGTGCCAGACCGACTACTTCCGGGATTCCCTGTTCCTGAGCGGCAGCCGACGGAGCAAATAGCTACTGGTGGGATCTTCGCGCCGGCCTCCGGCCTGGTTACGACCAGAAAGCGTCCGCCGCGTGGAGGTCGTAGACGTATTCCCGGGCGGAGACCACCTTGCCGTGTTTGAGTTCGAAGACAACGCAGCAGTCGATCGCCAGGCGCTTGCCGGCCCGCTGCGCGGTGGTGTGATGCACGCCGACCACGCGGCCCTCCTCATCGGCGATCAGGTGGCGCAGCTCGGCCTTGACCGTGCCCCCGGTCTCCTGGCCGAGCTTCCCGAAATGGGCGAGGATCGCATCGCGGCCCTTGAAGTCGCCGGAAACGGGGTTTTTGCCTGGAGCGTGCCAGATGGCCTTCTCGTCGAAAAGCTCCATCAGGGTATTCATGTCGGCTGTGTTGAAAGCCTGGTAGCCGCGGCGCACCGCCTCGGCGTTCTTGTTCTGGGTCATGACGGTGGGCATGGTTTCACCCTCCTCTGGAATGGGATTGCAAGAGCCGCGAGGGCTTGGGCCGTGCGTTCGGCTGGCTCCCCCGGCAGGACCAAGCCAAGATAGACTATTTTGAGATTGAGTCAAGTTTGCAATATGACGCATCCTCCCTTCAGGTAGGGGAGGCTCAATCCGGTTCCCATGGGACCAGCGCCAGCCGGTGCACGGTGGGTCCGGGCAGGAACGGCCACGGCCGGCCGGCCACCCAGTCCCGGTGGCCGTCGCCGTAGTGGGGCGACAGCGGGTGGCCGCTCTGGCCGCAGGGCATCATGAAGTAGCCGTCCTCCTCGTGCCCAGGCGACACCGCCAGCCGCTCCGAGGCGCCGAACTCCCGGTCCTGCACCCGCGGCATCTGGGCGTCGCCGGGGATCGGCAAGGCCGGCATGTCCAGCCAGCGGGACAGCCAGGGCAGCGCCCGGGTCAGGTGATGGTGGACCTTGGGCGTGTTGAGCCGGCCCCAGGTGCACTGATCCAGGGGGGTGCCGTCCAGGGTCAGCCGGGCGATGGTCGCGTCCACCGCCGCCAGCAGCTGGCGGTCCCAGTCCGGGAACCGGGGATCCAGCAGGTTCGCCGGCCGCCGGGTCACCAGCGCCCACAGCGGCCCTTCGCTCTGGCCGGCGAACCCGGCCTGGAAGCGCCGTTCGTCGTGGAGCCGGAAGGCCCGGGCGAAGGTGGCGCCGATCTGCTCCTGGAGGACCAGGCGGAACCCGCGCACCAGCCGGTAGCCGACCGATTCCGGGGCGGCCCGCCCGCCCCATCCGGCCACCAGCCGGCGCAGCTCGGCCCGTTTCGGGTCCTGGCGCACCGCCTCGGGGGTCAGGGTCCGCAGCAGCAGCCGCTGCCACCGCTCCAGGAACAGGGCCCGGTCGTCCAGCTGCACCGTCAGCATGTCCCGTTCGGTGGGCTGCGCCATGGCGCGCAGATCGTCCCGGATCTGCCGGGCCCGCGCCCCCAGATCGTAGCCGCCGTCACCGAGCATGGCCAGCCAGGGGCCGTCCACCACCCGGGCGTTGGCGGTCCAGAGCTGGCCGCCGGGGGGATCGATGATCCGGGGATAGGCCTCGGGCGCCACCCAGCCGTCCCAGCGGCGGGCGCCGTCGGCCATGGAGACCGGCAGCCGGCCCGGGAAGCCGATCCGGCGGGGGATCCTGCCCATGATGGTCCAGCCGATGTGGCCGTCGGCATCGGCACAGACGAAGTTCTGGGCCGGGATGCCCGAGCGGTTGGCCACCGCCATGGCCTCGGCCGCCGATCCCGCGGTCTCGAGGCCCAGGGACCGGAAGTTCACCGCATCCGGATCGTGCGCCACCCAGCAGAGGGCCCGGCGCCGGCCCTGGGCGTCGGTGTCCAGCACCGGGCCCCAGAGGCTTTCCACCACGTCCAGCTGGACGTCGGCACCGCCCCGGACATGGATGGTCTCGGGCACGTGCGCCAGCCGGCGCGGACCGGACGGGGTCCGGTAGCTCTCCGGGTCGCCGCCCGCCGGCTCCAGGACCACCAGATCGCGGAAATCGCCGTAGCTGTTGGTGAAGCCCCATGCCACCCGGCCGTTGCTGCCCACCGCCATGGCGCCGGTGCCGGGCAGGGTGACCCCGGTGACCCGGCGCTCCCGGCCGCCTTCGGGCCAGACCAGGGACGCGCGGTACCAGGTGTTGGGCACCCCGATGGCCAGGTGCATGTCGTTGGCGAGGATGGCCCGGCCGTCCGCGGTGCGGCTGCCGGCCAGGGCCCAGTTGTTGCTGCCAGGGAATTCCGCTTCCTGGGGTTCCGGCACATCGATCGGCCCAGGCAGGCTCCGCTTGCGCAGATCGAACACCTCGGGCCCAGGGACCGGCGGCTGCGCCACCGGCCCGCCGATCAGCGGGGCGTCCCATTCGGTGCCTGCGGGCGCCAGGAAGGCGAACAGCTCCGGCGGCATGACTTCGCGCATGTAGCCCAGGCGCGACTGCCGGTGGCCCGGATCCTCCTGGAGCATGATGAACATCGCCAGCAGGCAGAGCGCCGAATCCTCGGCCCGCCACGGCTCCGGCGCCCGCAGCAGGAGCACGTACTCGAAAGGCCGGGCGCCCAGGGCCCGGAGCCCGGCGTTGACCCCCGCCGCGTAGGCCTCCAGGAAGGCCCGCTCCGCCGGGGAGGCGCGGGCGACCACCTCCCGGGCCACGGCCCGGAAGCGGTGGGGCCGGTACTCGCGGTCGACCTTCAGGACCGGCGGCCCCATCAGTTCGGCCAGTTCCCCGGCGGCCAGCCGGCGCATCAGGTCCATCTGGAAGAACCGCTCCTGGGCATGGACGAAGCCCAGTCCCCGGGCCACGTCCAGCCGGCCGGCCCCGCGGATGGTGGGCACGCCGTGGGCGTCGCGTTCGATCACCAGGGGCGCCGACAGTCCGGGCAGGACCCGCCGGCCTTCCTCCTGGGCCAGGCTGGCCGCCAGTTCCCGGCGCAGCCACAATCCGCCCGCCGCGACCGCCAGAACCAGCGCCGCCAGCAGGACCCCCGCGGCCCACAGCCAGCGGTGCATCCGGCCCGCCCTCGGGCGGCCGCCCCCTTCCCTTCCCGTGCTCCCAGGCATGGGCGGCAGCTATTGCGGCCTGCCGGCGACGGCTTCCAGGCCGGTGCTGTCGATGGCCGCCGCCGCCGCAGGGGAGGCGAGGAAGTTGATGAACGCCTGCCCTGCCGGGGCGGCCTTGGCGCCGGCCACGACGCCAGCCGTGTAGAGCGTGACCTCATTCACTTCCGCGGGAATGGGGCCGAGCAGCTCGATCCCCGGAATCGCTTTCAATTCGCTGATCTGCTGGAAGCCCAGCTCGACTTCGCCCCGGGCCACCAGCAGCCCCACGGGCTCCGCCGGGCTCATGCGCGCCTTGCCCTGGATCCGCTCGGCGATGCCCAGCCGGGGGAACAGCACCTTGGACAGGTAGACCCCGCTGGCGCTGTCGGAATAGGCGATGGATGAGGCCTTGAGCAGGGCGGCCTTCAGGGCTTCCACCGTGTGGATGTCTGGCCTGGGGGCGCCGGCCCGCACCGCCGCGCCGATCCGGGAGCGGGCGAGGACGACCGTGGACCCGGCCACGACCTTGCCTTCCTTCGCCAGGTCATCCAGGGCGCTGCCGACCATCACCACGACATCGATCCGCTCGCCGCGCTGCAGGCGGTTGGGGATGGCATTGACGGTCGCCCCCATGGACGGGCCCCACTGGGTGATGATGTGGTGGCCGGTGGTCTTTTCGAAGGTGGCGACCAGGGCCTTGAGGGCGGGGGCGAAGCCGCCGGAGCTGACCACGCTGATGTCCTCCGCCAGCGCCGCGCTCGCCACGGCCAGACCGGCGATGCAAACCACTAGAAACGTTCTGATAGCCCTGCAAGAAAAGGTCATGAAACACTCCTGGATGATGGGTTGCTTGGGCTGAATTATCGGCGTTTTCAGGATCGCCCGCACTGGATTTAAAAAGGGGTAACTGTTCAGGCGGATCGGACAGGAATGGGGGAACCTGAGCCGTCGCAAAAAATGTTTCCGCCCATCCAACGTGGTCACGACGCCGGTCCCGGCCCCGGAAACCGCCGGGAACCTCCGTCCCGTCCCCGTCATCCGGACTGCAGGACTCCCCGCCGCCGGAGCCATGCTGCCCATGCGCGACCCAGCCAGCCACCCCCTTCCGGTCCTCGCCGTCCTGCTCGGACTGGCGGCCGGGCAGGTTCGCGGCAGCGACACCGGCGCCACCCTGATCAACGCCACCGGCCAGGACTGGCGGATCCGGACCGTCGATTTCATCGGCACCCCGACCCCGGTACTGGCCGGGCTGATCCGCCTGGACTGGAAGCGGGACGTGATCCAGGAGATCGGCCTGAAGCCCCTGTCGGCCCTGCGCCTGGCGCACGACCGGACCTCCGGCGCCCCGGCGCACAAGTGGTTCGAGATCATCAGCGTGCCCGAACCCGGCGGGACGGAGGAGCCGATCGAAGGCTACCTGTACTTCCGCACCGACCGCTCCTGGCTGGGCTGGGGCCCGGAGCGGACCCAGCTGTCCGGGGCCTTCTATGCCGATGGCCGGCCCAGCCCCTACCGCTGGACCCAGGCGGCGGACGCCGAACTCTGGATCGAGCCTATTTCGCCAGCGGCACCAGGGTGATCATGGGCGAATTGATCTCCACGTTGACCCCCTCCTCCGCGTGGATCTGGCCGACCGTGCCGGCCATGGGGGCGGTGTACTCGTTCTGCATCTTCATGGCTTCCAGGATCAGGATGGGCTGGCCCTCCTCCACCACTTCGCCCGGCTGGACCAGCAGCTTGAGCACCCGCCCGGGCATGAGCGCCGAAACCAGGCCGCAGGCGCCCTTCTTGCCCCGGGCCATGGCCGCGGCCAGGAGGATCTTGTGCGGATCCTGGAGGGTGAAGTCGTAGGCCCCGTCGTATAGGCTGGCCCGGAAGCCGTGCAGATCGGGGTCGATGTTGCGGGTGCGGTCGATGTTCACGCCCACCGAATGGCCGTCCAGGATGACCGAATAGCTGGTCGGCTCGACCCGGACGATGTCGACGGAGATTTCCTCGCCGTCCCAGATCATGACGGTCTTGCCGCCCCGGTGGTGGATTTCGAGCTCGTGGGTTTCGTCGGCGATGACTAGGGTGCGCTTCATGGTTCCATCCGAAAACGTGGCAATGGCAATGGGAAGGGGGCTACAGCCGGTTGAACTTGCCGTAGGAGCGCCAGGCGTCGGCCCCGCAGTCGCAGTCGTCCGGCCGGGAGGGCTGCTGGGCACGGCGCTCCTCCATCTCCAGCTCGTCGAACAGGGCGGCGGCCACGGCGAACTTCAGGTTGGGGCCCACTTTCTTCTGCTTCCACCAGGGGTGGTCCAGCATCCCGGTGTGCAGGTCGCCCTTGATGAACGGCTTGTGCTCCACCAGGGCCTTGTGGAAAGCCACGTTGTTGCGCACTCCGCCGACCCGGTATTCGCTCAGGGCGGCATGCATCCGCTCCAGCGCCTCGGCCCGGGTCTGGCCCCAGGTGGACAGCTTGGACAGCAGCGGCGCGTAGAAAGGCGACAGGTTCCACCCCGGGTTGATGCCGTTGTCATCCCGCAGCCGGTGCCCGGCGGGGGTGCGCAGGTAGATGATCCGGCCGGAGCTGGGGGCGAAATCCCGGTCCGGGTCCTCGGCGTTGATCCGGCACTGGATCGCGTGGCCCCAGAACGGAATCTGGTCCTGGGCCAGGGGCAGCTTCTCGCCGCGGGCGATCAGGATCTGCCACTTGACCAGGTCCTGGCCGGTGATCCATTCGGTGACCGCGTGGCCGCCCTGGATCCGGCAGGTCATCTCCAGGAAGTAGAAGTTGCCGTCGGTGTCCATGAGGAACTCGACGGTGCCGATCCCCACATAGCCCACCTTGCGGGCGATGGCGACCGCGGCTTCGCCCATGGCCTTGCGCAGCGCGGGGTTGACCGAGACCGAAGGGGCCTCGTCGGCCACCTGCTGGAACCGGCGCTGCACGGAGCCTTCCCGCTCCCACAGGTAGACGTAGTTGCCGTGCCGGTCTCCGGCGATCTGGATATCGATGTGGCGGGGATGGACCAGCGCCTTCTCCAGGTAGACCCGTTCGTCCCAGAAGGAGAACAGCGCGTCGCCCTTCACCCGCGGCAGGGCCCGGCGCAGCTCGCCGGGCGACTTCACCAGGCGCATGCCCTTGCCGTCCCGCCCGGCGACCGGCTTGAGCATCAGCGGGAAGCCGAGCTTCTTGGCTTCGGCCATCAGGTCATCGTCGCCCAGGGTCTCGTGGATGCCCGGCAGCACCGGGCAGCCGACGCTGACCGCGATCTCCCGGGCGGTGATCTTGGCGTTCATCTGCTCCAGCACCTCGGCCGAAGGACCGATCCAGGTGAGCCCGGCCTCCTGGATCCGGCGCACCGCGTCGGGGTCCTCGCTGAGGAAGCCGTAGCCGGGATGGAACGCGTCGGCGCCGCTCTTCTTGCAGACGTCGATGAGCTTGTCCACCCGCAGGTAGCTTTCCCGTGAAGGTGTGGGCCCGATAGGGTAGGACAGCACGGCCAGCCGCACGTGCATGGCGCCGCGGTCGGAATCCGAGTAGACGGCCACCGTGGGGATGTCCATCTCCCGGCAGGTGCGGATGATCCGGCAGGCGATGTCCCCCCGGTTGGCGATGAGCAATTTGGTCACGGGCATAGCAATCGTCCTCAGAGGTTTGGCAAGTGCCCCTCCCGGGGAGGGAAATTGGGGCATCATGGAGTGGTGCGACCCTACAGCCTACCAAACCTGATAGCCACGTCTACATTCTCCACCGTTTTGTGTCTGGCGGCCCTCGCCTGTGGCCGGAAAGGGGACCCGATCCCCCGCCCCCGCACCGCCCCGGCGGCCTGCGCCATCCGCTGGGTCGGAAGCCGGACCCTGGAAGTGCGGCTCCCGGGCCGGGATGCCCTGGGGGGGCGGCTGGTGGGCCTGGAGAAAGTGCGCATCTATTATCTACCTTTGGGTTATGTCCGCCCGAGCGGAGCCGAGGTGCTGGCCCGGGGCCAGGTCGTGATGGAGCGGGCCCGCCCGAACCTGCCGAATCCGGGCGAAACCCTGCAGTTGGACCTGCAGCAGATAGGCCGGCCGGCAGGCTGGCTGGCGGCCACCGCCCTGCGGGTCGGGGATGTGCTCGGGGCGCCCAGCGAACCCGTGCCCTGGCTGGATCCCAGGTTCTAGTAGAGCGATTCTGAAATAATATTGTTTTACGGTTCCAACGTCCAGCCGTCCAGACCTGCTTGGTTAAGGCATTTCAGCTTTTATCCATTTTTTCATCCCCGTTGATCCCCTTCATCCCCGTCGAAACCTTCTTCGGGTGTGCCGGCAGGTATGGGTGGGGAGAGCGTGCCATGACGA
>Ga0316217_10003207_pt1 | contig 18899 bp, 21 predicted proteins | sample 1anoAmetaG_FD_203633 | JGI IMG/M metagenome (GOLD analysis project Ga0316217, IMG submission 203633) | Freshwater microbial communities from Trout Bog Lake, Wisconsin, USA - 1anoA | ecosystem: Environmental > Aquatic > Freshwater > Lake > Hypolimnion/Profundal zone | place: USA: Wisconsin...
CCCAACCCCAACCCCAACCCCAACCCCAACCCCAACCCCCTTATATGATTCATAGGGTATACTATTCATTGAGTATCATTTTATTTGAAGTAGCTCCTCCATCCAGGTGATGCATTTGTCCAGCGAAATCCTTTCGTATTTGCTTTTCTTTACCATTGCCTTCAAAATGTCGCTAAAATGATCATCTAAGTCTTCAACTTCTGTCCCGTCTTCACCCCAAACCAGCAAATACCGCATTATTTCGCCAGCCAGCCTTACATCTCCCTCGAACCCTTAACCAACACAGCTAAAACTGCCATTTTCTTTCTAAATTTCATGTTTGTTGATGGCCTCCTCTCCATTGTATTTCAAGTAAGGCAGCACGATTCTAAGAGGCCAAAAGACCTCATCAATTCTAATGGAGCCCAAAGCCCTCGGTTCCTAATGATGATGCAAAAAATAGATGAGATAAATGATTTGCAGGGTAATTTGTGCGATCTGGAAGTTGTCCAGTATCATATCATTATGCAGCATTTGCGAGATAGTCCGATGATGATAGTCAAACACCAGTAGGTAGCTGTAGCCTTCTATTTTTTACTACAGACTCATTTCAGCTGGGATGTGTCCGCTTTTCGAGGAATCTTGTCCGTATTTTATTGATATGCCGTAGAAGCGCACCAAGTAGCTGCAGTAGTAAGTTTTGAGTTGTTAGATGTAGAGGAGAAAGGTTTCGATTTAGCTGAGAGGCAGAGCTGAGTACTCATGGATCATAAAAGGGCAGTCATTGATACAGGCCTTTAGCAGTCTATAGCCACGCTCCTGCTGTCCTTCAGGACTGATTTAATTGAGAATCTCTATGTCCTAGTCACTGCAAATGATGTACTTCTTGATTTGTTGATCCAATTCCTCAATGTTTTTGGAATTGGAGGCATTCACAAATTTGTTTATCACTGCGTTGTATTTCTCCTTTTCGTTCTTTTTGAAAGGAATCACGCAATAGTCTTAACCGTATTCTTTGATGAGTTGTTGGTGTATCTGCTCAAAAGGCAAGATTGAACTCACTGTTTCTTTTTTAAGGTTGGTCACAGTGGATGGCAGCAAATTCTTGGCTTTTTTTATTTGGGCTTAGATTTCTTTTGCAGAGATGAATTCCAAGCCTAATCTTGATAAATGCTTATTGTTGCTTATGATTTGATAATCAAGTTCATCAAGCTTTAATTTAGTATAATTGGTAACAATGATAAAGTACTCTTCATCTTTGCTTTGGGAGGGTTTGAAGTTTCTATTATACTCGGAGTAGATTTCAAGGTAGGTCTTTTAAAAGTTTTCTCTTAGCTCGTCTTTGATAGATGAGTTGAAAAACAACAGAAGAAAGTACATACAACTCATTGTTTGTTGCTACAAACTAATCTACTTCTTGAGTAAATACTACAGCAAACTTTTCTTCACTTACTAGAACTGAGAAATTGGCTCTACTATCAAAAACGCGAAGTTAGGATTTTTTTTGTTTTTTCGCTACCAATCTTTTAGAGGTTATAAATATCGCTATTTGTCCATGTATTCGCAACTTTTTCTAAGTTTTTGGTAATGAATTATGTTTATGTAAGGACAATCTTAGCCATGCTCCTTCAACTTCCGTGTATACTCCTTCAACCCTTTGATTATGAGTTCCTCATAGACCTCCTTCTCAAAGCCGAAAGCCAAAAGCGATATTTTTTTGTTATTGAGGAAGGCCTAGACGTGGCTATTGGCTTTTTCCCATTCATGCTGGTTAATCGCCTAAAGGATCACTCCATCCTCGGAATAGGAGATAAATATCTAGTCCTTGAACTCGCGTTCTTTCATGTTTTTGAACAATGCGACATTGCAAATAGCTGCTCCCAGTGAACTTATATTCAGCTTTTTCTTATACTTCATTGGGTCTCCACGATACATCTGCTTTAAAGTATTTTATAAATATATTCAAAACAACTTTATCAAAGTGAGTCTGATTGTAAGAAAGCCGATTCTGCTGGCAGTAACCAAGACAAACATTATTGAACTTTTTTTCCTAATAAGAAAATAGATTAAAGCTCAAAAAGGTCCGAACTTTCTTCTATAACTCAATTATTGAGGGCAAGTGAAAGCATTTATGTAATTAACATGCAATTTTCGCATAAAGTACTTTTCCAATCTGAAGCTATCAAAAAATTCAAAAGGAAGAAGTCATCCTGAGATGGTTAAACCTGTATACTACCCAATTGATCTGAGAAATAAAGATAAAATGTTACATGAATCAAGGCTGGTAATATTGGTATGCATTTTTCATGAGTCTTCCTATCTGACTACGATTGCGCACCTATTGATGATTCTGTCCTTTCTATCGAATCTTATCTTGAGACCTTTCCTAAGATTCCTTCGAGTCAAAGTCGTAAAATTGACGTTGGTATCTTCCTGTTGTGACTATTCCTTTCAGTTACTCAGGTGAGATGTTTTTAATTTTGAGAAGCTATTACACTGACATATCTTTGATGCTATTTTCAATGTCTGTCTTGATCTGACTCTGCTTTTTTAAGTACTCTGATTTCATCGTTCTTTGCGCTTCTCGAATCTTCAGATCAAACTAATGGCTTAGCTCCTTCCTGATGGACTCCTATATTATACTTTTGAGCTAGTCTTGAGAATTCATCATCTCCTGGTCTTTGGAAATGGCTGCCTCAGCCAGCATCCGCTTGGAACTAGTCAATTCATCCTGCAGGACCTACATTTCTTTGAACATTTTTTAGATTTGCCTTGATTTTTATTACATCATGTACTTGTAAATTTACTCTCTCTAGGAAGTTGTTTTTTAGAAGATCTTCTTGCGGTAAGATTCAGCCACTTCTTACAGCTATTCAACTTTTTTCTTCTGCTTGGTCCATTGCTCATTAACATAGGTGAGCTCATTCTTCAAAGCCTATATAACTCTTTAGCTCTCAACTTTCATTTTATTCAGTTACCATCTAAAACTTGATGATGCCTTCTCCATCTCCTGCTTGCCGAAGGCTCTTTCTTTTTGCAAATTGATCTTCAGCAGTTAGAGTTATCTTTAATTTTGCTCTTTCACCACCTCCAGATCGAAAAGATGAGTTCTCATGTCTTAAACCAGCATTGGATGTGTATACTGCTGTCTTTCGTAAATGGCTTATCTCTGCTTTTATAGTGTCTACTCTAGCTTTTCCTGCAGCTAGCTAAAGTTCGCAATGAGTTTAAGCATGTTGCTTTAGAGAACTGTGTAATTATTCCTTGCTTTTGAAAGTTCTCCTTCCATCAACGAAAGGTTGACTCTCAAACTCCTCTACTCATTGTTTTTGCTTTAGAGAGTTCTCAAAGCTTGTGTGTACATTGTGTTGAGTGAGTTCCGCTAAAACTTTTAGTTTTTGTACTATCGAAGTATAACTTCATAATGACCTTTTGTTTTTTATAGTTAGATACTTTGCTCAGCGCAGGTTTTTACGAGCTGCTAGCTTTTTTACTGATTCTAATCAAAAATTGAGACTAGCTTTGCTTATTTTAACTGCAGCTGAGTTTCTATTTTGCTTAGTTTTTCGCCTAAGATGGTGTTTTTTGACTATAAATCATGGCATTTAACTTTTAGTTATTAGAACGCTTTATTCGTTTTTTGAAGATCTTTTCTAAGATTTTGCAAACTGCTGTTTTTCTAAGCAATTACTTTATCGCAGCCTTGCTGAAATATTCTAAGATTTGTTAGTTAGTCACTTTGAGCAATGTTTAGTTTATGCATTTCCTGTATTCTGGCTTAAACGACATCAAAGTGGCTTTTATAACTGCTTTAATTCTTGGCTAAAATCTCATTATCTTCCTTGCTTTTGATGAGATCCTCACTCAGTTTGTTGAAATTTATTTGCATCTCCTCATATTTTTTGGTAGTTTCCTCCAACTTGCGTTTATTGAATGAATTTTCAGCAACAATCGAAATAATTTTTGAATTGAAATTCTTTTTTTCTTTTTCATAGTCCTCCATTGTCTTCCTTTGATCGGAAATCATGATATAAAGTCTATTGTTCTCTTCGAGGGTTATTTGATACTATTTAAAAGTTTCTTTAGCTGACTTCTGTCTCATATCAACTATGACCTCCATGTTAGACTTTTCGATGAGCCACTGCTTTTACTTGACTTTTATTTCTTTGTAGAGTGACTTTAAAGAATCAATTTCATACTACAAATTACATATTTTGGTGGAAAGACTCATAATTTCTTTGTTAGCCTATTGCAAATTTTAAGCATACCTCTGAACTTTTTCTTTCTTTTATACCAACTGCTCCCTTATATTCATTGTGATTTATTTGTATTCAGAGATTTTGCTAACTGCTTAGAAGTATTTCTCACTCTCTTTTTTCAACTACTCTATTTTCTTAACAAATTAGTTGTACAACTTTTCGTGTTTTAGGCCTAGTTAGCGATGAAGTCCATAAATTTGGTTGATTTTGGTTTCGAACTTGAGTCGCAAATTGATTTCCTAGCCGAAAGCCTGCTCAGTGGCACTGTATTAGTCTAAAAGGACAGTTTTTTAATTTTTCAAGTTGACATTCTCTTGCCTTAAGCTCTTGATTTCTTTGTAAATTTAGTTGTTCCTCCTCTCATTCAACTCTTCATTCTTTTCGATTATTTCTTGCTTCCTCTATAACTCTCCTGCCAACTCTGTAACCTTGAGCTCGTTTTCCCGCTGTATTTCTCCAATAACAGTCTCAAGATTGCCCTTAGAGCAGTACTAAAGAACAATAGAGTAAATCTTCCAAATAATTTTGCCTACTTCTACACTCCCGTTGGACAGCTCTTTGGTCAATTCATTAAAGCCCATCCCAAAAACAAACAGACTTCTATAAAGCCGCCCTACGTTGCTTGCCTTCAGCCCCTTGGCAACTAGCGAATTCTCATCTATTCCCAGCTTTTTCAAGGCGCAGTTGGCTATCTTGTGGTCAAAGTATTAGTTATGGCAGAATTCAATGAGAATGGAATTGAGCCACCCCTAAAGATACCTTTCATTGAGCTTCTATTTGCTCCACTTTTACTCATACTTTTACAGATTGCTTATTTCTTTGGTTTTCATACTTTTTTATTCCGAACGATACCTGCCAAACCCTTCGCCTCCTGACATAGCTTTGTTAGAAGATTTTTACATTTCGAGAAGAAGGCCTTTTTGTTTTTGCTATTCTGCGGAGGAATGAAGGTGCTGTTAAATCTTAAAGTTTTATTGAGTCCATCTGCCTGTGTCTTGGGGCGCAGTGAGCTGAAGGAAGCATCAGCATTTGGATTGCTGATTTGGTTTGGTTCTGTGTTGAGTCTTGAGATGGTTTGGTGAGGGTTTTTGGCTTTGAGGTGTTTGTTATGATGTGTTTTTTTGAACTGTCTAACGTTGTAGTTGCACTGGGATATTTCTGCAGCGATCTGGGTGTTGTTAAGGTTACCTCTAGAAATTACTAAGGTGTCTACTAAGTGTTCGCCCTTTCTGCCATTATACTGCATTATAAAGTAGCAGTTACCTTGTCTGAAACTTTATTTTGAAGGAGGATGGGTCTATCAATAAATTTGCTTTGACAAAGTTGGCTTTGGACCCATTAGGCTTAAAAAAGAAACATTTTGAACTATTCATTTGGTATTGGGAGAAAAACTAGGCTTCGAATGAAGAAATGATAGATTTTACTGTAGTTCTGTAGTTTGAGGCCAATTAATAGTCATTATTTACCAGGTTCAAACCTTGAGAATCCCATTTTTTACAATTCCCGAAAACCTCACCTTTTTGGCATGAAACGACCAACCCTCACGCCAAAAATTAGTGGCAAAGTAACATTAAGGCAGGGCTGGGTCGTTTTAGGCTGGAACAATTTGCGAGCAAAACAAAACATATAATAAATTTCAGGTGATAATAGTCAAACAAAGGCAAGAATATATAATCAGGACTGATAAAGCTGAACTGAGGTTTACTGGATATTTATAGTAAACCTGTTCCCTGCCTGCTTTATTTGGTAGTAACTTTGCCCGTTTTATAGGTCGGGGGCAGTCTCATCCGGATTCTTTGGGCAGTCAGGCTAGTTTTTGTTTCCGTATCTTCTTTTGTAGGCTACGATGATATGCTGGACTGAGGGGTGGTATTTTAGGACTTTTTGGTGGTGACTGCGGCATTGATCAGGAGTTCTGGTTTTTATCTATCTGGACATCTTTAAAAAGACCTTGTTGGTTTTCCTGGAAACGGGGCAAGTCATATCTTCCAGATTCTGTTCCAGAAATTCGATGTAAACTTTTTGCTAAAGCTCGCTCCATTTGCCTTTCCCCTCCCATCTCCACAGCTAAAACATACTAGGATGCACAGCTACTGACGGCATCCCGAAAGAATAGAACGGTGGACATAGAGGAATGTAGCCTGGATTAACCGAGGAAGCAAAGTTGCAGCTCAAAATCGGATGTTAACATTTTTTGAAATACATAGTACAACTCTTAAATAATGATTATAAAATTCAACAAACTCGTCCTGCTACGAAACCAACGAAAACTTCTAAATCAGCACAGACGAGTAAGAGGAGATGGGAGAGGAAAGATGGTGGCAGTCGAATAAATTTGTTGAAAGTTGTGCAGATGCTCGCACTATAACCCAAACCAATTATATGTGGATTATACAACATGTAAAACCCCATCTGCTATTATAAAGGGGGATCCAACTTTGGGAAAATTACACCTGAGAAATCCAACCAACTGCCAACAACCTATTCTCTGTCAAAAGTTTGAAATCCCAAATAACATCCTCTATACAGCTATCACATTACGAACAATATCTCCTTCCATCCCATGGATTCGCCGACCATCTTTTTCCAATTTTCACTGAACGCCCGTCCTAAATATTTTGATCAGTACGAAGCTGCTTCCTGCCTTACCCACTGAACCACATTCGCCTCAATTCACTGTTTGTTAGAGCTGCAGTCTTCACTTTCTTGATCTCGTCAACAGTGTAGATCCCCAGAATTATTGACCTTATTGATGAGGCTATGAGTCCGCCGGTGAAAACCATGAAAAACAGTCCACTACCAAGTCCGAAGACTAAAGGTATGCTGTGCTGCATCGACCAATGCTTACTTTCAGCTCCAATTCGCGTATATTGGTGAGCAGGGTATAGTTATTGACTATGGAGGCGACCAACACACAAGAAAGGATGTAGGAGTATAGTAGGTAGCTGAGGAAGTAATTGTAGTTGCTTTTTTCTACGCACCTTCCAGTGAAGACGCAGTGATGGTCGCGATTTGAAATCCAGCCCTTGCATTTTTTGCAGTACTGAGAATTCTCGCTCTACTGGGTGGCGGATAGATGGGTGGAGTTGGAGCAGAAGAGGGCGGCTAGGCCTCGTGAATTGAGTAAGGTGATGAGCAGTATGGCGATGAAATGGAGTGGGCCTAGTAAAAATACAACAACGTAGTACTGGTTGACGTAGCAGAGGAGTTGGGTGATTAGGAGAAGCAATTCTATGGGCTGAGAGAATTTCAGGCCCAAGAGTTAGCGTGGAGGCATCAATTTGTATCAAGAGATATAAAACGACTCAAGATCAATTTATCATCTTTTGCAAACAGATTCAACAAAGAAATCACTGAAACATACTGGCTTAATTGTAATATCTATTTAGATTGATGCCTACGTTGGATTGGATGCCAAAGCAGACAATTTTGGCTTTGTATCCTTTGTGAATATGAAAGATCAGGACAAATGTGTGTTTCATCTTTCTTTTACCGTCGCTCTTATCAAATCTGTTATTTCCCATCCTCAAATCACACCAACAATCCTGTTCCGTCAAGTAATTGTTCATAAACCCTCACTCCCTTCTTCCTTACTATCGAAGTTTCTTAATCATAGTATTTGTTTTATGTTTTCGTTTTTGCCTTTCTCATTTGTTGGATCCTCTATGACCGGCCTTAGATGTTGTTTGGTAGCAAGATTACAATTCGATAGCTATAGACTTATAAATTATTGATGGGCGTCGCCACTACTAATATTTGCTGCAGCCCAAATATCAGCTAAATAAATACTGCAGACACGAGTGAATTGCTGAGATTTTTTTGGCAGATTGTACACAACACACCGAACGTGCTTACTGAGAACTACAAAACCAGCTAAATGCATTTTATTTAGCAGAAGTTTGACTCCCTCTGCCAAAAATCTTACTAGAAAGCAACTCTCAACCTCTTCTCCCCCAAAAATATACACATCTTCCATCGCTTTGACAGTTTTGTTTGTGCAGGCCAGGTCAGCAACGGATATCTGTAAGGGAAAGGAGTCGTTGCCTTTCCAAATAACAAAGCATACATCGGCCACTTCGAGTCAGGCAGATTCAGTGAGCAAGGCGAGTTCAGATTCTTTGGATCCTTGAAGTCGAGGAAAGTCTAGGTGAGGGTCGAGACAGTGAGAGATTAGAAGCAAATACAGCTCAGCATCTAGATTTTAGGGAGTAAAAGCGAGATACTAGCCACAATGAGTAACGCCAAGCTGGAGTCAAAGTAGCACAGGTACATAAAATACCATAATCTGGACGAATACATCGGATAGTGGAAGAATGGAATGCCCCATGGCGAAGGCAGGTATGTGTATAAAAACGGGCAATAGAACGCATGTTTTCCCTACTACTAGGGCACCTTCGTGAAAGGGCAGAGGTAAGGAACGGGCACCTTGTATTATGACTCCGGTAAGTGGCTCAGGATCACATGGAGTGAGGGTAAACCTTTCGGCTATGGAGAGCTAGTCGTCAACGGCTATCGCGAGCAGGTCCTCTTCAATGGCGGCCAGCGAGTCTACCAAAAGATTTCAGGCATTGACCCCTTTTGATATAGTTTCCAGTGGCTTGGCGCATAGTTGAGTTGAAATTGAGCTTTGCCTGTATAAGGCAGAGCGCATTGGTTTAATAATATGATAAAGCAGTCACTCTAAAAAATCGATAAGCTGGTCAAAGAGAGGCAGTATCCTCTGCCTGAGATCATGCTCAAATTTCAAGCCTTTTTGCTGCACTTCTCGAAGAAGATAGTCTCACAGGGCGAGGAGTACGCAGCTAGTGACCTCTATGCTGAGGCGGTCAGACTGTTTAAAAACTATTTGGTGTAGGAACCTTACAAACTCACCAAGATCACGACTCCCAACATCGCTCAAGCCGTAGAAAATGACTCTTTTTAGCACTTGCTCTAAATCTTTACACTCAGAAATCGTTTTTTAAAATAACTGGCCTTCTACAACCCATCTGATCCTTTCGGCAAGAGGGTCGTCTCTGAAGTAACTGATCTGAAATGGGTGAAGAAGCTGGTCAAATCGCTGGTACCTGCTTAGTAGCTACGAAGACAATTATAACTCAAAAAGGGAATAAACAGCTATTATAGTGAGCTCACAGTGCTTCTGTGGTTCGGTGAATTCAAAGGCGAGTACTTGATTCATCTCAACACTTTTCTCTAGAAATGCATTGATTTCTTCAAAGAGTATCTGCCAGTTGCAGAGTTCATCGACCATAACTCATTCCACTACCTTCAGTAGCTCTGCGACCCTGATAAGAAGTACTATCTCACAGTTCATCAATGCGACGAGTTACTGCAGAGGCTGCGGTCTCCAGACGTGATAGTTAAGCTTTGGCAGGTGACTCAGTAGAAAGGGAAAAACGTGAGTTTCCAGAGCGAGAGTAGTATGGTAGTACACCTCTATAACAACGACCGAAGCGTAGAGCAAATAGTAGGCGTCACTGGGCAAAAGCTAATCCTTTCCTAAGGGGTTGAAAGGGACGTAAAGCTGCCTCCGGCCATCTTGGTCGGCTCAGCTGCAGATTGCGACCTCGTCCTCAAAAGCAAGTATATCTCCAGGAAGCAGATGCTCATCATTGAGGATAAGAAACCTTTGAAGCACACTGAAGTTTAGAGGTTTGGCTTCTTTGTTGTGTGCCTTTCGCAGACCAACTTCACCTTGGTACAGTATCCTTACAGAATCAAAGCAGGGGTTGGACTGATCTTTTTCGCAGAAGGCATCAAATACCAAGTGATCAGATGCTAAAAGGAGGAGACTCTGAGCCAGAGCCAGGAGTAGGAAGATGAACGGACGCTTTCCCTTTTGCCATCGCAGAACAACCAAAAGCCGATCCCGAACAACCACAAGATAACTCTACTGATCTTATCAGGGGAGGACAAATAGAAGGAGATCACTCTGACCTCCAGCAGCATTAAGAAGCTGACCGAAGTCGATAACAAGCACTAGTTCATCCAGAAGGAGCATTTGGAGTAAGACGAAGGCTTTTACATCCGTCCGCAAGTCAAAATCCTCCTCAAAACCTCAAACGACATTCTTGAAGGCAAAACCAGCCGCAAAATCCGCCTCTGCAAAGGGATGAAGGTCTGCCTGGATGACTACACCCTTTTGATTGATTGAACTGCCCTCGTAATATAGCCATTACTACTAAGATCTTGATTACTATTGCCTTGGTTGATAGTACCGTGGTTACTAGTACTATGGGAGTGCCTCTTTGTTACTAATATTTTTATTATGCATTCAGGATAGCCCAGGTACAGCTTCAGAAATCTGTAGCCTATCAACTACCTCAACCAATTCAACCACATGGTCGAGTACACAAAAAGACACCCAGTATAGTCCTCAGCTCGTTCTGACCTCAACCTAGTCCCACTCACCAAATTCCCCATCTCCAGATACTACCAAGACATGGAGGGCATCTTCTAGAACCTGGTGCGCAAAAAGCAGGATCAAGGGGACCCGCAGCGGACCCGCTAGAGTTTGTAGGAGTAGAAGTTTATGGAGAGGCACAACGAGTTCATGAGGAAGGTCCTGACCAAGTTTATAATCCATAACTAGGAGAGGATGCAGATCTTCTAAAGGGAGAAGAGGAAGGCTAGAAACACTGATAAGGGGCAGAGGCACTTCAGAAGTTTGAGTTAGCCCAAGTTAGTCAAGAAGATTGAGGTAAAGAGTTAGTCGCTGAGGAAGAGCTAGAATAAAACTTTGGAGTTGCCAGAAATTGTCACTTTGAAGCCTGAAACCCCGGCCGCTACCAAAATATCAATGATCAAGGAATTCAAGACCCACCCTGAAATCGTGAACTTGCAGGTGAAACAGGCCAGGAAGCAAAGCGTATTCGCAGAGAAGATCTAGCAACAGATCGCCAAATTCGACAAATAGATGGAAGGCCAAGTCAAGGCAATAAAGCAGATGCATTTCTAGAGGGACACTGGTTCCTCTAAGAAAGAGGCGAGGAGGGAGAGGAGACATGAGCCGACTGAGACTATGGAGATGGAAGTTGGGATTAGAAATTTTGCTTCTACTTGATCTTGTTATGGGTTGGATCGATTTAAAGATATTTAAAGATAGAATGTGAGGAATTGTAAGGAATGTTAAAAAGAGTCCAGATAAAAAGGTGTGTATGAACCGCAAAACCAATAAACCATGGGATATGAATATCTTTCAACTTTTCTTAATTCTTTATCTATCATTTTCCTATCTTTTCTCTTATCTTACATTTTAATATTTTTTACCATATATTTTCATTCTTATCCTTAATCATCTTTTTCATCTGTATACAAACTTTTAAAATAAGATCAGTTCGCAACTTGGTAGATGCCGTTGACCAAAATAAACAGTCCCAGCACCACCATCACAATCATACAAATCCAATTGACCGCCAAACTTCCTTTCGAGTAGTCCTCAATAAAGCAGTCGCAGTAAAAGGTAGAGTAGTCTATTTCCCCTTCCTTTGTTGAATCAACTGCTTCCGTCCTTTTGGGTACACTTGCCTATGATTTCTAGGCAGCTTCTTTGACCGGCCTATCCGAACGCTACTGGCCCTCCATCAGTTTTTTATTCAACCCCTCATCTTTTTTGAAATTCCCCTAGGTGATCTCAATCTAACTCTGCCTGGGTGCCACTTGCTTGACCTCAACAGTCTGCCCCTCCTCTATTTTGAGCTCTATTTTGGGGATTCTCTTCTTGCCCTTGCTGAAATAGAGACACTTGATGTGAAGCACGGCAGGGATCAGGTATATGAAGAAGAAGCCGATGACTGCCCCGTTGATGTCGATGATATCATTGATGTTGACCTCGAAGAACCCGACCACGAAGCAGATGGCGATCATGAGCACAAAATATACAACCTCAGCAAGGTTGACCTTCTTGCCCTCCGACTCGCCAATCTTGAACACTCCAAACATCCTCTTCCTGCATAAAGCCACAAGTACTTGCTGATGAGCATGAACTCAGGAAACACTGAGTAGAGGTGGATGAGGTAGATGGCCTCGATGATGTTGACTTACCAGGTGTTGCCGCCGAAGTATTGCTAGATTGTGTCCTGTCCGGATTCCGTGGGCACGAAGGTCCGGTGCCAGATACCTTCTTCGAGGGATTAGTACCGATTGAGCCCATGTATGCGATGTAGTAGTATGCTAGTCCTCCGATTATGTAGGCCAGCATTGTGTAGAAGGTATATTTGGAGGGGTTTTCGTTTTTTTTGAGCACGGGGATGAAGAAGGATTGGATGGAAAAGGCCTGCCCCATAGCTGCAGCCAGTGTGACAACTCCAGCCCCAAAAGGTTTATAAGGCGTACTATCATTCCCCTGGTCGTAGGTGGCAACGACCCAAATCAAAAAGATAAGGTACGCGATTATGCTAACAATTCCATAGGCCATGACGCTGGCCCCGAACTCGAAATACTTCAGCACGAAGACAAGGATGAAGAGCACAATCGCGTTGACTATCACGTTGGTTATGCTGAACTAGTGGGGAGGGATGAGACCCACCCACTGCGCGATGATGAGTTAGAAGTACAGTAGATCGATGAGAATGAGGTTCAGCCAGACGCAGATGTCGTAGAAGATTTTGGGACATCGGCTGCCGTTGAAGTGTCTGAGGACTGCGTAGTCGAGATCGGACTGGTCGCCCATGTGCAGGACGCAGAGGTAGCAGGAGTAGAAGCTGAAGATGCCGGTGAGGAGGATGACGATGAGGGTGTTGATGTAGCCGGAGCTGAGTGCGTAGACAGGGAGGATGAGGATGAGTCCGCCGATCATCCCATTCACCATCCCGACCACTGTCATGGGGGGACTCAAGATCTAGTGGCTTTCAACTCCCATTTATTATTTTAGCATCAGGGTCATGGATCACCCATTTTACCATGAGACCTATAAAGGACTGAAAATAGTCATCATTTACCCATAATGGCCATACTTTGTTCGATTTAGCTTCACCTCCTTGGTTTCATAAATTTGACAATCCAGACTTTATAATATTAGACTAGAAACCAAATCCTATTAAAATATATGGCGGCAAAATAGGAACTCACGCAGCTACTGCAAACCCTTCGCCTCAAAAGCAGTCAATTTGGCTTAACTCAGTTGAAGACCTAATAACTGGCGACTATTTCAACTTAGAGCATCTCTCCAAATCGACTTCCCTCCACCCCATCCTCATCCACTAGCAACTCAACCAAATCCACACTCTGCTCACCACCAAGCAACTTCTAGCGGACTAGCCCGATTTAGAGCTGGACGCGATTGTAGCTCGATGGCAGTCCGAAAAAATGAATGAGTCGGAGAAGATAGATATGAAGCAAAGGGTTTCGAGGGGAGATATCGTTGAGATTATTGGGAGGGCTAATGCTGGCAAATCGTACTTATTCAATGAATTGATTGTTTAGGCTTTGTCGAAATCGTTTGAGGTCATTTTTCTTGACTCTGGCAACAACTTGCCCGCATTGATGATAAAACTAAAAGAAAGGTTAGGGCATTTACCTAACTACAAATTTCTCAAACTAAGACATTTCAAATTCGCATCACTTTGTTAGTTATTTATGCTGCTGCACCACATCAAACTGCAAATCTAAAAGCAAGGCAACTTCGAATACTTCATATTCATCGATACTTTGTCTCGGCATGAGTAGCCTTAGATCTAGAATCTGCAAACCATTTCATCGCATGAGTTCAAGTACGCCTAGAAAGCCAAAATCCTTCTGCGTCTGCTCAGCTCGAAAGTTCGAGGGGTTGTCTATACCAGTAAGGTCTCACATTCCATCTCAATGTTCGACACCATCTACAGTAAGTCTTCAAGCATGTAGAGCATGAGAAGTTGCGGCCCAAAGCATTTGGGATCAACTCCAAGCAGTGGGACAACATCGCCAATAAGACCATCTTGGTTGATTTCACGACAACCCAGGACGGCTACGAACATTGGTGGCTGCATTCCAGCAAATCACTAGATGCTTCCGTCTATAAATTCAAGAGACAAATCTGATATCAATAGACAATCATCAGAAGTCTTCCACTATCGCTTCCTTCTTCTCCTCTTTCTCTTCTTCCTCTTCATCCTCTATCCAGGCCTGTTCTGACATGTCGTTCTCAATGTTTATCTTGGTCATTCGCATGTTAGTCTTTTAGATGGTGCTGTCTTAGACCAAACGCAGAATCAGTTTGTGTTCGTCTTCGTGGATGTTGACTTCGATTTCTTTGAGGTAGAGTACTGCGTTTACACGGATCGCAGGGTGATGCTGAGGCAGCTATGCCCAAATCGTGCCAGTTTAGTCCCCTAGAATCGCAAACAAACTATTCTTGCTGACCTTCACATCAGGGGTTATCTAACACACCTAAATAACTCAAGGGTTACCTCAGCCATTATGGAAATCGTTTCCTCCACCATATCAGGTTCTATATCCTTGATTTTGGTTAGTTTTTTGTCATTAATAACAGGGTCTCTTCTTTCCTCCTGTTTTGCGTTCCTCTGGGGAGGCTTCTTCTATTCTTCCGCTTCTTCAGAAGAAATGTAGCCACTTTGTTCTGATTGTTTTTTTGCCTCCCTTTTTACTGGCTACTCCCTCTGAGCCTGAGTCCTGACCATTTCAACTTTGTTTTAGACTTTATTAGTGACCATATTGTCTCGGTTTCTCAACTCTTTGGGTCTTTCTTCCCTCCTTGACATGTAGCTTCGGTTATGTTACTATTCCCTATCTATTTTGTCTTCCCGGTCTTCCCTGTCATCCCTGTCTGCCCTGTTCCCCCGGTATACTCTTTCTTGTCTGACCTCATCCTTTGTGGTCTCTAAATTGTCTCTTCTCTGAGGCTTTTCTGTAGCGATTGTGTATCTGTTTGATTTATTCTACTATTGCTTCTATCTATATTTTTATCTCTCCTATTCTTTTTATTTCAGGGATTCTCTCTCCCGCTAATAGGCTGTTTGTCTTTCTCCTCCTCCACGCTGGTCTCTGTATTAATTATTGTAGCGGCGTTTCTTGCCCTCTGAAAGGTTGAACTTATCACTAACTTTAATGTCTCTGCCGTACTCCTAGAGATATGAGTTTCTAAGGTTCTGCTGTATTTGTTTGACTCCGTGGAAAGAGAAGACTTTCGCATTATGAATAAAAACTGTTGCTCCTGTTTTGATCATCTTTAGGCAATCCACGACTACGGTGGCTACACCCGTCTAGTCTCCGCCTTCAAACTCAATCTTCCTTTTGCTTTAGCCTAAAACAAACTCTTTCCTAACGTTGATCACTTTCAATGCGATGTTGAAATGTCCCTAAGTGCTATTAACTTATTCAATCCGGATGGTAGGCAAATCGTTACTTTTGACGTTCCGATTATCTTACTTTTCTCGATTGTCTCTCCTATACTGTTTGGGTTCTCTCCTCTATGGACGCTACTGTTCTTGCTACCTCTGCGGATTGTTCGGCTTAGACCTTTGAACTTCTTGTTCTTCGTTATCTTTGAAAAGAGAGAAGCTGGAAGCGATTTCTTAGTTGAGTCTTTTTTTTTCCTCGCCCATGAGAATGTTAATGAGTGCCTTGATTTCTTGAGATTTGGGCTGCCTATTTTTTTATATTTTTTTGTTAATGATAGCAATATCTTCGCAGCTCAAATCCTGGAAGGAATCGGAGTTTGCCAATCTGAATATTTTGACTACTTTGGAATCAGTCTCGAAGCCCAGTGCATAGCTCAGCCTTTTCTCGATGATTTTCTAGCTGAATTAGCTAAATAAAACCAGCATTACTCTTTGATCTTTTTTATAGTTTAGATGAGATCGTCTAATTGGTGCTGAAGCGAGAAGGCAGGCAGCCAATGATCATCATCGACATAAAAGAATTAGTTTAGTCGGTTTTTAAATCTTTTTATCTACATCACTGTATGATCGCGAGTGATGGTGTGCTTCTTGGTGCAGCCGTTTTTGCAATTGATGCTCATTGCAATTTCTTTGATCATTTATAAATCAAGTCAAATCCTATACAATATTTATAAGTGTAGGCCAATCTATTAATTAGTATTAATAGCAAACATAAGCCGCTAATGATTAAAAGTAGTTGTAATACTTTTATTTGCAGGGTTGAAGAATATCCCTCACTGGGATGTGCTTTTTAATACGAAAGGCTTTAAAATTTGAAGAAAAGGCCCTATCAATAATCAATTTCGTTGATTTGCTCCTTCGGCTCAACCTTCTGCTCAACTTCCATCATATCTCTTTATGGCTATTGTCTGGTGTATCTTTCCTATCTTCTTTGCTTTGATCTACTTCTATCTTCCTCTTTTTATCTTCTGTAGTCCTTTTTTTACCTAGTTCTTTCACGGTCCTATTCTCCCTAAGTTCTGTGACTTCTCTATTTATCTCTTTGCTCAAAGTGTGGTATTTTTCTTGGCCTTTCAGGGTCTTCTTTCGTCCTGAAGTCATCTCTTCTTTGCTGTCCTCCAGTGCCTCTCCCTTTTTCCCTCCCAACTTGGTAGCCAGCATCCCAATCCACCCTAATAATGCGTTAATCCAGTTTCGTCTTTGAAATAAACTAGACTGCATTTGAAGCCCCCTCTTGGGTTTAAAACCTACATAAATTGGATGCTACACAGCAAAGCAAAAACCATTAGGGTTTCCTACATCATCTATCCCCATTATGATCTAAGCCAAGTTGCCTGCCATTGAAAAGAGCTCATGAATGGAGTCCTGAGTAGTAAAGAAGGATAGGTTACCTACATAGACTGTGGTGCTAGTGGCTATAGCTTTTTGGTAGTCTTCTAAATTCTAGTAGTATTTTCTGTCAAAATAAATGCTCTAGGGTTTGAGAATGTCGTAAATCTAAGCCATGGTTCTGTAAGAGTTGTGTTACTGCGATAATACCGTCCTCTTTGTTTTTATAAATAGGGCTTGTCTTTTTGAAAACAAATCAAATTAGATATGGCAAATCACATGCGTGGGACTGGGTTTGTATTTTTGATGCTTGGGGATACTGATTAGTAGAATTTCTGAGCTGTTTCTAGGGTTTTGTTGGCTTCTTACAGTTCCGGGAAGGAATCCTTCTTTCCTTCTTCGTAAGAGATTCCAAGAATTAGTTTATTGCTCTGGAGATGTGGAACCTGAAAAAGCCATCTGCCTTACTTGGTCTTCAGAAATAGGATGTATTCTTCAACTTATCTTTGTTTTCTGAGATTGAAGTGCCACACGTGACCCTTGATTCCTTTAACTTTGCATTAGTCACCAAAAAAATCACTACCGTTTAAGCCACAACAATTAAAGATATAGGTCTCGTTTTTAAGAAGGAGAGTTTTTTTAGTCAACAGTTACTTATGGAATCTAACTCTTCCTGAATGTTGCATTCTTTCCATCAAATATGGTAGATATCTACTTGCTTCTATGACCAAAGTTGGAAAAGTAATGGCTTCATAGGGAACTCCATTTTCGAAGCAAACCTGAATCTTTTTCGGTTCTATAATTCCTTCAATTTAAAAGTATGTTAGCCCTTCGTCATCATTCACACAATAAGCTGGCATTTTGGTTATGCCTAATTGTCTTCCAGTTTGTTGCTGAATAGCCATGATCTCATGGTAATGGTCCCATGTAAGTTTGGCTATCTGCTTGGTTTGTTCCTTGTTGCCTAGTTTCAAAGGCATCCAGTATCCCCCCGCAACTGTTGAGGTTAGCTCAGGTTTTCCTTGCTATGTAACGAAAGGATAGATATCAGCATAAACATTCACATTGTAGCCTTATTCAGCCAATAGATAGGCAGTTGTTAGTCCGATTATTCCTGCACCTAGGACTGCGATTTCTTCACTTTGAGGTATCTGTTGAGGAAGAAACTCTTTCTGAATGAGTTCCCACGCAGACCCATAGCCAACACTCAGTCCTCCTCCACCATGCCCATAGTTATGGTAAAAAACTTTGTTCCCAACCACTTCTTTCTACATTCTGATGCCAGCCTCTCGATAGGGCCGGGTCCCTGCAGTGAAACGTATAGAATTTTCTCTTCTAAAACAAGTGTTATTCAAGCGTACCAGCTTGTTGGGTGTTGGAGATTTCCCTGGTTTCTGGTTGTCTGTTTGACTCTAATGGGAACTGGAACTAGCCAAGCGTTATTTGTGGCTTGATAGCCTCGACATATTAAAAATAGATATTAAAAACTGTAGTCGTTTTTATTTAAATGCAGATTGAATAAAGATACCTATTACTCACTTCAAATTCTATTTTTTCTTAGCTAAATCCTGCTTCATTTCCCCATTCAGCACAAGTCTCGTCTTCCCGAATTAAATCTGATAGGTTCTGTACTCCTCACACATCTCTGCCTTTTCCTTGGGGACAAACTCGACCCTCACACTGTCTACTGCTTTCTCTTCATCTACTTTGAGCATAAAAACGTTCCCCTCGCTGTCACAGTAACTGCATTGGCCTTCCCAACGGTTGATTTGGTTATAGTAGGTTAACATGTAGGAAAGGATAGTGTTCTTATTGGCGATGTCTTGCTCTACTCGTTTGGTGTTGTAGTCCATCCTGTTTTGTGCAATCACACAGATTTGGCGTCCGTTCGATTCGTTCTCTACTCTGATTTTGGTTAGGAACATCTTCTTCTGATGGTTGAGCTTCTAGCAGTACCCATTGGAATTGAGTAGCACCAGTTCATTCTTGGCATAGG
>Ga0316217_10003208_pt1 | contig 18896 bp, 18 predicted proteins | sample 1anoAmetaG_FD_203633 | JGI IMG/M metagenome (GOLD analysis project Ga0316217, IMG submission 203633) | Freshwater microbial communities from Trout Bog Lake, Wisconsin, USA - 1anoA | ecosystem: Environmental > Aquatic > Freshwater > Lake > Hypolimnion/Profundal zone | place: USA: Wisconsin...
TGGGGGCGCCACCAATCGACGGTCGAATGCAGCGCGGTCGCTCCCTGACGGTCGCGGCTCGGAAATGCCACAAAATCTGGCCACACCCGTTTCGTCATTTACGATTGACGTGCTTCGACCGCGCGCAGGCGCGGCATTAACCCGGCGCGGTTGGCGATTTGAATCGCCAGCCCGGGACGGGCATTGGCTTCGAGCACGACCGGGCCGCCGGTTGCATCGAGTACGAAATCGACGCCCAGGTAGGCCAGTTCCAGGACGCCGGCAAGTTTGGTGGCCGCCGCCAGCAGCGCCGGCCAGTGCGGTATCGTAACGCCGGCAATCGGCGCGTGCGTGTCCGGATGCGCTGTGACCATGCGGTCCTGGCAGACGCCGCCCAGGGTTTCCCCGCTGGCCAGATCAATGCCCGCCGCCACGGCGCCCTGGTGGAGGTTAGCCCGGCAGCGCGAGGCGTGCGTTGGCAGGCGCACCATCGCCATCACCGGAATATTGCGATACAGGACCACGCGAATGTCGGGCGTCCCGCCAACGGCTATGGGCGCAAAGACCGGATGGCGGATGATGCGCTGTTCCACCAGGATACGGTCGGGCTGGCCGCCCAGCGAGTAGAGGCCCGCCAGCATCGTTTCCAGATGGTAACGCAGGTCGGCCAGTTCCATCGTCAGGCCACCGGCGGTGGTGAACGTGTTGCCGTCATGGGCGGATACCACCACAATGCCCCGGCCTTCCGCGCCTTTGCAGGGTTTGATGACGAACTGCTGGCGGGCACCGACGATCTGGGCGAACTTCCGAATGTCACCCTGGCGTTCGATGACGGCATAAGTCTGGGGAATGGGGATGCCGTGGGCTTCGCAGAGGCGCTTGGTCAGCAGTTTGTCATCCACGCGCGGATAATGCGCCCGCGGGTTGCCCGGCAGGATAAACTCGGCGTTGCGCTGGTTCATGCCCAGCACGCCGCGGGCGTGGAGTTCGCGCGGTCGGGCAAACGCCAGCTTCATCGCGGCACCAGATCGCGGAAGCGCCACAATTCGACCAGCCGGTAGCCGGAGTAGCGTCCCAGCAGCACCAGCACGGCGATGGTGAAAAAGTGCAGCTCCGGAAAGGCAAACACCAATTGGCCGACGGCCTGCCAGCGGAGCACCCCGTAGCAGCACGTGGCAACCAGCAGCGTGGTGGCCAGCAACTGCACCGCCATGCGGGGACTGTCCTCCTCGCTGGTCAGGTAGAACCGCTCGATGGTCATTGTCAGGATCACCATCGGCAGAATCACCGCCTGGGCGCTGGGCGTCAGGTTGCAGTAATCGAGCACCGAGACCATCAGCATGATGCAAAGCACCACCAGCGTCAGGATCACGCTCAGGCGGGGCACCACCAACAGTTTCAACCGGTCGAGCAGGATGCGGCTGGGCAACCCCAGCAACAGCACCACCGCAAAGGTCAACAGGCCGGTCAGCGGATCGGCATACACGAAACTTAACGCCAGCAGCGTCGGCGTGAACGTGCCGAAGGTCCGCAGGCCGATGAGAGTGCGAAACAACGCCGTGACCAGCCCGCCCAGGGGCATGAGCAAGATGATCGCCAGCGCCTCGTGCATCTCCAGGGGCAGGCGCGTCAAATCGAAGATCGTGCCCAGCGACCCCCGCCCCAGGCGCGACGCCCCAGGCCCCGGCGGCAACTGGATGATGGCGAAACTGGTGTCCAATTCCGACACCTCGGTGCCGCGCACGATCTCGATCCGATCGCGGGTCACCGGTACGAAATCGTCCGGGATGCTTCCGGCCAGGGCGTGCGGCGGGTCGAACGGGACCCATTTCTCGCCCAGGCGGGCCTCGGCCCAGAATTGCGGGGACAAATCCAGCGCCGGGGCGACGGCGAAACCCGTGACCAGCCGGGCCGGCACGCCCGCCGCCCGGCAAAGCGTCACGAACACGCGGGCGCAGGCCAGCGGGGAGGCCGCGTGCTGGCGCAGCGCCGTCAGGGCGTCATGCGGGGTGTGCTCGTCGCCGGGGTGCAGATCGTGGGCGCAGAAATTGAAGATATGTGCCACCGTGCGGGCCGGATCGACGCCGCGCAGCGGGGACAGCGTTTCGAGCACCAGGGAGGCATTGACCGGTATCGTGTCGGTGCCACGCAGATAGTCGTCGCGCAGTTGTGGCGTCAGCGGCGTACTGGTATCCGTCACCGGCCACCGGCCTTGCGGGCTCAGGTGCAGATCGAAACGGGCCGTCATCGTATGGGGCCCGCTGCCCAGCGCGGAAACGGAAATCTCCCGTGAGAGTTCCCGGGACGAACGCAGATGCTGGGCCGCGAGGCCGGCGTACTGGACGTCCTGGTGGAAGATGCGGGCGTGCGCCGTGTCCCGCGGCGCTGCGGCGCGCAGGGAAGCCCCGGTGCGCGTGGCGTTAAACTTGACCTTGTAGGTAATCCGCCAGAGCGTGTCGCCATGCGCCAGTTGCGACTGCCGGCGCTCGTAGAGCCGCAACGCCACCGCCGCCAACCCCGCCACCACCAGCACGGCGGCCACCACCCACGCGGCCCGGCGCCCGTTCATGGTACCGCCGTTTCTGTGGCGGCCGGCGCCAACACGTTCGTGCGGGTAACGTCCACGACGTAGCGGCCGCCCAGCGTGTTGCGCCCCAGCAGCAGTGGGAACTTCATGTGCGAACGATCGGTCAAGGTGACCAGGGTGCGGAAATGCGCGGCGCCGAGTTGGAATTCCAGGCGCACCACCGGCCGCCGTTCACTCGAACCATCCGACGAGGTGACGATCCGCCACCCGTGCACCACCCGCCGGACCCGTTGGCCGCCGCAGCGGTCGGGCAGACGAAATTCGACTTCCGTATTATCCGACAGCATTTTCATTTCCCGGGCGTCCAGCGCCGAGGTCGTCGCGCCGGTGTCCACCCGCGCCGGAAGCGTTACATTCCACGGCAGCAACACCACGTCTTCGACGGCGCCAATGGTGATCGGATGAAGGCTCAACCAGCGTTCGTAGAGCAAAACTGCCGTCCCAACGCCTGCGCCCACCATGAGCAACACGACGATCCCGATGAGCATGTGGCGTTTTCGCATCTTCATGTGGGGGCGATTGTAGGCCGGGGCAAACCATCCCGCAACCGGCATCATTTCCCCACAATGGCCCAGCGAAAATCGGCAGGCACCTTGGCCTCGGGTCTTGGGGTATGCGTCTGGTGTCGGGGGCGTAGCATACGAGCTAACCCGCCGGTGGGAACACCGGCGCCGCTATGGGCGGTTGATAGCCGGCGCGCACCTTGGGCTCAGACCTATAAACTATTTAAGGATCCAAATAGGACAGCTTGAGCCGGCAGGGACACGTCCAACGTCCAACATTCAACGTTCAAATTTGCGATACGAACAGACGGTGGAAGGGGATGCGGGGACACCGGGACGCGGGGACTAACTGCCGTTCGACGCGCAACGATAGCTCGATGCAGGCCAGATCGCCTGGCATTGCCGGAACCCCGATCGTACAGGATCCACGCTACCCGGGGCCTTGCCGCACCGGGCGCGATTTATCAAGCTGCGGCACCTTCCCACGGTTTGATCTTGGCCAAGACCTTGGCCAGCGCCGGTTCCGCGACTTCCGTATCATACGCCGCCTGGGCACGCAGCCAATACCCGGACGAAAGCCCAAAGAACCGGCACAGCCGCAGATCCGTATCCGCCGTCACCGCCCGCTGCCCCGCCACAATCTGCCCAATCCGCTGCGCCGGCACGCCGATCTCCTTGGCCAGGCGGTATTGCGAAATCCCCATCGGCAGGAGGAATTCGTGCTGTAGCAGTTCGCCAGGCATTACAGGTTTCAGTTTTGTCATGGCCCTCAACCTCTAATGATAATCGACAATTTCAACATCTTCTGCGCCGGTCGCGGCCCAGCGGAAGCAGACGCGGAATTGATCGTTCACACGAATACTGTGCTGCCCGCGACGCGTGCCGTGGAGTGCTTCCAGGCGGTTGCCCGGTGGAACACGCAGATCGTCAAGCCGTCCTGCAATTTGTAGTTGGCGCAATTTTCGCCGCGCCACGGATTCAATGCGGACAAAACGCCCCACGCGAAACCCGTTCGCGAGCGCTGCGGTCTCCGTGCACCTGAACGAAACGATCATCAGCGCATAGTAGCGCGATGCGTGATGAACGTCAAGCGTAAGGCCCATCCGCGCCAGGGTTTCCGGTGAACACCTCATGGAGACCACCTTTTATCCCCGTCCCCCTCCCGGTAAGATGAACTCCTTGGAATTCCATGGAGCCCGTGTATGCCAATCCCCCGCCCCGCGCCGGTCGATGCACCAAAGCCTTCGCCGTTCCCCATTGGGGATCCGCGGGCTACGCCGCAGGCGACGCCGCCGCGCTCCTTTCATATCATGACCAAGCCCATTGGCTCGGCCTGCAACCTCGACTGCACCTATTGCTTCTACCTGGAAAAAGAGCGGCTTTATCCGGGCGTTACGGATTTCCGCATGTCCGAGGCCACCCTGGAAAACTACACGCGGCAGCACATTGCCCAGCAGGATACGCCGGAGATCACCTTTACCTGGCAGGGCGGCGAGCCGACGCTCCTGGGCGTCAAGTTCTTCCAGCGGGCCCTGGAACTCCAACGGCAGTATTGCCCGCCCGGCCGCACCATTGCCAATTCCCTGCAAACCAACGGCACGCTGCTCAATGAGGACTGGTGCCGCCTGTTCCACGAGCACAAATTCCTCATCGGGCTATCCATCGATGGCCCGCGCGAACTCCATGACCGCTATCGCGTGAACAAGGGTGGCCGCCCCACCTTCGACGCGGTTTTCCGCGGCATGCAACTACTGCAAAAACACCAGGTTGATTTCAACACCCTTACCGTGGTCAATCGCGAAGTAGCCCAGCACCCGCTGGAAGTCTATCGCTTCCTCAAGCAGTGCGGCGTGGAATTCCTGCAGTTTATTCCGCTGGTGGAACGCTATGGGGCACAGGACAAGACCCTGGCGGATCCGCCGCTGCTCAAGGTGCTTAATAACATGAAAACGTCGCGCTGCGACGGCGCTGCGCCGGAACCCGGCGCACGCAGCGATGGCGCAGCGCCCGGGCAGGTTACGCCCTGGTCCGTGGACCCGCGGGAATACGGCCAGTTCCTCTGCCAGATTTTTGACGACTGGGTGCGCCATGATGTCGGGCAGCGCTTCATCCAGATGTTCGATGTCCAGTTGGGCATCGAAATGGGACTGGGCTCATCCTTGTGCGTGTTCGGTGAAACCTGCGGCAAGGCGGTGGCCATGGAGCACAACGGCGACCTGTATTCCTGCGATCACTTCGTTTATCCGCAGTACAAGTTGGGCAATATCCACGAGCAATCCATCGAATCGATGATCAATTCCGCCCAGCAGCAAAACTTCGGCACCGACAAACGCGATACGCTCCCCCAGTATTGCCGGCAATGCCCCGTCAAGGAGCACTGCTGGGGCGAATGCCCCAAACACCGCTTCCTGACCACGCCCGATGGCGAGCCGGGCCTCAACTACCTGTGCGCCGGCTACAAGATTTTCTTTCCGCACATCAAACCGTACCTGGAAATGATGGCCAATCTGCTGCGCGCCGGCCACCCCGCCGCCGAGATTATGCCCCTGCTCCAGCAGCGCCCCCAGGGCTCCAGCGTGATGCACCCCACCACCAGCCTCGTGGCGCCCACACCCGGCCTGGCACCCCGCGCCCCGCGAGCCACCGGCGCGGCCGGCCGCAACGACCCGTGCCCCTGTGGCAGTGGCCGGAAATTCAAGAAGTGCTGCGGGCAATAGCCGCGGGCGCAGACCTTTTGGGTTGTAACAATCGCCGATTCCACGCGTTCAATTACTAACAGAACATTAAATAACCCTGCACTCTCTGTGAAATTCTCTGTGTCTCTGTGCCTCTGTGGTTGTTTTTTCAGACGCGCTAAAAGGAATGCCATGCCAAAACGATCCACCTTACTGACAGGCATGACGGCCGCACTGGCGCTGGCCACGGCACCGACGGTCCACTACGCCCGGGCCGAGGCGCCGCCACCCCGCCCCAATATCATCGTCATCCTGACCGACGACATGGGATTCTCCGACCTGGGTTGCTATGGCAGCGAAATCCACACTCCCAATCTTGATGCCCTGGCCGCACGCGGGTTGCGCTTCACCCAGTTCTACAATACCGCCCGCTGCTGCCCCACCCGCGCCAGTATTCTCACCGGGCTGTACCCGCACCAGGCCGATATGGGCCACATGGTCGGTTCCCATCCCGACCTGGACGGCTACGTCGGTGAATTGAGCCATAACGCCGTGACCATCGCCGAAGTGCTGCGCCCCGCCGGATACGCCACCTATTGCGTGGGTAAATGGCATGTCACCTCCCACCTCAAGGACGACAAGCGCAACTGGCCGCTCCAGCGCGGCTTCGACCACTACTACGGCATCCTGGGCGGGGCCGCGAACTATTTCGACCCGGACACGCTCTGCCACGACAACACGCGCCTGAGCGCCGCCGCCGATCCGGATTACAAGCCCGAGCACTATTACCTCACCGATGCGATCACCGATCATGCCACGCGGTTTATCAGCACGCAGGTGCAGCAGAAGCCCGGCCAGCCATTTTTCATGTACGTCGCCTACACGGCCGCCCATTGGCCGCTGCAGGCACCCGACGCCCAGATCGCCCAAAACAAGGGGGTTTACGATGGCGGGTATGAGCCGATCCGGCTGGCGCGCTTTGCCCGCGAAAAGGAATTGGGCGTCATAAACCCTGCCTGGGATCTGAGCAATCAGTTCGGCGACTGGAACACGGTGGAGCGCAAGCCGTGGGAGGCCCGCTGCATGGAAGTCTACGCCGCCCAAGTCACGCGGATGGACCAGGGCGTCGGCAAGATTGCCGCTACGCTCCAGGCCGCCGGCCAACTTGATAACACGCTGCTGCTGTTCCTGCAGGACAATGGCGCCTGCGCCGAGAACATGAACCGCAAGGCCGACGCCCCGTTGCCGGGCCCGCAAAGCACGTTTATCTCTTATGGCCAGGGCTGGGCCAACGTATCCAATACGCCGTTTCGCATGTACAAGCACTTCGTCCATGAGGGCGGCATTGCCACGCCGCTGATTGCGCACTGGCCCGCCGGCCTGCACCGCACGGGAGAACTCGAAAGCCAGCCCGGCCACCTGATCGACGTGATGGCCACCTGCGTGGAATTATCCGGCGCCAAGTATCCGACGGAATTCGCCGGCCAGCCGATCCAGCCCCTGGAGGGTGTAAGCCTGCTGCCGGCCTTCCGCAGCCAGCCGCTCGAACGCCACAACCCGATCTTCTGGGAACATGAAGGCAACCGCGCCTTGCGCCTGGGCCAATGGAAACTGGTGGCCAAGGGTCCGCGCGGCGCCTGGGAACTTTACGACATGACCAGGGACCGCACTGAAATGCACGACCTGGCCGGCACCATGCCCGAGAAAGTCACGGAAATAACCGCCCTGTGGGAAAAGTGGGCCCGCCACACCCATGCCATCCCGTGGCCCTACGGATTGCCGTATGGCAAGAAAGGCACCGCCGGAAAAGCCGCGGCAGCGGAATAGCGTATAAAAATGGACGGATTGTGGCACAGGAGATTGGAATGAAGCACCGTTCCCGAAGAACCAGCATCGCGTTACTCAGTGCGCTGGCAACTTCCATCCTCCTGCCGCAGGCCAGTCGGGCCGCACCCAACGCGCACCCCAACGTCCTGTTCATCGCCGTTGACGACATGCGCCCGGAGCTGGGCTGCTACGGCAACCAGATCGTCCACACACCCAACATGGATCGCCTGGCGGCGCGCGGCATGGTCTTCCTGCATGCCTATTGCCAGCAGGCGGTCAGCAGCCCATCGCGCAGCAGCTTGCTGACCGGGCGCCGCCCCGATGCCACGCGGGTCTGGGACTTGGAAACCCATTTCCGCGCCGCCCTGTTTGAGCAGAAGGACACCAATCACGACGGCGTCCTGACCAGGGACGAATTCATTAACATGGGAGGTCCAGCCAAGCCATGAGCAAACAAAACTATGCCAAAATCGTCGGATCCATGGGCTTGGCCCTGGGTATGCTCAGCGCGGCGCCACATCCGCTGCATGCCGCCGAACCGCCCGCCACCCTGACCGGCTCGCGGCCCAACATCATCTTCATCCTCAGCGATGACCAGGGCTACGGCGATCTGGGGCGCAACGGCAATCCCATCCTCAAAACCCCCGCCCTCGACCGCCTCTATGACGAAGGCGTCCGCTTCAGCGATTTCCATGTCAGCCCCACCTGCTCCCCGTCACGTTGTTCGATCATGACCGGCCGCCATGAGTTCCACAGCGGCGTGACGCACACCATTTTCGAGCGCGAGCGCATGAGCCTCAAGGCTACCACCATTGCCCAGGTGCTTAAGACGGCCGGGTACGCCACCGGCATTTTCGGCAAGTGGCACCTTGGCGACGAGGCCCCCTATCAGCCCAATAACCGCGGCTTCGATGAGGTTTTCATCCACGGCGGCGGCGGCATCGGGCAAACCTATCCCGGCACCTGCGGCGATGCCCCGGGCAATAAGTATTTTGACCCGTGCATCCTCCACAACGGAACCTTTGAAAAGACCCGCGGCTATTGCACCGATGTGTTTTTTGGCCAGGCCGAAAAATGGATCCAGCAGGCCAAAGACAAGCAGCCCTTCTTCGCCTACATCGCCACCAACGTCCCGCACGCCCCGTTGCAATGCCCGCCGGACATGGAAAAGCTTTACGACGGCAAGGTTCCGCGCGATACCGCCAAGTTCTTCGGCATGATCACCACTATCGACAACAATGTCACCACCCTGCTGGGCAAACTTAAGGAGTGGGGCATTGAAAACAATACGCTGCTGGTGTTCATGAACGACAACGGCGGCACCCATGGCTGCCAGGTGTTCAACGCCGGCATGCGCGGCCAAAAAGGCACCGCCTTCAATGGCGGAACCCGCGCCATGTCCCTGTGGCGCTGGCCCGGCACCATCAAGCCCGGCACCTGCGACCGCCTGACCGCCCATATCGACCTGTTCCCCACCTTCGCCGAACTGGCCGGCGCCAAGCTGCCCGAAGAAACCGCTTCCAAACTCGAGGGCTTCAGCCTGCTGCCGCTGCTGCAGGATCCCGCCGGCCCCGGACACGACCAGCGCGTGCTATATACGCATGTAGGCCGGTGGGAACCCGGCACCCCGCCGAAAAAGCTGGGCAGGTGTTCCGTGCGCTGGCAGCAATACCTGATGACCTATGAACGCCAGTGGTGCCTCTATGACCTTAAACAGGATCCCGGCGAACAGTCCAACATCGCGGCGGCCCACCCGGATATCGTGGCCCGGCTGACGCAGAATTATGACCAGTGGTGGACGCAAACCCTGCCCGAACTGGTCAACGAAGACGCTTACAAGACCGCCCCCCGGGTAAACCCGTTCCGCGCCCTGTACTTCAAACAATTCGGCGGCCCCGGTCCCAACAACGTCTCGCCCAACGGCAAGACGGCGCCGGAGCACGACTGAATCAGAACAACTCCGCCTGCCGGTTCATACGCTTTGCAGTTGCAGTCCCGGGCGGGTCATCAGCCGCCAGCACTGCCGGCGAATCATGCCGGGGGTCATTGACCAGCCGCCCCACCGGCCGCGCCGTCATCTCCGCGGGCGGGTAGGGCCGCAGCCATTTCTCCAGCGCCGCGGCCGGCTGTTCGCCTGGATCCAGCCACGCTGTATAGCCTTCCGGCGGCACAATTGCCGGCATGCGGTCGTGGATGGGCTGCATCAGTGCATTGGCGGCGGTGGTGATGATCGTGCAACTTTTGAGTTCCGTGCCATCATGCCGCCACAAGTCCCACAGGCCGGCAAAGCAGAACGGACGTCCATCTTTAAGCGTCACGTACATGGGCACCTTGGTTTTGCCATCGGCCGGCACCTGCCATTCAAAAAACCCATCGGCCAGGATCAGGCAGCGCTGCCGCCGCAGCGCGCGCCCGAAGGCCGGCTTGGCCGCCAGGCTCTCGGCCCGCGCATTGATCATACGGTTGCCCATCGTGATATCCTTGGCCCATCCCGGCACCAACCCCCAGTGCAAAAGCTCCACCCGCGGCGGATGGCAGTTAAGCACCGCCGCCACCGCCTGCGACGGTGCAATGTTATAGCGCGGCGCCAGCGGCGGCAGGGGTTCCATAACAAACGGCAGCATCCCCGTCACCCGGTCCATCCGCACCAATGTATAGCGTCCACACATCGCATCCCCAGCGCCCAACGACCCGCGGGCCCGAGCCGTTCAAAACTTGATGTCCGTCGCCGGCGGCGAACCGGTTTCCTCCGCCGTCGGAATCGTCACCGGCAAAGCCGCCGCGGCCCGCAACTGCTGCACGTACGCCCGTGCCGCCACGGCGCGCTGCTGCACGTATTCACCCACGGCGATAATTCCTTCCTCCGGCACGCCGGCCAGGCGCAACGACAGTTGCAACGGCTGGCGCCCGCGTAAAACCGTCAACTGGATAATGGTGCCCGGGGGCGTGGTGTTGACATGCCGCCGGAAGGAATCAAACGTCATGTCCAGCGGGAACGGTTCACCGTTGAGCGCGATCACCCGGTCCCCGACGCGCAACACCTCGGCAGATGGGAAGCCCGGCTGGGTCTCGGTTACCACCACCGCCATGCGCAGATCTTCGTCCCGCGGCCCCAGGCGCACCGTGTCCAGGGATAAACCGATGCCCAGCAGGCTCGCCGGTCCGGCAAAGCGCGTGCGCGCTTTCAAAAACAGATGCATCGCCACCCGCGTCAGGCGGCTGAGCACTTCGGAATCCCGCGTCGCGACGAGGGCCTTTTCCACGGCCGCCAGCTGGTCCGGCGGCTGCTGAAGCAAAAAGTGTTCCGCCCGGTCGCGTTGGGCATATTTGGCCGCCCCCAGCGCGGCCAGCGCCGCAGGCACCGTCAATTGCGGCTGGACCCCTTCGACCCCCGATACCCCCGCCACCCGCGTTATGCCTGGACCCGCCGCACCGCGGGGCGGTCCGGGCTCCGCCGCCGGCGCCGCGGCCGCCAGCAGCAAGCCCAGCGTGAAGCCCGCGCACCCCAACGCACCCCGCTGCGCGGGACGCCGGTGCGCCTCACATTTCCGCAATCCGTTGCCCATCATGTCCCCATCATCACTTGGCCGGGGGTGGTTGCCGGTCCATCGCCGCCAGTGCGGCCAGCGGATCGCCCTCCCCCGCATCATCCTCGGGTTCCTCCAACAGTTCGATCGGGGCATCATCCGGCGCCAGCGCGACCGGTGCCGTCGTGGGCCGGTCCGGCGGCGGTTTGGCGGCGGCCGGCGGTGGCGACGGCGCCGCGGCGCGGTTCGACGGCGGCTCTTCAGCAATCATCGTGGCTTCCTGCCGCGTTTCGTCGGCCGAATTGACGATCTCCCCGGGTTCCCCATCAATAACCACCGTAAAAACAATATTGGATATCTTGAGCTGGTCCCCGGCCGCCAGAACGGCTTCCTGCACGCGCTGGTCGTTGAGAAAGGTGCCGTTGGAGCTGCCCAGGTCCTTGATCCTGGCCGTCGCGCCCTCGATCATAATCTGCATGTGCCTCCGCGACACGTTGGGATGCGGAATCTGGATTTGACAATCCACATGACGCCCCAGGATGGTAACCGGTTCCCGTATCGCCAGATCACAGCGTTGCCCATCCGGCCGGAACATCACGAGCGCTAATTCCATCATTCGCTCCTTAAACATTCGAACCTGCGCCATGCCGCAGCGCGTAAACCGTTTTATTTTAGTGCTAACACCGTACCGCGTCTTTTGTTAACCTACAATTTAATGCCGCGCCATTCAAGGAAACCAATGCCGATGGGCTCAGCCCCGATTCATTTGCCTGTGGGTGCAACTCCCTCCGCTACCCCCTCGCCCGCCCCCCAACCCCACTATGCGCCCCTGCCGGATGTGCGCGGCTCGGCCGTGAGGGCCTTGTATGTCCACGTCCCGTTCTGCACCACCAAATGCCATTACTGCGATTTTTATTCGTTGGCCGGGCATCTTAACCAGGCGGCTGATTATTGGGCCGCCCTGGAGCGTGAAATAGCGCTCAATACCAGCCAATTCGGCACGGTAACACCGGATACCATCTTTATTGGCGGCGGCACCCCCACCCTGCTGGAACCCGAGGCCCTTGGTGGACTGCTCGAGACCATCAACAGCGTCATCGACACCCGCCGGGTGACGGAATTCACCATCGAGGCCAATCCCAATACGTTCGACCTGGCCCGCGCCCGAGTGGCCGCCAGCCACGGCATTAACCGCATCAGTTTCGGCGCCCAATCGTTTAACCGCGCCGAATTGCAGACTCTGCAGCGCGATCACGACCCGGACAATGTCCCCCGCGCTGTGGAAACCGCCCGCACGGTCGGCATCGACAACATCAACATCGACCTGATCTTCGGCATCCCCGGCCAGACCATGGCCACGTGGGATCATTCCCTGCGCTGTGCCCTGGCCTGCCAGCCGCAGCATCTGTCCTGTTACTCGCTGATCTACGAATCCAACACCCCCATGACCGCCCGCATGAAGAAAGGCGAATTCGCCACCATCGATGAGACGCGGGAACTTGAGATGTTCAACCATGTTTACGATGTGCTGCGGGCCGCGGGTTTCGAGCGCTACGAAGTCTCCAACTACGCCCACCCCGGCCGGCGCTGCCGGCACAACATGCACTACTGGACCGGAGCCGATTACCTGGCGTGGGGCCCTTCGGCCGCCGCCCATGTCGCGGGCCACCGCTGGAAGAACGTCCCAAGCCTGGCACGGTATCTGGACGCCCTGGCCGCCGCCAACCCGCAAGTCCCCATCATCGAAATAGAACATCTCCCCCCCGCCCGCCGCGCCGGCGAACTAGCCACGCTTTACCTGCGCCTTGTCGATGGCCTGCCCTACGGCCAATTTCAAACCCAAACCGGCTTGGATGCGCGGCAAGTTCTGACCAACGTGTTAAAGAAGTACGAAGGCATGGGCTTCCTGGAATCCACCACCGACCGCCTGGCGCTGACCGAACCGGCCGTGGCGGTTTCCAACACGATACTAGCGGATGTGCTGGCGGCGTTTGGGTGAAGCGGCGGCGGGCGTAAATCGTAAATGGTAAAGCGTAAACCGGACATTGGACGCCAGGTGGTCGTTTAGCGCCGTCGCAACGCGACGCCTGTTCGTTCATAGATTCTTCGTCCGGGCATACGTGACCGTCCTTTTGTCATCCATCCGCCGGGGTCCATCACGCCGCGGCGCTGGCCCGAAGGGCCTGGGAACAAATCGAATGCACGCAAGTTTCAAGGCCGGGGGCGCCAGCAAAAACGCGGGGGCTTGCACCGCCAATCCATTTCTATCCCAAACTCTTCGGGCCTGAGGGGACATCACAGAAGAAAGGTTGGCATCGATCCGGAACCGCTCCGCCAGCGTCTTGATTTGCCCCTTTGGACAGTTCCCGATCCATTGAGGAACATCGACACCGCCGACTTCACTTTTTGTCAACGAGGCAGTGTGGCCAGACTTTGCGGAATTTCAGAGCCGCGACCGTAAGGGAGCGACCGCGCTGCGTCGAACGTCGATTGGTCGCTCCCTCACGGTCGCGGCTCGGTTGACGCTCCGGTAGCACACGATTGTCACAAAATCTGGCCACACCCAAAGATCGGCCCCCGCGAACACCCCGCTTGCGCTTCGTATTTCCTGCCGCTGGCAGGCACAACCAGCTCATGTTGTCAACGAATAGCCGGGTGCGGAGATGGTGGTTACATGTAACGTTTTTCCAATAATTTCCAAAGCAGGCTGAAGCCGAACACTGCCGCTATGGAGACACCCAATAGGATGCGAACATCAAACTTGCCGTAGAAGCACCAAAGCAAAATCAATTGGCAGACGAGAAAGAAGAGTATCTCACTCGAAACCCTCAAGGAGGTTCGTCGAAAACCGCTCGCATTCTTTGGCATAGTGTGGCCTTTCTTCTGCAATCATTATGACTATCGAGCCGCATAAAAGAAAGCCGCTCATGCCATCGAAGTCGTTGAGTTGACGGCTGTAGGCGGTTCAGACTTCTTCATGTTGTCAACAATCGCCCCGGTGCCGAGAATTCATTATCAATTCCAAGGAATTTGGGCACATTCCAATTACAGTCACTTATCAATTGTCTCTCGTCGTTTTGGGCAATGCGGACAAACCCGTTCGCCAGTCTTAAATTCGTAGCCGCATTCCGGGCAGGCGCCTTCTTCCTCTTGCCCCAGCTTGAAGGTCAATCTCGATTTATTGACAAGGCGTTTGCATTCGGGGCACTCGAATAGTGGTCTGGGTCTTGGGAATCCTTGTTGATATCCGAACGTCAATTCGCCGGTTAATCCACAGATCGGACACTTCAGAAAGATGCGTAGAATTCCAAACTGAATAGCCGCCCCAATGACCGCACCCGTAATGCAGATTCCGATGAAGGTTTTAGTGAGCAGTGGGATATGCAGGAGATGTTCCAGTCCCGCTGCAACGCCAACAATCAGCAGCCCCATCAAGGCCAACGCCCACATGCACTGACTGAAGGTGATCGGCAATTTTAGTTTCATACCGTTTCCCGCTAAAAGCACGGGCATTGTACCGCTCATCAGGGTCTCCGTGAACTGCCATTTTCGTTGCGGCGGGAACGGGGTATGATGTGTCCATGAAACGCCGCTGGCTCATCCGCTCTATCTTCATGCTGCCGATCCTGCTCTGCATCGTCGGATGGGGGTGGAGTGTAAGCCATAGCACCGTCATTCTTCATGCCAGCGATTCCAATTCCCTTACGTTCCGATCACTATGGGGTGTTGTTTCGAAAGGATTTCGTAATGAACAAGCACTGGCTTTGCATCGGCATTCTGGCCCTGTGTACGGGTGGTTGCGAGGGTGTGAAGGAAGTCAAAATGCCCCTCGACGAACTGCCTGTCGCCGTGAAGACTACGATTCAAAAGGAAGCCGAAGGCGGAACGATCCTTGATACTGAAAATACGGCGGAAGAAGGCAAGACGATATACGAAGCCCACGCAATGATTGGCGGCAAGCCTTACATCATCAAGGTGGCGGAAGACGGAACCCTACTCGCCAAGAAGCTAAAATACGCGAAAAATGACAGCAGCTTTTGGCATAATTTTGGTCCTATGTAGAACGAATTGCATCCCTGTTTGGGAAATCTGCAATTGGTGTTCGACGGATCGAACTGCCGCAGTCGTGGCAGCAGTGAAGCGTCGCTGGCGGACACATTTTGCTAAAGCTCGGGGCACCCCCTGCGGAGAATTGATCCGTTCCGCATTCCTGCACGGAAACTACCCCGGCGCAAGAAGCGTTAACGGCCGCCCCCCCCGGCAGAATTCATCGTCGATCGGCCCGCGCCGATGTAATCGGTGGACCTGCCCGCCTCACGCCGACCGCGACTTCAATGCCGCCTGCACGCGCATCGTAAAATCGTCGATCTCCTCGGCCTTCTCGAACCCCACGATCATCGTGTCCACGGTGCCGAGTCCCAGCACGTATTGAATCGAATGGTCGCGCTTGTCCGGGTCGTTGCGGTAGCGGCCTTCGCCGACGATCTTCATCCCCACCACGCCCTTGCCGGCGGCGTGGATGTCCTTGATGACGGCGGCGACCACTGCGGGGTCTTTGTCATCCATCGAATCGCCATAGGGGTTGATGCGCGTGTGCACCGAATCCACCCACGGGCTGGCGGCGGCGGCCCGCAGGGCACCGAGCGTATGGCAGGAGACGCCATGGGCCTTGATGACCCCCTTGGCCTTCAGGTTCTCCAGGATGTCCATCTGCCGTTTCTGATTGTCGCACCATTGGGCATCTTCCATGCAATGGATCAGCACCAGGTCGAGGTAATCGGTGGCCAGTTCCTTGCGGAAGCGGTCGATGACCACGTCGGCATCAGGCCGCTCCTTTTCCGGTAGCGCCCCCGCCCGCACCCACACCTTGGAAGTCAGCACGTATTTTTCGCGCGGCAGCGTTTTGAACGCCTCGGCCACATAGGGGTGCGTGCCGTAGATGTCCGCGCAGTCAAACAGGCGGATGCCCTTGTCGAAGGCATAACGCAGCAGGGCCTCGCACTTGTCCTTGCCCAGACGCGTGAGATTGGATTGACGGTTCCAACCCCGCATGCCCGTCCCCATGCCCACCAGGGAAACCTTCAGGCCGGTATGCCCCAGCGGCACCAGTTGAAACGGATCGGTGCTGGCCGCCACGTCCGTGGCGGCCGAAAGCGCACCGGTCAGCATCAAGCCGCCGGCCCCGGCCAGCGTGGAGGTCAGAAAGTCCCGGCGATTGAGCGACATGGCAACTCCTGCAATTTATGGATCGTCCCACGGATTATTCTGGACAGGGTGCGGCAAAGATCCCCGTATTATAGGCATCCTGCCGGGCGGAGGTGAGGAAAGGCACGCGGCGTTTCATCCTCACGCCCATGGATCGCGATCCATGGGCGTGGGGGGCGATCTTTCCGCCGCGTACGGGATTATTACCCGTGCGCCTACTATAATGGTGGACTTGTCGCCTGATTCTATGTGGGATTTTCATGACCCAAACGCCCGGAAACGAACCCCTTGACGCGTCTCGCCGCGCCATGCCTTCTGCTGCCCGGGCCGCCGGCCGCGGGGCGCTGCTGACGATCTTCCTGATCGTCTTCATTGACCTCATGGGGTTTGGCATCGTGCTGCCCAATGTGCAGCTCTACGGGCACGATTTCGGCATCACCAACTATTTTGTCCTGACCCTGATCGGGGCCACTTATTCGCTGTTCCAGTTTCTTTTTGCCCCCATCCTGGGACGCTGGTCCGACCACATCGGCCGCCGCCCCGTCCTGATCATTTCGCAGGCGGGAACCTTGCTGGGCTTCCTGCTGCTGTATGCGGCCCATTTTTTTGAAACATCGGCCGTCGGCGCGGGCATCACGTTGATCTTTGTCTCGCGCATCATCGATGGCGTTTCCGGCGGCAACATCTCCACCGCCTCGGCCTATATTGCCGACATTACCCCGCCGGAAAAACGCGCCCGGGGGCTGGGGCTTATCGGCGCCGCGTTCGGCCTGGGATTCGTCTTTGGCCCCCTGCTCGGCGGCTTGACTGCCTACTACATCGGCCTGGCCTATGTGCCCCTGGTGGCCGCGGCCTTCTCGCTGACCGCCCTGATCGGCACGTTCACCTGCATAACCGAATCGCTGGACCCCGCCCATAAACCCACGGATCTGCGCCGCTATTCCGTGCTCAAGCTGCCGCGGGCGCTTTACCGCCCGATCATCGGCCCGCTGATCCTGATGTTCTTCGTCAATGGCTTTGCCTTTGCCGGCATGGAACAGACACTCTCGTTGCTGATTCAAAAACGCGTCTTCCCCACGTCGCCGGCCGCCACCATGCCCATGCGCGCCGCGCTCAACTACATCCGCTTTCAGGACAAGGCGGCCTCCAAGGCCACCGGTTATCTGTTCTTCGGCCTGGGCCTGATTATCGCGCTGATCCAGGGCGGCATGATCCATCGCCTGACCAAACGCTTTGGCGAGCCGCTGCTGGTAATTTCCGGACCCATCTTTATTGCGCTGGGACTGGTGGTCATCGGCGTGCCATGGGCCTCGCCCTGGACGGGATTTGCCATCGGCTCGGCCATCCTGGCGGTGGGCTCCTCGATCTTCAACCCGTCGCTCCAGGCTCTGATCTCGCGCCATGCCCGGCCGTCCGAACAAGGCGAAGTGCTGGGCGCCAACCAGGGCATGGCCTCGCTGGCCCGCGCCACCGGACCGATCCTGGCGGGCTTGCTGTTTGAATATCTCTCGCCCGAATCACCGTATTATATTTCCGCGGTGCTGTGTGTGCTGGTGAGCATTGGTGCGTGGTTCATGCGCCAATCGCTGGTGCCGCCGGAGATGAAGACGGAGGCGTGACGAACGTCCAACGTCCAACGCTCAACGTCCAGATACGGAGCATTTAACTTTGGACGTTGGACGTTGGACGTTCAATTCGCTGGGCAAAACAACTTGTCCAGACTCGCCGTAATCCCCCACCCCACAGTCCATCCCACCGCACTGCCCATGATCACATCCCCGTAAAAATGGGCCTGCATGACCACGCGGGCCAGGGCGCAGCCGGCCGCCACCGCGATAAACAGCCCGCGCCCACGGGGCGAAAAGTGCGTCAGGACGGCCGCCGTGGCAAACGCCAGCGTGGCATGACCAGAGGGAAACGACAGATCCGTATGATGTGTCAGCCCCCCCAGGAAACAGAACATGCTCTCCCCGGCATTGCGCGTGGAATCGGGCAAGAGGCCATCGGGCCGCAGCCGGCCGGCGACCACGCGAATCATTTCCGCCACCAGACTGGCCCCGGTCGTGGCGGCCAATAGAATCACCGGCGCCTTCCAGCGGCGGCGGTCGTAGAGTGCCACCACCGCCACCAGCAGCAGCGTAAAATAGGGCTCCCCCGCATCGCGCAAGAGGCGCCAGATATTCTCCGTCCGCTTGTAAAGCCGCCCATGCAGCGGCGGCTCGACACTTAGATAAAACGGCACCTCCGGCCCCGGGGGCTGGCGAACATTCGCCCAGACATAGGCGTCCTGGTTGCCCATGCACCAGCGCGTGGTGCGCCACGCCAGGCTGTCCAGCGCGGCATGGTTAACCAGCAGCACGCCTTCGAGCAGCGCGACGCTCAACCACAGCACCACAAAGTGGCGCCACCCCGGAGTGGTGCCGGCAGATAAGCGCAGATTGACGGATTGAACCGTGCTCATGAGCAAGGCTCCGCAACGAACTCCCGCCGCCCCATCAGATCATTCCGCCACAATTGCGTCCCGGAGGGACACCCGAAAATAGCCCAGCCCTTCAGGGCTGGGAATGCCGGAGGGCATCGGTCCAGTCCCGTA
>Ga0316217_10003209_pt1 | contig 18892 bp, 13 predicted proteins | sample 1anoAmetaG_FD_203633 | JGI IMG/M metagenome (GOLD analysis project Ga0316217, IMG submission 203633) | Freshwater microbial communities from Trout Bog Lake, Wisconsin, USA - 1anoA | ecosystem: Environmental > Aquatic > Freshwater > Lake > Hypolimnion/Profundal zone | place: USA: Wisconsin...
CCGAGGGAGGGGCGAAGCCGCCGCCGGCGAGGCGCGCCGCCGACCGCACGGCGCTGGTCGAGGGGACGTAGTAGGCCGCGCGCACGTCGCCGGCGCTCGAGGCCGCGAGGCTCAGGTGGGCGCCCGCACCGATCCCGCTCGCGACGAGCTCGACCGGACCGAGCGTGGCGCCGCCCACGAGCGGCTGGTAGTCGAGCTCCTCGGCGGCCTGGTCGACGTAGGCGATGTGGAGCGTGTCGGCGCCCCCTGCGGCGGCGATCGCGCTGGGCTGGCCGACGTGGGAGAAGGTCGGGGCGCCGATGATCTGGATCGCGGGGTCGAGGGAGGCCGTGCTGCTGGCGGGCGCGAGGAAGGTCGCCACGTGCAGCACCTGGTTGTCGGGACCGTCGACCTCATGGTCGTAGGCGATGCCGACCCGCCCGCCGGCCGTGCGCGCGACGGAGACGCCGCCGACGGTGACCGCCGGCGACTCGACCTTGAACACCGTCCGGACCCCCTCGCACGCCGGGTCGCCGCTGCCGGCAGGGGAGCTCCACGGCCTCGTGCACTGGAAGTCGCCGGTGGGGGGGCTCGCCGCGTCGGCGTCGCTCGCGCGGGCGTCCCGGGCCGCGCCGCCTTCCGTGCTGCCGGCGTCGGAGGAGCCGGCCTCCCGGCGCGAGGTGCTCGTCGCGTCCGCGTCCGTGGCGCGGCCGTCGGCACCGCGGGCGTCGCCCGTGCCCCCATCGGCTGTGCCCGCGTCGCCCGTGCCGGGGAGCTCGTGGAAGCTTGCGCAGCCCGTCGACAGGAGCGGGAGGCAGGCGAACAGGCAGCCCTGCCACGCGCCGCGAGCGGGCGTGCGCGCGCCGGACGGCGTTACGGCCCGGGGGTGCAGTCGATCTCCATCGTGCTACTGAAATCATTGTAATAGAGGGCGAGCCCGGTTGCAGTCTTCGCCCAGGTGCCGTCGTTGTTGGTCGCGTCGGCGTACTTGATGGTGTCGCCGTGCTGGCAGTAGAGCGTCGCGACGGTGATCCCGTGACGAACGTCGGCGCACGCGTACGGCCCGGTTGAAACCCAGCTGTCCGCGAACCCGTTGCAGACCCAGACGCGGTCGCAGATGCCGCATGCATCGAGCTTCGGGGCGTCCGGCGCCGAGTCCGGGACGCTGCCCCCGCCGTCCACGCCGGGCGAGGTGATCACGATGACGTCGTGCGTCGCGTCGGCCGGGTGGGCATCGACCGGGCTGGCGTCCGCGGCGGGAGAGCGAGCGTCCACCCTGGGCGCCACGCTACCGTCCGCGACGCCCGTCCTGCCACCGTCGCGCTGACCGCTGGCGGTCGCGTCGCCTGCGCCCCAAGCGTCGCCTCGGCCGCCGTCGGTTCGAGCGGCATCGGCCCCCCCTGCCTCACGGCTCCCGGCCTCCGGAGCGGCCCCTTGCGCGCCGCCGCCCTGGGTCGAACTGCACGCCGACAGGAGGGCCGCCACCACGCCTACCACGACCCGGGCGCCGCCGCCTGTCCGCCTCACCATGCGGCGCTACTCTACGATGTCCGCGCGCCGAGCGCACGGCCCCGGGGGGGGGGTCAGTTCGACGCAGCGGTGCGGTGCAGGATGGCCCCGCTGTCTCCGACCACGTAGATGTCCCCGGCGCCGCTCCCCCAGACGGCGTAGAGGTCTGCCGAGCTGCCGGTCGGCTGCGCCGCCCACTGGCCGTCCCCCTTCGAGTGGAGCACCGTCCCCTGGCCCCCCGCGGCGTAGACGTCCGTCGCGCCGCTCCCCCACACGCCGCCGAGCGGCACCGTGGTCGGCGCAGGCTGCGAGGTCCACGTGCCGTCCCCTGTCGAGTGGTAGAGCGTCGTGCCGCCGGCCAGGTAGACGTCCCGCGCCCCGCTCCCCCAGAGCGTGCCGCCCGCTCCTGGCTGTCCGCCCGGCTCGGCCGTCCAGACGCCGTCCCCTGCGGAATGGAGGACCTCGCCGTTGTCGGCGGAGGCGTAGAGATCGCCGGCGGAGCTCCCCCAGATTCCGAAGAGGCCGAAGGCGGCGTGGCTGTCCTCCTCGGTGACGGCCGTCGACGCGCCCGAGAGCTTGGTGATCACCCCGAGGTCGGACACGACGTAGCGTGCTGCCGGTCCGGGGCCCCAGATCGCCGTGAGATCTTCGGCGACGGTGGCGCAGCTCCAGCTGCCGTCGCCGGTCGAATGACAGACGTCGCCGATGGTCGTGACGGCGTAGACGTCGGTCGCGCTGCTCCCCCAGACGCTGTAGAAGTCGCCGATGGCGAACGGGGTCGTCTGCGTCGTCCAGACGCCGCCGCCGGTCGAGTGAACGACGGTGCCGGAGGCCCCCACCGCGTAGACGTCGGTCGCGCTGCTCCCCCAGACAGCGTTCAGCGCGAGGCTGAAGACGCCGCTCACCTCCGCGGTCCAGAGCGGCGCCGTGACGCCGCTGTCCGACGTTCGCCCGTCCGTGGACGTGGCGTCAGCTTCGTCCCTGCGGGCGTCGCCGCGGTTCGTCCCGGGGGCGTCGACCCGGCGCCCGTCCCCCCCCGCGTCGCTGGCCGCGGCCGCGTCGCGAGGGGTCGAGGCGTCGTCCGGGGCCTCGTGAAACGAGGCGCAGCCGGCGACGAGCGGCAGCATGCAGGCGCCGGTCGCGACCGACCACTTTCCGGGGGCGCCCTCGCGGCGGCCGCTGCCGGGGCGGCGCACCCTAGACGACCTTGAGCGACACTCTCCGCCGCTTCGGTGGGGTCTGGGACGTGTCGGTGATGAGTTCGCCGACAAGGTCGTAGTCGCTCGCCTGGTCGACTTTCACGCGGCGGATCTGCCCGGGCGAGGCCTCGCCGCCGGAGAGGAATACCTTGCCGTCGATCCCCGGGGCCTGCCCCGCGTGGCGCCCCTCGAGGACGAACTCGTGCTCCTCGCTCGCCCCGAGCACGAGGACCTCGAGCTCCTGCCCGATGAGCGCCCGGAGCTTCGTGCGCGAGATCTTCCGCTGCAACGACATCAGCTTGCGGTAGCGGCTGGCCGCGGTGAGCGCCTTCACCTTGTCCGGCATCGCGAAGGTCTGCGCCGACTCCTCGTCCGAGAAGCGGAAGACACCGACGTGCTCGAACTCGGCCCACTCGACGAACTCGCACAGCTCGGCGAACTCGGCGTCGGTCTCGCCCGGGTGCCCCACGATGAACGCGGTGCGGAACGAGAGCCCGGGGACGGCCTTGCGGAGCCGCTCGACCACGCGCTTCTGCCGGTCCTTGCCGTGGCCCCGCCGCATCCGCTTCAGCATGGCGTCGGCGGCGTGCTGCAGCGGCATGTCGACGTAGGGGACGACGCGGGGGTGGTTCGCCAGGAGGTCGACGAGCGCCTCGTCGAGCGTCTCCGGGTAGAGGTAGAAGAGGCGAACCCATCGGACCCCCTTCGTGTCCGCGACGCGCGTGACGAGCCGGGCCAGCGCCCCCTTCGCCGCCGCCCGCCCCGCCGCGCCGCCGCCGGCGAGATCGCGACCGTACGCGACCGTGTCCTGCGAGATGAGGTTCAGCTCGACGATCCCCTGCGCGACGAGCTGTTCGGCCTCGCGGACCACGTCGTCCTCGGTGCGCGAGCGCTGCTTGCCGCGGAACTCCGGGATGGTGCAGAACGCGCACGTCCGGTTGCACCCCTCGGCGATCTTCAGGTAGGCGCTCACCTGCGACTCGGTGACGACGCGCGGGTCGCTCGCCCGGATGACCCAGTCCGCCGGGTTCCCCACGAGCATGCGGTCGGCGCCTCCCTCGAGCACCTGGCCGAGCTTCAGCATGTCGCTCGAGCCGAGGAAGTGGTCGACCTCGGCCATCTGCGCCTCGAGCTCCTTCGGGTAGCGCTGCGAGAGGCAGCCGGTCACGACCAGCTTCTTGCAGGCCCCGTGCTTCTTCATCTCCGAGAGCTCGAAGATGGTCTCGATGGACTCCTTCTTCGCCTCGCCGATGAAGCCGCAGGTGTTGACGACGATGACCTCGGCGAGGGCGGCGTCATCCGTCAGGCGGAAACCGTGGTCGCCAGAGACGCCGAGCATGACCTCGGTGTCGACGCGGTTCTTGGGGCAGCCAAGGCTGACGAAGTGGATGGTGCGCGGAGGGCGTCTGGGCATGTTGCGGAGGGCGGAACTTACGGCATGCGCCGGGCGCGCGCCACGCCTGCCGGCAGACCGTCAGATCTTGCGGCTCAGACGGAACCGCTGCGTCGCGCCGTCCGGCGGGAGCGGCGTCACCTTGAGCATCTCGAGCGCGATCTCGCGGATACGGCCGTCCTTCATCCGGACGTGGAGCCGGTCGCCGTCGCTCTTCAGGACCTCGCACATGCCGAACGCGAAGTGCTCGGCGTAGTCGCCGGCCTGAGGGTAGGGGCCCTCTTCGCTCTCGTCGGTCTGTCGCGCGGGTCGCGGGAGCGCCGTGGCCAGCGCGCGGGGCGCGGGGGAAGGGGGCGTCGCGGCGGGGGCCGTGACGTCCGGGGAGGAGGGCGGGCTCGGAGGCGGCGCGACCACCACCGGGGCGGCCGGGGGCGGTGCCGGGCGGGCCGCCGCCGCGGGAATGGCGGGCTTCGGGGTCACCGCGGGGAGCGACGTCACGACCGCGTTGTCGTGGAGGAGCGAGACGCCGGCGGTCTTGTCTAGGCCTCGAGGTACCACCGTCTCGGCGAGCACGGTCATCGAGCCGTCCAGCCCGAGGACCCGGGCGTGGATCAGCCGCCCGGCGATCGTCTCGAGCCCGCGGTCCGACTCGCGTGCGAGCACGACCCGGAGGTCGACCGAGGGCCCGCCGTCCGCCACGCCGAGGCTCCCGTCGAGCACGACCGCCTCGATAGGACCGGCCAGGCGCTTGATCCCTCCTGGTCCCTCGATCTCGGAGGAAAAGGCGCAGAGCTCGACGTCGGCGAGCACGCCGCTAAGCCTGACCCACCCCCCGGTGATCTGATGGGCCTTCAGCTGCGTGAGGAGGGTCTCGGGCAGGGTGTCGCCCGCGTGAAAACGGAGAAGGAAGTGCTGCGTACGCTCGACGGGGACGATCTTCAACGGGGGTTCCCTTGCAGGGCGGGTGGCGTGGGTGGGGCTGCGGGTGGAGGGGCGGAGCTGGGTGGGACGGCGGGTGGAGGGGCGGACGACGTGCCGGTGAGGTCCACCTGCTCGCGCTCGGCGCTGGGGGGGCACCCCTCGCCGGCCGGATTGCCCGCGAGGCCTCGAACGCGAGGACAGACGTCGTCCTTGTCGAGGACCCCGTCGCCGTCGCTGTCGCGCCCGAGCGGGGCGTAACGGATGCTGAGCGCGAACCGGAAGCGTGGGTTGGTGACCGGGGCCTCGCTGCTGAACGGCACCGAGCCGCCGCCACCGGCCTGCAGCTGCAGGTCGCCGCCGAAGAGCGGGGCCGAGCGGACGGAGAGCATCCACTCGGCGGGGGCGATGTACTTCCCGTCGGGTGAGCTGACCGTCCCGAAGGCGCCGGCAGGCTCGGAGATCGCGTGCTGCTCGGCGAAGGTCGGGAGGACGTAGGCCTCGGCGACGACGCTGAGCCGCTCGCCCCGGAGCAGGTCGCGGCCGACGCCGAGACCGACGAACGCCTGCGAGCCAATCCTCGCCCCCTGGAGCTCCTGCGTCTTGCGCACCCGCAGCCCTAGCTCGGCGCCCCCGAACCACCCGCCCCTGCGGTAGTCCGCGGCGAGGCTAGGGGACCAGACCGCGTAGCCGTCGCTCGCGAAGCTGCTCGTGTCGCCAGTAGGGGCCGAGATCTCGCCCCTCGCGGTCAGCGCCCAGACGCTCGATGGTGGCGCGTCGGGCTCCCCGGCCGCGTCCGGATCCACGCGGCTTCGAGGGACCAGCGCGTACGCGAGTCCGAAGCGGAAGTCGCGGGTGCCGGTGGTCTGGAGCCCGGTGCGAGCACCCGTGATCGGGCTCGCGCCGGTCCCCGTCTGGGAGAGCGTGACCGGCAGGATCGCATCGAGCTCGAGCCGGTCGGAGACGCCGTACGAGAACAGGAAGCTGGTGTTCACCTGGTCGTCGATCGCGTTGTCAGCGCCGCGCACCCCCCCCGAGCTGGTCACGAGGACCATCGGCCGCGAGAGGTACGTCGTGTACAGCCCGAAGCCGACCTCGCCGCGCGCCGCGGTCTCGGTCCCGCCGAGCGTGAGGAAGCGGGACGCGCCGGCGTGCGGCCAGAGGTTGTCGTCGTTGATGCACGTCGAGGTCAGCGGCACCGCGCAGCTGCCGGCGTGAGCGCGTCCGGGGAGCGCCCCGAGCACGGCGGTACACGTGAGCGTCGCCAGGAGGACCCGGCGACCGTACGCCGGACGAGACGGCCTGGGCGATCCGCGCATGGAGGTCCCCCTTCTACGGCAAAGAGTGCCGCGAACCAAGCCGCGTCGTTCAGCCCTTCAGGCCGAAGAAGTCCTCGATGCGGCGGAGGATCGCCTCCTGGGCCTCCGCCTGGCGGACGCTCTTGGCCGCTGCGTCCAGCTTCTCGTCCGCCACGTCGAGGCCGAGTTGCCGCTTGGCGAGCGCCTCGCTGAACTGCTTCGCGGCCTCCGGGCGCTCGGTGACGACGCGCTGGAAGCCCTCCTTGTCGAGCCGGTAGCACTCGACGTCGGTGCAGGCGAAGACGTCGGCGGTCCGCGGCGCGCCCGTGAGTAGCCCCATCTCTCCGACAAACCCAGGGGCGACCACCTCACCGACCACGACCGTCTTTCCGTCGGCGGTGCGGCGAATCTCGACCCGCCCGGCGGTGAGGATGTAGAGCCAGTGGGCGATGGCCCCCTGGCGCGTGACCCGCTCCCCGGCGGCGAACGGTGCGTACCGGAGGTGCTCCGCGACGAACTCGCGCTCCTCCGCCGTCAGGCCCGAGAAGAGCTCGACCGACTCGACCGCGGCCATCCGGGCCCGCTTGTGCCGCGTGATCCGCTCGTGATCGTCGACCTCCTCGTTCGCCCCGACGAACGTCGTGGTGGCCGGGCGGGCGAGGGTGATGCGGGCGCGGCGGAGCCCCGTGTAGATGCGCGTACGGACCACCGAGCTCGTCGGGTCGTCCTTCGCCAGGTCGGTGAGCCAGTACCGGACCGCGTAGTAGCCGAAGCTGTCCCTCCCGTCCTTCGCGAGGTCCATACAGATGGCGTGGGGTACGGGGCTCGCAGCGACGTTCTCGATGGGAGAGGCCGCCAGTGCTTCGTTTACGGCCTCGATGACCGCGTGCGGCGGGTAACGGAAGTCGACGTTGAAGTAGACCCACATCCGGTGCAGCGTCGGCTGGCCCATGCGTCGGCCAAGGATGGAGAACGACTGCCCGAGCAGCGACGAGTTCGGGACGATAATGGTGTCCCAGTCGCGCGTCTCGATGGCCGTGTGGCGCCAGCGGATCTCGCGCACCTTCCCCTGCCTGCCGTTCTCGAGCTGGATCCAGTCCCCCTCGTGAATGGACCCGTCGACCTGGACGGCCACGCCGCCGAGGATGTTCCCCAGCGTGCTCTGGAGCGAGATGGCGAGAACGGCGCTGACGACGGCGGACGCGCCGAGGATCGAGGAGGGGTTCAGACCTGCGTCGACGAGGCACACGACGGTGCTCACGACGTAGGCGAGCCCGACCAGGAGGTCCGTGGCGAACGCGGCCACCTTGATCCCGATCCGGTCGAGCGCGACCTCGAAGAGGCCGAGCGCCAGGAGGTTGATGACCGTGAAGGCCTCGATCATGTCCCCGGCCGTGTGGAACGCCCTCCACGCAGCCCCCTCGCCCGCCGTGTGCAGGATGGCCGCGCAGGCCACCGTGACCAGGTAGAGGCCGAAGAGGATGACCGTCCGGCGGATGCGCGGGCGCTTCTGCGGCGCGAAGCGATTGACCAGGTAGGCGATGAGGACGAGGGCGCCGCCGAGCAGGACGAACGTCAGGTGGCTGAAGACCCGGCCAACGACTGCGCTCCACGGTACATCCGGCATGGATGCCCCTGTTAGCGTACTTCCCGGTGCGCCGGCGAGCCCCGCGGGCGGCGGTTCGTCCAGCAGCGCCGGCCCGTGGCTGGGCTACGCGGCTCGAGCCGAGGGACGCCTGAGGTCGAGCGGTCCGGCTCGGCCGGCGAGCGTCACGGAGCGCGGCTACGCGAAGGCCTCGTCGACGAGCATCTGTTGCTCGAGGTCGTGGCTGGCCTTGCTCCCTGTCGCCGGGCTGGCGCTCGCGGCGCGGGAGACGACCCGTAGCGGGAAGCGCTGCTCGAGCACGTCGCCGAGGTGCGCCTTCAGGAAGTACCAGGCCCCCATGTTGCTTGGCTCCTCCTGGACCCACACGAGATCGGTCCCGGCGGGGTAGACGGCGAGGGCCTCCCGGACCGCGCGGCCGATGGGGTAGTACTGCTCGAGCCGGACGATCGCGACGTCCGACCGCTTGCGGTCTCCCCGGGCCTTCTGGAGGTCATAGAAGACCTTCCCGCTCGTGAGCAGCACGCGCTTCACGGCGGCAGGCTCCGTCGTCTCGTCGTCCGGGATGACGCGCTTGAACTCGCCGGTGATCAGGTCCTCGAGTCGGGAGGTGGCGAGCGGGTTGCGGAGCAGGCTCTTCGGCGTCATGACGGCGAGCGGCTTGCGCCACGGCCTCAGCACCTGCCGCCGAAGCAGGTGGAAGATCTGCGCGGGGGTCGTGGGGTTGCAGACCTGAATGTTGTCCTCGGCCGCAAGCTGAAGCCAGCGCTCGATGCGGGCGCTGGAGTGCTCCGGCCCCTGCCCCTCGTAGCCGTGAGGCATCAGCAAGACGAGCCCGCTCAGCCGACGCCACTTGTCCTCCGCCGAGGCGATGAACTGGTCGATGATGACCTGCCCGCCGTTGGTGAAGTCGCCGAACTGCGCCTCCCAGATGACCAGCGCCTCGGGGGAGTCGAGGCTGTAGCCGTACTCGAAGCCGAGGACCCCGGTCTCGGACAGGGGGCTATCCCATACCTGGAACCGGCCCTGGGCTGCCCCGCCCGCGATGTGCTCGAGGGGCGTGTAGGGGGCGCCGGTCTGGCCGTCGAAGAGGACCGCGTGCCGGTGGCTGAAGGTGCCGCGTCGGGCGTCCTGCCCGCTCAGGCGAATCGGAGTCCCCTCTCGAAGGAGGGTGGCGAAGGCCAGCGCCTCCGCGGTCTCCCAGAAGAGCGTCCCCTGCTTGGAGAGGCGCTCGCGCCGCGCCTCGATGATCTTCAGCGCCTTTGCGTTCGGGTGAAACCCCGCCGGCATCAGCGTCAGCCGGTCGAGCAGCGCGAGCAGGTCCTCGCGAGGCACGCCGGTCGGCACCTCCGGCACGCCCTCGTCCGGGCCGCCGACGTACGGGCGCCACACGCCGCCCATGGCATCGGGGGCGTGCAGGTAGTCGCCGGCGCGTGCCTCGACGAGCGCCTTCGTGAGCCTCGCGCGCGACGCCTCGCCGATCTTGTCGGCCTCGGCCTGCGTCACCTCGTGTGACGCGACGAGGTGCTTCACGTAGACCTCGCGCACGGTCGGCTTGGCGTCGATCCGCGCGTACATCATCGGCTGCGTGTAGCGCGGCTCGTCGGCCTCGTTGTGGCCGTAGCGGCGGTAGCAGTACATGTCGATCACGACGTCCCGCGCGAACTTCTGGCGGAACTCCATCGCGAGACGTGCCACCTGGATGACGGCCTCGGGGTCTTCGCCGTTCACGTGGAAGACAGGGACCTTGAGCATCCGCGTGATGTCGGTGCAGTAGCGCGTGGAGCGAGAGTCCCGGGGGTCCGTGGTGAAGCCCACCTGGTTGTTGATGACCATGTGGACCGTGCCGCCGGTCGAGTAGCCGTCGAGCCCCGCGAGGTTCAGCGTCTCGGGGACGACTCCCTGACCCATGAAGGCGGCATCGCCGTGGATGAGGAGCGGCATCACGGCCCGGCGCCGGCCTCGGTCCTGCTTCGCGCGGACGCGCCCCTCGACCACGGGGTTCACGAACTCGAGGTGGCTGGGGTTGAACGCCAGGGACACGTGGACCCTGGCGCCCGAGGTCGTGACGCGGTCGCTCGAGTAGCCGAGGTGATACTTGACGTCGCCGCCGCCGAGGAACTTCCGGGCGTTCTTGTCGTCGAACTGGGCGAAGAGCTCCCGCGGGTCCTTCCCCATGATGTTGACGAGCACGTTGATCCGGCCGCGGTGGGCCATTCCGATGATGATCTCGTCGACGCCGCTCGCCCCCGCGTGCTCGATGACGAGGTCGAGCATCGCGACGGTGCTCTCGGCCCCCTCGAGGGAGAATCGCTTCGCGCCGATGTAGTTCTTGTGGATGAACTGCTCGAGGATCTCGGCGTCGGTGAGCTTCGCCAGGATGCGCAAGGTCTCGGTCCGGTCGAGCGCCGCGCGGTTGCCGGTGGCCTCCATGCGCGTCTGCAGCCAGCTGCGCATCTCGGGGTCCTCGATTTGCGTGTACTCGACGCCGATGCTCCGGCAGTAGGTCTCGGAGAGGTGCGCGATGATCTGCCGGAGGGTCGCGCGATCGCCAAGGCCAGCGATGCCGACTGCAGGGAACACGGAGTCGAGGTCGTCGGCGGAGAGGCCGAAATTCTCGAGGTCGAGCTCGGGGGCCGCTTCGGATGCGCTACCGAGGGGGTCGACGGCGGCGAAGAGGTGACCGCGGACGCGGTAGGCGTTGACCAGCTGGTAGACGCGCCCCTGCACGAGGCCGGCTTGCAGGACGTGGTCGGCCGTGTCGCCTGCCCTGCCGTTGACCGTGGTCCCGCGGAGGTCGCTGGGGGCGGTCGTGGTCGTCAGGGCCGCCGCGGTGCCGGTCGTCCGAGCAGGCGCACGGGTCGCCGGGGTGCCGGCGCCTTCCGTGGCGTCGAAATACGCGCGCCACTCCGGATCGACGCTGCTGGGGCTCTCGCGGTACCGGGCATGCAACTCCTCGACGTACCCCGCGTTGACACCGAATTCACCGTTCATGGTCGAATGTTGCCCTCAGATGTGCGGGCGATGCCGCGCCACGTCAATAGCCCGACCGGGCGGGGCGTGCCAGAGGGCGGCTCGCCGACGCTGGCCTACCCGGTCAGCGTCTCCGCCGTGGCCGCCGTGCGCGGGATCCGTCCCTCTGCACGCTCGGGACGGCCACCGCCGCGGCCGCCGTGGGCCGTGGCGAGGCGCTTCAGCCACACGCCACAATCGAAGGTCGAGCTCGTCCCACGTTGCACGATGATTGAGCAGTCGTCCGCGTTGGCTCCGCCAGCGACGCAGACGGCGACCACGTCCGGCCGAGCAGAAAGCAGGCCCGCAAGGAGTCGCAGCGAGTCGACGTCGTCCGACTCTCGAAGCATCACGATCCGGCGCTCCTGTCCGTCCGCTCGCGCCGGATGGCGAGCGAGCGCGTCGTCGGCGACGAGCCGCGCGAGACCGGCCCGGGCGTGGCCGAGCGAGTCGCGGCTCGCACGGAGCTCACTCTTCAGTCTTCCGAGCGCCGCGGGGAGGTCCGCGGCGCCGCAGGTGAGCTCCCGCGTCAGCGTCGCGAGGATTCCGTCGCGCGTCCGCATGTCCAGGACGGCGCGGGCAGCTGCGTGGAACGTGATCCGCAGCTTCCCCTTGTACCTCTCGTCGCCGACCACGCGGACTACGCCGACCTGACCCGTGCGCGTGCAGTGGGTGCCGCCGCAGGGTGACTGGTCAAAGCCTTCGATGTCGATCACCCGGATGCCGTGCGCGACCTTCGGGGCGCGCCGGAGGTGCAGGTTCGCGAGCTCCTCTGGCGACGGGAAGAACGCGCGAACGGTGACGTCGTCTCGGATGACGGCGTTGACCAGATCCTCGGCGCGGGCGAGGTCACCGTCGGACGCCGAAGCCGCGTCGAGGTCGACCGTACAGGCACCACGGCCGAGGCGCGCCGAGACGGTCTCCACCCGGGAGAGCTGAGCGAACGCGGCCGAGAGCAGGTGCTGGGCCGTGTGATGGGCCATCTGGTCGAGGCGGTGGTCGCGTTGGACCTCTCCGTGGACGGTGCCTCCGAGCGCGTCGTGCGGCGGGGGCTCGTCGATGATGTGGTGGATCTCCCCGTTGTCGGCGATCTGGGTGTCCTTGACGGTGACCCGGGAGCCGCCGACGGCGAGCCAGCCGGTGTCGCCGAGCTGGCCACCCGCCTCGGGATAGAAGCGGGTCGCGCCGAGCACGATCGATGGGTGACCGTCCCACGATGACAGCGCGCCCTCCGCGGTGTCGAAGGTCATGACGAGAGGGTCGACCCAGTAGAGCTTCTCGGTAGCCATCGAACGGAGAGCCATAGCACCGGTCCGCGCCCTCCGGCGGCGAGAGCCAAGGCGGACGCGGCGCTCCGGCGGTCGGCCGTGGTCATCGTCGGCGCGCCCTTGGTCGGAGAGCCGCAACGCGGGACCCGGGGGCCGTGTCCCCGCTACGGCGCGTCGACCTCGTAACGCGCTACCGCGACGAGCTGCTCGACGGCGCTCTGCGCCGCGGCCGCGGCATCTGCGGCGCTGGAGCCGACGTCGAGCCTGATGGGGGTCCCCGTACGGACGACGACGCGCGTCGCGCTCGACTCGGCCATGCGGGCCAGGTGGCGCGTGAAGGGCTCTCCGACGAAGGCCGCGCCGGAGCCTGAGGCGTAGGCGATGCCGACGGGGACGACCGTGGCACCAGCCTTGACGGCGCCGATGAAGGCGCCCGCGTGAAACTGTCGCACCGTGTCCCCCTCGAAGGTCGTCCCCTCCGGGAACACGATGACCGTCTCGCCGCGCTCGAGCAGGGTCCGGACGGCGCGGATTGTCGAGGCGCCGCTCTGCCGGCTTCCGCGGTCGACGAAGACTGTCCCCACGCTCCGCGCCGCGGCGCCGACGACCGGCCACCGTGCCAGGTCGGCGCGGCTGACCATGTGGCCTCCGAAGCGCCGGAGCAGGATGCCGATGTCGAGCGCGGACCTGTGGTTGGACACGACAAGGCGTCCCGGTCCGGAGGCTGGGCCGCCGGCCGGCGGCTCGCCGCGGTAGTCGACCTCGATGGAAAAGAGCCGGAGGAGCGAGCCGCTCCAGCGCCGCACCCAGCGATCGCGAACGCGAGAACGGTCCTCCTCGCGGGTCAGGCGGTCGCGAGCGACGTAGATGGGGAGGAGACCGCCCGTGATGCCGGCGAAACCGCCCACTCGCACGACCTTTCGAGCGAGCGCGCGCAGCCGCGCGGGCGAGAGCCCACGAAGGCGATGGCCTGCCGACGTCACGCTGGCCTCCCCTTCACCATAGCTTCCTGAAGGTGAGCGCCAGCCACTCGGCCCCCATCCGCGTCCAGGGTCGTGTCCGCCAGGTCGCGAGGTCGACCCGCGTGGCGCGCGACAGATCGTGCTCGAACCACCCGCGCACGTGCCCGGCGAACGTCGGGTCCTCCACGGCGAGGTTGACCTCGAGGTTCTTCCGCCACGACCGCTCGTCCAGGTTGTAGCTGCCGATCGTCGTGAAGTCATCGATGATGGCAGTCTTGGCGTGGAGCATCGGTCCGGGCATCGAGTAGACCTCGATCCCGCGGCGGACGAGTCGGTCGAACATCGCCTCGACCGCGAACTGGACGACCGGGACGTCCCCGCGCTCCGGGACGAGCACGCGCACCCGGACGCCGCGGGCCACCGCGCGCGCCAGCGCGACGCGAACGCGACGGTCAGGGACGAAGTAGGAGTTGGCCAGGTCCACGCGCCGCGTGGCCCGCTGGATGCGGAGGACATACTCACGGTGCAAGAGGCGGCGGGGGAGCGCCCTGCTCGCGAGGACCCACACGGGTCGCGTGTGCGCGCGTCGTACCGGGGTGACGTCCGCCGGGATGGGATCGCGGACGAAGCGGCGCCGCGTGCGGTAGAAGAGCGCCCGGAGCTCCTGCGCCGCGGGGCCGCGGACGGAGATCATGTCGTCGCGCCACCCCTGGCCGCCCTGCTCCTCGGGGAGCCACTCGTGACTCAGGTTGATTCCCCCGGTGAAGCCGAGCGTGCCGTCCACGACGAGGATCTTCCGGTGGTTCCTCTGCTCCACCAGCTTCATCTGGAAGTCGCGGCGCAGCGGCGACAGCGGGTGAAACTCGAAGACCTCGCCGCCGCACTCGAGGAGCGGAGCCCACCACTCGAGCGAGATGTCGAGGCTCCCCAGCGCGTCGTACACGACCCGCACCACGACGCCACGGCGCGCGGCGCGAACGAGCGCCGCACGGAAGCGCTCGCCGGCAGCGTCGGCGCCGATCCAGTACATCTCGAGGAGCACCTCGCGCTCGGCGCCATCGATCGCCTCGAGCATCGCAGGAAACGCCTCGCGCCCGTCGCGCAGCAGGCGCACCTGATCGGCTGCGACCTGGAACCAAGGCGGAGACGCGGCGGCTTCGGTCACGGAGCCGCCTTGGCGGGCGGCGGGCGAGAAGCGACCATGATGAGCGCCTCGTCGCGCATCACGTCCGCGGCAAACCGGTGCAGCGCGTCGAGGGGTGGGACCCGAGGGGCGCCGGAGTCGTCGCGCCAGAGCCTCACGACCCGGCCGCGCTGGGTCAGGCTCGCCGCGAGATTCCGCTCCGAGAGCTGCGTGGCGGCGCGCGTTCGGTCGGCGTCTGTCATGGTACCGTGGCGGACCCTGTCGAGCAGCGCGCGGGTCTGAGCCACGGCGGCGTCGAGCGTGTGCGCGGGGGCCTCGACGCGGACCACGAGCGCCGGGACGTCCCGGGGACCGACGACCCTGGCGCTCCACGACGAGGCGAGCCCCGAGGAGAGCGCGCGCGCGAGCAAGCCGTCCGGACCGTCGAGCGCGGCAGCCACCACCAGCGCGGCGTCCCGAGCGTCCACGGCGTCGGGTCCGCGAGGGAGGGGGAGCGCGATCCAGGCCGCGGCGGTCGCGGCAGCGGGCACGGCGTAGGTCCCGGGTCGAGGCGAGGCCGGCGGTGCGAGGACCGGGCAGGATCGGGGCGAGCCGGGGGGATGGCGGACCCATCGGTCGATCGACTGGATCGCTGCCTGGGTCTGTCCTTCGTCGTCGTTCCCCAGGACGGCGACGCGCAGCGGGCCGCGGCGGAGCGCCGCCAGGCGTGACGCGACCGCGCCATCGGACCACGCCTCGAGACCCCTCCCGGTCCCGACCGGCAACGACCAGGAGGGGTGCCCGGGAATGAGCGCTTCGGCCAGCGCCGAGAATGAACGCGCCGCCTCGTCCTGGCTTGCGGTCATCAGGATGGCCCTGGCCTTCGCCAGCGCAGCAGCCTCGAGGGACCCTGACAGGAGGGCCGCGCCCGCGGCGTCTGCGGCTCGCCGGGCGAGCGCGAGCGGGGCCTCGCCGGTGCGCGGGCGTACGCGAAGCAGGAGCCCAACGCCGTCGGTCGAGACCCACTCGGACAGCTCGGCCCCTCGGTCGCGCGCCGCGGGGCGCGCCTGCTCGGCGAGCGCCGAGACGGCGAGGGCGGAGAGCCCCGCGTCGGCGTCCCCCTCCATGAGCGTCCCGCACGGGGACCCGATGAGAATCCAGAAGGCCCCTTGCCCCCGCTCGACGGCGCTCCGTGCATCCACCGCGCGCGTCTCCAGCGCCAGGTTGGCCTGGTCGACCTCGTGCTCGAGCCACCGCTGAGGCGCCGCCGGGTCGCCCGGCGGCTCGGCGCCGCTGCCGAGCCCCACGCTCACGGAGTCGGTGCTCGCCTCGGGTGGTCCCACGCCCGTCGCCTCCATGAGCCCCCACCACGCCGCGAGGTCGGCCGCCAAGCGAGGGTCCTCCGCCTCGCCCGCGTTTCCGAGGGGGGCCGTCGCGGGCGCCGCCGTCAGCACGCTCAGGCGTACCTCCTGTCGCGCGATGGCCACCGCCGTCGCGAGCGCTCCTGCGGCCTCCGCGCTGGGGTGGGGGTCGACGTGCGCCACGTCGATTGTGACCGCCACGCAGCCGCCGCTGGCCTGCGCCCCCGCCGTGACGTCGCGAAGGGCGCCCGGCATGTCGAGCGCCCGCAGCCGCTCGGTCAGCGGTCCCCGGGCGTCACCCAGCGCGCGGGCGGCGGCGGTGGCGACCGAAGGCGTCGCCGTATGGGCCACCACCGTGACGCGCGCGGACGCCGCAGGGACGTCAGCGGCGGCGTCGTAGACGCGAAGCGGTCCGGCGGTGGAGCCGAGCGTGTGGCGGGTCACCGGGGCGCCGGCGGGCCAGACTGGCTCGCCGAGCATGACGGAGGTCATCCTGTCGACCACGGCCGGCGAGGCCGTGATGCCGAAGACGACCCTGCCCAGCCCGTGGGCAGCACCCCTCCAGCGCTCCAGTGAATCGAGGGACGAACCGGTGGCGTCTGCGCCGTCCGGAAGCGCGGGCTCGTCGACGCACCGCGCGGCGTCCGCGAGCGCGGCGTCGGTGAGTGGGCGACGGGCGAGGGCGGCCAGCTTCCGGCGGACCGCCTCAAGCTCCACGCCGGAGCTGGCGATCGGGGTGAGCAGTGCGGCGCGGACCGCTCGGATTACGGGCGTCCCATCGCCCCCCTCGGGCAGCAGCGCGCGAATCCGGAAGCCGTCCCAGGTTGGCGCGACGGTCACGTCGTGGATCCCCGCCGCCGCGAGGCGGGCCTCCGCGACTGCCGCGAGCGACACGGGGACCCGGGGGCCCGCGGCTTCATCGACGCCCGCGGTCAGGATGGCGACGGCGACGGCGCCGCGCGGGTCCCCCTCACGTGCGATCACCGCGACCGGCGGCCGCGCCGGAAGCTCGCGGACATTCGAGGCGGCACGCGGAAGGGGGGGGGCGACGGCTGGGGCCGATGGAACGCACCCCGCCGCCCAGGCCAGCGCGACGGTGAAGGCCCCCGCGACGCCGGAAGGGAGCCGGGGAACGGCGACGCGAACCTCCGTCAATCCAGCACGATGTCGGCGTCGGACCGCGGCGACAGGGTGAAGCTCGAGAAGTAGGTCACGATCCCGGTGACCGACTTGAAGTGGACGGCGCCGTACTTCGCGTAGATCGAGGCCGGGTTGGTGCACTGCTCGTTGAAGTTGTAGAGCTCGTTGTCGATCTTCACGGCGCTCTGGCCGGTCTCCTGCGTGAGAAAGACCCCGCACCGCCCCGTGCCGTCGCCGAGCTGGCCCCCTCCGGTGACGTTCTCCACGGTCACCAGCATGCTCATCCACTTGTAGCCGGTCGCGTAGCTCTGGAGGTCGCTGGCCTGGATGACAGTGGGGGCCGGCGGGCTGTAGTCGAAGCGGAAGCTCGCGATCGCCTCGTACATCTCCGGCTGCACGGCGCCGGCGAACGAGAAGGTTGGGGGGCCGTTGTAGAGCTGGTACTCGCCGATGAAGTCGATGACGTCGCCCGGCGCGAGCGCGAGGGACGCGGGCTCGAAGGTCGTCTTGTAGAGCAGGATGCCCGAGTAGGGCGGCGCCCCCCCCGCGTCGACCTCGCTCGAGTGGAAGTCCTGGACGTAGATGCTGCCGACCGCCGACGGCAGGCCGGTCTCCGAGTACTCGTCCTTGATGAGGAACGTCGCGCCGGTGACGGGCACGTTCAGCTGGTTCGCCACCGGTCGGACGGCGGAGTCCGGCGCGTTCATCTGCGCGATCCGGAGCCCGTTGCCGAGCGCGGAAGGGGCGCCGGCGTCTGCGGGCGAGTCCCCGGGCTGGGTCGATGCCTCGTTGGTGCAAGCGGCGGCCGCGAGGGCGCTGGACGCCAGGATTGCCGTGAGCAGGAGGCGGGGGGGGCGGTGGCTGAGCATGGCGCTACCCGTGGCCATACTACAGGCCACGGGCGCGGGAAACTGCGCCGCGCGCCCGCTGGTCGATCACTTCAGGCTGTTGCGCGGGCAGCCAAGCAGGACGTTGACCTGGGCCGCAGGGTCGGCCTTGACGACGCTGCAGGCGCCGCTGCAGAGGATGACCTGCGTGGGATGAGTCGGGTCGTCGAAGTACCAGCCGGTCGTCGGCGCCTGGCTACACTGGGCGGCGGTCCCGACATACACGAAGGCCTGCGCTGGCCCCGAGCCGGACGAGTAGTCGACGTTCGTGAGGCTCGGGTCGACGGTCGTCCCGGCGGCGAGCGCGAAGTTGCAGGGGATCGCCTGCTGCCGGATGGCGTTGAGCGCGTTGATGAACGCCTGCTCCTGGTTCCCGGCGTCGGAGCCGACGTCGACGAGCGTCGCGCTCCCTGTCCCGCCAGCCGCCGCCAGCGCGTTCAGCGCGGTCAGGTCGGACCCGACGCCGATGACGAAGATGGGGATGGACGGGGTCCCGCCGAAGGCCTGCGTCGCGACCGCCTCGGCGTTCGTCAGTGAGTTCGGGGTGCCGCCGTCCGGCACCGCGAGGCAGGTCTCGTCAGGGACGCCGTCCGTCGCGAGGACGATGACCGGCTTGTACCCCTGGGTGGTGTTCGCCTGGAGGTAGGCCACGAGGCCCTGGAGCACCTGCACGGTCGGCGTCCCCCCGGCCGGGTGCGTGCCGTCGATCGCCGCCTTGATGAGCGGCGCCACGGTGGCCTGGGGCCCCACCGGCACTGCCAGGCTCGCGTAGGCAGAGATGTCGCACGTGTCCCTGAGCGGGAAGAACTGGATCCCCATGTCCAGCCCCGCCGACGCCGGATCGGCCACGAACGACTCGAGCGCCGCGCTGAGGCTCGACCATTTGTCCTGGAAGTCCATCGAGAAGCTCTGGTCGATGCCGAAGACGAGATCGACGGGCAGCTTCTGCGCCTGGCTCTTCACCGCGCCGCAGGCGGCGTCGCCTGTCACGGTCGTGCTGCTGTCGCCTCCGGTGAGGAGCCCGGTGTCCGCGGACCCGCCGCCGTGACCGTGTCCGTCGCGGGTCGCGTCGGCCGACCGGCCCGAGTCACCCGTGCGTCCCCCCCCTTCGCCGGAGGTCCCGCCGTCGCCGCCTCCGACCGTCCCCGCGGTGTTCGAGCTGCAAGCCCCGAGGGCCACGCCCAGGAGGAGAGCTGCCGCGCCGTTCATGGTGGAGTTCCGCATCGCGCGCCTCATCCCG
>Ga0316217_10003211_pt1 | contig 18881 bp, 2 predicted proteins | sample 1anoAmetaG_FD_203633 | JGI IMG/M metagenome (GOLD analysis project Ga0316217, IMG submission 203633) | Freshwater microbial communities from Trout Bog Lake, Wisconsin, USA - 1anoA | ecosystem: Environmental > Aquatic > Freshwater > Lake > Hypolimnion/Profundal zone | place: USA: Wisconsin...
TTGGGAAGGGGCCAAGGGGTCGAGGGGTCAAGGGGTCGAGGGTGGGGGGCAATGGTCCGGTGGCCTGTGGATCGGGTCATCGGGTGATTGAGTCATCGGGCCATTGGTGGAAGAAATGCTGAATTCTGAAGGATGAATGCTGAAGGGGGGGCTCGGCCACGATGTTGACCAGTTGGTCAGTGGTCCGTGGCGCGTGGTCAGTGGTGGGTCAATGGTCCGGTTGTCAGTGGGGGCGGGGCCGATGACGATATAGCCGTTGCTGCAGCGGCGACGCGGGGCGATGTTGGGCACGATCTCGACCAATACGATCACGATGTTGACCAGGCGAAATCACGCAGATTTCTGGCAAAATCATCGATGTTGACCAGCGCTGCGCGAGGGGTCCAGGGGTCGAGGGGCCAAGGGTGGGCCACAACGGCGAAACGGACGAACGGACCCGGGCGGCGAAGATGGCCGCGAAGTTTGTCACGATGTTGGCCAGCGAAAACATGCGTGATTTCCGGGGAAAGCAGCGATGTTGACCAGGGCTGCGCGAGGGGGCGAGGAGAGCCGGACCACGGATGACACGGATCGCACTGATGGGGTGACGAAAGGCCCGGCTGCTTTATTCGTGGGATCGGTGAAATCCGTGGTTCAGAAGGTACGAGCGTGCCTTGGGCGCCACTACAGGCCGGCGCGCACGTTGGGCGCGGAGTGGTGGCGGAGGGTTTGGTGCAGACGCGCGGCGCAGGGCGTTGGACCGTAAGGTGGCGGAGCCTTCCCCTGCGCTGCATTACGGTTTACGACTTGCGAACTGGCCACGGACAAGAACCTTCCTACTGGCTTCCGGCTTCGGCCTTCTGCGGCGTTGGTATCAAATTTTCAAAGAGCAAAAATGGGCGGCTTGGGCCGCCAAGAAGGGGAAAAACGTCCAACGCTCAACGTTCAATCCCGACGCGTCGGGATTCAAAGGGGAAATGCCCCGGCGGCGCGGCGCAGACGATAAGCCGGCGTTCTTCCAACGGCCAACTTCCAAATTCCAACTTCCGGGATTCATTCACTGTTTGGGGTGGCACCTCATGGCTAAGAGCCTCGATACGCTAACCGGCGAACACGGACGGCGACCTCTCGAACAGGACTGCGACAAGGAGCCCCGGCCTCCCAACCGGAGCGACCTTTGTCGTGAGGGTTGAACGATGACCGGCGGGCTCCTCTTTCCGCCGACATCGTTTACTCAACTATATATAGAGTTTTGATTTTCGGCGGTGATTTTAGAGGTAAGTGATTTGTTGGAAACAGGTTATGTAAAAGGGGTGCTGCCGAAGCGACAAATTCTTTGGATTTTTTAGGAAATCTTTCCAAGCCGCGCACGATTTCGGGGTTTTGCGCATATCTAATTTAGGAGACTTTAATCCTTTTCTTCTACCGGAGGATCGTTCATGGCACGCCATACACGCAGCAAGTTCCCTGGACAGGCCCGTTCGACAGGCTCAGGGCAGGGTACACCACGGAAAGTCGGCGTTGCGTGGCGGCAGATGCGGCGGATGATGGCGGCGGCGGTGCGGGGGTGCCTGGGGGTGTTGGCGCCGGCCGGTGGGATGGATTTTGGTCGGCTGATGGTTGGCGTACCGCTGGGGCGGTTGGCGTTGGCGCTGGCGGGTCCGGGGCGGGGGCGGGCGGCGTATGGGGCGGCGCAGTTTTGCCCGCTGGAACCACGCCTCCTGATGACGGCCCTATACTGGGATCCCAACGGTGCGGCTGGACCCGGCGGCGCGGGCACTTTTGACAGCGGCACGGCCAACTGGAACGTCCACGCCGACGGTAGCGGCGCGCGCCAGGCCTGGACTCCGGGTGCCGATGCGATTTTCACGGGTACGGCTGGAGCGGTCACGGTCTCGGGTTCCCTCAGTGCCAACTCCCTGACATTCAATTCCAGCGGCTACAGCGTCAGCGGCGGCAGCCTGGCCGTGGGGACGCTTAACGTCGCCACGGGTGATGGCGCCGCGGTGGGGACCGTGCTGACCGGCACGGCCGGCTTGACCAAAGCCGGCGCCGGTAGCCTGACGCTCACGGGCGCCAATACGTATTCCGGCGGAACCGTTATTAGTGCCGGAAGCCTGCAAGTGGGGAATGGCGGGACCACCGGCAGTTTGGGCAGCGGCGCGATCGTCGATAATGGCGCCCTGGTCTATAGCCTTGGCGCTGCCATCGCGACCATCGGCAGTGGCGGGATCAGCGGGAGCGGCTCGGTCAGCATCACCGCCGGAAGCATCAACTTTAGCGGCAATGTCACCACCGGCGGCAGCCAGAGCTACACCGCCATGACCACCGGTACGTATTACAACGGCGGCGAAGTGGCGGCAGCCACCGTTACGCTTTCGACCACGGGCGCCGGCTCGGCAATCAGCCTCACGGGTGACTTTGGCAAACGCAGCAGTGTGGGCAACAACCTGGTCCTGGACACCAGTGCAGGCAATGGCAACATCAACTTAAATGTCTCACTGGGGCGGTCGGGTGTCTGGTATGGCCTGTCATCTTTCACCGCCAATGCCGGCACCGGCGCGGTGAGCCTGGCGGGAACCAACCCGACCCATGGCTGGAGCGCCACGAGTTGTGCGCTCACCGGGGCCCTGGCCATTGCCGCGAATATCGGCAATGCCGGTGCACTGGCGCTGCATGCCACCGCCGACAGCAGCATTTCGGGGAACCTGGGCCTGGCGCAGAGTTACTATGGGTATAACGACCTGACCGTCGATAGCGGCGCGACGCTGAGCGTATCGGGGCAATTGAGCGGCGTTTCCGGGGTGGCGTGGGGTGGATTTAATAAACGCGGCGGCGGTACGCTGGTGCTTAGCAATAGCGCCAATAACTATGGCCAGGGAGCGGTGTTTTATGGTGGAACCGTGGCCTTTTCCAATGGCGCGCTGCCGGCCCATAACACGGCCGATACCGGCGCCACCGGCTATGCCGCGGATATTGAAGGCAATGTTACGTTGCAGTGGGCCAGCGGCAATACGCAGGATCTGTCGGCAAGTTCGCAACTCAAGATCGGCGATGGCAGCACCGTGACGCTGGACACCAACGGCAATACCCTGACCCTGGGGACGGCGCTGGTTACGGGCAGTGCCAAAACCGGCGGCTTGACCAAGGCTGGCAACGGCACGTTGACGCTTGGGGCCGCCAACACGTATACCGGCACCACGACCGTCAACGGCGGCAAGCTGACCCTTACCGGGGCGATCAGCGCCAACAGCCCCGTCGTCGTCAACACGGGGGCGGTGCTCTCGCTGGTCGGCGGCAATGCCACCGGTAACGCCGGCACCAGTGCCGCGACGGGTTCGTATACCATCAATGGCGGCGTTGTATCCAACGATGGCGCGGCGGGCACGACCCAGGTGATCAACGGCAACCTGACGCTCAATGGCGGGGCCCTGGCGGCCACCGCCAGCGCCAACAGCGTCTATGGCAACTTCTTCTTCTACAACAACTCGGACCAGGTCGTGGTCACCGGGACGACCGCCGCGACGATTTCCGCGAGCCTGCACCTGGCCGGCACGCACATTTTCAATGTTGCGGCCACCGGCGCGGCGGCGGACCTGCTGATCCCGGGTCAACTGGGCAATCAAGAGGGCACCGCCTGGGGCTACCTGAACAAGACTGGGGCGGGAACCCTGTCTATCAGCAACAATGGCAATGCGCTCGGCGGGCTGACCGTTGGCGCCGGCACGGTGCGGTTCCAGGATGTTATGTCGGGCCTGAGCAACGGCGGCCTGATCGACAATGGCGCGGTGGAAGTTAATACCAGCGCCGGCGTGTCGGCCACCGGGTCTTTTGGCATCAGCGGCAGCGGAAGCCTGAGCAAGACCGGGACCGGAACCGTGACGCTCTCGGGGGCCGCTACTTATACCGGCGCCACGACGGTGGCGAGCGGGCGTCTGGTGTGGGCCAACATTATTCCAGCCTCGACCAGCGCGGCGGTTAGCTCCGGCGCCACGCTGGAATGCAATGTTCCCAGTGGAATAGCGCGTATCGGCCACGCCCTGACTTTTACGGGTAGCGGCACACTGGTCAAATCGGGGGCGGGTCAACTGGTCTTCGGCGACAGCACCGCCGGCACTATCACGGTGGACATGGGCGTCGGCGGGCTGATTGATGTGCAGGGTGGCTTACTTACCGCCAGTTCCTACCACCGTGGCCTCTGGGATGGCAATCTGGCATCGTTGAATATTGCCGGCGGAGCCACCGTTGATTCGGTGGAGGCGGGCCTGACTATCGATGCCCTGACGGGTGCCGGCACGTTAAAGGGCGGGTATAGCGGCACGTCCACGGATACGATTGGCGTGGCCAACGCCACGAGCGTATTTGGCGGGGCCATGCAGAATGATGGCGGCACGAGCCTGCTGGCGATTACCAAGGTTGGATCCGGCACGTTGACGCTCGCGGATGCGGCCAGTTATACCGGCTCCACGACGGTCAACGGCGGCACGCTGCTGGTGGATGGATCGACGGCCACCGGATCGGTGGTGACGGTCAATAATGGCGGGGTCCTGGGCGGCACGGGCACGACCGGCACCGTCACCATCGCCGCCGGCGGCACCCTGGCCCCCGGCAACGGCGGCATCGGCACCTTGACCAGCAGCAGCGCCACCCTGGCTCTCTCTGGTACCGCCAACATGGAAATCAACAAAACCACCGGCACCAGCGACAAGGTCCAGGGTATCTCGACCCTTACCTACGGCGGCACGCTCAATGTCACTAATCTCGCCGGTACGCTGGTCGCGGGCGATACCTTCACCCTCTTCGCGGCCACCACGTACGCCGGCAGCTTCGCGACGATCAACCTGCCGGCGCTGCCGACCGACCTGCTCTGGAACACCGCCAATCTGACGACCAACGGCACGATCAGCGTTTACGATATCCCCCCGACCGTGGCCACCGCCGCCGCCGCTTCTCCTGCCACCGTGACCGGCACAACCACCAGCCTTTCCGTACTGGGTGCAGATGACGGTGGCGAAGCCAACCTCACCTACACCTGGACGGCCACCACGCTGCCTTCCGGCGCTTGGGCTCCGACCTATTCGGTCAACGGCACCAATGCCGCCCAGAACACTGTCGCGACCTTCAGCCAGGCCGGGGCCTACACGTTCCAAGTGACCATCGCCGATCTCGGCGGTGCCGCCGTTACCAGCAACGTCAATGTGCTGGTTAGCCAGACGGTTGCCGGGCTGACTATTACACCCGGCACCGCGGCGCTATACCAAGGTGCCAGCCAAGACTTTACGGCCAGCGCAACGGACCAATTCGGCAATGCCTTGGACCTGACGGCGGCGGGCGGTCCGACGGTCGGCTGGTCGCTGGGCAGCAGCCCGCAGGGCACGCTAAGCGCCACGACGGGGGCCGCGACCACGTACACCGCCAACGCCGATGGCAATGGGAGCGATACGCTCACGGTAACGGCGGGAGCTGTTAGCGCGTCGGCGGCCTTGACCGTGGCACCGGCACCCAGCGGGACGATCAGCGAACCGGGGACCGCGGTGGGCGGTGCGACTTACACGTTACAATTGGCGCCGCAACTAGTGCCGCAATTGGGAACGCTGGTTTCCTGGGCGGTGGACTGGGGTGATGGCACCGCGGTGGAGAGTTGCGACGGCGCGGCGACGGTGGCCACCCATACGTTCGACAATACCAGCGCCACGTACATCATCAACATGACGGCGACAGATGCCGACGGCCAAAATGCCACGGTCAGCCAGGTGGTGGCGGTGCAGGCGACCACGCCGACGCTCCATAGCGATGGCGCGGCGGTGGCGGAGCCCGGCATACCCTATACGCTGGACCTGGCGGCGGTCTATGCGGAGCCGGCGACCGGCGCGACGGCGCAGTGGTCGATCGATTGGGGTGATGGCGAAATTTCCACCGCCGCGGGCGCCGCGACGACGGCCACCCATCAGTACGCCGAAACGACCACGCCATGCACGATCCAGGCCGCCTTTACCGACGACGCGGGGACGTACAACGCGGCGGCCCTGACGGTGGCGGTGGCGCCGGCCGCGCCCAGCGATGTGACAGCCAGCGCCCAGAGTGTTTCGTGCATTGCGGTGCACTGGACCAATGAGGCGGCGAGCCAAACCGGCTTTGTAATTGAACGCCAGGAGGATGGCGGGGACTATACCGATGCGGGCCTGGCGGACGGGACGACCTATTTCGACAACGACGTGACGCCGGGCCATACGTACAGTTACAAGGTGCGGGCCATTGGCGAAAGCTACGCGGGCGAGGTGACGGAGTCCGCGGATTCGGATCCCTCGGCGAACGTGGATCCGGCGGACGTGCTGGTTACCGGGGGACTGCTGTGCACGGTGGATAGCGCCACCGCCATCTCCCTGCATTGGGACCTGGGCACGCTGGATCCGGCGACCGTGCCGAGCGGTTTTGTCATCGAGCGCGATGCGGGCGCGGGCCCGGTACAGATTGCCACGGTCGATGGCACGGCGCGATCGTATACGGATAGCACAGTTAGCGCGGATGGATCGTATAGCTACAGCGTGTGTGCCACCGGCCTGGCGGCGGTGTTGACCGGAGCCCCGCTGCGCCCGACGGCAGCGGGCGGCCTGGCGGCGGCGCTGACCCTGCAAATTGCCGGAACCACGCCGGTGGAATGGCATGTGGACTGGGGCGATACAGTCCAGCAGGTGGTGCCGGGCGGCAATGGCGGATCGCCGATGGTTAGTGTTGATGGCGTGACCACCATCGTTACGCAGGTGACGCATAATTATGCCAGTTCCGGAAACTATGCCGTACAGGCGACGGCCTGGGATAGCAGCGGCCTGGCGGCGAGCGTGGGGTATCCCGCGGTGGAATTGGAGGCGCCGGTGGCGGCGGCGCCGGCCATTTGGATCGCGGCGACGGCGGCAGATGGTGCCACGAGTGGCCAGGGACCCATGGTCATTGAGGCCGGCGAGACGGTTTCGCTGGCGTTCCACGGTCCATCGGAAGTGGTTACGGGCTGGACGGTGAACTGGGGCGATACGACGCAGGAGGTGGCGGGCGATCCGCTGGCGACCGGGCACAGATATGCCGCCGGTGCGGCGGGGCAAAACTATACGATCAGCGCCGTGGCGACCTGCGCGGACGGAACGACGGTGAGTGCCAATGTGATTCCGATTGCGGTGGCGCCGGTAACGCCGGCCGACCCGAGCGTGACGGCGGCGGCGGCGGGCGCCAACGCGATCACGGTATCGTGGACGGATACTTCCGGCGGGAGCGCCAGTTTTGACGTGAGCGTGGGCGGCCTCGGTGGCACGGCAGTGCATCTGGCACCCGGGACCACCAGTTACACGTTCAATAATTTACCCAATTCGTGGGGCGGGGATGGCGGCGGCGGGGCGTTCCGGGCCTATGTATTTTACGTAACCATCGTAAATTCCAATGCCGATGGCACCCTGACGCGTACGAGCCATAGCGTTGGCAGCGCGTGGACCGCCACTGATTTTGCAACCGGGGGCGCAACGCCCCTGGTGCCGGGTCTGCAAATAGAATCCGTTGTTGCTGATGGGGACGGCACACCGCTGGGCGAGAAGGTTTTTCTTTGGCACTGGCCGACTATCACGCCGGGCGATGACATTGGCCTGGTGGCGTATCAATGGGAATCGGCGTTCGGTTGGGGTCCGAGTTTGCCGGAGGTGCCGGCGGGGATGCTTAGCGGTTGTGTAGGCGGGGCGGAGGTGGGCACGTTCCCGGGTTGCGATCCTTCCATCGGGTCCGAGCCGTTTATATTGCCCTACATCGGCGAGCAATATACGGCGCGGTGGCGGGTGGCCAGTGCGAGCGGGTACTCGGGCTGGTCGGACACGGTGGTTTCCGATCCGGTTGCGCAGGGATTACCGCAGCCCGGGTTGCCGGCGGCGGCGTTAAGTGCGACGGCGTTGTCGGGCAGCCAGATAGCCGTGAGCTGGACGGGTGGGACGCCTTTTAACGAGGATGGTTCCCATCCGATCGGACCGGTCGGGGGTGTCTATTCTGATCCGGGTTGCACGATTCCAGTGAGCAATTGGAACAGCACCGGTACGGTGGTCGATGGGCTGGCGCCCAACCGCACGTATTATTTCCAGACGACGTATACGACCTATATTGGCGGCAGCTTTGCCGAGGTGGCCGCGACGGCCAGTGCGAAGACCCTGTTGGCCGCGCCGCCGGCGCCAGGCGGACTGCATATGCGGGTGGCATCGGATCGCGGCGGCATTGAGCTGGCGTGGACGGATAACGCCACGCTGGACGATAGCCAGCGGGGCTTTACGGTGGAGCGCTCGGCCGACGGCGGGCAGACGTGGGTGGCGCTGGGCGGTGCGGAGGGGGGCGCGGGGGCGCCGACGGTGGGGCCGGGCGTGGTGGACTACGAGGATCAGACGGCCGCGGTGGGGACGAATTATGAGTATCGGGTGCTGGCCAATGGTGCGGCGGCGGAGTGCTCGGCCACGGATACGGTGGATGCCGACTTTGATTCGCCGCCATCGAATGTGGTGGCGGCGGCGATCAATTTGCCGCTGGTAAGCATTACCGCGGATATGGCGTGGGGTTTTGACCAGCCGGGGGATTGGGGGCAATTTGTCATTACGCGTACGGATCCACTGGGATACCAGGCGCCCTTGACGGTGGCGTTGCCCACGCCGACGGGCAGCGCTGTTGCAGGGGTGGATTACCAGGCGTTGCCGGCGACGGTGGTGATCCCGGCGGGGCAAAGCACGGTGTATGTGCCGGTTGAAGGGATTACCGCGCAGGATAACGACCCGAGCGGCATGGTTATTGAGACCCTGGCCAGCACCAGCACGTATACAGTGGCCACGGCCAGCGCGACGGTGGGGCTAGCCGGGGATGTGGAATTGAAGGTGGATTCGTTGAATGTATCAGCGGCGGGTTTGCCGCAGTTGGGCAGCCCGGCGCTGCAGGCGCAGTACGATGCGTACGTGGATAAGGTGGATGGCGATCCGGCCTATCCGGGCAAGATTGTGGTGGTGAACGATACCGACCGCGGGGGCGATGGCACGGCCGATTACAACGATGGCCTGACGGGCAGCAGCCAGACCAATGACAACGTGAAGTTTGTGCCGGTGACGGTGGAGGTGCCGGCGGATATTGATGTGACCGATGACCGTACCACGCTGACGTTTACCTATGCGGCCTCGGATCCGAGCCAGACGGGGTCCGATGGCGTGCCGGCGGCGGGGGTGCTGCGGCTGTGGAACAAGGATGGCGATGCCACGCGGAATCCGGGGTCGTTGGCGGCGGAAGCGGGTGATTTTATCAGCAGCGGGGTGGAGATATCCGCCAAGGAGTTCCATTGGACGGCGGTGGCGGGGACGAACCGGCACCAAGCCACGATATATCTGGAGGCGGTGCGGCCGACGGTGGCGGCGGATGATGGGAAGATCTCCGTGGTGGTCAACGGCACGTTGCCGGGGGATCTTTGCGACCAGGTGTACGTGACGGCGGTGCTGCCGGTGGTGCCGAACTATTCAAGCGGTGATGGCTCGGGGCTACAGGTGGCCAGCGGGGCGGCCGGGGGCGACCCGGGGGCCGATGGGTATTCGGGGGCGGTGCGGTTGACGGATGGGACGGTGCATGTGACCAACACGGACTTTACGACCAGCGGCTATGGGCTGCCGTGGGGGCAGAGCCGGGTGTGGAGCGATGCGGCGGTTCCGGGGAGCGATGCGGTCAATGGCAATGGCTGGGTGGATTCCCAGTTCCCGCAGCTTATCCAGGGGACGAATTGCATCATTGCGGTGATCGGGAGCGATACGCTGTACTTTGACCAGCAGTCGGTAGGGGTTTATGCAGCGCGGTTCTTTGCCAACGAAGCGCTGACGTATACCGGCGGGCAGTATGTGCTGACCGATACGGTGGGCGACCAGTTCTTCTTTAATGAGTTTACGGTGGCCAATGCCGCGGATCCGACGCAGGGGATGTACCAGCGTGGGGGGCTGGCCAAGTATGTGGCGGCCGACGGGGTAACGGCGATGGTCAACGGGCATACGGCGCTGGGGAACATCAACCAGATCAGCATTGGGGGCGACCAGTACGTTTACACGTACAACACGCCGGCGGCGGGGCAGGTGGATGAGACGCTTAAATCGGTACAGGTGCAGCGGACGGCGGGTGGGAATACCAGCACCGTCTACCAGGTGGATTACACGTATTATGCCGCGGGGAATGCCCATGGCGGCAAGGATGACCTGCAAAGTGCGGTGGTGCAGCAGGTGGGTGCCAACGGCCTGGTGATCGTGGACGGGAGCTACTACCGCTACCAGGTGATGGTGGGCGGTATGGACCTGCTGACGGATGTGGTGACCGGGGGGCAGTTTGGCGCGGCGGTGGCGGCGACCAGCAAACCGGGCAATGGTGCGTCCAATGCGGCCCAGATGGTGGCAGGGCTTGACGGGGCGGCGTTTAATGGCGCCGCGTATGATACGCAAGCGTTCAGCTATCGGAATGGCCAGGCGGTTACCCAGACGATCGCGGGGGCCGGCACGTACCGGTATGCCTATGATGGGGCGGCGGGGACGCGGGGCGATGGGGTGAATATCTGGAAGTACAAGACGACGGTGGCCGCGCCCGGGGCTACGTGGATGTCCGGCAGTACGGTGACCTGCTACCTCAACAGCTATGGCGCCGTGGTGCTGAGCGCGTGCAAGGATGGCGCCCGCGACGTGGTGAACCCCGCGCTATCGGGCAAGCAGTGGCGGACGTATAACCAGTTTGACGCGCAAGGGCGGGTGGTGTTGACGGCGCAGCCGGCCGCGCTGGCGGGCATCACGCTCCAGGAAAGCACGCCCGGGTTGATCGATATCACCCAGGCGACCACGGGGTTGATGGCCGGGACGGATTACTATGGTGCCGGCGCCACGGCCCCGGATTACGTGGAAGATACGTATCTGGAGAATGGCTACAGCGGCGACCACGTGCTGCAAAGCTACCTGCAATATACTGCGCAAAATGTGGGCACCGAGACGATCTTCCCGGTATCGGACTCGGCGGTGTTTGCCAATGGCACGGCCAATGTGCAGGACCCCAGTGCCCAGACCACGCACTTTGATTATGTCTTTGCTTCGGGAGCGCAGGTGACATCCATTACTGCCACGCTGCCGGCAGTGAGCGATGAGAGGGCGGGGAAGGGCGGCAGTGATCAGATAGTGACCACGTATGACAAAGGGCGCGTGGCCACGGTGGTGGCCGGAGGCTTTACGACCACGTATGGGTATGACGATGCCACCGGAACGCTGACGCAGACGGTGCAGCAGGTCAGCCAACCGGTGGGCGGCGGCGCGGCGGCGACGATTATGACGTCGAGCACAGTGGACGCCTTGGGGCGCACGCTGACGGTGCGGGATGGCAATGCCACCAGCGCGGCAACGCCGTACACCAGCGCGACGGTGGTGTATATCGATGGGCTGCTGAGCAGCACCGTGCAAAGCACGCCGGTGCTCGGGCCGATCACGGTGGTGCGGACGGATACCACGGCCACGGGCAGCACGGTGGCGACGTTTACCGTGGCCAATAGTGGCAATAGTGGCAGCGGCAGCACGGGAGTGGTTGCGGGCAGCGCGGCGTTGCTGTCGCTGCAAATAACGGTGCTGGACCTGGGCGGGCGCACGACGGCGACCTATCGCTATGGTGATGTGGGCAACTTGACGGTATCCGGCCTGGCGGCGGCGCTGGCCCAGGGCAACATTCCGGCGCAGGCCGGGGCCGGCACCTACGGCACCACTTATGGTTACGATACCGCCGGCCGGCCGAATTATGTGCAGGATGCGGTGGGCACGATCACGCGCACGGTGTACGACGGCCTGGGGCGTGTGGCCAGTACCTGGATTGGCACCAGCGACACCCACGCCACGGCGACCGACCCCACCGGCAACCATGCGGCGGGGAACAACATGACGAAAGTATCCTTCACGGTATACGACTACAACAGCGTGGGCGATGGCGACCTGACGCAGGTGACGCTGATCCCGGGCAATAATGCCGCGGGGCAGGCCATGGCCAACCGGGTGCGCACGAACTATTACGACTGGAGCGACCATTTGGTGGCGACGGACAACGGCATCAGCACGACGTACAACACGTTGGATAACCTGGGGCAGGTGACCGATACGAGCGTGTATGATGATGGCGTGGACACGATGCTGGGTACCGCTACCGATGGCGTGCCCGATGCGCCGGCTGATACCGCCTTGCGCGCCGAAACGGGCACGACTTACGATGCCCGTGGCCGGGCGGAGCAAACGCGGACGCACAACATTGCCCAGCAGGATGACAGTAGCGACCCGAGCAACGTGATCCATGCCGGCGATGATTTGGGTTCCCTGCTGACCACGCTGACGTACGATGCCCGCGATAATGTGGTCGAGACCGATGCGCCGGGGGGCTTGGTGACCAAGGCGGTGTACGATGGCGCCGGCCGCATAACGGATGTGACGCAGGGCAGCGCCAACGTGGTGCTGAGCGATGTGGCCACGCAGTATGATGCTAATGGCAATGCGATCTTCACGACCGATACCGAGACCGGCCCGGCCGGCAACCGCACCAGCTATGTGGCCAACTATTACGATGCGGCCAATCGGCTGACTGATACCGTCAACTTTGGCACCAATGGCGGCACAGCGCTGGCCAGCCGTCCGGCACTGGTGTACAACACGCAGGCCGATGGAACCCGGCCCGGATGGTCGCCCGACCCCAACGGGAATGATGCTTATCTGCTGACCAGCTACCGTTATGACGGGGCAGGTAATCTGGCATTCACCACGGATCCGCGTGCGATTATCAGTAAGCAGACATACGACGCCTTGGGGCGGGTGACGTCCCGTTCTGACGGCCTGGGGGGCCCGACGGCCAGTTCCGTGGCGGCGAGCATCACGAATTACGTCTACGATGGGATGAACCACACAACGCTCGTCAGCGTCACCGCGCCAACACCCGGCGGCGTGAACCAGCAGGCGCAGTTCACCCGGTACATTTACGGCGGCGCGGGAATCAGCAACGACTTCCTGCGCACGGTGACCTACTATAGTCTTTCCGGCGGCACCAATACCGCTTCTGAGACCTACACAGAGGACAATCTCGGCGAGGTGATAGCCAAGCAGGATCGCAGCGGTGTCACGCATACCTACACCTACGATGCCATCGGCCGCCTCGAATCGGACACGGCATCAGGGTTCCCGGCGAACATTGACAGCACCATTCAGGAGATCAGTTACCAATACGATGTGTTCGGGCATATTACGTTGGCGACCAGTTGGACCGCCGGGCCAAACAATTCGCTGGTGGCCGCCAACCAGGTGCGCCAAACGTATAACGGGTATGGTCAGTTGCTTTCACAGTGCACCTTCGGCCAATACCGGGCCAGCGCTACGGATACCACCCCGACGAGTTTCAACTGGACGGTCGGCTACAATTACGAGAGTTCCAACAACCACAGCCGCCTGAGCGGACTGGTCTACCCTGATAACACGGCCATCACATACTCTTATGCCGCGGGTATTGACAGCGACATCGGCCGCATCAGTTCCGTCAACGACAGCAGTGGGGCGGCGTTGGAGGGCTACAGCTATCTTGGGTTGGGCACTGTCGTCGGCCGGACCGAGACGTTGACCGCGGCCTCCGGCGCTACTCCGGCGGTCACGGCATCGCTGACCACTAACCTCGACCGGTTCGGACGCGTGCAGGATCAAATCTGGACTGGGACCGGGACTTTGCAGCGTTGGCTGGATGCCCGCACGTACACGTACGATGCGGATTCCAATGTGATCATGGCCCTTAATCTGTTAACCAACCCAGGTTCCAACGTGCTTCTGGCACAGTCATCGACGGCGACCGTAGGGATGGATGAAATCTATTCGAGCAATCTCAACGGCGTCTTGAGTGGCGCTTACAATAATCAGAATGAACCGACGGAGTTCGCCCGGGGTGTGGTCAGCGGTACCGCCTTGAGCAGCGGCAGTACTTTCGACGATACCTACGCGTGGGACGGCATGGGCACGCTGGTTTCCGCCACCGATAAGTTGGCTACGCCGCCGGTTACCACGGTTGTCGCCACCGGTTCGACCAGCGGCAACAGCACCGATTGGAGCGGCGTGACGACGCCCACGGCCACCAATTTGCTGGTTACCTACGATGCCTGGGGCCGCGCTGTTAAGACCAGCGGGACTAAGGCCGGAGATGCGACCACGACGCAGACGACGCGCAATGTCTACGATGCCCTGGGCCGGGTCATCCGGGAATACTCGGTATCGAGCAGCACCTATAACGGCACTTTCGCTCCTGTGACTGTCACCACGGAGGTGGACATCACCATGATGTACTCCCGGGATGGGCATCTGCTCCAGGAGGCGCAGCATGATGCCGGCGGCAACGCGGCGCCGGACGTCACCGAAGAATTCGTGTGGAGCGCCAGCGGCAATACGCTGATTGTGCGCGATGCGCGGCCGGCGAACGCTCCGAACACGCACCAGCGTCTGTTTGCCCTGCAAGATGGTTCGGGGAACGTGACGGCTTTGGTGGGCTACCAGACGCTTGCCGGCCAGAGCAGCGCCGCCTGGCAAGTGGTGGAGCGGTATTCCTATGACCCGATGGGCAATGTGCAGGTGCGCGATCCGATCACGTGGGTGGTGGGCGCTACGCCCTTGCCGACCGGTGCGGGCGCGACGGTGTTGCCGGCCCAGCAGACGATCGATCAGGCCGTGGGAAGTAATTACAACTGGGAAGAGTTCTTCCTTGGCTTGCGGCTTGATGCGCTCAGCGGCACCTCGATCCTGCCCGGGGCCAAGCAGTTCAACACGCGTAGCGACATGATGCTGCAACCGGATTATTCGCAGTATGACACGGGCAATCCGTACGTGGCTAACCGGGGCATCGTAGATACCGTGCTCTACGGGAGCTACAGGACCGCGCAGTGGGAATATCAGACGGCGATGCAGTACGGCGGCAAAGCCTTGCAGGGGCTGGGCGGCGTTGCGGCGACAATAGGGATGGCCACGGGACAAGCCGAACTGGCCTACGCCGGTGCCGGGGCCATGTATCTCGGTTCGGCCTGGGAAGCCGCATACGCGGCGGCCAACGGGGGCAGCTTCGATGACATCCGCTGGCAGGTGGCGGGCGATTTGGCCATGACGGAGTCGATGTTCATTCTGCCGGAAATCGGCACGGGTGAAGGTGCGATTGAAAGCTTGGCGAAGAATGCCTCCGAAGCGCCCGAGGCGTTGGCGGCATTGGAGGCGATGGGGGAATCGGCCGAGACGCGGGCCGCGTCGTTGCTGGTGGAGCCTGATACGCCGGGCGCTATTACCGGGCTCAAACAACTGCCAAGTTGTTTTGTGGCCGGAACGCAGGTAGTGGTCAATTCCGGCGACGTGCTGCATGGCGCGTGGGAAACGGAGAACATCGAGAACGTTAAGGTTGGCGACTGGGTGGAGACGCGTGACCAGAACAACCCCGGTGCCCCGCTGGAACGAAAACAAGTGACGGCGGTATTTGTGCACACGGTGTACAGCCTGCGCGTGCTGACGATCCGCGGGGCCGACGGCAAGGACGAGGTGATCAAGACCACTGATTCGCATCCGTTCTACGTCGAGGGCATCGGCTGGGTGGCGGCGGGTGACCTTAAGGCCGGGTTCCGGCTGGAAGATGCCGATGGCAATTCGGCGACCGTGATCGCCACGACCAGCGAGTCGCACCCCGAAGGCGTATTGGTATATAATTTCACCGTTGATGAGGATCACACGTATTTTGTGCTTAATGCGGGCGATGACCCGATTTGGGTGCATAATACTTGCGCGTTCGAAGATCTCTCCAGGAGTTTCGCGGATGCGGATTATGCTTGGCGCACGCTTCGTGCGACCTTCGTCGCCAAATACGGTGAACAGTTCATGGCTGGCATGGAGGCCCACCACTTAATTCCGCTGCAACTGCTGAAGGATCCGCAGATCCTAAACATTTTACGGGAGGCCGCACAAGATCCGGAACCGTTCTGGTTCAATGGACTGGAAAATGGTCTTGCGATCGAGGAACAACTTGGCCCGCATCCGGGATATACGGCCTTTGTTCGCGAGCAGATCCTTCGTAACTACACGGGGACGCCTGGGGGAACGGCCGATTTGTTGCGGTTTTTGACGGATGAGTTTAAAGGGTATTTCGATCCAACGGAGTTGTAGTGATGAATGAGTGGAAACTGGTGCAAAATCCGAGTTGTTTACATTATCTCGGCCTCCACGCGTACCGAAAAGATAGCGAGGATGGTCTATTGCGGCACTTACAGGCGCTATGGGTGCGTGTTGCGGAGTTAGTCGAGAAACATGGCCTAGGTTGCGCCCAATTCTGTAACTCATCCATTTGGGTGTGCGTCGGTAAACTCGCCCGTGGAGGGCCAGTGGTGGTACGATTTCCAGCGTCGGATGGTCGCCCAGTGATTGTTGTCGACAGTATTGGCCTTTTCTTTGGCGACTATTTTGAGCCTCCGACGGACCCTACGTTGCGTGCCGAGTGGGTTCGCCTCACCTGTCATCTCGCGCAACACTTAATGAACGCTGTTAAAGAGCCGAGCGTGCAGGCGAGAGTTCGCGTGATTCCACTTCGCGGGGCCGATCTTCTATTGGCCCAAGTCCCAACACGCGAGTGTTTTAGGTATGAACCTTCGACCGGAGAGTGGACGGCAACTGATGAACGCCCAGAGAATTTTGACGCTTTCTTCACGCCATAATTTGATTTCGTTTTGCGGCGGTGAACTGGCGTTGCCGGATGTGCCGGCGGATGCCGCGACGCGGGGCGATGGGGGTTCGAGCACCAGCTACAGTTACGACGCGTTGGGCAATGTGTTGCAAGAGACGACCACGCAGAGCACGCTTTCGGGCACGCCGTTGACGATTAGCCAAACGTATGATGTGGCTGGCCGGCGGACGCTGTTGGCGGTGATGGTCGGCAGTACGTGGGATTTGGGCAACAGCTACAGCTATGACAATCTGAACCGGGCGACGCAGATGTTACAGGGATCCTTGTACAGTGGTGGCGTGCTGATCGGCAACGTGGTGGCCAGCAAGGAGGCGGATTATACGTACAATGCCCTGGGGCAGGCGGCCACGCTGAGCCGCAGCAGCCCGTGGGGCAGCGTGGCGGCGGTGAGCAGCTATGGCTACGACCTGGACAATCGTCTGACGGCGCTGGGCAACGCCCTGGGCTCCGGCGGGTTGGTACACCGGGATTACAGCTTTGCGTTGGATCTGGCCGGCCGCATCACGCAGATGGTCTCGCCGGATGGGACCAACAATTACACGTACGATGCCGACAACCAGTTGCTTACCGGGTCGCTGACCAGCGAGACGTACACCTATGACCTGAATGGCAATCGCAAGACGGCCAATGGCAGCACGTACCAGGCGCCGGCGGCGGATAACCAGTTGAGCAACGATGCCACGTACACCTATGGCTATATAGTGGCCCAGCACACTGTAGGGCAGGATTTAACAACAACTTTACCAGACAAAACGGACGGTGGCCATGATAATAAGAAGTGAACAGATCACGATCAATAAGTAATAAAGCGTGTTTTTCTTCTGTCGGCGCGTACTTTGGGCGTGCCTTGGAAGTTGGTTCTTTAGCTGGTGAATAGACGGTCGCGGGCGTCCGTCAGTTCGACAAGCTCAGTACAGGCAGGCTCACCGCAGGCAGATTCGACGTGCTCACTGCAGGCAGGCTACGCGGCCTTGCGGACGGTGATTTGAATCACCGGCAGGCGCGGATCACCGCGGCACTTCTGGCGGGCGATTTCGATATTGAATTTCTGCGGATCGTGGGCGCGGATCGGGATTGGTTCCGGCGCGGTGCGGCCGGGTGGGGGTGGCGGGCGTGGTGGGCGGTAACGCGGACAATCCTGTCCGCGAAGATCGCAGACAGGAGTGTCTGCGTTACGACCGGCTTGGCCATTCCACGCTTCGTTGGGCGTTAGTATGCCCAAGGCGCTATGTGGGCGGAATCCGTTATACCAGAAGGCGTAGTCGTTGATTCGCCGCTGGACGGAAGCGGCGGACCTGCCGCAGAGTACCAGGCACCACCAGATGCGGAAGGTGCGGAAGAACCGCTCGCATTTTCCGTTCAAAAATGGAGCCCGCACCTTGCCGCGAACGTGGCGAATGCCGAGTGCCTTCATGCCGGCGTGGAACTTCCGGCGGAATTGGCAGCCGTGGTCAGTGATAAGGAATTGGGGCTTACCGTGTTTGGCTGCGGTGGCCCGCAGCAGTGCGGTCAGATTCCGCGAGCGGGGCGTCTTGGCGTAAACCTTGGCGGCTAGAATTTTCCGCGAGAAGCCGTCGAGGATCACGGCCACCATGAAATGAAAGATACCCAGCAGCTTGATTTGGACCATGTCCATGTGCCAAACGTGGTTGGGTTGCGTGGGCGTCAGCAAATCGTAGGGGTCCGCCCCGGCGGGTTCCTCCATCGGCGGCTTTTTTGGTCTGGGTTCTTCCGGCTTGGGTTCGCGCAATATGCGTTGCACGGTGGAGCGGTGCAAGTCGATGCCGGCGCGGAGCAGAAGCCGCGCGACGGTACGGGTGCCGAATTCCGGCTGCGGGCAGAGTTGCCGCAGTTCGTGGATGGCCCACCGTACGGCATCGTCGATGCGGTTCCACACCACCGCGCCGGAGAGCAAACTGGCGGTTCCGTTTCCTTCCAGGGCTTTGATCCACGAGCGGATGGTGTTGGGGTGTACGACGAAATGCTCGGCGGCTCGGGCAATGCTCCAGCCGCGCAGGCGCATGATTTGCAGAATTTCCAGGCGTTGCGCCGGTGTGTAATCGGGGCGTTGCAGGGGTGGCCCGTTGGCGCGGCCGCCGCGCAGGACGGCATTTTCGCGGCGG
>Ga0316217_10003212_pt1 | contig 18874 bp, 12 predicted proteins | sample 1anoAmetaG_FD_203633 | JGI IMG/M metagenome (GOLD analysis project Ga0316217, IMG submission 203633) | Freshwater microbial communities from Trout Bog Lake, Wisconsin, USA - 1anoA | ecosystem: Environmental > Aquatic > Freshwater > Lake > Hypolimnion/Profundal zone | place: USA: Wisconsin...
TGGCTTTAGCACCGCGAGCGCCTCTTGGAGTTCCCGTTTCAAGGAGTGGCCCCCTGAAAACCCCGAGCAAAGGCGCAATCCGGGGACACCCACCGGCTGGTTTAGAGACCGCATCCATCCGTGGTACCCAGGCGTTTTTCCTCCGCGCCCTCTGCGGCTCTGCGCGCGCCCCTGTTTCTTCTTTTGAAGGCGGACCAGGGCTCGCGCAGAGCCGCGGAGGACACAGAGAAGCAGCAATAGAGATAGGCTCCGCTTTTGACGGCCAGTGATTTCCAGCATCGTGAGATTCATGGCCGGTGAGCCGGTTCAAAGGAACACGGGGCTCTCCATGAACCTCGGAGCGCCGAGCATTGCTCGGCGCTCCGATCAGATGGTTCATGATCCGAATGCACGGCCATGTCTGTCCATGATCAATGGCCGCCTCCCCCCACATGGCGGTAAAATCTGAATTGCTATGAAGCGGATGCAACCCTTTCAGGGTTGATGGGTTTTTGAGCTGGTTGCCCCAGGGTAGCTCGTTCCGAGCAACCCTGGGCTGGAGGATGCAATCCCTTTGGGATAGGCTCTACTTTGGCAGCGTGACCGTGAATTCCGAGCCGGCGCCTTCTTGGCTGGACACGGCCACGCGACCGTGATGGGCTTCCACCACGGCCTTGACGAGGCTCAACACCAAGCCGACCTCCGTGCTCCGCTTAGCCGGATCTGCCTGCAAGACTGCTCCACGTCTCAGGCGGACTCTCGAAGAACCATAGCTCATCGCCCGCAACCATCTGGGCAATGAACGCTCGCCACTTCTTGGCCCACTGCGGTGACGGACCCCTGGCAAGTAACCGCTGCAAATCTGGATTGGAAAGACCGGAACTCATCAGTTCACATTGGAGAAGCTCACGCACGTCGGTGGTTTGCAATCGTTCTTTGAGCCAAGACTCTGGAATCATCCGACGCAAAAGGTCAGCGACGGGAGCCAGCCGCCGATGAGGTTCGATTTGATTCCGAACGAATCGGCTGGCCCTGGTTCGCTGCACCGTCTTGTTGGATGTTTGAGTTTTTGCTCGTCTCTCCTCGCTCACGTCTTTTGGCAAGCACAAATGCGGCACACGCCATGGAGACGCTTGAAGCAAGTACTGCCCAATAATGCGGAACTTCATTCCATCTCTTTGTGACGATGCCATCAATGAATACAACCGCGCCACCCAAAACGAAGAACGACCCCCAAACTCTTAAGAACATCGGCGACATCAATCCAGCCTGCCTGCGGGTGCGCCTTATTAATCTGAATGCAATCACCGAAAACCCAACCGCAATCGTAAGCAGCGCCCCGAATATCATAAGCGTGCTAATTTGGTACGAATCATTCACACCGTACTCGCGCGGATTCCGCCAAACAACTAAGTAAAGAAGCCAAAAGAGCAAGGCCGCGAAGGTGCCGCCGATCAATGCACAGACCCATCCGATGAAAACCTCCCAAGCTCTACCAGCCTCGTGCAGCAGATTCTCGGTTTTGTGCAACATGATCTCTTTAAATACAACGGGCCGTCGTATATTGAAATCAAAAAATCCGCTTAATGACACCCGCCTCCCGGCGGGTTTTTCTTTCCCCGTCGGCTTCCAGGGTAATGGCCCTTCCGGCTCGGACCGCGCACTGCGCCCGCTCGGCCCCGCCCTACTCGTCGTTCCGGGCGGCCGGCACCACAAGACCATCGCCGAGGATGCCGCCTTGATGAAGGCCAAAGTCAGCCCCTTGAATTGGCAGGAGGACTTCTTCTGCCTGTCCATGATCAATGGCCGCCTCCCCCGCACGGCAGTAAACCATGGTTGTGAATCTGAATTGTTATGAAGCGGATGCAACCCTTTCAGGGTTGATGGGTTTTCGGGCTGGTTGCCCCAGGGTAGCTCGTTCCGAGCAACCCTGGGCTGAAAGATGCAATCCTTTCAGGATTGGGTTCTCTCTTTCCCCGGCCCAGGGTAGTTTCATCTCGTCTTCGCCTGGCTAGGGTGGGCAGGCGCAACCCTGGGCTGGATGATTCGGTCCCTTTCGGATTGGCGGTCGGGTGATGATTCCGAATGTGGTGGTCAGGCTTGCCCGGCCTTTGAGTCCGCGAGAACATTCAACATTCAACATTCAACATTGAACATCCAACGAGCCGGGTCGGAGACCGGTCCGCCCTCCGCAGTGCTACGGAAGACGGGCGCTCCGGAAACTTCGAATTTGGGCGTTGAATGTTGTTGCGAGGCCGACGTTCGGCTGTTGAATGTTTCCCTTACGGTCCAGACCGATCCTGCTTTGGCAGTGTGACCGTAAATTCCGAGCCGGCGCCTTCCTGACTGGACACGGCCACGCGGCCGTGGTGGGCTTCGACGACGGCCTTAACCAGACTCAAGCCCAAACCCAGACCGTGTTGGGAACGGCTCTTGTCGCTCCGATAAAGTCGCGTCCAAATCTTTTCCTGCTCGTCCGGCGCAATGCCGATGCCGGTGTCGCGGAATACCACCGTGGCGCCGTCCGATTCCGCGCGGACGGCGATGGCCACGCGTCCGCCGGCCGGCGTGTATTTGATGGCGTTGTCCAGAAGATTGGCCAGGACCTGGCGCAGCCGGATGCGATCCGCCGGCACCTCGCAGGCGGCGGGCAAATCCGTGTGTACAGTCACCTGCTTTTCCTCGGCGACGTATTCGTAAAGTTCCACCACTTCGCGGACCAACTGGCAGAGATCCACCGGGCTGGTCTGGAGCTTCATGGTGCCGGCCTCGGCGGCGCTGATGTCCATGAGGGCGTTGAGCATGCTGAGCACGCGCTCGGATTCCTCAACGCAATCGGCCAGGGCCTCGCGCGCCGCACCCGGCTCGGCGCCGGGTTGCAGCGCCAGTTCCGCCGTACCGCGCAAGCGGGTCAGCGGGGTGCGCAGGTCATGGGCCACGTTGTCCAGGGATTCCCGCATGGCGCGAATCAGCGACTCGTTGCGGGCCAGCAGCGTGTTGAACAGACGCACCAGTTCGTCCAGTTCGTCGCGCGTCTGGCGCGTGGGCACCCGGGCGTCGAGCTTGCCGGTGCGGAGGATTTCTTGCGCGGTGGCCACAATCTCGCGGACAGGGCGCAGGGTGCGATGCGCGATGAACGCGCCGGCGGCGAACGCCAGCAACACGGTCACACCGCCCACCAGGAAAAAACTCCGCCGCACCGGCTCGAGCACGGATTCGCGGCTGTTGCTGCTGCGGCCGACTTGCAGCAGGGAGTTGTCCGGCAGGATGCCCGAGGCAAGGACAAAATCCTTTTCCGCGTTTTTGGGAATGCGGATGACGCCAATTTTCTGCCGGTAACCCGCCAGACCGGTGGGAATTTCCTGGAACGTGACCCAATCGTCCGGCACGCTGACCGGAATCACTTCGTTCCACGGGCTGACCAGCCGGACGAAGTAAGTCATCTGGCCGCCTTCCTCCTGCCGGATCACGCTGCGCAAGCCGCGCAGGCCGCCATTGTCATAAACCGCGGCGAACTCGCGCAACCGCGCCTGCAACACCTCGCGATCCTTGCCGCCCACGGCCGCCGCGAGCAGGAAATACGCGACCGCCAGCAGCCCGAGGCAGCCCAGCGCGAAAATCAGGGCGGACCACAGGCCGAGCCGCACGCCGATGTTTCGGCGGATTTTTTCAAGCAGGCCGGAGGACATAGCCGACTCCCCGCATGGTGTGAATCATCGTCTTGTCGCGGTCCACCTTGTGCCGCAGACGATGCACGAGCACGTCCACGACGTTGGTCTGCGGATCGAAGCTGTAATCGAAAATGTGTTCGAGAATCATGGTTTTGGTCACCGCGCGATTGACGGAGCGCATGAGGTATTCCAGCAGGGCGAACTCGCGCGGCTGCAACTCGATTTTTTCCCCGCCGCGCCGCACTTCGCGCGTGAGCAAATCCAGCGTGAGGTCGCCGACGGTCAACCGCGTGGGTTCGACGGCTTGGGTGGCGCGGCGGATCAGCGCCTGGATGCGGGCCAGCAATTCGGAGAAGGCGAAGGGCTTGGTCAGATAATCGTCGCCGCCCGCCTGCAACCCGCGCACCCGGTCCTCCACCGTGGCTTTGGCGCTGAGAATCAAGACGGGCAGGTGGACTTTATGCGCGCGGATTTTCTGGATGAGGCTGAGGCCATCGAGCTTGGGCAACATGAGGTCCACCACCGCCGCGTCATAGGCCACGGTCAGCGCCAGCGCCAGCCCAGCTTCGCCATCGGCGCGATGATCCACCGCGTAGCTGTTTTGCTGCAAGCCTTTCACGACGAAGGAAGCGATCTTCTCGTCATCTTCCACCACCAGTATGCGCATGTTTTCCATAATAATTGACATAAACTGACGTGCCGGGCAATGCCCGGGTTCCAGTTCCTCCTCCTCGTTCTCGTTCTCGTTCTCGTTCTGTTGATTTCGGGAACGAGGCCGAGGAGGAGGTGCCGCACAAAAAAGCCTCCCGCACCGGAACCGGCCGGCGCGGGAGGCTCGTCACTCCCCACCAATCAGCCGTTCTTACTTTCGTCCACCACCACGTAATGGCTGCCGCCATTGACCCAGATGCGCAACAGCGTCCGTTTGTTGTCGGGATGGGTGGTCAACTTCACCGCCTCATCCGCGCTCTTGACAGGATGATGATTGATTTCCTCGATCACCACGCCCGGCTTGAGGCCCGCGTCGGCGGAGGGTGACGACGGGTCCACCTGCGTGATCACTGCGCCCGTCACGTGCCGCGGAATATTGTACTCACTGCGCACCTGCGCATCCACATCGGCCACGCCCACACCATTGAGCGTGCCCGTATCCTCACTGTTCCCGGATTCATTTTCCGCCAGTTGATCCTTGCCCGGAAACTCCTGGACGGTGACCTTGAGGGTTTCTTTTTCACCATTGCGGAGAATTTCGACCGGGATGGCTGAACCCGGTTTGATATCCGCGACGGCCAGTTGCAAATGATGGCTGTCGGCCACCGGCTTGCCGTTGAACTCCAGCACCACATCGCCGTCTTTGAGGCCGGCTTTGGCGGCCGCGCCGTCGGGGGTGACTTCGCTGATCAACGCGCCCTTCGTCTCCTTGAGCTTGAATTCCTCCGCCAGCGCCGGGGTGACGTTTTGGATCATCACCCCCAAATAACCGCGCGTGACGTGGCCGTAAGCGACGAGGCTTTGCATCACACTGCGCGCGATATCGGCGGGCACGGCAAAGCCCAAGCCCTGACTACCGCCGGAGCGGCTTAAGATGGCGGTGTTGATGCCGATGAGCCGACCTTGAATATCCACCAGCGCGCCGCCAGAATTGCCGGGATTGATGGCGGCATCGGTCTGAATGAAGTCTTCGAAGTCCTCGATGCCCATCCCGGCGCGCTCGGTAGCGCTCACGATGCCCCGGGTCACCGTCTGGCCCACGCCAAATGGATTGCCGATGGCCAGCACCACGTCGCCCACCTCCACTTTGTCGCTGTCCGCCAGCGGCACGACGGGCAGATTTCCAGCCGCCACCTTGACGACGGCGATGTCGCTTCGGGGATCGCGGCCGATGACTTTGGCGGTGAATTCGCGGCCATCCGTCAGGGTGATTTTCACCTCGCTGGCGCCGTCCACCACGTGGTTGTTGGTCAGGATATAGCCGTCCTTGGTCACGATGACGCCGGAACCCAAGCCGTGCTGGCGCAACGGAGATTGTTGTCCGCGGGGATGCTGCCGGCGAAATTGCGGCCCGAAGAATTGCTGCCAGAACGGATCATCCAGCCCCGGCATTTCTTCCACCGGCGCGCCCTTGATGGTAGTGGTCGTTTCGATTTTAACGACCGCCGGAGCCACTTTCTTCACCACCGGCGCGTAACTTCCGGTCGGCAGGCTGTCCCGCTGGATGGCATTCTCATCCAAAGGCAGGTTGACGCTGGCCCGTTCGGGGCGGGTGGTCTTGCCGGTTTCCTCCGACCAGGCGGCCACGGCGCCACCCGTGATGAGTGCAAGCGCGAGCGCCGGGATGGCCACCCGGGCGCGGAATTGAGTTAAAAAAAATGTTTTCATAATTTACTAATTTGCTTGGTTAACTTTTATTTGGTTTAAACTGTTACGACGGTTGGACCGATTTCAGGATGACGGCAGGATGTCTGGAACATTACAGGTTGGTAAGGAAGCCATTCCCATTTTCGGAGCGCGGCGCTATGAGCCGCAGCGACGTCCACACTTCAAGACGCATCCCTTTGTTCGAAAACGCGTCCTGACCGGTCAAGTTGCTGCGGGTCACAGACCCGTGCTCCGTCCGCGATTTGACAACACGCCCGAAATTTCCTTGAACAAATGCGACAACAATCAGTCGAAACTGCAATGAATGTTGCCGCCGTCCGTTCCCGCCTCCGCCGCTGGTGGCGGCAGGAGATCCGCCCGGTCCTGATTCTGGCGCTCGTGCTGTTTTCCCTCCGCTCCTCACTGGCGGATTGGAATGATGTGCCGAGCGGGTCCATGCAGCCAACCATACTGGTGGGTGATCGCATCCTCGTGAACAAGCTGGCGTATGATCTCAAGGTGCCGTTCACCACCTGGCATTTGGCGGAATGGTCGAATCCACGGCGGGGTGACATTGTGGTGTTTTACTCACCGCACGACGGCACGCGACTGGTCAAGCGTGTGGTGGGATTGCCGGGAGACACGGTGGAATTGCGCAACGAACAATTGATCATCAACGGAAACCCGATTGATTACGCTCCGCTGCGCAACGCGCTGGCGGAACAACTACCTGCGGTGGAGCGCCCTGGCAGCCAGTTTGCGACGGAGAAATTGCCCGGACACGAACACGTCGTCATGGCCATGCCCAAGCTGCCAGCCAAACGCACTTTCGGCCCCATTCAGGTGCCCGAGGGCAGTTATTTCATGATGGGCGACAATCGGGACAACAGTTTTGATTCCCGTTATTTCGGTGTCGTGGAGCGGAAACAAATCCTCGGTCAGGCGACCGCGGTGGTGCTGTCCCTTGATCACGAGAATTATTGGCTGCCGCGCTTGGAACGGTGCTTTGGGTCGCTGGATGCGGCGGAAATACGCTGAATTTGGAACCCAAATCAAAAAGTTCCTTGCGGTTGGTGATGGGTAACAAATTACCAGCCCTTCCGGTGGTCGCGAAGCGACATCGGAAATTAACCAGACACGCCAGTGTCTGGGGATGTGGATGAAAATAATTCGTCCTAGAGGGACGATGGAATGGGCGGGCAATTTCCCTCCCCCGTCCTTTCAGGACGGTCGACTGTTTGGGTAGCTGCCAGCCACTTCGTAGCTGGCTAATATCCGCAGTCGCTCCGCGACGCAACCTTGCGGAGGAGGTTTCCCGATGCGCATCTGTCGCTGGCAACGGCGCCATTATTATTGTCCCTGCAAGATGGCCGGCAGGTAGTAACTGGTGAGGGTATTGATGTTAACGGCGGGATTGGCGCCGCTGCCCAATAAGATTTTGGCGAAGACGGCGGGGGACGGCTTGCCAAAAACCACCGAGCCATCGGTCATATTGACCTCCCAGCCTTTGGATTTGTAATGGGCAAAAAAAGTGGGGTCAGTCATTTGACTGTCAAAGTAATCCATGATAAAGCCGCTCCGCTGCTTGGCATCGGACGATTTATTGAACAGCCGGTAGCCCGTGTCGCTGGCGCTGGTGGTTCGATTCGTATCCACAATGAAATTGTACGTATAGCTGCAACGGACGCCGCCAGAGCCATTGACAGCCCCATAGCTCAAGTTCCCCGCGCTGGAATAGTCATCGATGGACAGGGGCGAGCCGGTCGGGTAGGCCGGATCAAAGAACAGCCTGCCATCACCCGCCAGTTTCGCGCCGTATAAATAGCCCAAATTCTCAAACTGCGCGTTTTGCGCGTTGATGGCGCCTTCATCCTGGGCAATGCGCCCGCCACTGATGGGACCACCAAACACCACCCAGCGGATATAGTTTGACAAATCCACCTCGTTTTTTGTGCGTGAATTGATCTTATTTCCACCCCAAGTGGGATACCAATCCAAGTTATCGCCCGCATAGATCGTGCAGCCGACGTACAATTGCCTGAGGTCATTGACACATTGGGTCCGCTTGGCTCGGTCCTTGGCCGAGGCCAGCGCGGGGAGCAACATGGCAGCCAAAATCGCGATGATGGCAATGACCACCAGCAATTCAATCAAGGTAAAGGCATTGGGTTTGGTTCGATTCATACGTTTTGCATTAAGCATGTTGTTTGTTAAGACCAGCTTCGCACAATCCTCGAAAACGGGGTATCGCCAATACTGATGATGCGGGGCCAGTCAGGAGCCGGCACGGGAAGCAGGAGGTGGAAGAAGAGGCTGCTTACCCAGGCGCCCGCCCCAGGGCGGGGGAGGCTATGCTTGGCAAACAATTCGATGCCCCTGGGTTTGGCGCGAGGTTTTTCCGCCAGTCTGGGCTGCCGTCGCGCCGCGAAGCCGGATGGTCCGGCTCCACGGCAGGCGCGGATGCCCGCCGCCACGAATCAAAGCTCAATGGAGCTGTTTGAGGGCCTTCTCTGCATCTTTGATGACCCGGAACCAATAGTTGCGGAAGCCGTAACCGCCAGCCCGTGAAACGAGACGCTCGGAGAAGACCACTTCGCGGGTGGCCAGGTCAAACGCGACAACATATACGGCGCCCTCGCCTTGCTTGCCTACGTGGACGAACCGGTCAGCGATAAAGACCACCGCCAGGCCGCTTTTTTCCTTCAAATCATACGCTCTGACAAATGCGGCGATTTTTGCCGCCGTGAGGTGGGAACTGGAGATGGTATCGTCCGAGCCAGGGGAACTGATGATTTGCTTGCTGTCCGGATGTTTGTTCGCCGCCGTTACGGCGTCAATATCCACGACGACCTCCTTCCGGGATTCTTTCTGGATCAGCTTGATGCGCTCCTTCAGGAAGAGGTTATTCCACGATTCAAATTCGCCGGCAAAGATGGCCTCGGGGTCTTTGAATGCGTCCGCACCGCCGATCATACGGACATGGGAATAATCCAGCCCGGCCCAAACCATCTGGGGGGAGGCGAGCAGGGGATTTTTTTCAGCGGCGGCCGCGCCGGCGAGAACGCCGTAAATCAAGGCTGCGAGGGCAAGTGATTTCTTCATGGTTTGTTTCATAAGGTTTTTGGTTGACAATCAAGCGATCGGGAAAAAATCTAATCAGGCGTGCGGATGCTGGTCAAGATTAATTCATTGACCGATTTCGACCTTATGTCGAGCGCGAATATCAGCGGAAGATGCGCCGACCATCACGTCCATCGAAACGAGCCGTGGCAGGAGGCCGGCGCTCCGACCCACGCCTCACGCCATCATTAGCCCCCGCTTCCTTATTGATTTCCGGCCGGATTTTTGCTGTCTTATGCGCCAAGGCTTATGGATTCTATAACCAGTTCCGATCGAACACGCAAATTGCTCGTGGCCAACCGCAGCGAGATTGCCATCCGCGTTTTCCGCGCCGCCACCGAACTCGGACTCCGCACCGTCGCCATTTATGCGGCGGAAGACCGCCTGGCCATCCACCGATTCAAGGCGGATGAGGCCTACGTGGTGGGCGAAGGCAAGGGGCCCGTGGGCGCGTATCTGGATATCCCCGGCATCGTGGCGCTGGCGAAGGAAAAGGGGGTGGATTTCATCCATCCCGGCTACGGCTTTCTGTCGGAAAACGCGGATTTTGCCGAGGCGTGCGGCAAGGCGGGCATCACCTTCGTGGGACCGCGCGTGGAACTGCTGCGCATGATGGGCGACAAAACGGCCGCCCGCGCGCTGGCGCAAAAAGTCGGCGTGCCAGTGCTGCCGGGAACGGAGAACGCCATTGAGGATCGCGCCGAGGCTCTGAAAGTGGCCAAACAGATCGGTTTTCCGCTGATCATCAAGGCGGCCTTCGGCGGTGGCGGGCGCGGGATGCGCGTGGTGACCAAGCCGGGCGATTTGTCGGCGCTGTTGGACGAGGCGCAGGGCGAGGCTGGACGCGCCTTTGGCAATCCGGCGGTGTTTCTGGAGCGCTACATTCCCCGCGCCAAGCACATCGAGGTGCAGATTCTGGGGGACAAACACGGGCGCGTGGTCCATTTGCACGAGCGCGATTGCTCGGTGCAGCGCCGGCATCAGAAGGTCATTGAAATCGCGCCCAGCGTGGATTTGGCGAAGCGCGTGCGCACGGAGTTATGCGAGGCGGCGGTGCGGTTGTGCCACGAAATCAAGTACGACAACGCGGGTACGGTGGAGTTCCTCTACGATCTCGACACCCAGGAATGGTTCTTCATCGAGATGAATCCGCGCATCCAAGTCGAGCACACGGTCACGGAAGTGATCACCGGCCTTGATCTGGTGCGGTCGCAGATTTTGATCGCCGATGGCAAGCCGATGCACAGTCCGGAAGTGGGCATTCCGGAGCAGGAAGACATGCCGCGCAACGGTTATGCCGTGCAAGGCCGCATCACCACGGAGGACCCGGAAAACAAGTTTCAGCCGGACTATGGCCGCATTCTCACCTATCGCTCGGCCGGCGGCTTCGGCGTCCGGCTGGACGGCGGCATGGGCTACGGCGGCGCGGTGGTGACGCCGTTTTACGATTCGCTGCTGGTGAAGCTCACGGTGTCGGCGCAGACGTTTCCCGGCGCATTGCAGCGCATGGACCGGGCGCTGCGGGAATTCCGCATCCGCGGCGTGAAGACGAACATACCGTTCCTGGAAAACGTCATCCACAACGACACCTTCAAACAGGGCCTGGCCACGACGACGCTGATTGACACGTCGCCGGAGCTGTTTCAGTTCAAACCCCGTCGCGACCGCGCGACCAAGTTGTTGAAATATTTGGGCGACATCACGGTGAACGGCCATCCGCTGGTCAAAGGGTTCCAACCCAAGGAAAGCTTCACCGCCGGGCGAGTGCCAGCCTGCGACCACAAACAAGCGCCGCCGCCGGGCACACGCCAGCTGCTGCTGCAACTCGGCCCGAAGAAATTCGCCGAATGGACGCTCCAGCAAAAGCAATTGCTCATCACGGACACAACCTTGCGCGACGCGCATCAATCGCTGTTCGCCACGCGGCTGCGCACGTATGACATGCTGGCGGTGGCAGACGCCCTCGCGCGCCGCACGCCGAAGTTGTTCAGCCTGGAAATGTGGGGCGGGGCGACGTTTGACACGGCGCTGCGTTTTCTGCACGAGGACCCGTGGCTGCGATTGCGCCGGTTGCGCGAGCGGATTCCGAACATCTGTTTCCAGATGCTGTTCCGCGGCTCCAACGCGGTGGGCTACTCCAATTATCCGGACAACGCGGTAGCCGGATTCGTAAAGCACGCCGCCGGCGCGGGCATGGATATTTTCCGCGTGTTCGACTCGCTGAATTACCTGCCGAATTTGCGGGTGGCCATGGAAGCGGTGCAGGAGACGCACGCGATTTGCGAAGGCGCGATTTGCTACACGGGCAATATTCTGGACCCGGCGCGCGCGAAGTATTCGCTCAAGTACTATCTCAAGCTGGCGCGGGAACTGGAAAGAATGGGCGCGCATTTTCTGGCCATCAAAGACATGGCGGGGTTGTGTCGGCCGGCCGCCGCGAGCGTGCTGGTAAAGGCGCTGAAGTCGGAGCTAGGCATCCCCGTGCATTTCCACACGCACGACAGCAGTGGCATCGCGGCGGCTTCGGTGCTGAGCGCGGCGGATGCGGGTGTGGACGTGGCCGATCTGGCGGTGGCCCCGATGTCCGGTTCGACCAGCCAGCCAAACCTGAATTCCGTCGTGGCCGCGCTGCAGTTCACCAAGCGTGACACGGGGCTGGATTTGGACGCCTGGAACGAATTCGCGGATTATTGGGAGCAGGTACGAACGTTTTACGCGCCGTTCGATTCCGCGCCGCGCGCGGGCAGCGCGGAAGTCTATATGCACGAGATGCCCGGCGGACAATTCACAAATCTCAAGGAGCAGGCGGCGGCGATGGGGCTGGCGCATCGCTGGCCGGAAATCGCGCGCACCTATGCCGAGGTCAACCAATTGTTCGGCGACATCGTGAAAGTAACGCCCAGCAGCAAGGTGGTGGGCGACATGACCATGTTTCTCATCACGCGCGGCATCAAGCCGGCGGATGTCTTGAACCTGGACCCCGGCAGCACGCCGTTCCCGGAATCGGTCATTGACATGCTGGCTGGCGGACTCGGCCAACCGCTGGGCGGCTGGCCCAGAAAGCTCCAGCACATTGTCCTCGGCCAGCGCAAACCCTCGATCGACCGCCCCGGCGCTACCCTAAAACCGTTGAATTTCGACAAAATAGCGGAAGACATTGCCGCCAAGCTAAAACCGGACGTGACGTTGGACGACGTATTCAGCCAGATCATGTATCCCGAAGTATTCGCCGGTTACGCCAAATTCACGCGGGAAAACGGCGACCTTGCGCCGCTGCCCACACCGGCGTTTTTCTATGGGATGAAGGTGGGCCAGGAAATTTCGGTGGAAATTGAGCCGGGCAAGACGCTGTTCATCCGGCTGGTGAACATCGGCGCGGTGGATGCGGAAGGCAAACGCGCGGTGAATTTCGAGTTAAACGGCATGGCGCGGCAGTTGGCCATTGTGGATCGCGCGGCCAAGCCCACGGTGAAGCCGCGCGTAAAGGCCGACCCGGCCAAGCCCGCGGAGATCGGCGCGCCGATTCCGGGCCTGGTCACCGCGCTGGCGGTGAGCGTGGGCGCCAAGGTGGAAAAAGGCGGCAAGCTGCTGACGCTCGAAGCCATGAAAATGCAAACGACCATTTACGCGCCGCTCCAAGGGGTGGTGCACGAGATCTTCGTGCAAAACGGCGACGCCGTGGAGAGCAAGGATCTGCTGCTGAAAATCCGCCCGGCGTGAGGCGGTGGGAGCGCGGTCGGTCTCATCCAGCAGCGTGCGGTTAGCGCACCAGCAAATCCGCCACGGCGCAGCCAGGGGCGGTTGATCAATCCTTCGCGGGGAGCACATGCGCCCCGCAGGCGCCTGCTGACACCACGCAGACGGAGGGAAAGACGCCATCGCCTGTGGCGTCCACGCGCGGGGGCGCGCGGGGGCGCGGTTGACGGGGCGTCAACCGCGGCACGCGAGGCGCGTGCGCTCCCCGGGGAGCGGATCAGGGCACCAGCAGGAGGCGGTAGAACCGCATTAAGGAACCAGGAGTGTCGGCGGCTGTGATGGAAGAGTTGGTGGTGGAGAGGACGCCGCCCAAATTGACCCACGAGTTCAGGCTCAAATTGGTCGAGTATTGCACTTGATAAAGCTGGCCCGACTGCGCACTCCAGCTAAAGTTGATCGTGCCGTTGCTCGCGGTCACCGGCCCAAGCTGCGGGGCCGGGTAAACCGCGATATCGTCCAGGCCAAAGTAACTGGGGTCATTGATGAATCCAAAGGTCAGCACAGCACTGGCAGTGGTGGCGCCGGCTTGGAAAATCAGGTTGGTCCAGAGGGTGGCGCCAATATTCTGCTGATCGAAGAGCCTGACATCATTCCAGAAAACGGCGAACTCATTGGGGGTGGCGCCGTCGCAATAGAGCCAGCAAGAAACCACGTAATTCTGCCCCGCGGTGGTGGCGAAGGTTTGGGAAAGGTAACCGGGCGAGCCCGCCGGCCCGAGCTCCGCCCCACAGAGACCGGAATGCACATAGGGAGAGCCGGTGGTGACATAGCAGCCCAAGAAATTTCCGGCGGTGTTCCAGTCGGCGAAGGAGCCCAATTCAAAGCCGCCATTCTGCAACAACACGGTCAGCGCGGTCAGCAACGCATTGGAGCTGGTGGCGGAACCCAGGGAATTGGTGACCACCACTTTGTAGCTGCCCGCTTGATTAACGGTCAGATTGCTCACGGTGAGCGTCGCATTGGTGGCATTGGCAAGGTTGGTTGCGGCAAACTGCCATTGGTAGGACAGCGGCAGCCGCCCGGAGGAGAGCACGCTGAAAGTGGCGGTGCCTCCCAATAGCACTCCCTGGTTGGCGGGTTGCGTAATGATGATGGGCGGCCCATCGGCGCTGATCACCGGCGTGAGTTGAATGTCGTCCAAACCCAGAAAACTTTCATCATCTTGGGAGCCAAATTGCAGGTCAGTATTTGTGCCGGTGGCGGTGACATAGAACTGGAGGTTGGTCCAGCCGATGGCCCCAAGATTGGTTTGATCAAAGACCGGGGTTCCATTCCAGTCCACCATGAATTCATTGGGCGAGATGCCATCCGGACTGTTCAACCACAGGGAGAGCAAATAAACCTGTCCTGCGACCGTCGGCAACGATTGCGAGAGATAGCCGAGTGAGCCAGCCGGCCCCAGCAAGGCGCCGTAATTTCCAGAGTGCACGGCGGTGGAACCGATGGTGACCGTGCAATCTTCAAAATTGCCCGATCCACCCCAGGCAGAGAAGTTGCCGGTTTCAAAGCCACCATTCTGCACCAATTGTATGCCCGGCACCACTGCCACCACGGACAGGACCGCCCCGGTGCTGGTGGCACCGCCGAGGACGTTGCTAACGACGACGGAGTAGGTGCCGATGTTGACTGAGGATGCGGCATTGATCGTCAAGGTGGGGGTGGTCGCCCCGGAAATCGCGCCGCCATCCATCAAATTGGTTTGATTGATCTTCCATTGATAACTGAACGGGGCGGTGCCTTCCGCCACCACCGCCAATTGCACCGAGGCACCGACCGGCACAGTCTGACTGGCCGGTTGCTGGACAATCACCGGCACCGAAGGTGTGATGGTCAAAACCGCGTTCGAACTGACGGCGATGCCTGCGGCATTGCTGGCCACCAGGGTGTAGTTTCCATCATCTGCGGCAACCAGGTTGCTGATGGTCAAAGTGCTGGCGGTGGAGCCATAGATGTTTCCCGCTCCAGTCAGCGTGCTTTGCGCTCCGGCCACCCTCCCGCCACTGGTCAAATTGGTCCCGTTGCACTGCCACTGGCAGAACAATGGCAATCCGCCAGCAGCGGCCGCGGTGAAGGTTGCCGTGGTCTCTCCGATCGCCGACAATCCCGCTGGTTGAACCGTGATGACCGGCGGCTTGATAATGGTTAATGCGATGGGACGGCTTTGGGCGGCGCCGTCCGTCAGGTTGGTGAACCAGAGAGTCGCGGCATAGGTACCCAGGAACAAGTTGCTGCTGGCGGCATTCAAACTCACGACGACCGTCGTTGCCGCCCCGCCGGGAGTCAGGGTGCCGCCGTATAGCGAGACGTTAAGCCAGGGTGCGGTGGTGGCGGCAGCCCAGTTGATGACCGCACTTCCAACATTGGTCAAAACATAAGTTTGAGATGCCGGAGCCAGCGGCCCACCCACTCTGCCACCGGGACTCCAACCGGCCAGGGGCGAAACTTGCAATGCATCCGGGGGCGCCAGCAAGTTGATCAAATTGGTGCCCGTCGGGGTACCCAAACCGGTGCAAAGGTCGTAACCCGGCACGGCTTGGAAGTTCGTCAGGCTTCCGCTCCACGTGTTACTGCCAGTAGTAATGTCGTGAAAACAGTTGGTGTAGTTGGCGCCGCAGCCGATGGCATAGAGGGCTGGATTGAGGAAGCCCAGCGTCGGGTGTCCGCCGGTCACGGCTTGCTCGTTGGCCAGAGCGGTGAAGGCCGCCCACAACGGCGTCGCGCAACTGGTGCCGCCAAAGTTCCCCAGTTGACCGTTACCGTAAACCACGAAAATATTATCCGCCGTGAGCGCCACATCCGGAAGATTGCGAAAGGTGGTGGAGGCGTGATTGGCGTTCGTATTCTGGATGGCGCACACCTGCCAGGAAGGAATCGCGTTGTTAACGCTGATCCCGCCGCTGCCGCCCACCCCATCATAACTGGATCCATATTCAACACCCCAATTCCAAACCGTTTCCGATACCCACGCGCCGCCTGGACCGCTGGTAGTCAGGGTGGTGCCGCCCACACAGGTCAGGTTCGGGTCGTCGGTTGGCGGGGCTGGCGGGTCATAGCTCCCCGCATCCACGTAAGCATCGCCGTCCCCGGAGGCATTGAAAAACGACTGCCCCTGCGCCGCAAATTGCAGGAAGATTTGATCCGATTCCGCATCGATGCCATACGTCCACGAGGCGCTGAGTTGTTTGGCCAGGTCATCCGTCGCCATCTGGTTCAAAATGTCATCCGTGGCCGAGCCTTCATAGACGATCACGCTTGCCAGTCCAGGTGCCATGGAGATGGCCATTTCGATGTCCAGGGACACCTCGTCATTGCCATTGCCGGGTCCGCCGTTGTATCCGTCCAACAGCTCCGCTTTGACGGGCACGTTAGGCAAACCCGCCAGGGCTTCGTAATTCGTGATATCGCTCTGGTAGTAACCGGAATCAAACTCCAAAAGTCCGACCGATTGTCCGCTGCCGGTCAGGGCCAGGCCCGGAACGTAGGCCGCGCGAAAGTCGTTGCCCATGTAGGTGCCGCTGGGCCCCGAACCAGTCGCGGGAACCGCCCCCGCGCGACCAGCTGGCGGCCCCTTTTTCAAATTCATCGGATGCGGCAGGTGGTAATTGTCCAAGCCGCTGATATGCAATACCGGCGTTGTCAAATCCAGCGCCGGCTCCGCGTCGGGCGCAAAGAAGACGCGTTTTTCCCGCGGATGCGCATAGGTCCGCAACCGGACATGAAAAGCCTTTTCAATATCCGACGCCGACCCGGCGACATCGAGCAACACGCGGTTGGAATGGGTTGCGGTCACCTTCAGCCCGTGCGCGATGGCAAACGCCGTAACGGCTTGATAATCCTCCTTCGTCGGACCAAACGCTTCCGCAAACTGTGCCGGCGTCAAATAATGATGGTAGGCAGGATTGGCCGGGTCATAAAGCCCCTGTAGCAGATTGGTGAGCATTTCCCGGTTTCGCAAGGGCAAGCCAATGGCCAGCGCCAATCGATTCGTGCCGGGCAGGCGGTCGGTCGGCGGCAACCGCAGGCGCGAAACCGCCTTGGGCACATGGCCAGGCAAGATCTGCTGTGCGAACGCCGCAGGCAGCGCCAGGAAAGTGCCGACGCCGGTCAGGAGGGTGCCAAGGAGAATTCTGGTTTTCATGCTTCGCCGGAGTGTGGAATGATTGATTATTAATGTTGAATTTCAGCCCTGCTAAGTCAGCTTTGCGCCATGTCCGTAATCTGTCAATCATAATAATATTAGCGCCGTCGAATTCTGCCATGGATGGCAGAAATAACTCGCCCCGTCCGCCCGGATGGCGGACGATTCCGGCCCATGAGTTTGGATGCACCGCCGCCGGCCCACATTCGGGATAAGTCCGCCGAAGAATATGAATTGCCGCTGGCCGGTTTTCCGGGTGCGCCGGAGGAAAAAGACCGCCAATGGTTCGAGCAGTGTTATCGCGGGGACACGCAGCGGCAGTTGACGGTTCGCGCCGTGATCATGGGCGGCATTCTCGGGATGTTCACCGCGGTTTCCAACCTGTACATCACGCTCAAGATCGGGTGGAGCTTCGGAGTGTCCATCACCGCCTGCGTCATTTCGTTCGTAGTCTGGAATTCCATCTGCAAGCTTTTTGCCGGCCGGGTTTCGCGGATGAGCGTGCTGGAAAACAACTGCATGCAGTCCACGGCCACCGCCGCGGGTTCCTCGACCGGCTCCACCCTGGCCACCGCGCTGGGCGCACTGTTGCTGATTGAGGGCGTGCATCAATCCTGGCAGGTGGCCACAGCTTTTTGTTTCTTTACCGCCGCGCTCGGCGTGTTTCTGGCCATTCCGATGAAACGGCAGATGATCAATCATGATCAGCTCCGGTTTCCCTCCGGCATTGCCACGGCGGAAACGCTCCGCAGCCTCTATTCCAAAAGCGGCGAATCGTTGAAACAGGCTTACTCGCTGCTCATTGCCCTGGGCGCTGGTGCGGTCGTGGGCATTCTGCATAATTATAGCGGCCTGGCGGACCAATTGAAGGACAAGGCACATTTCGCGCCGAAACTCACGGCGCTGCTGGGAAAAATCAGCCCCGGCTTTTGCGGCTGGCTGGAAAAGTGCCTCCGGCACGGTTCGGCATGGCTCGAGCGCATCTCCGATAAATGCAACCTGCCCGATCTGATCGGCTTTACCGGCTGGCTGAATCCGGTGGCCCGCACAAAGATAAGCATGGACGGCCTCGGTTTCGAGCCGAGCGTGCTGCTCGTCGGTGCGGGAATGATCACTGGGATGCGCGTGTCGCTGTCCATGTTTGCCGGCTCCGTGCTGCTGTACTACTGGGTTGCGCCCGGCCTGTTCGCCCAGGACCTCACCAACGCTGGCGTGGCCGGTTATATCCCGTCGTTCCAGGTCGAGGACGGCGTCTTCATTCCCACGCGTTGGGCGCTGTGGGGCGGCACGTCGATCATGATTTTTTCCAGCCTCACCCAGGTGGCGTTGAACTGGCGCACGGTCATCCGCGCCTTCTTGATCTTCAAAAAGGAAGAGCGCAACGCCGCGCACAATGCCGCTGAAGCCGTCGAGGTTCCGAATTCCTGGCTGGTGATCGGACTCATCCCCATCACGATCGGAATTCTCGCCGTGCAATATTTCGCGTTTCACATCGCCATCTGGCTGGGCCTGGTTTCCGTGGCGTTTTCCTTCGTGGTTTCACTGGTGTGCTGCCGCGCCACCGGCGAGACGGATACCGCCCCGATTGGTGCGATGGGCAAGGTCACCCAGCTCCTCTATGCCGTGCTGCCCGGAGCCAGAGGCATTGCCGCCACCAACCTCATGGCCGCCGGCACCACGGCTGCCGCGGCCGGCGCGGCGGCGGATTTGCTGACCGACCTGAAAAGCGGCTACCTGCTCGGCGCCAACCCGCGCCGCCAGTTTCTGGCGCAATTTTACGGGGTGTTTTTTGGGGTCGCCGCCGTCGTGCCCGCCTGGTATCTCATGGTGCCGGACAAAAAGGCGCTCGAAG
>Ga0316217_10003213_pt1 | contig 18873 bp, 15 predicted proteins | sample 1anoAmetaG_FD_203633 | JGI IMG/M metagenome (GOLD analysis project Ga0316217, IMG submission 203633) | Freshwater microbial communities from Trout Bog Lake, Wisconsin, USA - 1anoA | ecosystem: Environmental > Aquatic > Freshwater > Lake > Hypolimnion/Profundal zone | place: USA: Wisconsin...
TATTCTTTCTTACCAAACTGACAAGCTTTTAAGATTGATTGCGGTATCTTTTTTAATGTAATTCGGGGATCAATTTTTTCACACCCGGGTTCGTATTTTTTTGAACAAATCAATAAAGTTTCATTACTTTTTAAATGACTTGCAATTTGTTGAACCATAGCAATAGAAAGCATTTGAGTCGTAACAAAAATATTATTATTACCTTGCCCTTTTCCATGTTTCCAATATTCATTTTGACTTGGCGTAAATGTGTAATTTGTTAGTTTACACATAGCTTTGATAAGCTTAATTTCATTATAATAAATATCAATTACTGGATTCCCAAATTCATCAATCGTTACAAAGCTTGGGGCTAATTCATAAAACTTATAACCACCACCACCTAACCAATTTATTGATTTAGTTATACCACCTTGATCAGTCCCATCGATTACTCGATCTATTCTTACTTTGCAATGTGTATAAGCATGATTTCCCATTTCAATTCCGATATATTTCCTTTGCATTTTATGCGCAACAGCTGCTGTTGTACCACTCCCCAAGAAGCTATCAAGAACAATATCATTTTCATTAGTTGCTAAAAATAAAATTCGCTCAATAAGTCTTTCAGGCTTAGGTGTAGCAAAAGTAGTTTCTCCAAATTCTTTGACTTCCTTTTTAGCTTCTTGATTATCTCCAACATCATTTCTAATCCAAATTGTCTTAGTAGTAACCCCATCTTTAACCTCAGATAAATATCTTTTTAATTGAGGAGCACCAGTACCATCTTTTCCAAAATAAAATCTATTTTCTTCTAAGTATCTTTTTGCTGTTTCTTGATTAAATCTATAACAACTGCCTTTAGATGGATAATATTCTTTACCGGTATTTGGGTTAACGATTGCAAAAACTCCACTTTGAGAAAATGATTTGACTAAAACATTGTCAGAACGCCAAACACCTCTTCCGTCATTATCATTATATTTATAATAAGCATTTTGTTTTTCTCCTCTTGGAAGTAAATTAGGCCGCCAAGACACTTTTTTCTTAGCATACACTAGAATGTGATCGTGACTATCTGAAAGCCACTTCGCATCATTTGAAGGAGAATACTTTTTCTCCCATATTACATTACTTACAAAATTTTGCCTGCCAAAAACTTCATCGCACATCACTTTTAAATAATGTGCTTCATTATCATCTACAGAAATCCAAATACTACCATCCTCTGTATCAAGCAACATTCTTAAAAGCTCCAATCTAGGTTTCATAAGTGAAAGCCAAGTAGAATGTTCAACATTATCATCATATTGTTCAAATGCACTCCCAGTATTATAAGGAGGATCAATGTAAATACATTTTATTTTACCTTCATACTCAGGCAAAAGAGCCTTTAATGCAAGTAGATTATCCCCATGAATAAGTTTATTTTCAGAATTCCTATCACCATAAGACAACTCTGTTTTTTCTTCTAATATTCTCGGCTCAATATTGGCAATATCATATTCTGGATTGTTTTTACCAATCCAAGTAAGTTCTAGTTTTTGTTTTCCGTTATTAGCCATATTATTATATTATCCTATATCTAATTTTAAATAATGTTGTCAGTGTTGTTTTCTGTTTTAGTTGAGCTTCAACCTTTACCAATAAATCTTCTTTTTTACTATCCACTTCATCCTGAGACTTGTATAATTTCTGCCGCATATCATTACGTTTTCTTTCCAAGTCTTTAATTTCCCTTTGTAATTTAACCTTTTCCATCAAATTCAACACCTTTTTGGCATTGGTTTTCATTGTTTTAATATCAATATCTAAACGCCTCAATTCTATTTCCAAACTCTTTTTTACATCTTCTGCCCATTTATCAAGCTTATCAACTTCTTCATCAAAAAATTCACTGTTACGCTCTGCAATATTAGTGGTAAGGATAGCGACTTTTTCTTGTTCTAATTGATTAATCTGAGAATTATTAATTTCAGTATTAGGCTTTGCTATTTCTGCATTCACCATAAATAGCTTTTTAGCAACATCTTCCTCAATAATTTCACCATTATCATTTATAGCTGTAACAATGATATTGTCTTCTGTTTCAAATGAATCTATAGTTAATTCAGATACTTGTAAAATACCTATTGAGCCAACAAGTTCCTTAATTGGAGAAATTATTTGCCCATGATTTGTATAATCAAATATAAGTTCAGCATCTTGTAATGGCTTTCCTTTGATTTCTTTCAAAATCAGTTCCGCTAAAGGATGCCCCGGTCTATATATGTGTGCATCATCTACATTCTTTCCAATTTTATAGGGGCCTTCTTCTATGTGTTCCTGCGGAAATGGATTTTGTAATAACCTGAAAGAATACTCATCTTCTGAATAATGAGCCTTATCTCCTAAATAGAACCTTGAAATATCCCAAAGCCATTTCTCATAAATTTCTAAATATGCTTTACTCTCTCGTAAGTTAATTCGTAGCTTCTCATGAACATCAACATCAAAGTTTTCAAGGAGCTTTTCTTTTGCACCTTTCATACCCTCTTGAATAGATTCATCCATTTCAGTTTGAAGTGCATCAAAAGCCTTGTTTATTTCTTCTTCAGTTCGGCATGATTGATATATACCTGCAATTCTTTTTTCAAAATCAACACCAGACTCAATACTACCAAGTACTTCATCACTAGCACCAAATACCCCTTTGAAGAGTTTAAACTTTTGATCTAATAATTCATACACACGCTGATCTGCAGCATTCTTTCTGTTTACAAAATTGACAACTACTACATCATGTTTCTGTCCGTAACGGTGACAACGCCCGATTCTTTGTTCAATTCTTTGCGGATTCCATGGTAAGTCATAATTTATAACTAAAGAACAGAATTGTAAGTTGATGCCTTCAGCGGCAGCTTCTGTAGCAATCATTATTTCTGCATCAGACTTGAAGTAATCTACTAATGCAGCACGAAGGTCAGCAGATTTAGAACCTGTAACCTTGTCACTATCTTTATTTTTCTTAAACCACTCAGTATAAATATCTTTTGATTTTTGGTCGTTATTAGTACCATTAAATAAAAGTATTTTATCCTTATAGCCACTATTTGAAAGTAAGTTCCATAAATAATCCTGAGTAATTCTAGATTCAGTAAAAATTACCGCTTTCTTATTAGCTCCCAGATTTGCAGTCATTTCAAATCCTTTTTCTAACGCTATAAGCAACGATTCCCCTTTAGAGTTCTTGAATATTATTTTAGCCAAATCTCTAAACTTCTCAAGGTCTTGTTTTTCACTTTGAATAAGCGGTATATCTTCAACTGTGTACTTTGCTCGTTTATCTATATTTTCTCCTTCATCCTCGTCTTCTTCATCATCAATCCATTCATCAGCAGTATCTGATAGTCCTTCATAATTATCTTCTAATCCTAGAGGAAACTCATTATTAGCCATTTGGCTTTCTTGATTAATTGATTCTTCTAATTTATCAAGTTTATATACTAACCCGTTTAATGTACTTGCAATTGCAAATGAAGAAGATGCTAGCAACTTACGTAAAATAAGAGTCATAAGCTGTCTTTGGCTAAAAGGTAGCGCATACAACTTTGGTCGTTGTAGGTACTCAGAAATGCCATTATAGAGCTCTATTTCCTCTTCTGTAGGGATGTAATCCTGTGTGATAGGTTTCCGGTCACGATAATTAATATATTCAAGTACTTGCCTACGGAGCGTTCTAATACAGACCGGCTTTAATCTATTCCGTAAGTCTGCAAACATTTCCTGTCTTGGTTCTACTAATCCAAGTTCACTTTCATATGAATCTTGCTCACGAGATACTTTTGCATAATTAGCTTTGAAACTATTAAGATCACCGAAAATATGATCATCAATAATACTTACTAATCCATAAAGCTCTAGTAGTGAGTTTTGTAAAGGTGTTGCAGTAAGTAATAACTTTGGATATTCCTGAATAGCCTCCTTTATTTCTCTAGCAATCTTGTTACTTGTTTTATATACATTACGTAAACGGTGCGCTTCATCAATCACCACTAAATCAAATGGAGTTTGTTTGATATACGGAGCCTTAGCTTTAGCAAAATGATATGAACAAATTACAATAGCGTTTTCCTGATTGAACGGATTGAGGTTTCCGTCCTTAATATATTGATTAAAAGACTTAGCTTCTAAAATCACTGAAGGTAAAAAGAACTTCTCAAGAAGCTCTCCGTTCCACTGCTTACGAAGACTTGAAGGAACAACAAGCAAAATGTTTCTTTTCCTTTCTGCCCATTTCTGAGACAATACCAATCCTGCCTCAATTGTCTTACCTAATCCAACCTCATCAGCAAGAATAGCCCCTTTTGATAAGGGTGATTTAAACGCAAATAAAGCTGCCTCTATTTGGTGAGGGTTAAGATCAACCTGAGCATTAGAAAGTGTAGAAGATAGTTTTTCTAAACTATCTGACGGGCATCGCTTTGTCAGTTCACTAGCAAAATATTTTGCATGATAATCGGTAATTAGTTCCATATTTTAATTAAAATCGATGCCATAAAACATCCAAAATTATAGCATTTTAAGCTTAATTTTGAAAGTCTTTTTAAACTTTGAAGCAATGACCTCAATTCTTATAAATACTGGCACAAATCAGTTGAAATCAAGCTTGTGTTGCATTGGTGAACTATCTTCTCCACCTTCATTCACATATTCTTGAGGAATTACACTTTGATTACACATCACACTATACTTTCTAATACTCTCATGTTTAATATACTCATCGTACAAGAATTCTTGATGTTGTAATATTGAAGTTGCCGCACTAAATGGTTTTGAGGTTGTGCCATCTATGAGTAGTTTTAAATATATATTAAAGCGTGGGAGGTTAATTAAGTCTTCTGCTGAAAATGTAGGCGCAAATTCTGGCTCAAGGACTTTTGCATCCCTTGCTCCAATTCTGAAACAGATTACGTTTCCTAAAATACCATGCAATATTTCATCCTTTAATTGTTCGGTATATTGATGAGTAATAAACAAGCATAAACCATACTTTCTTGATTCAGAAAGAATATCTATAAAAGAATCTGTCATAAACGAGTGTATCTCATCTATATATAAATAAACCGGACTTCTTTGCTCAATTGGAATAGTACTTCTTCGTAATGATTGAATCTGAAATGCAGTAATTAGTAACGAACCTAACAGTTCTGATCCTGCTTCTCCAATGCTTCCCTTTGCAAGGTTAGCAATGAATATTTTGTTTCCAGTAAATACCTCTTCAATACTAAAGGCAGTTTCTTGAGCAGAAAGTATTGCTTTTAGTTTTGGATGCGTTGCAAGCATACCAATTTTATTAACTATAGAAGCAATATGCTCAGCTTTAATATGGGGAGATAATGGCTCAAACTCATTATTCCAGAATGCTAGTAAGGATTTATCAGAAATAAATGAAACAACCACTCTTCTAAAATGAAAATTGCTTAATAGAGGTTGAATATCTAAAAGCGTAGCATTAGGATAATATGTAAGTGAATGTATGGCATTGCGTAGGATATATTCCAAGCGAGGCCCCCATGAATCACTCCATAATTTCTTAAAAACTGAAACTATATTTGAGGCTACTAAATGCTTCTCTAATTCAGGTATATTACACAAAGGATTATATGCAATTAATTGTTCTGAATTACTTGTGTCAAAAAAGATAACATCTTTAATTCTATGAAGAGGAATATATGAAAGTATTGTATTAGCTAAGTCTCCATGAGGGTCAATAACAGCTACAGAACCACCTTGTAATATGTCAGAAATAGCCATGTTTAATAACAAAGTGCTCTTTCCTACACCAGTTTTACCTATGCAATAAATATGCCCTGATCTGTCTTTAGTTTTGATTCCAAAAGGTATTTGTTTGCTTTGATAGTTTGTTATACCTATAGGAGTTATTTTATCCATTCGAGAATTATATATAAATGGATTAAACGAAATAAGATAGGGAAATTAACTGGTCGCAGTGTTATTAACTACTATACATATATTTTAATTTATATATACTATCAATATTCAAAGGGGCAAGTAGTTAATAACTTACCTTCGACAATATTTTACATTCAGCAAACATGGCAAAAATTCATAATCTGACAATTAAAAACTTTAGAGGTATTAAACATTTTGAGCAATCATTTAACTCAGATTTTATATGCCTTATTGGGCGAGGAGATTCAGGTAAGTCAACAATTTTAGATGCAATATCTTATGTTCTTTCATCCAACTGGAATGTTACATTTTTTGATAATGACTTCTACGGATGTGATATTAAGACACCCATTGTTATAGAGGCAACCTTAATTGACTTGCCAAATGAGTTTATTAAGGAAGATAAGTTTGGTTTATATCTTAGAGGGGTTGATAAATCTGGTAATATTACAGATGAAATTGAAGAAATTGAAGAACCAGTTATTACAATAAGACTAGAGGTTAATAATGATTTAGAGCCGCAATGGAAAGTTATTACTAAAAGAGATGAAGACGGTAAACAGATATCTGCAAATGATAGATCAAAACTTAATACTTTCCTAGTATCTGATTATGTTGATCGTCATTTTACATGGGGAAAAGGCAGCCCATTATATTCCTTGCTAAAACAAAATTCAGAATCAGATGATGATAATGAAATGATGGATGCATTAAGGGAAGCTAAATCAAAGATTGACAAAAATTCTTTTAGTAAATTTGATTCAGTAACCAGCACAGTTAAAGATAATGCGGCTCTCTTTGGAGTTGATATTTCCAAGACAAATACAACTATCGATTTTAAAGATATTGTCATTAAGGATGGGAAAGTGTGTTTACATGATGAAACAATCCCTTTTCGATTAAAAGGTAAAGGGTCTAAAAGGCTTATTTCAATGGCAATTCAAGCATCTATTGCAAATGATGGTGGAATAGTTTTAATTGATGAAATTGAACAAGGGCTTGAGCCTGATTGGGTTCAAAGTTTAATTCATACCCTAAAACAAAATAACAATGGGCAAATATTTATTTCTACGCATTCAAGAGATGTTCTTGTAGAGCTTTCTTCTTCAGAATTATTTCTCATGAAAAAAGGGGCTCGTCAGCTTAATTTATTTAATCCAGAGGCATTTTTTGCAAAAAGAATAGTTGTTGCAGAAGGCTCAACTGAAATGGGAATTTGTAAAGCAATAAATGATTATAGAATAATAAATGGTCAAAAAAGTGCTGCTTATTTGGGAGTACGTGTTGCAGATGGTTCAGGGAGTAGTTTAGTTGAATATTCTAAAGGATTTTCTTCGTCTGGATTTTCTGTTGCATTATTTTGTGATTCTGATGATAAGAATGTTAATAGTGAAAAAGATAACTTAAAAACACTTGGTATTAAAGTTTTTGACTGGGAAAATACTGATTGTTTAGAGGTTGCAATAGTGAAAAATTTGCCATTAAATCTTTTACAAGAGTTGTTTGAATTAGCTGTAACTATCCAATTCGAAAATGATTCAACAAATACTATTGAACAATACAAGACCAATCTGTGGGATTCTGTAAAATCAAGGTATGGAGCAAATTGTCCAGATAGTATTTCATTAATATCAGATACTTCGGAAATACGATATGCAATTGGACAGAGTGCAAAAAAGGGTGATTGGTTTAAACGACAAGATAAAGGGTACAAACTTGGAAATTTAATCTTAAATAATTTTGATAAATTGGAAGATACAAATTACCTGAAAGTATTATTAACCTCCCTTTCAAATTGGATTGAAAATGAATCATAAAGAATTTATTTCAAATCAAAAATGCATGCTAATTGCCCCAGCCGGGTATGGTAAGACTCATACTATAACTCAATGTCTTGAGCATACAGAGGGAAGGCAACTTATTCTTACACATACTCATGCAGGCGTAGCTTCTATTTTAGAAAAAATTAAAAAAGCTAACATAGCATCACATAAATTTCACGTTGAAACAATCACTGGATATGCACAAAAATATTTAGAGGCATATTATACAAAAAATGATATTCCAAGCCAAGAAGATACAAAAGCATATTATCCTTTTCTAGTTGAAAAAGTAACAAGTATTATTGCTTTACCAATTATTATTAAAATAATTTCAGAAACATATTCAGGATTGTTTGTTGATGAATACCAAGATTGTACATTATTGCAACACAACTTTATAAAAGTATTGAGTTGTATTTTACCAACTCGTATTCTTGGTGACCACCTACAAGGTATATTCAATTTTGATAGTTCTCTTTCTATGGTTGATTTGATTGATGAAACTCATATGGGAGATTTTCGTAAAAATATATACGAATTAGATGAACCATGGAGATGGAAAGGAGTAAACGAACCATTAGGTAAATCACTTAAAGAAATTAGGAATGATATTGAACTTCAAAAGTCTATTAATTTAAAAAATCACTCCTCAATTACATTCATACAAATAGAATCTGATTCTGATATATATAATCCAACTAAAAAATATAATAAGGATCTAAATAAAATTCTTAGTGAAAAAAATCTACTTATTATTCACCCCGAAAGTTCAAATATCAACCAAAGGAAAAATGTAATCAAAAGCTTCAAAATTCCAATTACTTTACTTGAGGCTATTGATGATAAGGATTTTTATAAATTATCAAAAAAATTCGATGATATAAAAAGTAGTACATTAGAAAGTGTCATACATGCTACAGGTGTTGCTTTATTCAACAAAACAGAAATTGAAAAATGGATTTCACCTAAAGGAGTAAAAAATAGAACAGGAGTCTGGAAGATTAAAGCTCAGGTAATCAAAGAAATGTTTGAACAAGCTAATAAAAGCAATCCATTATTAAACTCTTCAAAAATAATTAGATATTTAAGTAAGATTGATGGAATTAAATGTTATAGAAAAGAACTACTTTCATCATTGTGCTCTGCTCTAGAGGATTCTGATGAAAATATTAATTCTGTATATGATTCCATGGTTATAAAAAGAAATCATGTAAGAAAGATAGGTAGAAAAATATATGGGAGATGTATTGGTACTACACTTTTGACAAAAGGTCTAGAATTTCAGACTGTAGTTATTTTAAATGCCCATAAATTTGAATGTCCAAAGAATTTGTATGTTGCACTAACTAGAGCTAGTAAAAAATTAATTATTTTCGGAACATCTTCAGTTCTTTCCCCTAAATACTAATTGAATTAAAAAAATAAGTTGTATTAATATTTTGTATTCTTATATGCTTTTATGCGTAGAATAACCCCCTTAATCTACGCATTCGAACTTCTTTTATTGACTTTGCGTAGAATAAATGCTATATTTGACGCATATTATGCGTAGAATAATACATAACAAATACATACACGAGCTTTCGGAATGGCCTAATTTCCAATGGAATCAGGAAATAGTGTCAGCTAAGCTAATTGAAGTAAGGCATAGACAAGGGCTCTTATTGGGTAAAATGAGTACACTAGGCTTTTCATTACGTGGCGAAGCTATGTTAGCTACATTAACCTTAGATGTATTAAAATCAAACGAAATTGAAGGCGAGATACTTAATCCAGAACAAGTACGGTCTTCTATTGCACGGCGTTTAGGAATGGATGTTGCAGGACTAGTGCCATCAGATAGAAACGTTGAAGGTGTAGTTGAAATGATGTTAGATGCTACACAACATTTTAGTAATCCCCTTTCTGATGAACGGTTATTCAATTGGCACGCAGCACTGTTCCCTACTGGTCGGAGTGGCATGTATAAAATAACCACTGGTAATTGGCGAACTGGAAATAATCCTATGCAAGTTGTTTCGGGAGCAATAGGACATGAGAAAGTACACTTTGAAGCACCTATAGCAGATGCTATACCTCAAGAAATGACAGCATTTATACAATGGTTTAATACTGCACATGATATTGATCCTGTATTAAAAGCCGGAGTGGCTCATTTATGGTTTGTAACAATTCACCCCTTTGATGATGGGAACGGTAGAATTGCCCGTACAATCGCTGATATGCAACTTACAAGAGCTGATGGCAGTCCACAGCGGTTTTACAGTATGTCTGCACAGATTCGTTTAGAGCGTAATGCGTACTATGATATTCTTGAAAGAACACAAAAGAGTTCGCTTGATATTACTAACTGGCTCATGTGGTTTCTTGATTGTTTAGATAGAGCTTTACAAGAAACAGAGAATACTCTCAGTGGTGTACTTAAGAAAGCACAGTTTTGGGATTCATTTACTACAACTCAAATAAGTGATCGTCAGAGAATTATTCTAAACAAATTACTTGATGGATTTGAAGGTAAATTAACTACTGCTAAATGGTCAATAATTACTAAATGTTCTCATGATACCGCATTAAGAGATATTCAAGATTTAATCAAAAAAGGTATGCTTGTTCAGGAAGCTTCTGGTGGTAGAAGTACCAGTTATATTTTGAAAGAAATAGACTAATGTACTATTCCCTATCTCTTACTGGGTTTCGATACGTGTAATAATTGACATGTACGAAACTATGAACAATTCATTAAAAAACCACTTTGAACAATACATAGACGAAGCTCAATTCTCAGCATGTTTAAGACCAGAAACAATACGTGGATATAAAGCAGTTTTCCAACTCTTTCAAAAAGTAATGCCAGAAGTTGATACGTTAGATTCATTAAGTCCAGATATGCTTAATGAGTTTTTTAAACGTATTCAAACAAGGCAACGGCTAATAGGTAAGACAGTTAAAACAGGTGTTAAAAACTCAACGATTAAAACACAATGGAGCAAGCTCAATACGTTTTTTGGCTGGCTCTATAAGAACAATTATATACAATATAATCCTTTAAAAAACATACGCCCTCCAAGAGTGTATTATGATGACTTCCGCAAATTAGAAGATAATGATATTCGTAAAATCTATGCTGCTATTACCCTGCACTCTCCTAATTCATTCCTACTGCGGCGAGATACTGCAATGGTGAGCTTATTGCTATTTTGTGGGCTGCGTAAAGGTGAATTATTATCGCTACTAGTGAGTGATATTGAACTAGAAAAGCGTGAAATTACTATTCGTAAGGAAGCATCGAAATCAATATGCACAAGGGTTGTAAAGATGCACCCTTCACTTGTGATGAATCTAAAAGAGTATATTAAAGAAAGAAATAGCAAACATTTTAAAACAGCATATCTAATCACCTCAAGTAAAGAAGATGAAAGATTGACTGCTGATGGATTGAAGCATTGGGTGAATAGCCTTATTACAAAGTCTGGGGTTAAATTTCACCTCCACCAATTCAGACACACATTCGCGTGCAAGCTTGCAGAAGCTGATGTGAGCTTATTTAAAATTCAAAGAATGATGGGTCATTCGGATGTAAAAATGACTATGCGTTATGCCAGATCTTTGAAAACAGAAAATATGGATGATGATATTGGTAAAATATCTATTTGATTTTTCTATTTATCTCTCGTATAATCTCTTTGTAAGTCGAATGAATTTATCAGGTAAATCATATTGCTTGCAGTATTTATTTTGAAATCATTTTTGGGTGATAAACAGGTCGTTAAAAAACACCTTATATATGCACCTGAATGCTAAATAACCATTATATTTTATGCTTTGGTTGGAAAACCATCCACAGCACTTTCTTACCAAGAATGTGCTCTACCACTGAGCCAAGACGGCGATGATAATAGCATACTAAAATAAGGATTATTTGGCAAATGACCAATTTAGTACGACCACCTCCCGTTGGAAACAGGTCGTTGACATAGGTGTATTTTCATAACAAATACTTGCTTGTAATTCAGCAACATATGGACATAGAGATTTTGTTACGTCAATTTTGTGAGTATTCTATTTCAATTCGTGGGTATTCAAAGAATACAATTCAGCGGTATAAAAATGTTATTATTCTTTACTGCAAACATACAGGCATTACTACCATCAATCAGGTATCTAATGAAAATGTACGTTCCTTATTTTATGCAGGCAGAACAAAAAGAAACTGGTCAAATAATACATTTATTGTCTATCATAGAACCCTATTAGTATTCTTTCGCTGGTGCATTAAACAAGGTATAATGGAGAAAAATCCTATCACAGATATAGAAGTGCCCAAACTTGAAAAAAGACTTCCTCCTAAACTAAACAAACAGACCACCTTAAAATTATTAGAGATTGTATATAACTATCCGTATGATTATAAATTCTTACGATATAGAAACCATGCCATTTTTTCTACATTCATTTTTGCAGGGCTACGCAAACAAGAATTATTGCGTTTAAAATATGCAGATGTAGACATTGATAACTTAACAATTTTCATCAGACAAGGAAAGGGTGGCAAAGATAGAATCATACCTATAAATTATGTATTAGCACAAACCCTAAAAAAATACCTTGAAGAAAGGAAAAGACTGAATAAAACTAATTCGGAGTTTTTTACTTCCCTCCGAGGAAACATTGGTTTTACAGATAACGGACTAAAGAAGTTAGTTGAGCAAATTAGGAAATCATCAGGGATTGCCTTTAGTGTTCATAAACTTAGACACACCTTCGCAACATTAATGCTTGAAGGAGGTTGTGATATTTATAGTTTATCTAGAATGATGGGACATAGTGATATTAAAACTACAACAATATATCTTGCTGCAAGTGCTGAACATTTAAGATCACAAATGACTAAACATCCCTTAAATAGTTCTTTTTAGTTATACATTGTTATCCACACAAATTAGCACTGTACCCTACCTTAAATTCAATTTACTCTAGTATTACGATACTAGTATGGAACAAGTCGGTTCCATAAAATTACTAGTCAAACAACCTATGTAAAATAAATATATTATAAGCGACACATTACTTATAGATGATATTGCAGTGTCGTTTATATACACTTCTTATTGTAATTGCAAAACAGTAACTCAGAGAGAGTAAAATCGAACGATGAACGAAATGATAATATATCGACGATACAAATAAGGAGACTATTATCCTTACTAAGTTCTTTAACAAAATCAAGTATGAATACTAATTCATATGAACCACATGAAATAAAGTTGGCAAATGAAATTGCAGAAACTTTACAAGATCGTGATGCTCTTCCTTTGTATCTCAAATACACTCGAAAGTATCAAGAGAGTTTTCTTCGGAGGATTCTCTTAAAAGTCATGTCCATAGAAGCCTCAAAGATTAGAAAAACTCGTGGTGCACTCTTCACCTATTTGGTATCTCAACATGAGAACGGTAACCATTCTAGGAATTAGTTGCTCTACACGCATGATTGGATGTGCTGTATACACATCCAATCAATTGGTTGACTATTCAATTAGGCTTCATAAACAAAAATGGTCATCAACCAAAAAAGACATGTTTCTTTCTACGATACAGTCCTTTGTACAAATTTATACCATAACCGATATTGCCTTGGCAATTCCGCATTCATATTATCAAACATCTGAATGTAAAGAATTGATTGAGTCAATAGAAGAGTTTGCAATAAGTACCGGGCTAGTAATAGCCAAATACTCTATGGCGGATATTTATCATGCGTTTGGTAACAGGGTTAAACCTACCAGAGCATCTTTAATAAAACGTATGGTATTGTTTTATGAAGAACTAGAACGGTACGAACTCAAGGAGTTTCAAAATAAACACAAGTATTATATTAAACTCTTTGAAGCTGTTGCCTGTGGATCAATCCATATGTTGGCTGTACAAGAAAAGCAGGGGTGAAAGCCCCTGTTTTTCTTTTGCACTGTACCCTACCTTATACATACACGAACCGTTGTCTATACTGAAAGAGAATTATTCTTTCACAATTAAATATTTATTTTATGAACACTGACAACAACACAGAAAAAAGAGTTGATGTTTATGCGTTAGTAACAAACAGAATCATTGAACTTCTGGAACAAGGAACTGTACCTTGGCAAAAGCCCTGGTCAAGTGGTGGCATGCCACAAAATCTTATCTCTAAACGCTCTTATAGAGGTATTAACTTGATGCTTTTAAATGCTATGAATTTTGAACATAATCAGTTCTTAACTTTTAAGCAATTAAAGACAATTGGCGCTTCGGTTAATAAAGGAGAAAAAGGAGCATTTGTAGTATTCACCAAAATGGAGGAAAAAGAAACACAAAAAGATGGAGTGCCTAGTGTAGAAAAAAAATACATACTCAGGTACTATAAAGTGTTTAATGTTTCTCAATGCCGTGACATACCACAAGCATTCTTACCTAAAGATGAAGAATCTGATAACAAGGAAATTCCAGATTGCAAGACGGTAATTGAGGCTATGCCTAACGCACCAAAGATTGTGCACAAAAAGGCAGAAGCGTACTATGTACCAAGTGAAGATTACATCAACATGCCAAAGCTCAAAAGCTTTTCAAGTAGTGAAGAATATTATGGAACATTATTCCATGAACTCGTTCATTCTACAGGGCATAAAACAAGATGTAATAGAGCTGAGGTTACAGAAAATCCAAAGTTTGGAACTGAGCCTTATAGCTTAGAAGAACTTGTTGCAGAAATCGGGTCTTGTTACTTAAAGTCTTATACTGGGCTTTCTAATGATACTATGAGCAATAATGCTGCATATATCAATGGATGGTTATCTGTATTTAAGGGCGATAAACGCTTCATTCTTAAAGCAGCTTCTAGATCACAACTAGCAGTTGAATACATTCTTAATACCGCAAAAGGTATTGAAGAAGTTGCCGAACAAGAACATGAAGCAGTTGAAACTTTTTAGACTAATTAGTTTGGTTCAGTGAATTCTGAAGTTTAGTAAATCAAAACCCCTATTGCTTTTGCAATGGGGGTTTATTATTTTTTAATTCCTTTTGTAAGGATAATAGTTGCTCTTGAGCAACTTGTGTTCTTAATGGTTCTATAGTTTTTTCTATAATTTCTTCGTATTTATCAATTGGTAATTCAAAAATAGCATTTGAAAATCTTGATTTATCTATTGACCGACAAATTAAAGCAACTGGACTTATCTCTAACACATCAGCAATTGTGAGTATCATATCTAAGTCTGGTCTAGACTTTCCAACTTCATATGCTGACCACTGCGCTTGAGTGATATTAAGCTTTGATGCGAGATCACCTTGTGTTAAGTTTTTACTTTTCCTTACTTCTTTTAATGTCTCTCCGAAGTAATTTTTATCAATTCTGACTAATCTTTTAATGTACGTTTTAGGTCTCTGTTTACCCCCCTTAACTTTACTAGAACTATTTTTTTTTTCCATGTTTTACTTAATTGATGAAATTATCATCATATCAATATTTATAGATTTAAATGAAAAACCCCTTTGTTTTTATAAAAAATCAAAGGGGTTTGTAAAATCAAATTTCATTTTCATTTTGGATTTTAACCAAAAAAGAGTGTTTTGAAGCGTATCTCAGTAGTAACCTAGAAAGATCCTTAAAATCAAGAACGCTTTCTTCATCTTCACCGTTCAACATACTACAAGATAACATAATCATCTCTTCAGAATCACTCATGAAACCCCTAATTTGTTCACACACATCTTCACTTACCTTGTTTTCTAAATGAACATTTGAGGAATACTTATTTCTAAGTATCTTCTTCAGAAGTAAACCACTCTCAATAGTATTGAGAAGGCAACTTCTGGATAGAGCACTTTCGGAACTTGAACAGAATTGCGGTACAAATTGTAACAAAACGCATATTCTAGAATCCAAGTCTTGTAAGATTCTAACCATAGTCTATAAAATAAGAACTTCATTGATGCAAATATATAACATACTATATTTGTATCAAAATATATTTTATAAATTTAACTACAACAAATAAATTAAGTAGTAGATAAAAAAATAAATAATTATATATTATATAAATATTTGTATATTTGCATTATAAAGAAAAAACCACCAGTATATAAATACCGGTGGCACATAACAGGTGATAGTCCTGCATGTAGCTTTAATGTTATTACAAGTAACAAAAAAGCATCCAAATAATATCATACATTATGTGTGATTACAAGCTTTAGCATACATCTTGACTATATTCTGTGGTTATTTTTTAATGTATAAATATACCACTATGGAACAATTATCTAATCGTCTCAGATTGCAGTATGCAATTGAGCAAGGTTATTGCAACTATATAACATTAACCACCAATGAAGTGTTATTTCCCTCTTCTTCAATTGGTTCACTACACCAATCGTATAAATTTAATAAAATTCAATTAACTGAATTATTAGATACCGGAATTGAAACAATATTCCTAGTAGATTCAATAGATGGTCAAAATAAAGGCCTACTAGTTATAACTAGTAAAGAATATTCTTATTTAAAAGAGCAGAAAAAATCTCAAGTAAATACTGTATTACAAGCTAATCTGAGTCATTTAAACACTTATGCCACTAATTCAACTAATCACATTTCTACGACACATAATTATTTAATCTAAAAGTACAATGTATGAAGCACAAAATGCAAACTCCAGACAATGCAGCTCATGAAGCTGCTATTTTAGAACTAGAACAGTCATTACAGACTGAAATTGAAGTTCAGGCACGACATGATGCCTCAAGTGGTAAACCAAGTACCGAATCAGATTTTCGGGCACTAGTAGTCAATGATGTACGGGCACACATACAGGAAGCTATAGACCACAACCATAGTATTTACTTACCATGTAGCGGTATCTATTTTGCTGGACAAATCCAAAAGGAAAGTGCAGATGATATTATTAAACTCAATGGGGTAAAGTACGAGACGGAACAAAGAAAAGCAGCCTTACAGCAAAGAAAAAAACGGTATGCACCTGATCCAATGCATACTAGAATAAGGCAAATAATAGTTATTGGTTTATGTGGTATATCTTTAGCAGAAGGATTTCTAGCTAACGATTCATTTAGGAACGCTAACTTCCCTCGAATTATGGCTGCTATGAGTGGGTTTGCAATAGCTATTACTGTTGGGCTGTCAATTCACTTTGTAGCAAAACATATCAAAAGAATACCAAATGCAAAACAACGTAATATCTATTTTGGAATTATTTGTGCTATTGCTTTTATTGGATTCTACGCACTAGCAGCGTTGCGAGCAAACGGTATGGAAATATCTCAGCAACTATCAGCGCAATTACAAGGGCAGGAAGTACACACTCATATTTCAGCGATTATATTATGTGTAATTAGTTTTCTGTTGTTTATAGCTGCATTCTTTTTCTCTATGATGTTTTCCAAAACGAAAGAGGAGGAGGTTAAAGACAAAGAGTATAACTTACTTCTCCAAGATGAGCGTGAGTGTGTAAAGAAAATACAGCAGATTGAGGCAAAGATTAATGAAATCAAAGAGTATGTACGCTCTAAAACTGCTGAGGCATATCAAAATCAAGAACGAGCATTAGCTAATGAAAATAGATTAAAATCACTTTTCTCAAAGTTGATTAGTAACTACATAAAGATTAATACTAGACATCGTGATGATATTCCATCGTTCTTCTCTACTGCACCTGATGCTTCATTTTCTACATTTTTTAACGCCATAACTAAATATCATGAATAAGATTATATTATTACTAGTTTGTATCTATTTTGGCGCTTGCACTTCAAAGCCGGTGTGTTCTTCAACACAACTAACTGTATTATATGATGCTACAGATAAGAGAAGTGTTGAACCAGATGCCAAGACTATAATTTCACTCTTACATACAAGTACAGAGCAAGACAATGAAGCGTGGGTTAACATTTCTTCTATTAGTGACAAAGAAATTAATCAAGGGATATACTTACATCTTCCAAATAGTATAGCTTCTGAAGCACTGAATACTAATGAAGATCCACACTATCGTGAGAGAGAAATTCTCCAGTTTATGAACTGTTTAAAAGACACTATAAAAAGATTTAATAGTGTAATGAAAAGTTTGCCATCTGCACAGCACTCTGAATGTTTTAGAGGGATTACTCGTGAACTTGAAACACTATCACAGTCCAAAGCAAATAATAAAATATTATTTGTGTATAGCGACCTACTAGAATGCTCTGATATATGTTCTGTATATAATCCAGAAACATGTAGCACTCTGCTATCTAAACCAAGTAAGATTGAACATATACTAGATGAATTACAATTACTACCAAGTACACTGCAAGGCTGTAAAATTGTGTTTGTGTTTCAATCAACTAATCGTACAGAGGATAAAATGTACAATGGCATGTTTGGAATATATAAAAAGCTTCTAACCAAAAGAGGAGCAAAGGTGTACCAGTATGCTAATAATCCTACTGAAATTTCACTATAGGAAATACTTATAAACAGAATATCAAGCCTATCAATGAAATAACATGAAAAATATACTAACTATATTATTTGGACTTGTATTTAAATTGATAGGCATTTCTATTGCATGGTGCTTACGACTCCCTGCAATGCTACTGTATAAAATTGCTGAAACAATCGAAAAATATTGCAAATTATAAAAATATTTACCTTCATTTTCTGCGCTATATCTAGCCTTATAGAAGGCGTTTTGCAACTGTTTAACACCTTTGGTAAGGGTGAGCAATTTAGTGCTTCATTTGCTCGACTAGGAACAATTACAGGGTGGTTCAATAAAGGGTTTTCATTGGATGGCGGGATGCGGGCTAGCACACTTAAAGACTCATATAAAAATATGCTTGTCATAGGACAAACTGGCTCAGGAAAATCCTGCATATTGACCTCAAGTATTTTTACTCTTTCTCGTGGAAAAAGTAGTATGGTAGTCATGGATGTTTCGGGTACTTTATTCAATACTACATCTGGGTATTTAGCTTCTCTTGGATATGATATTTACTCTATAAATTTTACCGCAAAAAGTGATGGATATAACCCTCTCGATGATTGTAACTCTATTAGTGATTGTGAAAAGCTAGCAAGTACTCT
>Ga0316217_10003214_pt1 | contig 18863 bp, 3 predicted proteins | sample 1anoAmetaG_FD_203633 | JGI IMG/M metagenome (GOLD analysis project Ga0316217, IMG submission 203633) | Freshwater microbial communities from Trout Bog Lake, Wisconsin, USA - 1anoA | ecosystem: Environmental > Aquatic > Freshwater > Lake > Hypolimnion/Profundal zone | place: USA: Wisconsin...
GCACCAGTAGCACCATTCGTTCCATTTGTACCGTCAACACCCGAAGGACCAGTTGCACCTGTGTTACCTTGCAAACCTTGAGCGCCTGTTGCCCCCTGAACACCCTGAGCACCAGTAGCACCATTCGTTCCATTTGTACCGTCAACACCCGAAGGACCAGTTGCACCTGTGTTACCTTGCAAACCTTGAGCGCCTGTTGCCCCCTGAACACCCTGAGCACCGGTAGCGCCGTTCGTTCCATTTGTACCGTCAACGCCAGAAGGTCCGGTTGCACCTGTATTACCTTGCAAACCTTGAGCACCAGTTACCCCCTGAATACCCTGAGCACCCGTAGCACCATTCGTTCCATTTATACCATCAACGCCAGAAGGCCCCGTTGCACCTGTATTACCTTGTAGCCCTTGAGCGCCTGTTGCTCCCTGAATACCCTGAGCACCGGTAGCACCATTAGTTCCATTGGTACCGTCAGCGCCGGAAGGCCCCGTTGCACCTGTATTACCTTGCAAACCTTGAGCGCCTGTTGCACCCTGAATCCCCTGAGCACCGGTAGCGCCGTTCGTTCCATTTGTTCCGTCAACGCCTGAAGGACCGGTTGCGCCTGTATTACCTTGTATGCCCTGAGCGCCTGTTGCACCCTGAATACCCTGGGCACCGGTAGCACCGTTCGTTCCATCTATACCGTCAACGCCCGAAGGACCTGTTGCACCTGTATTACCTTGTAAACCTTGAGCACCGGTTGCACCGTTAACGCCGTCGTTTCCTGAAGGTCCGGTTACGCCTGGTAATCCCTGAGGGCCTGTTGAGCCCTGAGCTCCCTGCGGACCAGTAGAACCAATTATGCCATTAACCCCATCAACTCCAGATGGTCCTGTAGCACCGGTAACTCCCTGTAAACCCTGCGCCCCTGTAGAGCCCGCTGCTCCTGTTACTCCCTGCGTTCCGGTGGCACCTATAGGCCCATCGTTACCTGTAGGACCAGTTGGTCCAATTCTACCGTCAATACCCGAAGGGCCCGGGTCTCCTTGTGCTCCGGTTGAACCTTGCGGACCCTGGGGGCCGATGGCCCCATCGTTTCCTGTTGGGCCCTGGGCACCAGAAGGTCCGGTAACGCCGTTAATACCATTGTTTCCGGTTGGCCCCTGGATACCTTGTGCACCAGTAACCCCTTGAACTCCCTGTGGCCCGGTGGCACCATCAAGCCCATCATTACCCGAGGGGCCGGTTGCACCCGCAGTGCCCTGTATACCCTGTGCGCCGGTTACGCCTTGCACTCCTTGCGGTCCAGTAGCACCATCATTTCCTGTAGCCCCTGTGGCTCCGGCAATACCTTGTATTCCCTGCGCACCGGTTACGCCTTGCAAGCCCTGAGGACCGGTATCGCCCATTGCACCGTTATTTCCTGCCGGACCCGTGGCCCCGGCAATACCCTGAACGCCTTGTGCACCAGTTGCACCTTGTAACCCCTGTGGACCGGTTGAACCTATGCCCCCAACATTACCGGTAGGTCCCTGAATTCCCTGTGCGCCGGTTGCACCCTGAGGGCCTGTATTTCCTTGAAGACCTTGCGGACCGGTTACTCCGTTCGCACCGTTATTTCCTGCTAAGCCTGTGGGGCCTTGAGGCCCTATTACCCCCTGTATACCTTGCGCACCGGTATTTCCCTGAACGCCTTGTGTGCCTGCAATTCCGGTGGCTCCCGTTGAGCCCTGAGGACCAGTAGCACCGACAATGCCAGTCGCCCCCATCGCCCCAGTCGCCCCTGTATTTCCTACTATTCCCCGGGGGCCGGTCGTTCCAACGGGGCCGGTTAAACCGGGTGCACCCGTTGCTCCGGTAAACCCTGTAGGGCCACGCTGACCAGCCATACCTGTTGGGCCGGTAGGACCAGCCTGGCTATTGGCCGCATATAATGCATAGGGTACACTTATTAACTGCGAAGTCCCCATCTCAGTAAAGTTGTTGCCACCATTAGGATCCAGGTCTACTTCCAGGTATTTTGGCCCGTTGCCCCAGTTAACTGTGGCAAGATTTCCTAAGGTACCAATGCGTAAAGTTATTAGTCCAAACTCGTTTGTTCTCGCAGTATCATTTTCAGAAAAAACAATAGTTCCCGTAGCCGTTTGATCGTGAATCGTAAAACGTACGGAAACAAGCCTGCCATTCGGCAATGGGTCTCCGGCTGCATTTCTTACAACTGCCTGATAATTAACTAATTGCGGAGCCTGGGAGTGAGCCAGGAACGCGACAAAAAGTGAGCATAGCAATAGGTAGAGTCTTTTCATCATAACCAGCATTTAATAGCCTGTGTGTGTCAATATAGTGGGGTGGATTAACCAAATATATGACAATTGCTCTCAAAAGTCAAGTTCCCGGTTAGAATTACTTTCGTACATTATGTGCACATAGGTTGTGTCAAAATTACAATATTCAATAAAGCAAAGAACCGCAAAGAATTAAGGTTCGATGCGGTTCTTGCAAGTGTTAAATTAAATTTCGGGTATTTACAAAAACGACTGGGTTTTGATGCCTTTTTTACCACCAACATCAACAAGTTTGAATGTAAGCGTTAGTTCATGAGTCATCAATCCCGAAGTTACCCGGGCAAGTTGTGAAATACCGAAATCGTAGCTATAAGCAAAAGCGAAGACTTTGCATTCATAACCAACCTGGGGAGTAATTGCATCATCCTGCTTATACCAGGCACCCAAAACTAACTTACCTTTCGAGGCATTAGGTCCAAATTTGTAAGCTGCGAGCAGGCCGCCAATAAACTGGTGGAATGGTCCCTGAACATTGTATAATGCAACAGGGGTAAAGTCCATTTTGTTGCCAATTATTTTAACCCCGGCCTGAAAATCGAATTTTGCCGGTAACCGTCCATCACCGCCGTTGAAAGTCATGTTGGGTTGGTTAACGTGAAAACCAGATAAACCTGCAAACACCTGTAGCTTATCGTTTTGAGGTGTATAATGCCACATAAAGCCAAGACCTACATCTGGTTTCCCCTTATTGCCGGTCAGGTTTTCGCCCGTTGGCAGTTGAGGGTTGTAAGCGCCATATTGGTATTGCTCATCAAAACTCTGGTTCATTGCGCCAAATGAATACTGAATATATCCAATATTAAGTCCGGCATAAACTGAATTCGATGCATTGAGCTTTAAACCATAACTTACCGATAAGGTGGCATTAATACGGTTAAATCCGCCCGATTTATCATCTGTAATATTCAACCCGAAATCGAGCCGCGATTTTCCGAAATCTCCTTTTGAAGAATCGCCACGACTGTGAAGAAACAAAGGGTACATGGCCTGTAGTACATAGCTGGTGTAACCATTATCAATGGTTGCCCATTGGTTTCGGTATGTCAAACCTATGCGACAATCGTTGGTTAAGCCCATCATAGCAGGATTAAGCAACAACTGGTTGTTAAGCGGTTGCGAAAAACGGGTGTCCTGAGCATTAAGATAACCCACCACTAATAAAAGTGACAATAAACTCATCCTTATTTTAGCTGTATATTTCATACTATTTGGATTTTATTCTGACTTATAATTTGAATTAATGTGGTTTCTTTTATTAGCGAACTAAGTTGACAAGGCCTTTTACATCAATGGTTCTACCATCATTTAATACCCCGTTCAACTTGTAAACGTAGGCATCAAGCGGTGCCGGCTGGCCATTTGGCGTGTTGCCATCCCATCCTTCATTGATATCTTTTGAATCGAACATTTGTTGACCGTACCTGTTGAATACCTGGAACTCAAAAGTGAGGAAGCCTCCACCTCTGACAAACAGCACATCATTGTGTCCGTCGCCGTTAGGTGTAAATGCCGATGGTATAAAGTAAGGAGTTGCATAATCGAAAACATAAACCTCCATTGTATCAGTGCTCTGGCATCCGAAAACATTGGTTACGGTTAATATGTAAATAGTGCTGCTATCAGGGCTGGCTATCGGGTTAAACAGGTCTGCGTTGTTAAGTCCGGCAGCCGGTGACCATGCGTATTGAACACCACCTGTTCCGGTAAGTTGAACGGACCCGCCTATCGCTATAGTATCATCCTTACCGGCGTTTGCGCTCGGTAACGGATTAACAGTAACCGTTACGTTGTCCGTCACCGCCGCACATCCAGCTGTATCGGTTACCGAAAGCGTATAAGTGGTAGTTTGTGTTGGGCTGGCAACCGGATTTGGTATCGTAGTGCTGCTCAGTCCGGTGGCCGGCGTCCAATGATAATACTGACCCTCAATAAGTCCGGCTCCAATTCCTACGCTGTCATTTAAACATATTTGTGCGCTGGTACCCGCATTTGCAATAAGCGGATTGAGCATAGTTACTACCACATAGGCCGTGTTCACGCAACCTGTTCCCGGTGCTGTTACGGTAACACTATAAGTGGTAATGGACGCCGTAGGACTTGCAATAGGATTTGGCACATATGGATTGTCAAGTGTGCTGGACGGGAACCAAACATAGGTTGCGCCAGTAGTTACCGAATTGCCCCCCAATTTCACACTAATGTTAGCGCAAATAGTGGTGTCTGCACCGGCTTCAGCAATTGGCAGCGGGCTAATATTGATAACCTGTGTGGTAGATTGCGAACAGTTAGCATCAGAGATATTGAATGTAACTGTTTTGGCCCCTGATGAGTCGTATAAGATGCCGAAAGGATTTTCGGATGACGAAACCGCAGGTGCTGCATTAGAACCAAAATCCCATGCATAGGTCCACTGGCTACCGGTGCTGCCCGTATTGTTAAAGTTAATTGGCACGTTAGCACATTGCGGTGCAGTGGATGTAAAAGTAGCAGTAGGCGTTTGATAAATATTGATGGTATTAGAAGCTGTTGTAGAGCATGAAGTTGAAGCATCGGTTACTACCAGGGTTACCGTAATAATGCCAGAGGAGTCATAAATTACACCAGCCGGGTTTTGAGTCACAGAAGCTGCTGGCGAAGCGCCAGTTCCCAGGTTCCAGGCCCAGGTCACTCCAGTTGAAGAACCGGTATTGGTAAAGTTTACAGGCAAACCTGTGCATACCGGTGCTGTTGAAGTAAAGCTGGCCACCGGAGTGTTATCAATTTGGATTGTATCCGTAACCGACTGCGAGCAATTGGCGTCAGAAATTGTAAACGTTACGATTTTTGCACCTGATGAATCGTACAATACACCGTTGTTATTCTCTGAAGAAGAAACTGCAGGGGTAGCATTTTGTCCGAAATCCCAGGCGAATGACCAATTGCTGCCAGTACTACCTGTGTTAGTGAAGTTTACCGGTGAGTTGGTACATTGAGGAGCAGTAGATGTAAATGTTGCCGTTGGTGTTTGATAAATATTGATGGTGCCGGTGGCAATTGCTGCACAGGCGCTGGCAGTATCAGTAATGGTTAGCGTTACCGGTGTTATTCCGGCAATAGCATAAGTTACACCGGTTGGATTTTGTTGGGACGAAGTACCCGGAGTGGCTCCGGTTCCCAAATTCCATGACCATGTTACGCCGGAAGATGTACCGGTATTAGTAAAGCTAACCGGCAGTCCCGAGCATTGAGGCGCGGTTGAAGTAAAACTGGCCAGCGGCGTATTATTTACAACAATAGTATCGGTAATGGTTTGGGCACAATTGGCATCGGAGATTGTGAAAGTAACCAATTTGGCTCCTGATGAATCATACAATACGCCATTCGGATTTTGTGATGATGAAACCGAAGGCGAAGAGTTTTGTCCGAAATCCCATGCATATACCCAGTTACCACCGGTGCTGCCGGTATTGGTAAAGTTAACAGGTGTGTTGGTACACTGCGGAGCATTTGAAGTGAATGTTGCCGTTGGTGTTTGGTATATATTAATAGGGCTGGTGATGGTAGCGGAGCATGCACTGGCTGTATCGCTGATAGTAAGCGTTACATCAATAATTCCCGCAGATGAATAAATGATACCTGTTGGATATTGTGTAGTAGCAGTAGGAGGGGTGGCACCGGTTCCGAAATTCCATGCCCAGGTTACGCCTGCCGAAGTACCGGTATTTACAAAGTCGACCGGTAAGCCGGTGCACTTAGGTGCATTGGAAGTAAAGCTGGCCATAGGCGCTGCCAGAATATTAATGGTATCAACCGAAGTTTGGGTACAACCGCCACCTGATACTGTAAATGTTATAACTTTTGAACCTGAGGAACTATAAACGATACCTGTAGGGTTTTCACCGGTTGAGGTGGCAGGGGAAGAGCCTGAGCCAAAATTCCAGTTATACGACCAACTACCACCAGTACTACCCGTGTTGCTGAAATCAATAGCTACACCCGAACATTGAGGTGCGTTGGATGTGAATGTTGCCGTAGGCGTTTGATGAATTTCAACTGCGGCAGCAACAGTAACCGAGCAGCCGGAGCCGGTATCAGTAGTAGTAAGCGTTACGGTTTGCGTTCCTGAAGCATTGAAGATAATGCCGGTTGGATTTTGCGCAGTATCGGTTGAAGGGGTTGCTCCTAAACCGAAATTCCATAACCAGGTTACACCGTTTGAAGTACCCGTATTGCCAAAATTAACCGGCAAGCCCGTGCACTGCGGCGCTGTTGATGTGAACGAAGCACTTGGTGTTGGATTAATAACAATAGTATCGACTGTAGTTTGCGTACAGTTTTGATCGGAAATAGTAAAGGTTATCACTTTGGCGCCGGATGAGCTATATAACACCCCGGTTGGGTTCTCTGCTGCAGAAACTGCCGGATTTGCGTTCTCACCTAAATTCCATGAGTAAAACCAATTGCTACCGGTACTGCCTGTATTAGTAATGTTAATAGGAACGGTAGAGCACTGAGGCGCATTAGATGTAAACGAGGCAGTAGGCGTTTGATGTATAACCAAAGTATTCGAAGCCGTTGTTGAGCAGCCACTGGTTGAATCGGTAATGGTGAGTGTTACAGTTTTGTTTCCAGCGGTGGTATAAATAATACCCGTTGGATTCTGGAGCGAGTCGGAAGCCGGATTTGAACCTGAACCGAAATTCCATATCCACGATACATTTGATGAGGTTCCCGCGCTATTGAAATCAACCCCAAGCCCGGTACATTGTGGTGCAGTTGAGCTGAATGTTGCGGTTGGTGTGGAATTGATCATAATAGTATCGGTAACAGTTTGCGTACAATTTTGATCAAACACAGTAAGTGTTACGATTTTAGCACCCGATGAGCTGTACGTTACTCCTGTTGGATTCTCTGCCAGAGACAAATCCGGATTAGCTCCCTGACCGAAATCCCAGCTAAATGACCATGGACTGCCAGTGCTGCCGGTATTAGTAAAGTTTACCGGTACATTTGAGCACTGAGGTGCAGACGAAGTGAACGATGCCGTTGGTGTTAAGTGAATAGCAATATGGTCGGTAGCTGTTGCCGAGCAACCTGAACCGGTATCGGTTTCTGTTAAAGTAACTGTTTTATTACCCGGAGTTGAGTAAACAACACCTGAAGGACTTGCTGTTGTATCAGTTGCAGGTGCAGCTCCTGTTCCGAAATCCCATGCAAAGGTTACACCAGTGGTGGTTCCTGTATTGGCGAAATCAACTCCTAATCCGGTACATTGTGGAGCAGTTGAAACAAACGAAACTGCAGGGGTTGGGTTGATAACTATGGTTTGAGTGCTTGTTTGGTTACAGAATTTATCTACCACCGAGAAGGTTACAGTTTTTGTTCCTGAGGTGGTATAAATTACTCCGGCTGGATTTTGTGCTGCAGAAAAAGCAGGTATCGCTCCCTGTCCAAAATCCCACGAGTAAGACCAATTACTGCCGGTGCTTCCTATATCCGTAAAGTTGATACCCGTATTAGCGCACTGCGGTGCAGTAGAAGTAAATAATGCAGCAGGAGTTTGATTGATATTGAAAGTCCGGGTGGCCGTTGCAGAACAACCGCTTCCGGTATCGGTAACAGTAAGTGTGGCCGAAGCGAAACCTGAATTTGTGTAGATGATGCTGTCAGGACTTTGAAGGTTGGAAGTATCCGGCGTTGCACCACTTCCAAAACTCCATGCCCAGTTTACACCGGTTGATGTTCCCGTGTTACTGAAATTAACCGGTAGACCGGTACATTGCGGAGCATTGGTAACAAAGCTGGCCACCGGTGTTGAATTGATTACAATACTTTGAGTAGCCGTTTGAGTACAGCCTGGTCCGGAAACGGTAAGGCTTACAGTTTTAGTACCACCGCTGGAATAAACAATACCGGTTGGGTTCTCTGCCGAAGAACCAGTTGGAGTGGCTCCCTGGCCAAAACTCCAGGCATATGACCAGCTTCCACCGGTACTACCGGTGTTAACGAAGTTAATTGGCACATTAGAACATTGAGGTGCATTTGATGTAAATGATACCGTAGGGCTTTGGCTAATATTAATTGTACCACTTGTGCTGTCAGAACATCCGGTAAGGATATTGGTAACTACCAGCGTTATTGTTTTTGAGCCCGATGAGCTGTAAGTTACTCCTGTCGGATTCTGGCTATTGCTTGTGGCCGGAGTTGCTCCTGTTCCGAAATTCCACGAATAAGTTACGCCGTTTGAAGTGCCGGTGCTGGTGAAATCAACCCCAATACCAGTACATTGCGGTGCGGTTGAGGTAAATGAGGCCACAGGTGTTGAATCAACTACAACTGCCTGGGTACTTGTTTGCGTACATCCACCTTGCCCGGTAATAGTAAAGGTTACTGTTTTTGTTCCTCCCGCATTGTAAACCACCCCGGCCGGATTTTCGGCTGAGGAGATGGCAGGGTTTGCGCCCTGACCAAAGTTCCAGACATATGCCCAAACGCCACCCGTGCTTCCGGTATTGGTGAAATTAAAGCCGGAAGTAGAACATTGAGGCGCGTTGGTGGTGAACGAAGCTGTTGGCGTTTGATTAATAGTAACTGAACTGGTTGCCATAGCCGAACAACCGGAAGCCGTATCAGTAGTGGTGAGGGTTACCACCGAAATGCCCGCCGAGCTATAAGTTATACCGGTAGGATTCTGGATAGAATCGCCGGCAGGAGTTGCACCTGAACCAAAATTCCAAACCCAGTTTACACCGCTGGTTGTACCTGTATTAGTAAAGTCAACAGGCAGTGTGGTACACTGAGGTGCGCTGGTTGAGAACGACGCAACAGGAGTTGAATTGATAGTAATGTTTTGTACGTATTGAACAGAACAATAGAACCCGTTGGTAATAGTAAATGTAACCGTTTTTACACCGGAAGTCGAGTAGACTACGCCACCAGGATTTTCAGCGGTAGACGTTGAGGGTGAAGCACCCGAACCGAAATCCCAGAAGTAAGTATAGTTAACCCCTGAACTACCTGTATTGATAAAGTTGACCGGCGTATTAGCACAAACCGGTGCTGTTGAAGTAAAGGAGGTAGTTGGAATTGGGTTGATAGTAATAATGTGCTGAATGGTATCTGCTAATGTACAGCCACCGCCTGTGTAATACACTATATGGGTAACAATTTTAGCTCCCGTAGTGTCATAAAGTATATTGGTAGGATTATCCGCTGTTGAAGTTGCTGGTATTGCTCCTTCACCAAAATTCCAGAATGACTGGGCGTTGGTTCCCTGGTTTCCAATCTCATAGAAGTTAACTGGTTGACCCAGGCATCCGTTATCGCCATTTTCGGGAACAGAAGAAGTAAAGTCGGCGCCAACTACACCCACGTCTGCGGTTTCGGTAGTGGTATCGGCACAATTTCCATTAGCTACAACCAGCGTAATAGTTTGAACGCCGGAGGAAGCATAAGTTACTGTATTTGGTCCTTGAGATGTTGACGTAGCCGGGGTGGCTCCCGCGCCAAAATTCCAGTTCCACGAAGTGATGGTTCCCGTGCTGCTATCTGTAAATACTATTACTCCCGGAGGGAAACATACCGGACCGTTATTAACAAAGTATGCCCTTGGAGAACTGGTAATTTGAACAGTTTGAGTATCGCTTGTGGTGCAAATACCATTATTTACGGATAATACTACCGGTAAATTTCCGCTGTTTGAAAATTCAATGCCCGTTGGATTTTGCTGGCTTGAGGTATCAGGTGTGGCACCCGCTCCAAAATTCCAGAAATAAGTAATTCCGGGACCGCTACTGCTTGTATTTGTAAATGCTACAGGGGCGCCCGAGCATTGCGGTGCATTAGAAGTAAATGAAGCCGATGGCGGTGGGCCAACCACAACAACGGTCGTTCCGGTATCGCCACCACAACCATTAACACTGGCAACTACACTGTAGGTGCCGGCAGCGGCCAGTGATACGTTAGCAATAGATGTATCCTGACTGCCTGCGGTAAAGCCGAGCGGGCCAAACCAAACATAACTGGCACCGGTGATAGAAGACGCCGTTAAGCTCAAAGTTTGTCCTGAACAAACTGGGCTGTTGCTGGAGGCCACAGGTGCGGGTGGTAAAGAATAAATTACTACATCTGTAGAATCACCTGCACTGGTACAACCATTAACAGTAACGTTTACAACATATATGCCTGAATCCGTAACAACGGCATTTGCTATTGAAGTATCTTGTGAACCTGATGTAAATCCGTTAGGTCCGGTCCAGCTATATGTTCCGCCTTCTACGGTACCTGCATTCAGGTTTAATGTTGCGCCTGCACAAATAGGGCTATTACTTGCAACAGACGGCGGCGCTGGAATTGCGTTGATTAAAACGCTTACAGTACCGGTGTAACCTGAACAACCTGAAACAGTTGCTACAACCGAATAAGTGCCTGTGGCAGCAAGCGTGGCTCCTGGAATTGTTGGGTTCTGTAACGTTGATGTGAATCCGTTGGGACCTGACCAGCTATAGCTTGCATTAGGGATGCTATCCGCAGTCAGATTTAAAGTAACCCCGGCGCAAATCGGACTGTTACTCGCTGCTACCGGAGCAGGAGGTATAGGATTAATAATTACATAGGTTGTAGTTCCTGAATCGCTGGCACAGCCAGATGCGGTTGCTATTACCGAATAAGTGCCGCTATCGGCTAATGAAACAGTTGTTATCGAAGGATTCTGAAGGTTTGATGTAAATCCGTTTGGACCGGTCCATGCGTATGTTGCACCCGCAAAATTACTGGCAGTAAGATTGAGGGTTGTGCTATCGCATATCGGGCTGTTGTTTCCGGCAGTTATTGATGGTACCGGATTAACAACTACAGTGGTACTAGCAGGTGAACTGCTATTGCAACCGCTTACATTGGCAATAACGGAGTATGTACCGGCAGATGCTGTGGTTACACCAGCGAGCGTTGGATTTTGAACGTTGGAAACGAAGCCGCCAGGACCGGTCCAGCTATAAGTAGCACCGGTAACAGTAGTGGCCGTTAAATTGAGGGTATCACCAGAACAGAGCGGACCATTGTTGCCCGCTACCGGAGGTGTGGTGTTCGTAATAATTACGGTTACTGACCCTGGCTCTCTGCTCGGACATCCATTTTCCGTAGCAACTACATAATATGTGCCGGTGTCATTAACCGTAGCGTTTGGAATGGTTGGGTCTTGCAGGTTCGATGTAAATCCATTTGGTCCTGTCCAGCTATAAGTAGCATTTGGAATCGTTGAAGCGTTTAGATTTAAGGTTGCTCCTGCACATATTGGACTATTGCTGGTTGCCACCGGGGGAGGGGTTGTATTTACCACTACGGAAACAGTACCCCGTGGGCTCGGACAACCTGATAAGGTAGCCACTACAACATAAGTTCCGGAAGCTGCCGATGTGGCATCAAGTATCGATGTGTCGGCTGAGTTTGAAGTAAATCCATTCGGGCCAAACCACTGGTAAGTAGCGCCAGGAATAATACTGTCAACACTTAAAACCAAGGTCGAATCATGACAGACGGGGCTGTTACTTGAAGCTACAGGCTCGCCGGGCGTTGGATTTACAACAACATAAGTCCTTCCGGTGTCACTTATACAGCCTGAAATGTTTGCTACTACATAGTACCAACCAGAATCGCCTAAAGATACACCCGTAATCGTTGGATTTTGCAGGTTAGAAGTGAATCCGTTGGGGCCGGTCCAGCTAAACGTTGCACCTGCAATATTGCTTGCCGTTAAATCCAGTGGGGTTCCTTTACAAACCGGCCCGTTGTTTCCGGCTATAGGCGCAGGTGGCGCAGGACTTATACTTACAACTGTTGAAGCAGGTGCACTGGAGCAGCCTAAATATGTTGCTATTACAGTATAGGTACCCGCTGCTGAATCTCCCGCATTTTGAATAGTTGGGTTTTGCAGATTGGAAGTAAAGCCATTGGGGCCGGTCCAGCTATAAGTAGTACCTGATACATTGCTTACCGCCGTTAAATTAAGTGTTGTGCCTGCGCAAATTGGACTGTTGCTTCCAACGAAGGGTGCCGGTGTTACATTTATTGTAACGGTTACACTATCCGGTGGCGATATACAACTGCCCCCGGTTGATTGGGTTACATAATAGGTCCCGGCATCGGCCGAAGATGCATTGGGGATTACAGGGTTTTGTGACGAAGAGGTAAATCCGTTCGGTCCAGTCCAGCTAAAAGTGGTGCCTGCACCTGCAGCGGTTAAATCAATGGTATCGCCGGAACATACGGGGCTATTGGTACCTGCAACCGGGGCCGGAAGCGGGTTGGTAATAGATACCTCGGCCGAATCGGGATAAGAAGGACACCCATTAGAGGTATTGGTTATGGTCAGAAAATACTTTCCGACGTTTGATGCCGACACGTTTGCAATAGTTGTATCCTGCGATACACTGGTGAAACCCGAAGGCCCGGTCCATGCATATGCAAAACCAGGTTGAGCGGTAGTTCCCAAATCAAGGGTTTGACCGGCACATAGCGGACTGTTGGTCGTTATAGGCGGCGCTGCATAAGCGGGAGTTACAAGAATTGTTACAACTGCTAGTGTATCACCTGTAAGGGAACAGTAATCGCCATTTATAGTTCTTCTGAACAGATACGTACCAATGAATCCGTTGATGGGACCCGGTGTGTAGTTCTGACCGGTAGCACCCGCAATGCTGGTCCAGGTAACACCGTTATTCGTACTATATTGCCATTGATATGAACTGATTGTTGGCAGGCCATTCGGGTACGCACCTGCGGTGCCGTTGGTTTGGCCTACTCCGTCGCGGATGATGGTTGGAATAATATAAGCGGGTGTACTTGCTGTAATTAGCTGTGGCGCTTGTCCGCAGGCAATGGTTTGGTTGCCACCGCTGGTTATACTATTACCAGCCAAATCGGGTGGGTTGGCCATGCTAACAATTAATGGTAGATAGGTGCTACCCTGGGTTGGGGTGTAAACTGAATCAATAGTTCCGCGGGTTAAAGGGAAATCGTTTGATTCGGAAGTAATAGCCAGGTAAATACGGCAGTTATTAAACTTAATACCTCTTTCGCCGGTGGGGTCTTCTTCGTTGCTTTTTCCTCCTAAGTAGGTATAAAACAACAAGCTATCGCCGGTGCTACCACTGAGTTTAAAGAACAGCGCATCATAATCAGTAGCGTCATAACTAACAGTTTGGATAGGGTTGTTGGCGGCTGGTATGGTGGTTGGGGTAAACTTACTATTGGTATATCCCAAAATATAAACGTCGTTATTCTCATCAATATTCAAACCCATCATATTGTCAGAGCCGTTAGTGCCGGCACCTCCAAAATAGGTACCCCAGGTAGTCGATGTTCCGGCTATGGGTAAAGAGGCGATAAAGAAATCCTGGCCGCCACCCGGGTAAGTGGTTTGATAGGTGGTGGTGGGAATGTTCGCTGTATTAAGCCCTGTGGTCATACCACCAATCAGCAACTGAGATTTTTGCTGATTCACTTCCATACAAAGAATGCCCGTAGATTTGGTGGCAGCTGAGTTGAAATAGCGCGACCATGAAGCGGCACCATTGGCAGAGTCAAGCGACATTAACCAACCGTCCTGGGTACCCACCAAGGTGGTTTGTACTGAGCTATTATAAGAAATGTCAGAAGCGCCGTTTGTATGCCCACCAACCAGGATGTTACCCGAGGCATCGCTTACCGAGCTAAAAAGTTCGTTCGTGTTACCGGTAGAGGCAAATTGTTTGCTCCATCTAAGTGTATTTAAATCGTTCGAAAGCCTCATCACAAATCCGTTAATTTTTGAGGTTGTACTGGTAACGGTTGCGGCTGTGGTACCATTCGGATATACGGGAAAAGGAACGTCGCCATCGGCGGCAGTACCGGTTTGCTGGTTAACATAGCCGGTAGCAATCAGGTCAAAAGAGCCACCGGTTGTTGGCAGAACGCGAAGATCGAAAAGGGTAGGAGATAAGTTTAGTGTTGCTGTTCCTAAATCTCTTACTTCAGCCCATGCACCGGTTGGAGCAACTTTGGCTACGAAGCATTGTTGCCCTCCGTTGCCAATGGTTAATCTTTGCGTCCATCCGGGTGTTGGTGAGCCGGTACCGTAAGTAGTTGCCAGGTTGTCGTTAGTAAGGCCGTCTATATATAAGTATCCATCTGGCCCAACGGTACATGCATACGGATTGGTTGTATTGGTACCTCCTAAATAAGTTTGCCACACGCATACCCCGCGGCCACCGGGAGTATCCGGTTCCTGGTATTTCGAAATCCATAAAATAACAGCACCGTTAACTCCGGTATAAGTTGTTTGGAAAGCGCCTATAGTTACCAGGCCGTTTCCACCACGGCTTACTACATATATATTGCCGGCGGCATCCAGGTCAACACCGTGGCAGTGGGCTGCAACGCTGGTGTTACTGGCAATCCAGGTAGCCCAGCGCATAACAATGGGGTCGATTACCAGGGTTTGGCTTTTGTCGTATTCAGGGACGTCAAAGCTGATAGAGTTTTTACCGGTAAGGTGATATTTTACCTGGATCGGTGTGCGCTGCCCGTTGGCATCAACTAAATAGCTAACCGGACTTGCAATGGTCATGTTACCAAGTGTGGTAGGCAGTATCAAGGCGCCTTTAGCATCCATTTTTAACTCGTCAACACCTTCAACCTGCATATTGATGCGTGAAGCATCGGCGCCCGGAGTAACTATTAAGTCGTTTTCAAGGTTGCCGCCTTTTGCAGTATAATATTTTACATGAACGCCCGGATAGACATCTTTATATGTAATTACATTATAGCTATGCACATGATCGGCCGAGGTTGAAGCATCGCCGGTTAAGTAATTTGAAAAATCCTGATTCTGACCTTCTCTTGCAACACTTTGGGCGGTAGCCTTATTACCCCCAATAAAGTTGAGTCGCCAGCCAAAGCCTTTTAAGCCCGGAGCCGGTCCCAGGTCCTCGATTTTCATACCGGGTTTGTGGCCCGATTGAATTTCTTCCACCTTCATATCGTACTCGCTAACGGCAGCCATACTGGAGTGGTCAAATAAACCAATCAACATACCATCGGGTGTTACCAGCATTTGGCCGCCGGGTACATCGGCGCGGTAAAGCACATGCGCGGGCCACTGCCCCTTGTTTTCAACAAATGCTATTGATTTGTTGGCGGTGCTTGTAATCTGAGCAATTTGCTCATCACTAAGTTTTTTGGTATTGGCCTGTGCGTTAATGTTAGTGGCTATCGGCAACAGCAGGCCAATAATGATGGACACTAAGAGAGATTTTTTACCATTTAAGGCAGGGTAGTGTTTATTCATGGTATATACTTTTTGGGCTTTTATTATATACAGAAAAAGAACGATATAGTATTCACTAGCGACGACAAGGGGGCTGCATTTTCCTCACTTGAAAAAAGGTTGCTCATTTCCTTAAATAAGCAAACAATAAATTAAACTCAACTTGTTGTGACTTTTAAAATATGTGTGTCCATCACAATATCTATAAACAAGTATAGGGCTAAAATTAGTAAAGTTTGTATTTAAAAGAAGTTCTTACAAAAAAAGTTTCGACTTTAAATTTTTTGTCTTATATATTTTGGACAAGCCAATATGTATATTAATTTCCCCCTGTAAGGGCCGGTTTAATCTGCCTTAATAATAAGGTGTAAAAGCATTTTGAGCCCTCAGAAAATTAACAACTCTAATTTTTACGGGCACTTTCGGTAGACCGGATAAACTGGTCAATAATGGCCGATGCGCGCTGAGGTTGTATCATATGATAGAGATGCTCCCTGAACAGGTCTGTTTCGTTTTCGTTGGTTACATCTATAATTTCTATGTTCTTTCCCTCGTATAAACGGGGCACAAAACGGGCTACACCATCGCGTTCGCTTTTAAGAATTAGCACCGGTATATTACGCTGAGGAATATTCATTAATCCCTGTTGCTTGTCGAACTGTATACTTTCTTCGAGGGCGGAGTGGGTTTGTATGGCAAATACTTTGGCCGGTAAGCGGTTCAAGGCGCGCTCGATAGGGATTCGGTTTAAATGGGGTAGCGAATCCATGTTGGTCATAAGATAGAGGATACGTTCTTTGGCCGCAGCCCAAATGCGGTCGCGCATAGAGCTCTCTTTGCTGATAAGCCATTCGGAAAGTTGTATGCCGCGTTTGCGTACGCCTGCTTTTGTATCAATAGGTATAAACCGGCGCAGGGTGTTTAACATCGTTTTGGCAGCAAACCCTTTAGTGAGCGCCAGTGATGGAAGAATTACCGTATCCAGAAAGCCCAGGATAGCGTGTTTAGATTCTTCACCAAAAAAGGGATTTGCACCAATACGTCCGTGCAGGTATTTTTTAACCGCCGGGTATTGGTTCAACTCCCGGTCAATCATCATAAAATAGATATTGCCCATGGAGTGGTCATAAATATATACCGGGTGCCCCTTCGAGCCGAAGTAATCAACCACGGCCTCTATGTTTTGCGTAATGTGGCGTGAATAGTCGGCAGGAGGTAAATCGTTGGGTATAGAACCATAGTGCATGGCTGCAGCTATATATAAATGCGAAGGAATGGTAGCCAACAGGCCATCGAACGAATTAAGACCGAGGAAACCGTGAATAAGAATAACGACCGGTAGTTTTTCTTTGGCGTTTTCGTTGTAAGGATTGGCGGTATCTACCCTTATGGTAGTAGGTCCGTAAGGCGTGCTGCGCTCAATCTCAATTTGCGGCCAGGTAAGTGCTTTGTCGTCAATAAATACCGTCATCCGTTTTTCAACGTTGGGCAGGTAGCGTAAAAATCCCGGGCTTTCATTTATGGCTGCATTTATGGCATAAAGCCAGGCAAGTGGCCGGCGCTTATCGGCTTTTGTAGCCAGAAACGCAATACGTTTCGAACGGAGTAAAAAATAAGGGGTTCCTGTAACCTCGCGTTCCTTGCGTTTGGTAGTTACTACAACCGCTATATCAGTTGATTTAAATGCTTTTGAATTTCGCTCTATAGCCGCCACTTTCCCCTCGGGGTCGCTGGCCAGAAATACGTAATCGAATCCTTCTTTATTATGTTGCTTCAGATAAGCCGATACGGTACTGTTAAACTCTGCGGCATAATCTTCCAGGGTTTCGCGGGTAAGTTCGAACCCTATAATCTGGTGCCGGGTAAGCAGGCGCGCGCGGTAAAGTTTTTTTATAAACAACGACGCGTCCATAATACCTTCCAGGTTGCGTTGCCGGGCCAGCGGCGAGTTGACAAAGGTGTAAAGAATGTTTTGGGGGTTCTTTAATTCGCTATAGTGGTCGAGTATATACTGATAGGCGCCTGCCGGTGATTGCCCGTGCGACAGGCCCACCATAAATGGCTGTCCCTTTTCAAGGGTCCGGTTAGCATGCTTAATAAAATCGGTGCCAACTGCCTTTGCAAATTTTTCGGTAGTTAAAAAGTATTGGGTTTCAGGTACTGGGGGTGATACTTGTCCGCTTGGATTCTCCGAATCCGCTATGTCTGCCATTACTGCTGCTGTGTTCAACTCATTTTCTGCTTTAGTTTACAAGAATAACTACTCTTTTTCAATTTTTTTATGACGAATTTCATTTGCCAAGTGGTAAAGTATTACATATTTGGAAATTATAAAAGCGTATTGGTAAAATACAAGCATGGGCTTGCGCTGAGCTAAATACCACCTTTACGGTATTTTTTTAGCTGTTTGTTTTACGTTATTTGCCAAAGGCAAATTGTGCCAGGTCAGTTTTTCCCGGTAAATCAGGTTAGTTCGATTATAATGCTACTTCGAAAAATTATTTATGGTGTGTTCGTATTATTACTTTGCTCATTTAGCATGGTAGTAGTTGCGCAAACGCCGTCCACAAAGGGCGAAACCGCTGAAGAATTCAGGCGGAAAGCACTGACCGACCTCGATAATTTTACCGATAGTGCAAAACAGGACCAGGCCAGGTTTAGGGAGCAGGCCAATAAGGAATATGCTGAGTTTCTTAAAAATGCCTGGGTGGTAGTACAGGCAAGCCGGCCGGTTAAGTCGTACAAACTGCCAAAACCTGCTGCTATACCTGTTTTGGAAGAAAAAAAGCAATCGGGGGAAATTGTTCCTGAACCTGCTATGCCTGAACCGAAACCGGTTGAAATTAGTGAACCTGCAAAAAAGCCGGCACCCGAAATTGTTGAGCCGGTTCCTGACAGCAAACCTGTACCCGTAGCAATAGCTGAGCCCATTAAAAAGAAGCCCGATTTAACTGAGGCACCGGCCATTCAAAATCAGGTAAAAGTAAATTTCTATAAGCTCGAAATAAATGCTCCGGCTGCATCGCATGACTGGCCGGCCATGAAGGGTGAAATAAATAATGCGGGCATATCAGATTATTGGCGCAGCGCATCGGAAAGCGACATGAAGAATTGGTTGACTTATGTTTCATCGCTAAAAGATTTGTTAGGCGGGGGAGATTATGCCGTTTACCTGGCTGTAAACCGGATAGCTGAAAAGTATTACAGCGACCCCGTTACCGCCAGGTTGTTTTGCTGGTACTCGTTAATGCAGAATGGTT
>Ga0316217_10003215_pt1 | contig 18858 bp, 16 predicted proteins | sample 1anoAmetaG_FD_203633 | JGI IMG/M metagenome (GOLD analysis project Ga0316217, IMG submission 203633) | Freshwater microbial communities from Trout Bog Lake, Wisconsin, USA - 1anoA | ecosystem: Environmental > Aquatic > Freshwater > Lake > Hypolimnion/Profundal zone | place: USA: Wisconsin...
GGACGGGAACGGGGCGCGGCGCATGGAGCAACCCTAGCCAATCCCGGGAGCAGCGTGAAAAGAAAATCACCGGACTTGCCGAAATCCGGCTCCGGGCCGATAACAATAAGCACATGGCCAGCTTGATCCGCAAAGCCCCCCTCACCCCCCTGGACACCCTCCGGGTCCTCCTGGGCGAGTACGCCGACGGCGATCCCTCGTTCCCGGTCCGGCTGGCCCAGGCGGTGCAGAAGCTCAAGAAACAGTCCCTGAAGGAACTGGGCGGCCACCTCGCCCCGAGCGCGGCGCCCCGGGGGCTGCGCAAGGCCATCCTCGCCACCATCGCCAAGTACGACTGGCCCGAGTGGGTCCCATGGATCCTGCAGGGGCTGCTGGTGGAACCCGACCTCGGGGTGTTCGACGACGGCTGCGCGGCCCTGGGCTGCATCGGCACCCGGAACAGCCTGGAGGCGCTGCAGGGCCTCCTGAAGCTGAGGGCCGGCCATGACCACCAGGTGATCCTGGCCCGGGAACTGGGACAGTTCCAGACCCAGCAGGCCCTCCCCTACCATCTGGGCCGGCTCATGGAGGGCCAGGGCAATCCCCGCCTCGCCGCCCAGGGCGCCAAGCTGCTGGGCGCCCTGGCCCAGGAGCAGGACATCCCGGCCCTCACCGCCGCCCACCGGGACGGTGACCCGCTCACCCAGCGCCTGGCCCTGAGGGTGCTGGGCGGCATGCCCCACCCGCCGGCGCTCGAGTTCCTGCTGGAGCTGGCCGACCGCACCCGCCGGGACGTCCTGGACAACCAGATGCTCATGGGACAGCTCAACCGGCTGCATACCCTGCCGAGGGCCTCCACCCTGCCGGAACTGGTCCGGCAGGCCGCGGTCTTCGAGCCGCGGGCGCCGGCGGCGGTGGCCGGCCTGCGCCAGGCGGTGGCGAGCGAGGCCGGCCAGCCGGCGGTCGCCCTGGAGGCCCTGCGCATCGAAGCCCAGGGCGTGTTCGAGGCGTTCCTCCTGGATGCCCTGGACCTGGTCACGGAAGGCAAGGTGGCGCGCTACTCGGCCATGATCTCCGAGGCCTCCCAGACCACCGAGGCCCGCCTCGCCCAGCTGGCGCTCCAGTGCGACCAGGTGACTGAAGCCCTGGCCTTCTCCGTGGATTCCGGCGCGCTCGCGCTGGACCGGGTGCTGCCCCCGTTCACCGCCATCCTGCGCGCCCGGGCCGGTGGCGAGGGCTTCATCTTCGCGTTCCTGCGCCTGCTCCCCGCCGGGGAGACCGGGATCCTGGGCGAGCTCCTGGCCGATCCGGACATGGCCAGGCGGGAACAGTACCTGAACGCCCTGGGAACCCGGGAGGACGACGCCCTCGCGCCGTTCTTCCTGAAGGCCGTCCAGGATTCCATCGTCGAGGTGGGACAGCTGGCCATCCACCACCTGGGCAAGCTGCCCTCCGGCTTCCCGGCCATGATGGCCATGTTCCAGAGCGGCAACGCCGAGCAGATCCGGGTCGCCGTCTGGGCGTTCAAGGAGAACCGGACCGCCAAGGCCGCCGAGCCACTGCTGGAGTTCATCCGGAACGAAGGCCATGACGCCCTCCTGGTGGAGGCGGTGGAAGCCATCGCCGCCATCGACTACCCGGGCAGCGCCCCGGTGCTGCTGGAAATGCTCCACGACGGCAAGCCGCTCAACCTGCAGGTGGCCCTGGCCCGGGCCCTCAGGCAGCTGGGGACGGAGCAGGCCGCGCTCGGCCTGCTGGCCCGCGCCGCGGCCCTGAAACAGCCTCAGGTGCTGATCCTGGCCCTGGAGGGGGCGCTCGTCGCCTTCCCGGCCTTCGACCGGCCGCTGCCCCTGGATCAGCTCCCGGCCTTCCTGCAGCTGCTGGATCGCTGCTGCGACGACCGGGAAGGCGAGGGCCAGCGGCTCCGGGCCGTGCTCGCCACCCAGGACCTCTACGTCTTCGACCGCCACGCCTACGAACGGCTCAAGGAGCGGTTCTCGGACTACCTGTTCGACATGCGCACCAAGGAGGCCTGGGACCGGGACAGCAACGACCGGGTGGCCGCCGTGGTCAAGGAACTGGGCCGCCGGGGCGAAAGCCTGGGCCTGCTGGCCCAGAAGGAGGCCAACATCCAGGGGCAGATCCAGCGGCTGCCCGAAAAGGGGCCCAAGCGGGTCGAGGCGCTGCTGGCCCTGCGCGAGACCCTGCAGGACCCCGAACTGATCGTCCGCCCCGAGATCGCCCGGGAACTGGCCGCCCTGGTCAAGGACCTGCTCCAGCGGCCCGCGGCCGAATGGCGGGAGATCGCCCACCTGTGCGAGATCGGCGGTCTCACCCATCAGGGCGGCGTACTGATCGAGCCCATCCGGGAGGTGTACCAGAAGGCCACCGGCCTCGGCCTCAAGAGCGCCGCGCGGACCGCCCTGCTCACCCTGGGACTGGAGGAGCAGGACCTGAACCGGCGCTCCCCCATCCGCTCCATCCTGGTCCTGGAACCCAGCGGCTTCTTCCGGAAACGCCTGGCCAACGCCCTGGCGGCCGAAGCCAGATGGGAGCTGGCGGAAGCCGGCAGCCGGCAGGAGGCCGAGGCGATCCTGGCCATGGCCCCGGTGGATCTGGTGCTGACCGAGAGCAAGGACGCCGAGGGCGATCTGGCCGCCTGGCTGGAGCAGCAGTGGAACCAGAACCGGTGCCGCCACGCCATCGTGTCCACCTCTTCCCGGGACATCGGCGATCTGGCCCAGAGCGCCTGGGTGATCAGCATCCTGTTCAAGCCCTATCCCCTGGAGCAGGTCATCCGCGCGCTGGAGTCGTGATTGGCCTACACTAGGACATCCTGATCGAGGCCTCCATGCCCTTGTCTTCCGCTGGGATGCGCTGTTTCCCCCTGGTCCTGGCCATCGTCCCGGCCATCCACGCCCAGGATGCGGACCTGCCCGAGCGGCTGTTCCGCTCCGGCGAGCGCGCCTATGCCATCCGTTCCTACCCGGAGGCCCTGGAGACCTGGAACCAGCTGATCCAGCAGGCGCCCAAATCGCCCTTCGCCGCCCACGCGCTCATGAACCTGGCCCGCTACCAGGTGGAGGTTGAGAAGAAGCCCGAGGCCGCCCTGCCCCTGCTGGAGCGGATCAAGGCCGAGCACCTCAAGAGCCCGTGGGCCGCGGAGGCCATGCTGCTCAGGGGGCAGCTGCTCGCGGCCCGCTGCCACGGCCCGCAGGACCTCAAGGAGTCCCAGGCCGAGTTCAACCGGGTGGTCGACCTGTTCCCCGACCACCCCTGCGTCCAGCAGGCGCGGTTCGAGCTGGGCCGGAGCTTCCGCCTGCTCGGCCAGTGGGGCCGGGCGCTGCAGAGCTACATCGAGGCCATCCGGCTGGATCCCGCGTCAGCCGTGGCCCGGCAATCCCAGCTGGAGGCGGCCGAGGCCCTCGACCTCATGGGCGACACCACCGGCTGCCTGCGCATGCTGCAGGCGCTCCGGAACCGGTTCCCCCAGTCCGAGGAAAGCCGGGAGGCCGAGTGGCGGATCAAGGTGCGGGTCAAGGAGCGGATCCAGAAACCTCCATTGCGGTCCGCGGGCCCCTGGCCCGATGGCCGGACGAAATGGCTCAAGACCCCGACCCTCCTGGCCACCGGGCCGGAGGGGGAGTTCTACCTCTACCAGGACGACCTGGACCAGGCCTCGCGGCTGAAGGACGGTCAGTTGAGCCCGGCCGGCCCCGTGGTCAAGGGCGCCAAGGCCATGCTCGCCACCGCCTCCGGGCAGGTCTGGCTGGTCACCCGGCAGGGGGTGGTCAAGGACGGCGCCCTCCAGCCCCAGGCGTTCCAGTCGCCCAGCGGCGCCGCCCTGGACGGCTGGGGCAACCTCTGGGTCAGTGACGCCAGGGCTCCGGGCATCGATGTCCTGGTGCCCGACGGGCCGGCCCGGTCGGTCCCGCTGCCCGGGGCCGTGGCCCTCGCCAGCCTGCCCACCGGCGGCGTCGCCGCCGCCTCGGATGCCAGCAGGGCGCTCCTGTTCATGGACGCCCAGGGCCAGACCCGGATCACCGTGCCCTACGGCAAGGATCTCCCCGCCCCCTTCAAGTATGTGGTGGCCCTCGCCTCGGATCCCCTGGGCCACGTGGCGGCGCTGGTGGACGGCGATTTCGAGGGAGTGGCGGTCTGGGGCCCGGACGGCGCCCTGCTGCGCTCAGCCTCCTACAAGGCGCTGGGACTCTCCGGAAAGTTCCGGGCCATCGCCATGGACCGCCAAGGGGCGCTCATCCTGGCCGACCGTTCCAACGACCTGCTGATCAGGCTCGACTAGCCATGGCCAAACCGCGCTTCCTCCCCTTGTTGCTGGCCGCCCTCCTGGGCCTGCCCGGCCCTCTGCGCGCCCAGGACCCGGCGCTCAAGGACACCTTCCTCCAGGCCAAGGCCGCGTGGGCGACCCAGGGCGACCGGGAAACCGCCGCCGCCAAGTTCGGCTCCATCCTCGCCGCCCTGGAGCCCGCCGCCCAGCAGCTGGATCCGGCCTGGGTCCAGCTGCTCTGCGAAACCTACAACTGGATGGCCATCCTGGATGACCGGATCCCGGCCAAGCGGGAGCGGGCCCCCAGGTACCTGGAGGCCGCGCTGGGCCTCAACCCCGATTTCGAGATCGACCGCAACATCACCAACACCAGGCTCCAGAACGCATTCGACGGCCTGCGCGGCGCGAAGTTCGGCCGGGTCAAGCTCAGCCTGGACCCCGAAGGCGGGCTGCTCACCCTGGACGGCAAGCCGAAGCCGGCCGCGCCCCCGGCCCGCTACCTGCCGCCGGGACCGCACACCTTCAGCTACGCCAAGCCGGGCTACGCGAGCCAGGAGCTGCGGGTGGACCTGGCCCTCAAGGAGACCAGGCCGGTGGAGCTGAAGCTGGCGCGGACCTCCTCCGTCATCACCCTGTACACCACCCCGGTCGGCGCCGAAGTCCTGGTGGACGGCAAGAGCGCAGGCTCCACCCAGGGCCAGGCGCCCGCGGAGCTGGCCCCCTACGTGGCCAAGCTCGGGGTGCGCCCGGAGCAGCTTTCCGCCGGCTTCGCCCTCACCGGGCTGGCCGCCGGCAAGCATACCCTGGAACTCAGGCTCCCCTGCTACCAGCCCAAGCTCCTGGAACTGGGCGAAGCCCTCACCACCCCGTTCGCCGACCATGACCTGGAACCCGTGCAATTGCAGCCATCCCGCAGCACCCTCAGCGTGCTGAGCGCCACCCCCGGCGGCGAGCTGTTCCTTTCCGGCAAGAGCTACGGCCCGGTCCCGGTCAAGGACCTGGAGGTCTGCGCCCAGGCCTACGATCTCCAGGTGCGGTTCCAGCAGGGCGCCTACGCCCAGCGGGTCAACCTGGCCGAAGGCAAGTCCACGACCCTGTCGGTCCGGCCCCTGCCGCGCCTCACCTACGCGGGCTTCGAGGGGGAGGACGAATTCGCCGGGCGGGACCGGATCACCAACCTGCTGGCCACCCTGGGCTCCCGCTTGAATCAGGTGGCGTTCCTCGCCGCTCCCAAGGGCGAGACGCCCCAGGCCTGCCTCGCCCGGCTCCAGGCGTCCCATGAAACGGAGCTGGTGCTCCGGGCCAGGCCCATTCCCGGCCACCCCATCCACCAGGTCGAGCTGCTCCTGTCCACCCTCACCGGCGAGGAGGAGCGCATGGTGGTGAAACCGCTGGAGAGCGACCCGCTCGGCCAGCTGGTGACCCGGATCGAAACCCCCATCGTCCTGGCCGAACCCTGGGCCGGGCTCACCCTGCTCGACCTCGCGCCGGACGGCCCCTGGGTGCTCCAGGCCGACGCCGCCGCCCAGAAGGCCGGGGTGAAGCCCGGCAAGTCCATCCAGCAGGTGAACGGCAAGCCGGCAACCTCCGTGGCCGAGTTCCGCAAGGCCCTGCTGGAGGCCAAGGGCGGCAAGGTGACGGTCAGCCAGGGCGAGGCCCCCGCCACCCTGGCCGTGACCCCGCAGGCGCTGGAACTGCCGGTGAACGCCGCCGACCTGTGCTACCCCTTCGTCCTGTCCGACCTGCGCCTGCGCTACCTGGGCGCCGCCGGGGACGAAGCCGGGCTGCTCCGGCTGCAGCAGGCCCTGGCCCTGATCCACTTCAAGGAATACGACAAGGCCCTGGAGATCCTGCGCGATGCCCGCATGGCCAGCGTCCAGGGAGTCAGCCAGGGCACCCTGGATTACTACACCGGGGTCTGCCTGCTGCACATGGGCAATGTCTACCTTTCCGAAACCCTGCAGTCCTTCAATCAGGCATTGAAATACCCCCAGGCCACGCTGTTCGGGCCGGACGGCCCGCTCCTGGCCCCCCTGGCCCGGCAGGCCATCGAAGACCTCAAACCTTGATCTCCTCAGAAAGGCACCCCATGGGCTCATCCCACCGCAATCAGCGGGGCGAAGGCAAGATCGGATGCATCCTCACCCTCCTGGTCCTCGTCATGGCCGGGGCGGCGGCCCTGAAGCTGGTGCCCGTCTTCTACACCAACAGCGGCCTGGCGGATGCCGCCGGGGACATCGCGGTGGAAGCGGGCCTCTACCCGCAGGCCGCCCTCATGGCCAAGCTGCGGGGCAAAGCCCAGGAGCTGGACATTCCCGAGGCCCTGCTCGACAACGCCATGAGCATCGCCCTCGTCGGCGAGAAATCGGCCGGAACCTGCACGGTCACCCTCAATTACAACCGCGAGGTGGATCTCTACGGCCTCTACAAGCTGAACATCGCCACCCAGAAGTCCATCTCCCGGGCCTACAAGGACTACCGCTGAGGGCCAGAATGGCCTTGAAACGGAAGGGCGGAGCGGGCACCGTGGGGGGGTGACGCCCCCCCCGCCCCCCTCCGGGATCCTCACCGACGGCAGCGAGCCCATGGCTTCGGTGCTGCAGGAACTGGCCCGGGTCGCCCGGTCCCGGCTTTCCGTCCTGCTCTCCGGCCCGTCGGGCAGCGGCAAGGAACTGGCGGCCCGGGAGCTGCACCGGCTGTCCGGGCGCCCCGGCCCGCTGGTGCCGGTGAATTGTTCCGCCTTCGCCGAGTCGCTCATGGAATCGGAACTGTTCGGGCACGTCAAGGGAGCCTACACCGGGGCGCTGCGGGACCGGAAGGGGGCGGTGGAGTGCGCCGAGGGCGGCACCCTGTTCCTGGACGAGGTGGCCGACCTGTCCCCGCGCCTGCAGTCCCTCCTGCTGCGGGTGCTGCAGGAGCGCGAGGTGAAGCGGGTGGGGGCGGAGCGCTGCCGGCGGGTGGACGTGCGGTTCCTGGCGGCCACCCACCGGTCCCTGGAAGCCCTGGCCGCCGCCGGCCGGTTCCGCCAGGACCTGCTGTTCCGGCTGCAGGGTTCGGTGCTCGCCCTGCCCGCCCTGGACCAGCGGCGGCACGAGTTCCCCTACCTGGTCCCGCGCATGGTCGCCCGGGTGGCGGTCGAGACCGGCCAGCCGGCGCCGGCGCTCCAGGCCGGCCTGCCCGAAGCCCTGGCGCGGCGCGCCTGGCCCGGGAACTTCCGGGAACTGCTCCACGCCATCGAGCGGGCCCTGCTCCGCTGCGGCCTGGGCCCGCTGGAGGCCCGCCACTTCCCGGAACTGGAGCGCCTGCCCGAGCCGAGGCGCGCCTGGGCTGAAGCCACCCGCGAATTCCAGCGCCGCCTGCTGCTGGAGACCCTGCGCCGGCACCGGTTCCAGGTGGCCGAAACGGCGAGGGAACTGGGGCTGGCGCGCCCAGCCCTGTATGCCGCCGCCCGGAGGCTGGGGCTGGATCTGGGCTTGGAGCGCCAAAGCGCCGAAAGCATGGGTATGATCGATAAACCCCTGTACTGAACCCATCTGGGAGGTCCGCGATGCATCCCCTGGCCGGCAAGCCTGCTCCGAAATCCATCCTGACCGATATCCCCGCCCTCGTGGCCGCCTACTACACGGTCAAGCCCGATCCCGCCGATCCCCGCTGCCAGGTCAGTTTCGGCACCTCCGGCCACCGGGGCGCCTCCGCCGACGGCTCCTTCAACGAGGACCACATCCTGGCCATCGTCCAGGCGATCTGCGCCTACCGGAGCCAGGCCGGGATCACCGGCCCGCTCTACCTGGGCAAGGACACCCACGCCCTGTCCGAGCCGGCCCAGATCACCGCGCTGGAGGTGCTGGCGGCCAACGGGGTCGAGACCATGGTGGCCCCGGACGGGGTGTTCACCCCCACCCCTTCGGTCTCCCACGCGATCCTGGCCTGGAACCGCGGGCGCAGCTCCGGCCTGGCCGACGGCCTGGTCATCACCCCTTCCCACAACCCGCCGCACAACGGCGGCATCAAGTACAACCCCCCCGACGGCGGTCCCGCCGACACCGATATCACCGGCTGGGTGGCCGGCCAGGCCAACGGCTACCTGGTGGACGGCAACCGCGCGGTCAAGCGGGTCGACTACGCCCGCGCGCGCAAGGCGGCCAACGTCCACCTGTTCGATTTCATCACCCCCTACGTGGCGGATCTGGAGAACGTCGTCGACCTGGAGGCGATCCGCCGGGCCGACCTGCGCCTGGGCGCCGACGCCCTGGGCGGGTCGGGCCTGGGCTACTGGGAGCCCATCGCCGGACGCTACGGCCTGGACCTGGAGCTGATCAACGGCCACTACGACCCGACCTTCGGCTTCATGTGCGTGGACCGGGACGGCAAGATCCGGATGGACTGCTCCTCGCCCCAGGCCATGGCCGGGCTGGTCGCCTTGAAGGACAGCTACGACATCGCCTTCGGCAACGATCCCGACTTCGACCGGCACGGCATCGTCTGCCCCAGCGCCGGGCTGATGAACCCGAACCACTACCTGGCGGTGGCCATCCAGTACCTGTTCCGGTCCCGCACCGGATGGCGGGCCGACGCCGCCATCGGCAAGACCCTGGTGAGCAGTTCCATGATCGACCGGGTCGGCCGCGACCTCGGCCGCCGGGTCGCCGAAGTGCCGGTGGGCTTCAAGTGGTTCGTGCCGGGCCTGGTGGACGGCAGCTTCGGCTTCGGCGGCGAGGAGAGCGCCGGGGCCTCCTTCCTGCGCAAGGACGGCACCGTCTGGACCACGGACAAGGACGGCATCATCCTCAGCCTGCTTGCCGCCGAGATCACCGCGGTCACCGGCAAGGATCCCGGCGAGCACTACCGGGAGCTGACCGGCCGGTTCGGCGCGCCATGCTACGAGCGGGTGGACGCCCCGGCCGACGCCGCCCAGCGCAAAGTCCTGGCCAGGCTGGCGCCGGAGCAGGTCACCGCCTCCACCCTGGCCGGGGAGCCCATCCTGGCGAAGCTGACCAAGGCCCCGGGCAACGGCGCCGGTATCGGCGGGCTGAAGGTCATCACCGAAAACGGCTGGTTCGCCGCACGTCCGTCGGGAACCGAGGATGTCTACAAGATCTACGCCGAAAGCTTCAAGGGCCAGGAGCACCTGGATGCGCTGAAGCAGGAGGCCCAGGAGATGGTCGCCGCGGCCTTCAAGGCCTCCGGCGCATAGACCGGGATACGAGATTATCTCTTTTAATATCTTCTTTTATCACCGTTCATCCCGTTCATCCCCGTCGAAATGAACATTGGGTGCTTCGGCGCGAACTGTTCCAGCGCCTTGACATCATCATTGGCTTTTTTACGACGGGGATGAACGGGATGAACGGGGATGAAAAGAAGATAAAAAAAGACTTAAATCAAAAAAGGGACAGAATGTCCGGCTTCCTCGGCTTCAGTCCAGGCCGGCCCGGACCTGACGGGCCAGTTCGGCCAGGATCAGGGCCGTGGCCTTGACCGCCATCCTCCGCATCCCCGCCGGCCGCCAGGCCAGCGGGCTGAACGGCCAGCGGGCGTGAGGCGCGCTGGGCTTCACGTCCAGGCTCCCGGTGCGGGCGTGGACCAGGGCCTTCTGGTGCACGGCCAGGGCGTAGCTGGCCCCGGCGGCGGCCAGCTGGCCCTCCCGGCGCTCGACGTCGTCATGGGCCGGGGTCCAGCCTTCGCCGTCCACCTGGCGGATCCGCTCTGCCAGGACCAGTTCGATCGCGTCCAGTTCCGCCTGGCCGCCGAGGGTTTCCAGCCGCTGCAGCCGCTGGTGGATCGTTTCCAGGCTCATCGTGCCCCCCAAGCGTTTCCCAGCATGATCCATGCTCCCCATCCCGGCCAATCAAACTTCGGCCTCGACCTTGACCAGCTTCCGTCCCGTCCAGTGGAAGCAGACCGTTCCCACCGGCCGGGTCGCCAGGATGATGCCCGAGGCCAGGAACCTGGCGACGCAGGTCCCGCCGCGGTGCCGGGCCGAGCGGTAGAGCAGGCCGTCCATTCCGTCCGCGTAAGCCTTCCGGGCATACAATCTGGCCAGCGGGTAGCCGGACTCGCTGGGGGTCTGAAGCCCCTTGGGGGCATCGCGGCGGTGGCGCAGGTCATCGAAGGCGCCGGCGATGGGCACTTCCAGCAGCGTACAGGTGAAGTCCTGGGGGCGCGGGGCCTGTTTGAGGTCGAGGTAATGCGCCTTGAGGTGATGGCCTATCTCGGCGGCACAGGTGGCCGCCGTATCCGCGGCATAGAGGACCGGGAACCCGGGCGAATCGAACCGCCCCGGATAGTGCCGGGCGGTGCCGGCGCCCTCGCGCCGCTCCCGGGATTGGACACCCTTCAACCCCAATGCATCCAATGGGTTGGATTGGCGCCGGAGGGCGAGGCGGCAACAGAGCGCGGCGTAGAACAGGACCTTGCGGCCGGCCGCCACGTCAAGTCCAGGCGTCGTGCAGATAGTTCAGGTAGTCGCGGACCAGGAGCAGTCCCTCGAAGCCTGACGTCATGAGCTCCAGCGGCGTGCGGCCGGCGAAGCCGGGGGCATCGAGCGGCTCCAGCGGCCATGGGCGGGCATCGCGGTCCTCCTGGTGCAGGTCTGCCACCGCCTCGAAGATCCTCAGCAGGGCCAGGGCCCGGGCGCGCTGATCGCCGCTCAAGGCGACCGCCTTGCCGGTCTCCAGCGCTTCGAGCCAGCGGAACCAGCTGGACCTGGAGGTGCCCAGCAGGCCGGCCCAGGTTTCAGAATCGATCTCCCACCATTTCCGCAGCTGCTCGCAGGCCCGAAGCAGGTCGGAGGTCTCCAGCTGCTCCAGCAGAACCGGCTTGGAGCCTCCGGGCAGCCTGCCCGGGGAAGAGTGCCCCTTCTTGACGCGTTGGGGGTCATGGAGCAAGGCCATGCTTTCCTCCCTCGCCCAAGTCTAGTCCCATTTGGGACGGAATCAAGTTCCGTACGGAATGGATCCCGCCCGCTCAGCCGGCCGCGGGGGCGGTCCCGGTCCGGTAGCGGACGAACGGCTTCAGGGCCCTGAGGGTGATCTCGTGGGACCGCACGACGTTGATCTGGTCGCGCATGGCCCGGGCCAGGTCCTCCGGGGAGACCCGCCCGGTCCGGACCTGCTCCTCCCAGTGCGGATCCAGGGACGGCACGGCGGAGACCAGCTGGAAATCGACCCCGAGGTGGATCGCCAGGGGCGTGCCCGGCAGATGGCCCTGGCGGATCCAGCCCTCGTTCACGGCCAGGGAGAAATGCCGGAACATCCCGGGGACGACCGGCCGCACATGGCCGGGGTCGTCGAGGAAGTCCTGGTGGCGGGGATCGTAGGCGATGATCCGGACCATGGCGCCGGGGGCGCAGACCCGGTACAGCTCCTGCACGATGGCCTGGAACCCCCGGGTGTCCCGGCCCATGTGCTCCAGCGAATGCTTGAAGAGGATCTCCTCCGCGCTCGCGTCGGCGAAGGGCCATGGGGCCTGCTCCAGGTCATGGACCATGTCCGGGCGGCAGGCCGGGAACCGATCCACGTTGATCCACCCGCCCAGGTGGTCGGTGCCGCATCCCAGGTTCAGTTTCATCAGCGTCTCCGTGCCGGACAGTTGCAATGCTACCCCACGCGCAGGGATCATAGGGATGCCGATCAGTCCAGGATCCGCGAGCCGAACGCCCGGAGGCCGCACCATGCCAGCTATCGCGATCATCACCCGCACCCTCGACCGGCCCCTGCTCCTGGCCCGGGCGGCCGGGAGCGTGGCCCGGCAGACCTGCCGGGACTTCCAGTGGGTGGTGGTGAACGACGGCGGCGATCCCGACGCGGTGGCGCGGGCCATCGCCCCCTGCCGCGAGGCCCTCGGCGACCGGGTCCTGCGGGTCGACCAGCCCCGCACCCTGGGCCGGACCGCGGCCAGCAACGCCGGCATCCGGGCCTCGGACTCCCGCTACCTGGTGTTCCACGACGACGACGACACCTGGGAACCGGCCTTCCTGGAGCGGACCACCGCGGCCCTGGCGGCGCGGCCCGATCCCCTGTTCCGCGCCGCGGTCAGCTACGCCACCGCCATCCAGGAGCGGATCGAGGGCGGCCGGATCGTGGAACTGGCCCGGCACTCCCTCAACAGCGATCTGCGCGAACTCAAGCTGACCGACTTCCTGCGCGAGAACCGCACCCCCAACCACAGCTTCCTCTATGAGCGCGCCGTCCACGACGACCTCGGGCCCTACGACGAGTCGCTGGACGCCCTGGAAGACTGGGAGTTCCTGCTCCGCTTCTACCGCCGGTTCGAGGCCATCCTGGTGCGCGAGCCCCTGGCCAACTACCATTTCCGCCCGGGCTCGGCGGCGGGCCGGGACGCCAACAGCGCCACCGGCGATGTGGACCTGCACGGACGCCACCACCAGATGCTATGGAACCGGCTGCTGCGGGAGGACCTGGATGCCGGCAGGTTCGGCATCGGCGCCCTGGGCGGGATCCTGCAGACCCTGGACGAGGACGCCCGCCGGATGGACCAACTCGCCGACTTCGCCCAGCTTGCCATGAAGGCCCGCGCCGACGGCCACCGCACGGCGGTGGTCTGCGGCGCCGGCGCCCCGGGCCGCCGCGCCGCCGCCGCCGTGCGCCTCACCGGCATCGACCTGCTCGGCTTCACCGACCAGGACCCGCGCCTGGCGGGCACCCGGGTGGAAGGCCTGCCGGTCCTCTCCCCCGAGGCCGGGCTCCGGACCGGCGCCGCCTGCATCGTCGGCTCCTTCAACCGGGCCGAGGAGATCGCCCAGGATCTCAGGGTCCTGGCCGGGCAGCTGGGGCTGCCGGCCCCGGCGCTGTACCTGCCCCTGAAATTCCGCTGAAACCGAGGTGACCTGTGAAATTCGTCGGCGATCTCTCCCGCCCGGACGCCAAGGTCCTGGAAGCCTTCGGCCGCCGCTCCCGCTCGATCCTGGAGTTCGGCTGCGGAGGATCGACCCAGATCCTCAGCCAGTGCCTCGCCCCCGGCGCCAGGCTGGTCTCGCTGGAGACCGATCCCGCCTGGATCGACCGCACCAATAGGAACCTGGACATCCTCGGCGTCCCCAGGGGCACCTGCGAACTGCTGCCCTATGCGGGCTGGGTCGAGGCCCTTGCCGGGCGGACCTTCGACTTCATCTTCGTGGACGGGGTGGACGAGGAACGGGATGCCTTCGCCCGGACCGCCTACCCCTGCCTGGATGTGGGCGGCTGGATCCTCTACCACGACACCCGGCGCCGCCGGGATCTGCGCAACCTGGTGGAACTGATCATGGAGCACCACACGGAAGTGGGCGAAGTCCGGATCAACTTCGAGCACAGCAACCTGTCCGGGTTCCGGCGCAAGCCCCCGGAACCCTACGAGAACTGGAACGAAACCGAAGGCCGGAACGACTGGATGCTGGGACTGTGCGAACCGCCCCCGAACTGGCCGGAGCTCCTGCCGGACTGAGGTCGCCCGGCGGGACCGGCCGCTCAGCGGGCGGCGGCCAGGACCCGTGCCGCCAGGGCCGCGGCGGAAAGTCCGATGGCTTCGTGGAGGATCTCCCGGCCGCCGAGTTCGAACCGGTAGCGCTGCTCAACACCGCAGCACTGCAGTGGCCGGTCCAGGCCAGCCCCGCGCAGCAGTCCGGCGGTGAAGGCGTCCAGCCCGCCGGCACCCAGGAACGCCTCCTCCAGGGTGAAGACCGCTTCGGCCGGCGCCAGCGCCTCGGCCAGCGCGGCTTCGTCCACCGGCCGCAGGCTCAGCAGATCGATCACCCCCAGCAGGCCCGCCGGCAGCAGGGCGGCGACCGCCAGCGCCCGGTGAGCCATGAAGCCGGTGGCGAGCATGAGCATCCGGCCCTCCCGGAGGATCCGGAAGCCCCGGGCCAGGTCGCCGGGCGCCAGCGAAGCGGCCAGGTTGGGCAGGGCCTTGCCGTCCAGGCGGAAATACTTGGGCACCGGCCGCCCCAGGGCGCCGTCCAGCATCGCCACCGCCGCCACGGCGTCGGACGGGGAATGGATCTCCAGGTGCGGCAGGGTGCGCATGATGGAAAGGTCCTCGAGGCAGTGGTGGGTGGGACCGGAAACGTCGTAGCTCATGCCGGCGCCCACCCCGATCAGGTTCACGTTGATGGCCCGGATCTGGGCATGGATCGCCAGATCCACCCGGATCTGCTCGAAACAGCGCATCGTGATGAACGGCGCGATGGCGTAGGCGAACACGCAGAACCCCTCCAGGGCCAGCCCCAGGGAAAGGTTGATCAGGTTCTGTTCGGCGATCCCGACATTGACGAAGCGGTCCGGGAACTCCAGGCGCAGGGCATCCAGCCGGGGCGAACCGAAGTCGGCGCTCAGGAAGAAGATGTCGGACCGCTCCATCATGCGGGTGTGGATCTCCCGGATGAAGGCGTCGCGCATGGCCACGGCCATGGTTGGGACTGTCATGGCCGCCTCCGCAGGAGCTCATCCACTTCGTCCGGACTCAGGGTCTGGACGTGGCTGAGCGGGTCCCCCTCCAACCTGGGCACGCCCTTGCCCTTGATGGTCCGGGCCACCAGGACCTTGGGCCGGCCGTCCCTGCGGCTCTTCTGCGCCTGCAGGGCGTCCCGGACCGCTTCCACGTCATGCCCGTCCACTTCGTCCACATCCCAGCCGAAGGCCGCGAACTTGGCGCCCAGTGGCTCGAGATCGATGATTTCCCGGGTGAAATTGAGCATGGCCGCCCGGTTGGCATCCACCACCAGGCTGAGATTGTCCAGCTTCTGGGCTCCGGCGAACATGACAGCCTCCCAGACGGAGCCTTCGTATAGCTCTCCATCCCCGGCCAGCACGAAGACGTGGCAACCCCGGCCCTTCACCCGCAGGCCGAGCGCCATGCCGCAGGCCACGCCAGGCCCGTGGCCCAGGGAGCCGTTGGTGGTCTCGTAGCCGGGAATGACCGAATCAGGGATGCCGCCCAGGATGCCTCCGGCCTTGGAGACCTTTTCGAGTTCCTCCCGGGGGAAGAACCCCAGGTCGGCCAGGATCGGGTAGAACGAGATCGAACCATGGCCCTTGCTGACGATGAACCGGTCCCGGGCCGGCCATTGCGGCCGCCGCGGGTCGAACGCCAGCACGCCCCCATAGTAGAGCGCCACCAGAATCTCCACCGGCGACAGGGAGGAGGCGATCCGGGTCTCCGGGGCGCGCCGGTGGATCAGCAGGGTCTCCCGCCGGACCTCCCGGCATTTCTGTTCCAGCTGCTCCCGGTTCAGGGCCATCGCGCCACGCTCCTCTGACTGCATCGGCAGATTCTCCCGGTTCCGGAACCCCCAGGCCTTCAGCAACCATAATCCGGCGACATGCCCTCGTCGATCCAGTCGAAGACCTGGCGGACCCGGATCTCGCTGGTGTGGTACCGGAGCACCTTGAGCCGGGCCGCCGCGATGATCCGCTGGCCGAAGTCCGGATCCTGCCTGAGCCGGGTCAGGTGTTCGACCAGGTGCGGCACATCCCGCCGGTCAAAGAGGAGGATCTCCCTGCCGTCCTCGAACAGCCTGAGGTTGCGCGGGCGTTCCGGGATCCGCCAGGACACCGCCGGCACGCCGGCGCCCATCGCCTCGATCACCCGACCGGCATATCCCTTGAAGTAGCTGGGCAGGTTCACCAGCCCGTTCCACTGGGCCAGGCCACCCATCCAGCACGCGAAGATGCCCTGCCGGAGCTGGCGCAATTCCTGGACGTAGCGGGCGTGGATTTCCGCCAGAGCCTCCGGCCGCTCCCGCGCCGCCAGGGCCATCCGGGCGTGCACGGCGTCGAAACCCGCAGGGAGGTCGGTGGCCAGTTCGGGGCCCTTGGGAAACGCCAGCAGTTCGCGGATGCCCGGATAATCAGCCAGCCTGCGGCGCTCCTCGCTGTAGAGGTTGCCGAAGAAGGCCGACCGCCCGGCCAGGACGGGACGCCCGCCGTGGCCCACGAACCGTTCGGGCACCGCCGACGGGAACCAGATCGCCCGGACTGCTCCGGAAGCCTCGATCACCGCCGCGTCCCGTTCGTCCCCGCAAAGCACATGGGTGAGGCCGAGGCTGGCGATCTGCCGGAACACATGCGCCTCCCGGCCCGCCAGCAGCGGCAGCTCCGAACATTCGCGGGGCGTGTAGGCCATGGATTCGAACAGCATGCCGACCCGCACCGGCACATTGGCCGTCAGCCAGGCGCAGAATCCGGGGTCGTACTTGGCATGGACCAGCCCGATCCAGGCCTGGTCGAAGCCCATGCCCCCAGCCAATCCGGAGACCTGGTCCTGCCATGCGAGCTCACTGTGCGGGGGGGGCGGGAAAGCCGGCGCCACGAAGGTCCGGGCGCCGTTGGCCAGCATCCCGTCCTCCAGGCCGAACGAAGCGGTGTAGCTCTGCGGCTTGCCCATCTCCCACCCGGTGAACTCCAGGGGCATGAACAGGATCGATCGGTCGGACCGGGCGGCGGATGTCATAGGGCTCCATCAGGACGGGAGGGCCGGCCGGACGCCGGCGGTAGGTCATTCCATGGGAACATACATGCAATAGTTATTCCAAGCTCCCGGCTCCCTTGCCAGGTTCTGCTCCGTTCCTCTAAACTGGCATCCCTTCCCCGGACCTGATAAAGGCACAGTCATGAAACAGCGAATCCTGATCACCGGCGGCGCGGGCTACCTGGGTTCCGTCCTGTGCGAGCGCCTGCTGGCTGCCGGCCACCCGGTGACCGCGGTGGACAACCTCCGGTACAACCAGAACAGCCTGTTCCACCTGGCCCACGACCCGGCCTTCGAGTTCGTGTTCGGCGACGTCCGGGACGAGCGGACCATGGCGCCCCTGGTGCGCGACGCCGACGTCATCATCCCCCTGGCGGCCATCGTCGGCGCTCCGGCCTGCGACCTGGACCCCTGGATGGCCACCTCCGTCAACCTGGACGCCGTCCGGCTGGTCAACCGGCTGCGCGGCCCCGGCCAGCTGGTCATCTACCCCACCACCAACAGCGGCTACGGCACCCGGACCGGCGACCTGCACTGCACCGAGGAGACTCCGTTGGAGCCGATCTCGCTCTACGGGCGCACCAAGGTGGACGCCGAGACCGAGCTGCTGCAATCCGAGAATACCATCACCTTCCGCCTGGCCACGGTGTTCGGCATGTCCCCGCGCATGCGCCTGGACCTGCTGGTGAACCACTTCACCTACACCGCCGCCACCGACGGCTACATCGTCATCTTCGAGAAGGACTTCAAGCGCAACTACGTGCACGTCCGGGACGTGGCGGACTGCTTCCTGCACGCCGTCGGCAACGCCCCCGCCATGGTCGGCCGCCCCTACAACGTGGGCCTGGACAGCGCCAACCTGTCCAAGGAGGAGCTGGCCCTGAAGATCAAGGAGCAGGTCCCCAGGTTCCACATCCAGTTCTCGGAACTGGGATCGGATCCCGACCAGCGCAACTACATCGTCTCCAACCAGCGCCTGCGCGAGGCCGGGTTCGAGGCGAAGCGCTCCCTGGACCAGGGCATCCGCGAACTGCTCAAGGGGTTCCGCATGTTCGGCCGCGCTCCCTACAAGAACCTCTGACCTTGGACGCCGCCTTTCCCAGCGCCATGGTCCTGGCCGGGGGGCTGGGCACCCGCCTGCGGGAGGCGGTGCCGGACCGGCCCAAGGTGCTGGCGGAGGTCTGCGGACGGCCCTTCATCTTCTATCTCCTGGACGACCTGGAGGCGGCCGGAGTCCGGGAGGTGGTGCTGTGCACCGGGCACATGGCCGAGGCGGTCCGGACCGCGGTGGGCGACCGGTCAGGGGCCATGGCGGTGCGCTACTCGGTGGAGGACCGGCCCCTGGGCACCGGCGGCGCCCTGCGCCAGGCCCTGCCCATGGCCGGCTCGGAAACCGTGCTGGTGGCCAACGGCGATTCCCTGTTCAGGACCTCCCTGCGCCGCTTCTGGTCCTGGCATCTGGCCCGGGAGTTGCAGGCGTCCCTCCTGCTCGCCCGGGTGGACGACGCCAGCCGATTCGGCCGGGTGACGTTCAAAGAGCTTGGGCGAATCACCCGGTTTGCCGAAAAGGATGGGGTGGCTTCTCCGGGATGGATCAATGCCGGCCTCTACCTCCTGCACCGTTCCCGGATTGCCGCCATTCCCCCCGGGCAACCGGTTTCGTTGGAAAAAGACATCTTTCCCCAGTGGCTCCCCCAGGGGCTGCATGGACTGACCGCGAAAGGGCTCTTCATGGATATCGGCACCCCCGAATCCTACCGCCAGGCAGAATCGGCCCTGCTGCCGGACCACCCACGGAGGGGGCATGATCATCAGCCGGACGCCCTATAGGATCTCCTTCTTCGGCGGGGGGACCGACTACCCGGCCTGGTCCGGGAAGCACGGCGGCGCGGTCCTGGCCACCACCATCGACAAGTACTGCTACCTCACCTGCCGCCACCTGCCGCCCTTCTTCGAGCACAAGCACCGGATCGTCTGGTCTCGGATCGAGACCTGCAACAGCATCGAGGAGATCATCCACCCCGCGGTCCGGGAGATCCTCCGGTTCCTGGGCATCGAACGGGGAGTGGAGATCCACCACGTGGGCGACCTGCCCGCCCGCAGCGGCATGGGCTCCAGCTCCTCCT
>Ga0316217_10003216_pt1 | contig 18850 bp, 19 predicted proteins | sample 1anoAmetaG_FD_203633 | JGI IMG/M metagenome (GOLD analysis project Ga0316217, IMG submission 203633) | Freshwater microbial communities from Trout Bog Lake, Wisconsin, USA - 1anoA | ecosystem: Environmental > Aquatic > Freshwater > Lake > Hypolimnion/Profundal zone | place: USA: Wisconsin...
ACTCTAATCCCGCCCCCTCCCCCCACACCACCCTACAACCATCCTCTGCACCAGCATGTTCGCACCGGCCAATTCACCCCATTTTCAAACCGGCGGATTTACCGCATTTTCAGACCGGCGCTGACAGGGTGCAAGGGGACGAAATGAAGGCACTATGAAACTTGCTTGCTATGACCACGTTCTGGCGATAGGGTATTTGGCGAAAGCACTTATCTGCAGATCAAAAATGGAGCTGCTTTTATGTCTTCACCTCGCGTCAAGGTCACAAGCCTTAAGCCCCACCCGCTCAATCACAAACGGCTACACACCGCGTCCAAAGCTGGTAAGGCGTCAAAGAAACAAACACCTGAGTCATCACGCCTACAAGAAGCGTTTACATTTTGTCGCCAGCACTTATTTCCACGATGGGATCGTAAACGGCGGTGGCGAATCAAGCTTGATCCCACGCTTGATTCTGTGGCACTCTGTCACTTTAAGAAGCGGACGATCTTCTTCCAGGCGGTGGAGCGCGATGAGATAACGTTGCTTATGTTAGTGTGTCACGAAATCGCCCACGCAGCTCTGCAGAAGAGATGCGGGCATGGGAAGCGATGGCAGCACCGAATGTTGGAGGCCTCTACCGACGCGGAAAATGTTGGCAACTCGCAATTGGCTGAAGCGATAAAGCGCAACGCCGAAGCATATACACCGGATAATTCTGAGACCGTCACCCCAGCGAGCATTAAGAACAACATCCGAGATGTCACGTTCGATTTCTTCCATGGCGATGGCAAAGTTCCTGCCTTAACCACGGTACTCCACCATATTTCTCTTCATTCTTGTCTAAGCGTATCAGAGCTACGCCGACGCTGCCGCGGATATAAGGCGGCTTATAAGGACACGATCGAAGAAATCGAAGCCGAGGAAGTCGAGCGTGCGAGACAACAAAGTCCGCATTTGGAGAGTATTGCCGACAACTTGGAACCACGTGAACCATCTGATGGGCTTCAGCCCAGCAGTGTCACCTGACAGTACTCCTTGTAATCCAGCGTGAAGTCCACACCGTAACCCAGGTGCTCCTGGCAGAGTTGTCGGGCTTGACCGGCTATCCTCCCGTGCCTTTACCCCTTGATGTACGCGTTGACGCCGATGATGACGGGCTTGCCCTCGACCACGCACTCGGTGGTCTTGTTGCCGTGGGTGCTGGCGACCACCAGCGTCTTGCCGGTCGAACTGCGGGTGGGCGGGTTCATCGGGATGCTGATAACGAGGGTGCCGTCCTTGATCTGGACGTTGAATGGGGTCATGAATAATCCTCCAAGAAAAAGACAATGTGCATTGGGGTAGAAGAGAGATGGACTGGCTGAAGCGCTCAGCCTTCACCCTCTGACTTGTATTTGAGCTGACTGATGGTGCAGGCGTTGGCACTGATGTCGTCGCGCACGCCCAGGAGTACCGGTTGGAACAGGCTGCCGCCGACGTGGGCATACAAATAACGTACATCCACGATGGCCCCGGCCGGGGGGATTTCCTGGTTGGCCGGCACGGTTACGCTGCCGACAGCAACCCGCCGTGCCCCGTCGAGCAGTTCCAGCGCCACGCTGCGCTTGGAGCCATTGATGCCGACTACAAGGCAGGAGGCGGTGGCGGTGAACTTGAGTTTCAGGGCGTTACCGCCGCTGGCCGGGCGGCCGGGCGTGTACGGCGCGGCATGACGCTTGAATACCGCCCCTTCGCGATTACTGCCACGCAGCATGCCCAGCAGGCCCACCTTCTGGGACTTCGTCGTGGCTGTCGGAGCAACCCGGATCGGACCCGACTCGCCGGGTCCGATGATGTCGCAGAGGGCCTTGTAGCGTTTGCTGTACGGTTCCGGGCGCAGGTTGATGCAGGCCTGTTCCAGCAGATCGAAGGCTACGAACACGTCGCCCACCGCCTCGCCATCCATCAGCCACTGCTGGCCACCGGTGGCATGGGCCTGCTGCACAATCGGTTCGGGCAGACTGATGGCCAGCCCCTTGCGGTTAATCCCGGTGATCTGGTCGGCAGACTTGACGAGTAGGACGCGTTTGCCATCGTATTTCTCCTGCATCCACCAGTCCCGGTTGCCCAGGAGTTCGCGGGCGGTATCTTCGTCAATGGCATTGAGAAGCTGGGGCAGGATGCCGATGACGCGTGTTTCGCGCTGCGTTTGCTGGTACGGGGTGCCGGACTCGCCGGGCGTGTAGCCCTTGGCCTGCTTCTCCCGGACCAGCTTGTCGAAGATCTTCTCGGCCTCGGTAAGGGAAACAGGTTCGGCCGTCTTGGAACCGGTCTGCAGGGTGCTGCCGCGGCGGCCGTAGCTGAAGTTGACCACAAAACCGCTACCGGACGGCTCGATTGCGGCATGGTACTCCTTGTTGCTGGAGCCCTGGCAATAGTACAGCGATGCGCGGGGCAGCGTCTCGGTAAGAGTGCTCATAGTGCTCCTTTGGTTGAAGGAAAGGGCCAGTGCCTGCCCGCACCGGCCCAGGGATCTGTGACATCACGCCACGGGCGGTAGGCAGGCCGCCAGCGGCAAACTGGTAATGGAAAATGACCGTCAGGCCCCGGCGCGCACGCGCAGGCGCTCGGACCGCGAGCCCCCGGCCCGGCGGTAGAGCCGATCAACCTTTTCATCGAAAACGCCCAGGGTGCGGTTGACGGCGCCGACTTGGCCGCGATCACGGGCAATGCTGCCGGCTACGTTGTTGCCCAGGTGGCGGCAGTCGGCGGCCGTAAGGTCCGACGCGGAAATAATGGACATAGGCACTCCTCCCACCGGACGGTGGGTGTAAGCGGTTAATGAAAGTTGGGAAACAGGGCCACGCGGCCCCGGTGACAGGTGACTTGTGGTTACGCGGTGGGGTCAGGGGGCGGTGCAGGCGGTGAGACCGGCGGCGGCGTGGGCGCTTCCAGGCGGGCCTGGATGTCCTTGCCCATTCCGTCGGCCCACAAAGCCGCATGGGCTTTGCGCAGGGCCAGCACCGAAACTAACACCGCGGCCTCGGCGGCATGATGGATACGGCGGGCATGGCGCGGCTCGGCGCCAGCGTTAAGAACCTGGTGGTAAAGCGCGGTAGTGCTTTCTAAAACCCACTCCGTCAGATCCGGCTCCCGGGCCTCCAACATGGCCAGCACCCGCCGATGCCCCATCCGCTGGAGTTCAAGCTGCGCCTGGAGCACGATCCGCGCAGCGACAATGGAGTCATTGGGCATGCGATATCTCCGAATTAGGACATGGTCGAATTTGACGCGCCTACTTGCCGCCAAACATGGGACAGCGGCTCTTGAACTGGCAGGTTGCGCACTGCATGGGGCCGGGGTTGGGGTAGTAGTTCCCAGCCACAATGGCATGCCACGTCGCCAGGGCGGTTTCCGTCATGGTGGCCACGCGGCTGGAGTCTGTGGGCACCGGCAGGATCTGCACCACCGGCGTCTTAGCCTTGGTCAGTACGGCAAAGGCAAGTTTGATGGGCAAGGCCAGATGCCGGGCCAGGTTGGCGGAGGTTACGCCGTACAGTACAAGCTGGTCCGAGGACTCCAGGGCCTTTTCGTCGGTCCACTTGCTGCGGCTGGTCTTGAAGTCTGTGATGAACACCGCGCTGCTGGTCATCGTCACCAGGTCCACGCGCGCCAGCACGTCGGGCAGGTCGGGGTGAATGGCGATGCGCAGTTCTTCCTCAACCCCCAGCACCACGCCCTTGGGTTCCGCCAGCGGGCTGGCCAGAAACGCGGCAATGGTCCGCTGGGCGAGGGCATGGATGGTCGTCTCGTCCTCACCCTTGTTGTACCGCACGGGAACGTCTTGGCCTGCACTCTCGACCTCCAGGGTCCATGCGGTGCGGAAAACCTGAAACAGTTCCTCGGCACCGAGTGTGATGCCCTCCAGGCGGCCGCTGTAGTAGTGGTCAAGGACGCTGTGGATACCCCCGCCATAAATCAGGCTACTGGGCTGGAAGTCGCGCGGGGCTTTCAGGACGTACGTGAAATTGTATTTGGCGGGGCATGCCCTCATCAGCGACAGTTGGCTGTGGCTGACGTAGGTGCGGCCCGTAATCTGTTGCGCCACCCGGTTGGGTGGGCGCTGTAAGGCCGAGGCGGGCGCCGCAGCCCGCTCCGGCATGGTTAATGTGGTCATGGTTTTCTCCTTTTAGTTATCAGGGAACACAATTCTTGCCGGGCGGCAAGAATCAGCGGCGGACGCCGCGGCCGTTGGTGGCCGGGGCCTGATCCTTGAGGTGGTCGATCAGTTCCGACGCCTGGCGGATGGACAGGTCATTGAAGTCGATACCGTGCAGGGCCGTGGCCTCCTGGTCCGCGTCGAGCCCAGCCCGACGGGTGATGGACTCAATCGCCCTGCGCTGCGCACTGGTCATACCGCCGCCATTGGCGTGACCATTACCATTGGTGTGGCCGTTAGCGTTGGCCTGCCCGTTTCCGTTGCCGTTGCGGGCATAGCCATTGGCGCCGTTGCCGTTGGTGGGGGCGGCCGGGCGTGCCGGCGCCGTCCCGCCGCCGCAGGCCTGGACCTGCCGGGCGATCGCCTGCTCGGCCTGGCCGTACAGGGCGTCAATCTGGGCCTGCAGTTCGTTTGGCTTGGCCAGCAGGCTCTGATCGAGTTCAGCGGTCACGTTGATGCTGACGCCGGTGGACTGGTAATCGCGGGATGCTTTCTTGGAAAGGCCGACATTTACACTTAATGGCATGGAAATCTCCTGGCCCTATTGGGCGGTTAACAGGGAATGAAATGGTCAGGGACAAAGCCGGGGCTACCGGCGGTTACGGCAGGCATCAGGCGGTGGCGTAATCATGCCGGGCCAGGGCCTGGGCGAGTTGCTGCTTAAACTGGCAGATTCGGCCGGGTGACACCCGGAGTTCCCGGGCGATCGCCATTCCGCACCCCAGAGTGCGATCCTCGGTCAGGTGTGCGAATACGCGCCTGGCCTTGTAGCCGACCTGCTCACGCTCCAGGATTTCGGGGTAGTCCATGTTACGCCGGACCTGCTCGGGCGGGCTGTTGTCCTGGCGCTGATCCGCCAGCGTCTCGCTCAGGGGCATCGGCCGTTTGTTTTCGTCGGGCACGATGGTGGACAGCGGTACCACCGTACAGCGGCCTTTGGCCTGGGCGGCCTCGGACATGACATCCGTGCTGGTATACCCTGCCATGCGGCGCCCCTGGTGGTACTGCTTAACGGCGTAAAGCACGCAACGAAACGGCGTGATCCTGGCCAGCACGCCGCGCCGCTGGGCACTGACGCTGGCCTTGAACACGTTGGCGATGACCTCGGCCATGGCATCGTCGCGGAAGCGGCTGGGGACGCGGGACAGGCAGGCCCGCGACCTGCTCTGGATTTCGGTTAGATTCTGCATGAACCAGGTGTGGGCCGGAGACTGCTGGGCCAGACTGGGAATAGCACTCATGGCGACCTCCTGCAAAATGCGGAGAGCCGCCATGGCCGGCGGCTCACCTGGGTAAAGGTGAACCGCCCCACGGTGGGAACGGTCGTTGGGCAAAAACAAAGAAAGCCCCGGGCCACCCAGCAACGGGCGATCCGGGGCCTGAGCCGATAGGTAATCAGCACTATAGATTTTGACGCGTTTTCATGCGTTCTTTAGGGCTGGGGTTTTGGTCCCCCGGTACTGCTGAACCTGCCAAGGTAATGTAGAATACTGGCACCATGCACTCGGATCGGGTAATAAACGGTGCGCTGGATCAACACCCCGTCAGCTGGCCAGCCACATGGCGGTTGCATACAGGAGCAAATTGGTGCCATGAAGATCCACAGAAGATACCGCCCTTGCGTGCTTACCCTGCTGCTGGCTGCATTCGTCGGCATCCTCGACCTGTCTGCCCGCGGCGAGGAATGGACTGGTCCGCTGGCGGGCTGGGCCGACGTGCAGAAGGACTTCCACGCCACCGGCGACGGCCAGGCCGACGATACGGCGGCGCTCCAGAGTGCCCTCGACTCACTGCGCGACCAGAAAGGCCAGACCCACGCACTTTGCCTGCCCGTAGGCACCTACCGCATCACGCGCACGCTGGCGCTGCCCCGCAAACCGGGGCGTGAGGCGATCGGGCTGAACATCCAGGGCGCAGACCCGGACAAGACCAGCATCGTCTGGGACGGCCCGGCGGACGGGGTGATGTTCGACTACGGCGCCTGGTACAGCAAACTCGGCCGCATCACCTTCGACGGCCGGAACAAAGCCCGGACGGCCATCCGCCACGGGCCGGAATTCGTCACCGCCAACGAGATGGCCGACCTGGTGTTCCGCGACGTGGGGTTCGGCATCGAGGCGGGCGATCCGTCCCGGGCGGGCATCGCCGAAACGTCGGTGCAGCGGTGCAAGTTCCTGCGCTGCTCCAAGGCCGGCGTGAGTATCCAGAACTTCAACTCGCTGGACTGGTGGATGTGGTATTGCTTGTTCGAGGACTGCTGCGTGGGTGCCACCAATAGCTACGGCGCGGGCAACTTCCACGTGTACACGAGCACCTTCCGGCGATCCACCGAGGCCGACATCACCATCGGCAACACGGGGTACTTCAGCTTCCGCCACAACACGTCGGTCGGCTCCAAAGCGTTCTTCGTTGCCGCCGGGATCGGTGCCGGTGCCCAACTGACCTTCCAGGACAATCAGATCATCGACCCGGCCGATGCCCAGGCCATCCGCGTGGGCAACCTGGGGCCGGTGTTCCTGCTGGACAACACGATCGCCAGCCGGGCCGCAGTGACCGAGGGGCCGGTGGCAACCGGGCCCAATGCGCACGTCATTGCGGTGGGCAACACCTTTACCGTGGGCAAGCCGATCAGTTTCAAGGCCGGTTCGATCGAGCTGGCCAGCCGGACCGTCAGCCGCGACAAGATGCAACTGACGGTCCCCACCCTGCCCGGCACACCGCCGTGCCGCCAGCGGAAGATCATTGAAGTACCCGCGGGATCGGATGCCACAGCCATCCAAGCCGCCATCGACGCCGCGGCCAAACTCCAAGGCCAGCACCCCATCATCCACCTGGCCGTGGGCCAATATCCAATCAACCGCACGCTCACCATCCCTGCCGGTTGCGACCTGCAGTTGGTGGGCGAAGGCATCCCCTACAACACGCAGTTGCAGTGGACCGGTGAAGGCAGCGGCCCGATCGTGCAGCTCTCCGGCCCCAGCCGCGCCACGCTCTGTGACCTGGTGCTGGTGGGCGGGGGAAAGGCCGACGCCCTGGCGGTTGAACAATGTGACCAGCTCGGTGGCCGGGTGTTTCTCGACCAGGTGCAGGTGGACGGCGCTACGGATGTCGGCTACCTGATCGACGGCGTGGAGCAGACACAGGTGCAACTTCGCGACTGCGGACACAGTGGAAACAAGATCGGCGTGAAGGTCGTCGGCGGCGCACGGCAGCGCCAGGGGCAGGCGACCGAAGGCCGCGTCGTGCTTTGCAGCGGCGCTTCGAGCAATAACGACCTCAGCTACGACATCGTGGACGGCGGGCGGCTGCTGGCCTGCGACATTTGGTACGAAACCGGCAGCAAGCCACGCTTCCTGCACCTGACCGGCCAGGGGGAGTTCACGCTCCACGGGGCCAATGTAGCCCATCCCCGCCAGCGCGGCGCGCCGGGCCTGGAGATCGACGGGTTCCGGGGCCGGGTGGCTTTCCTCGGAGTCTGCTTCACGCAGGTGGGCGGCGATGAAGGGGTCCCCGCACTGGTCGTCAAGGGCGACAACCCCCTGACCAAGGTGCTGGCCCTGGGCTGCCACGGCAATGGGGAGTATTTCGCCGACCAATCCACCAAAGCTCGCGCCGTCGGACTGGACAGTGTGCAGTACACGCCGGGCGGCGGCGCCAAGCCCATTGCCGATGTGGGCCAGGCCGATGATGCATTTGTGACAGAAATGCTGGGGCAGACCCGCGAACCGCACCTGGCCGAACGGGAAGATGTTGCTGAGGGACGCACCGACGTACGTCTGTCTCGCGTGTTTATCCGGAATCCGAGAATCGGCATAACGCTGACACCGAGCCAGTAGTAGGCTATCGTTTCGTGACCGCAGGGAAGCCACGGCACGAATCAGCTTTTCCAGGAACAAGGAGTCTGCCATGCCCAAGCCATGCCAGTTCATACTTTGCCTGATAGCCGCCATTATGTCGGGCTCCCTGCTGGCCCCCACCGCCACGGCCCAGACGCAGCCCGGACAGCCTAGGGAACCGCAGCGCCTGCCGGAAGGCACCCAGGCCCTGCGGGATCTGCCCTACGTTGAAGAGGGCAGCAAGGCCCAGCGGCTGGACCTGTATCTGCCTGCCAATGCCGATCACCCCTTGCCCCTGATCATTTGGATCCACGGCGGGGCGTGGCTGGGCGGCAACAAAGCCCAGTGCCCGGCGCGGCCATTCCTGGCCCAGGGGTATGCCGTGGCCAGTGTCGAGTACCGGCTGTCGCCGGAAGCCGCCTTCCCGGCCCAGATCTACGACTGCAAGGCCGCCGTGCGCTTCCTCCGGGCCAACGCTAAGAAGTACAACCTTAATTCCGACCGCTTCGGGGCGTGGGGCTCTTCGGCTGGCGGGCACCTGGTCGCCCTGCTGGGCACCAGCGGCGACGTCAAGGAACTGGAGGGCCCCACGGGTAACCTGGATCAGTCTTCCAAGGTCCAATGTGTATGCGACTGGTTTGGCCCCACGGACTTCACGACCATCGCGGCCCAGTCCGGGCCGGAGATCAGGATGCGCCACGACACTGCCGACTCCCCCGAGTCGAAACTGATCGGCGGCACGCCGGCGGACAACCCAGATAAGGCCAAGGCGGTCAGCCCCGTAACGTATGTCACCAAGGACGCCCCGCCATTCCTCATCATGCATGGCGACAAAGACCCACTGATCCCGTTGGCCCAGAGCCAGGAACTCGATGCGGCGCTCCGCAAGGCCGGGGTGGACACGACGCTATTTGTGGTCAAGGGCGGCGGGCATGGATTCGGAGGCCCGGAAATCATGAAACAGGTCCGGGACTTCTTCGACAAGCACCTGAAGGCGGCGCCCCCGTGAAACCCCAGCGGGGTTGGTAGTGGCAACTTTTACTTGGTCAGAAGTACTGGATTATGCCATTTTCGTCCACCGGCAGCCCCGACTCGGGGTCCCGGCCGACGATTCTGGGCTTCCGCCTGATGACTCTGGGCGGTGACGGTGGGGCATTGCTGCGTGAGTGCTCCCATTCGGCAACGGCATCTGGCGTAATCACGTATCGCGGCCGCCTTCCATTGGAGACATTGATTGCGCGGAGCTTGCCGTTGCGTATCCAACCAAGGGCCTTGTCGTGTCCGATGCGGTAGAACTCGCAGAATTCCGGTAGTGTTAGCGCGACGTTCCGGTGCATCAAGGTATTCCTTTTCACGCCATTCTGGGCCTAAGACGAACGGTCAGGCTGCCCATGCACGTGATGCCGGTCGCCGGCCATTTTGTACAGACCGATCTAGGCGTGCGGGTCGGCCTTACATACCCGGGCAAACTGGTCGGGCAACCAGCGGTTGGCCGTCCAGTTGCAATATCAGTCACCGCGGGGAGAATGATGGCTTGACTCGCACAACTATTGGGTGGTTCATGCCGTCAAAACAGTTAGGAACCGTCTGGGATGCCGATCCGCACACCATCGCCAAGATAGCCATTCTCAAGGCATATCTGAAAGCGTGGTTTGCGATCTTGGGCTCCACGAAGAAGGGGCATCCGGTATTGTACATCGACGGATTCGCAGGTCCGGGCGAATATACGAACCACCATGAGGGGTCTCCGGTGGCGGCCCTGGCGACGGCCAAGGATACGATCATCGCGCTGGGTCCAAGGTGGATTGCTGGCAGAGTGAATTGCTTCTTCATCGAATTCGACCCCGAGAGATACGCCAATCTTAATCGGCGCCTCGCCGTCTTGCGCGAGCACCCTTTGGTAAACGCGAAGACATTGAACAAGACTTTCGTTGATGGAATGGCAGAAATTAGGGCGACGATGCCTGCGTCATTTCATCAAGACGATCCAATGTTCGTGTTCATAGATCCATTCGGAGCCAAGGGCGTGCCCTTTCAAGTTGTGCAACAGATTCTCTTAAGCCCATGCTCCGAGGTACTCATCAACCTCGATGCCGACGGTATTGCGCGTATTCTCAAGGCAGGCAAACACGCTGGCGCTGCGGCCCTATTGACGCCATTGTTCGGCGATGAATCGTGGCAGACGGTGCTAACCTCCGACGACGACTTCATTACGTTGTGCCGCAAGGTGCTGGACTTATACCGATGTAAGCTGGCGGCAATACCAAAGGTAAAGTATGTGTACCCATTCGAGATGCGCGGCAAGGACAATGTGCTGAACTACTACCTTGTCTTCGCCAGCCAGAACGCGCTGGGGCTGGAAAAGATGAAGGAGGCTATGTGTAGTATCGATAAAAGTGGATGTTACCGATTCTCAGACGGTCAAGTCGGGCAGGATAGTCTTTTTCGATTTGATGATCCAAAGGATTTTGCCGTCATTCTGCACGAACAATTCATCGGTCGTGATGTGCCAGCGAGCGCGTTGCGGGACTTCGCGCTTCTTGAGACGCCGTTTAGGAACGCCAAGGCGATGCTGAGAGTTCTTGAGGAACGTCACGTCATAAACGTCACGTCTTCAAACTCAAATCGGCGGCATGGCGATTTCTCAGAAGATACGCTGATCTCAGTCAAGTTCCTGCCGGAAAAGCCGCCGGTAGTTATCCAGAAGGGGTTGTTCGGTGGCTAGGAAAACCAAGATTGAATGGACCGAGATGACCTGGAATCCGGTCACGGGGTGCACGAAAGTCAGCCCTGGTTGCACGCACTGCTACGCCGAGACGATGGCCAAGCGGCTCAAGGCCATGGGTAGTCCGCGATACCAACAGGGGTTCAAGCTGACACTGCAAGAAGACCTGGTAGACCTGCCCCTGCATTGGAAGGTGCCACGGAAAATATTCGTGAACTCTATGTCGGATCTGTTCCACAAAGACGTTCCCTTAGACTACATTAAGCGTGTTTTCGACACGATGGCAAAGTGCCCGCAGCATCAATTTCAGGTGCTCACCAAACGCGCCGAGCGGCTCGCGGAGGTTGGAAGTCAGCTTGACTGGCGGGAGAACATCTGGATGGGCGTAAGCATCGAGACCCAAGCCTATGCCTATCGCGCGGAGCTTCTCCGTGCGGTGCCTGCGCACATTAGGTTTCTTTCAATTGAGCCGTTGCTTGGCCCCATCACGAAGTTGCCGCTAAAGGGAATTCACTGGGTCATCGTTGGCGGCGAGTCGGGGCCGGGATCGCGCCCGATGGACCGGGCATGGGTTGAAGACATCTTCCGCCAGTGCCGGAAACACGGCGTGCCGTTCTTTTTTAAGCAATGGGGCGGGGTCCAAAAGCATGTCACCGGGCGCAAGCTGTTTGGAAAAATCTTTAACGAGATGCCTCAGCCGCCCAAAGCCCGGCGTAGTCTATCGCTTCCAATACTTGGTTAACTTACATCCGTTATCCTCACCGGCCTCATCCTCGCCGGTTCGGCTACTTCAAATCACCGGCGCGATGCAGCGCGAACTTCAGGAACGGCAGCATCATCTCCGCCGCCTCGGCAACCATGTGGGCCACGCCCTCAGCGCCCACGACTTCGCCCAAGTCAAAGTACCTGACGAGGAATAGTTCGGCCCGGAAACGCGGCTTAAATCGTCGGGCCTCAATGGGGTCGCAGACCAGCAAATCAAGGTTCCCCCGTGTAAGTTCACGTGGATGGACCTCCAGGAAATCGCGGACGTTCCCGATATTCCGGCCCTTGTATGTGCTACGGGGATTAGCATAGTACGCCTCGCGCAAGCGGATGTAGAACCTCTCGCGTTCGGGCACGTGCCGCAGGGCGGCCAGGAACTCGTCGGGGTGCTGGCGGATGGCCTGCACAATGCGTTGCGTATACGCCTTGTGCGGGGCAAAACAGTCGATGCTGATACCCGCCTGCCCGATGCGGGCGGTAAAGTGCGCGTTGGTCCGTCGCTTCTTCGGGCCGATGGAAATCCAGAAATCGCCACGGTCCCGGTTAAACCGCCCGGGGTTAACCGGAATCCTCGCGGCTGCCGCGCCGCCATACAGCCCCAGGGCCTGGCGCATCACTGGCTGCGCTGCAATGGCGCGTGCCAAGTCACAGAACTTCCGTTCGACCGCCGCCTTCCGGTCGGGGTGCCGTTCCTTTTCCGGGGTGGCAAAGTAGGCAAAGTCATCGAGTTCCAAGACGGTTGAGGCGCTAAGGTTGGTCATACGCAGGTACTCCTCAAATTGCCGGACCAGGAACGCCGTCTTGGGGTCCCATGCGCTGGCGCTCTGCATAAGGGTCCGGAAGAAGTCGTGCACCTGGGCCCAGGTCGCGCAGAGGGTATTGCTGTTGCTTGGCGTCCAGCCGCAGGCCCCGGCGATGTGGCGGCAGATCTGTTGCCGCGTCGCCTGCCCTTTGACCTTATTCTCAATTAGCACAGCGAACGCGCCCGGCTCCCAGATCCATGCGTCGGGACGGCCCTGGTCAGGCCTGTGTGCTCCGGCGCGGGCCCATCCCGCCACTGGCGCGATTACCAGGGCGACACGCTGCGGCATCTGGGGCTGGCGGATATCTGGCCGCTGCAGGGCAAACTCGACGGACGCGACATCACGGGCATGGACCCGGCAGAACCGGGCCAGGAATGGCTTCAGGACCACCTTTCGGTCGGCCAGGTCAAGCACGTTGATGAGGGCCTTGGTGGCATTATCCTCCAACTGCCGGTCGTACCCCCCGCCCCGGCCACGGGCCCCGGGACCGCGGTAATAAAAGAAGATGTTGCGGTGGTATTGCCTGATTTGATTTACCCCTTGCAGCAGCAGTTACACTGCGGTCTTTTTATTGACCTGCTCCAAGTACCATTCCATCACTTTCAGGAACCTGGCGCGTACCGCCTCTTCGGCAAGCGTCGTCAGCGGTATGTTCGGCCGTTTGTCGATGGCACTCTCTGGCAGCTTAATCCCCGGGATGTCGTTGAGCATCCGCAGCATTTCCCGCCGCTTATCAGGGTTATCGAAAGGCGGCTTGGAGGTGTACCAGTAGAAGTAGATTTCCAGCGAGGCCTGCCCCTTGGCGCCTCCGGTGTAAACGGCAAATAGCTGGTGGTTATCGTCGCCCACCTCCTGAACCGGCACAAAGGACCCGTTGGTGGATCCACGACCCCACCACACTCTTGATACATGGGCCCGTGCCCATTGTAGTATCTGGCGGGCAACATCGGTCGTTGGCGCCCCGTGCCGGGAAAGCATTTCAGCAAAGAAGGTGCTTTCGTCCCACTGCCGCTTGCTGGCGGACCCGCTTCCTCCCTTGCGGCTCTCCGCCTCCGCCGTCTGGCCAATGACCCTGGGCACCAACGTCTGCACGGACGGCCCGGCAAACTGGCGAATTTCAATAGCCAGCACTTCTGCCGAGTCCATCTGCTCGTTGAGAAACTCGACCACACGCCGGAGTTCGTCAGGGATCTCATCGGCGACAAACAACAGCCGGACACGCCCCGCCTTTAGATTCGTTCTGACGGTGATCCAGAACTGATCGGGATCCTGATCTACCCCCAGAAAACCGCGGATTTCTTCGCTGGGATCTGCGCCTTTGGCAGCGCACACCTTTTCAAACTCAATGCGGATAAAGTCCGCCGGCCAGTGCTTCACAGCATTGGCGGCATAGTCGAGCATCTGGCCCACGACCTCCCGCCGGATACGCGTGTCAGAACTGCGCTTCACCTCCACCAACGTGGGCACGCCATCCTGATCCAGGAACAGGTGGTCAAGGGACCAACGGCCCGACCCGTCCTGGGCATCCGGGACCGGGATCTCCTGGCGGATCAGTAACCACTTTCGTGGGGCTTCAGGATTAACCTGATCGCCCGCGAGAAGGCTCGGGTACTTGGCCAGCAGGGTCTGCAGCAGACTTTCTGATTCATACGGCCGCTGCGCCAGTGGCACGAGCGTATGGCCGTCCTGGATCAAGAAGATTTCACCCATGTCGTGTACTCCCTCATGTTTAGCATCGTCGGGACCGTTAACCACTATTGCTGCTTACGCCTGGGCATCAATAAGCTTGAACAATGGGTCAATGATCAGTTCCTTCAACTTGGCTTCGTCGGTTATCTCCACCAGCGGCCGACCGAAGACATGCATCTCATCCCACCCCCAGCTTGGTTTCCACGCGGCGTCCTTATCATCTTTCCCAATACGCTCTACTGTGCCATCAGCCTCAAGTTCCCACCAGCCAAACCACCGGCAGTTCCAGTAAAGCAGTTCCTTCTTGCCCGGCTGCATCACGTAGCAGGATGCACTCACCACCGGTTGATCAAGCTTGTAATCCACGGCGTCGTCATCCAACAAGACGGACACCATGGCCATAATTTGCGCGTATCGTGATTCATTGCGATAGACGCGCACAGCCTCGCGTGGCATCCAACTTGTGCCACTGCCAACTCGATACGACATTTCAAACAGGCTGTTGGCTCCCCATAGACCTTCCCAAGCCTGCGCTTCCATGAGTTTGTCAGCCGTCTGCAACAGCATGCTAACATCGCCCAGGAACGCCCGCATGCTCTTGATTGAAGCCAGCAATTCCGTGCCGCTCTGATTTTTCATGGTCGTCTCCATCGAAAATACTGCTGTGGGTCTACCCTACGCGAAAAAGAAAAGGTAGTGGCGCCACGGTCGCATACCGGCGCCGTACGTGCCTTTGTTGTCGATGACGCTGTAAAGCCCCATGCCGCGACCTTGGCCGCCCAGCGCCACCCCCGCTGCTTTCGTTGAAAACGCCAGGCGGTCACCAAGGGCATTGGCAACCGCAGGCGGCGGTACATCGTCAAGTCCAGCTGCAACAGCAGGTCCCGGAGGTCTTGCAGCATCACGCTGCACGGTGTGGCGGTAGACAGAATATCCGGCAGTGCCCGCCAGGACAGCCAGAACAACTGTGCTTGGCCCTGCCGCTTGGCCTGGAACTCAGCGGCCGAGGCCTGAAGTTCCTCCACCGGGCAGGTAATATCGACCGTAACAAAGAGCACTGCACAGCGCTGCACGCCGCGCCGGGCGGCAGCCTTCACCAGATTGTCGTATTCCCGGGCAAGCTGGTCGTTGGGCGGGGTTTCGCCGTCGGACGCAAACGAAGATTTGCCGCTACGGAACTTGGCCTCCACCAGTAACCAAGTCCGCGAGCCATCGGCGTGGTGCAGGATGATGGACACGTCCGGCTCACACGGCGTGCAGTCAGGCTCGGCCATCTGCGGCCAGAATTCCATGGCCTCAACTTGCGTGCCAGGACCAAGCCACGTCGCTAAACGCTGGCCGGTCAGCGGATAGTGCGCCAGGGATAGCCACGGGAATAAGCCGACGCCGGGCGGGGCGTACTTCAGCAGGCCGAAGACATTGGAGGTCAGCAGGTCCTCCATGCCGACCTCGTCGCGCGTGAGTTTGCCATTGAGCATGGCCTGCAGCATGCGAAGTCCTCATTATTTCTTTAGTCGCCGCGATTTGGTCGATTCTCCTGCACGTTTGCGTTGACCTGTGCGCGTAGTAGCTAGCGGCTTTGTTGTCTTATCAAGCGATACCACTACGTAAGGGGCATCATCGGTCAGCTTTGCAAGATCGTTCAGACTTATGTTCAACCGTTGGCAAACACGTATCTGCTGTTCGGCGTATTCCATGGCAACGGGAATAGACCTTTGGTCTTGGACCAGTCGCTTGGCCGCATGCACCTCACCATCGGATAACAACGCAAGCCATGCAGGACCGTGCTGCAATGGTCCTTCAATGCGATCCAACTGGGCACGCTGCCACTTCCGACTCGCATTCACGATATCAAGAGATTCTTGAAGATGCCCAAGATGAGCCATCGCCTGGGCCTGCGCAAGATCGCAGCCCACAGCCTGCTGCAGGGCTTGCTCAAAAGGCATCGGATCCTTATACACACTCGGCATTTCATTCAGCAGTGCAACTGACACCCGGCGGTACACGAAGCTGCTTTCCGTCAGGCGTGGAATGGCGTCGTCAAGCAGAGATTGCCGTCCAGTCCGAAGGCCACGTGCAAGATTCTCAACTGCGGCCATGGTTAGCGCATGGCGTTCCAGTTCCTGCCGCCATTCGATCCTGGCCTGTCCGGCTAAAAGCTGATTGAGTTTGCCATCGATTTGTTCGAGTTTTGCCGAAATCTGATCGAGTTTATGACAGACAATGGCAAAACCGGCAATAGAGACCGCGAGGTTCAGCCCGCTAAGAGCAACAGACGCCATGCCTAACAGTTGAACTTGGCTCATTACCGCATCGATTGAACCTAAACTTCCGGCGGCGCTTTGAAGTCCGCTATCACCCGCAAATTGTAAGTGCTTAACAATTCCGCCGGCCTGATCATAAATTGCCCCCCCGCGCGGAATAAGCGTGCCGCTTTTAATACCTTTAATACATTCCTGCGGGATTTTTCGCAGCACAAGGTGATCAATGTTCATACGGCACCTCCAATATAACCTTTAATATGTTGTGTACGCTGTTGCAGGCGAAGCAGTGCGATGTACACAACACCGGAAGTGATAATTCTTGTAGCGGGGCCCGTGAATGCCAAACTGGCGAGTGTCAATCCTGTTGCCCATCCTAATGGTCCGCCAAAACCAATCAGCAAGCCGCCGGCTATCGCCGCGAGGTGACTTTCGATGGGTTCATGATGTGGATGTCTCGGTGCCGCCAACTTCAACAGCAGCGAAATCACCCCCGGGCTAAGATTCTCCAATTGTTCTGCCAGGGGACGTTGCGCGTCGATGTGGAGTAAATCACTGATGTCACCGAGAAGGCGATGTTTTGATTCAGCCGTTAGTTGCCCTTCAACTTTTGCCACTACATGCCGAATAATTTCAAACTCTCGTGCTATAACGGTATTGTGCTTTATCCCGTCCACTTTAAGGATAGATGCCACATCGTTCACAATTTCCTTGTACGGCGGCCCATGCCCCCGCCATTTATTCGCCAATCCATGTCCACCCTGATGTTGGAAGTTGTCCGCCAAGTTGGCGGGGAAGAGGTCCTGCTCCCCATAAGCGCCTAACTCTCCCTCCCTGAGAATCTTCAGGAACTCAATTCGTTCGGCAGGGTTGGCGCATTCCAGCACATCCATCAAATCGCGATCAGAATGTATGAAAGCCCAGTCCTTGTTTGGATTTACAAAGCTCATGCCGCGCCCTCCAGGTCCAGCAGATTTAGCCAAGGGCGGAACTGGGCGATGCTGGTGATGCGGACCTCGCGGAGGCGCTCCGGCCGGATGCCGGTAAGCGGGGCGTAACTCAGGGTTTCCACGGGACCAACAGTATCCAGCAGCCAGTCCGGGATCAGGCGGTCGCCGGCAATTTCCCGATGGTAGGCCAGTTGGTCGCGCAGGTCTTCCGCTTGGTTGACGTATAGCGGCTGGTTCCGGGCCCGGATCAGGTACAGGCCGGGGCCGTGGGGTATACCCCCGAGTGCCTCGTCCAGAGACATCTGGCGTTCCAAGGGTACCGCCAGGTCTGTCTGCCCGGGTTTCGACTTCCCTTTCTTGCGTAAACCCAGTGCGGCCCACCGGTAGTCGATAGGCTTAAAGCCCGGCTTAACGCGGCAGACCAATTCATCAAAGCGTTTGGCATAATCGGGCGTGCACAGGATTTCGTCGAGCGCGATCAGTTGATCGACCTCGGCCAGCAACTGCCGCTGCAGGTGCCGCACGGACCATTCGCAGGCAAAGATATAGGGTTCCAAGGCGCGGGGTGTGCGGAATGATTCCTCGGTGGGCATGCCTTTGAGCTTGCTGGCCTTGCGTGCGCCTAGGAGTGCCTTGTTGATTTCCGCATCAGTGCCCCCCGTGCCAAGTTGCCGGGCACGGGCGATGAACTTGGCATCCACCTCCGGGCAGGCCACAACATAGTCTGAGGACATGCCGTCGCGTACGTCAGCAAAGGCTTGCACAATCAGATCAACATCTGCTACCCGCTTGCCGGTGATGACGGCTGGTGCCGCCGGGCGGATTGCAGGCTGCGCGGGCTGCGCATGCCGCGGCGGGTGGATGTGGAGGGGCCAGTTGGCCGGCCGTGGTTGCCCCTCATTCCATATCGGCAGTGGCTTGAACGAGCCGTCAGCATTAGCTGGTGGGCCGGGGGGCGGGTTGAGGCGGGTTTCGTAGGATTGTCCCGTGCGAATCGCGGTGGCCATGGCGTCGTAAATTTCGAGGATAGTATCCTTGGTGCGGTAAGTGCCGTACTTTTCGCGGTCCTTGCGTTCGACAATAGGGAAGGTGGAAAGGATGTAATCGGCATCGTCGCGGTTGACGCCGTAGAGGTGGAAATAGGCCGCGTCCAATTCGTAGCGGAAAAAGCGGCGTCGTTCTTCGTCCCAAATGAAAGGTGGGCCGGAGTAGCCACAGTCGTTAGCAAACGGCTTCAAGTCCCATGCTGTATACGTCAGCTCAAGGACGCGATCCGCGATCCACTTATCGGTTGTGGGGCTAAGTACGCAGTCCACGGAATGATAGCTAGCTGGAGGTAGGACGGGTAATTGCCGAAGATAAGTGAAATTGAGGTGTGTACCCGCCACTTTGAGGCGTGCGAAGAAATCGAGGACAAAGCTTGCTAGATTGCCAACGAGGCAGCATAGCTCTGACATCAGCGGATTGGTGGGATATAGCAGATAAATGGTGTTGCCCGCAGCGCATCGCGGCATAACAGCGGCGATAATGGTCCGTTCATTGGTCACGTTAGTTATGTCGCGCCAGCCAAGAATCCAATTTCGCTGCCAGTCCGATGGCACATACGGATCGAAGTCTATACGTCGGACATAGTAGCGAGGC